>Ga0209507_1000324_pt1 | contig 57284 bp, 59 predicted proteins | sample AD_UKC028_MetaG_FD_184414 | JGI IMG/M metagenome (GOLD analysis project Ga0209507, IMG submission 184414) | Active sludge microbial communities of municipal wastewater-treating anaerobic digesters from USA - AD_UKC028_MetaG (SPAdes) (version 2) | ecosystem: Engineered > Bioreactor > Anaerobic >...
CGGTCAGGATGCCCATTTCACGGGCAATCTCGGCCACCACCGGCGCCGCGCCGGTGCCGGTGCCGCCGCCCATGCCGGCCGTGATGAAGGCCATGTGGGCGCCTTCCAGCGCGGCGCGAATGTCGTCGCGATGCGATTCAGCTGCTGCCTGTCCAGCCTCGGGCTTGGCGCCGGCACCAAGTCCGGTCTTGCCCAGGGCCAGCTTGGACGATGCCGTGTTGCGCTTCAATGCCTGCGCATCAGTGTTGGCGGCAATGAACTCGACGCCATTCACCCCTTCGTGAATCATGTGCTCGATGGCATTACCACCGGCACCGCCGACCCCGAACACCTTGATGATCGTGCCGCACTCTTCTTCCTTCTCGATGATCTCAAACATATCTACCTCCTCTGAAAAAACCATGAAAAATTAAAAATTCTTGGAAAACCACGACTTCATGCCGTCGAAGACATCCTTGACGCCCTGCTTTTCCTTGATCTTCTGGCTGCGCTTGCGTTGGGCCTGCGCCTCCAGCAACAGGCCGAACGACGTCGAGAAACGCGGGCTCTTGACGACATCGGCCAGGCTGCCGGTATATTTCGGGCTACCTAGGCGGACCGGCATGTGAAAGATTTCCTCGCCCAGATCGACCATGCCCGGCATGATGCTGGCGCCGCCGGTAAGTACGATGCCTGACGACAACACCTCCTCGAAACCAGCCCGCCGCAGTTCGTGCTGGATCAGTTCATAGAGCTCCTCGACCCGCGGCTGAATCACGTCGGCCAGTGCGCGGCGGCTCAGCTTGCGGCTCGGCCGTTCGTCCACCCCGGCCACTTCCATCGTTTCTGCCTGGTCGGCCAGTTGCGACAGCGCACAGCCGTACTTGCACTTGATGTCTTCCGCCTCACGGGTCGGCGTACGCAGGGCCATCGCGATGTCGTTGGTAATCTGGTCGCCGGCAATCGGGATCACCGAGGTATGACGGATCGCCCCCTGCGTCCACACCGCGAGATCGGTCGTCCCGCCGCCGATGTCGATCAGGCAGACACCGAGATCCTTTTCATCTTCGGACAACACGGCGTAGCTGGAAGCCAGCGGCTGCATCACCAGATCGTTAACCTCGAGACCGCAACGGCGCACGCACTTGACGATATTCTGGGCGGCCGAAACGGCACCGGTGACGATGTGCGTCTTGACCTCCAGGCGCATGCCGCTCATGCCGATCGGCTCGCGGATGCCGTCCTGGCCGTCGATGACAAACTCCTGGGTCAGGATATGCAGGATTTCCTGATCCGCCGGCATCGGCATCGCCTTGGCTGTCTCGATGACGCGCTCGACATCGTTGGCCGTGACTTCCTTGTCCTTGATCGCCACCATGCCGTTGGAGTTGAAGCTCTTGATGTGGCTGCCGGCGATACCGGTGTAAACATCTTTCACCTTGCAGTCGGCCATTAGCTCGACTTCCTGAACGACGCGGCTGATGGTGTGCACCGCCTCTTCGATATTCACGACGACGCCCTTCTTGAGACCGCGCGAGTCTTGCGAGCCCATGCCGATCACATTCAACCGGCCCTCGGGCGTAATCTCGGCGACCAGCGCGACGATTTTCGAGGTGCCGATATCCAGCCCGACAACCAGATCCTTGTTATCCCTGCTCATAGCCCTACTTTCCCTTCCCTTCCCCAGCGACTCGCATCGCAAAGCCGTTCGGATACCGCAAATCGACCACCGCAGGCTGCCCCGCACGTTTGGCGACGAGCTCCGGGTAGAACGCCACAAAACGCCGCAAGCGCGCAGCCACCGGTGATTTCTGCTGTTCGCGCCCCATCTGAACGAGCATGCCGCTGTCGAGCTTCACCTGCCACGCCAGACGCGGCGACAGTGTGACCTGCACCGGCCTCTGCTCCAGCGCCTTGAAATCCCCGACAAACTCGCCGTAGCGCTTCAACACCTCGGGCGCCGTTCCCGGTGGCCCATATAGCAGGGGCAGCGTGCCGATTTCCGCTTCCGGCGCGCTGGCGGCGAACACTTCGCCAAAGCTGTTGACAAGTTCGTCGCGGCCTTCGCCCCAGCGCGCTGCCGGGCGATGCTCCTCGACCTTCACTTCCAGCCGCGCCGGCCATACCCGCCGCAACTCGACCTTGCGTACCCAGGGCAGTCTCTCCAGTTCGCCGCGCACCGCTTCCAGGTTGATGCTGAAGAAATTGCCCTTCAGTACACCAGACAACACCTGCTCGACTTCCGTCCGCTGCGTATGCTGCAAGGCCTGTGCAAAAACCACCTGCTGGACCGGTAGCGATGGCACGCGCACCAGCCAGACCACCGCGCCAGCCAGCACAGCGGCCCCCGCCGACAAGATCAGCAGATCGGCGGCTGCATTGAGCAGGTGCGGTTTGTTCCACATTCATCTGGCCTCCCGCCTGGCCGCCCCAAGGGATGCCAGCACCCCCTTGGGGGGTAGCGAACGGAGTGCGCTTAAAGGTCGTCTCATGTCAGTCATTGGCCGCAAGTTCAAGCACACGACGCACCAGCACCGGGTATTCCATACCGGCCACGCGGGCCGCCATCGGCACCAGGGAATGGTCGGTCATGCCGGGCGCCGTGTTTACTTCGAGAAAGTAGTGCCGGCCCGCTTCATCCATCAGGAAATCGACCCGCCCCCAGCCGCGCCCGCCGAGAATGCGGAAGGCCTCCAGCGCACCCTTGCGGATTTCCATTTCCTTCGCATCGGGCAAACCGCAGGGGCACAGGTAGCGCGTGTCGTCGCGGCTGTATTTGGCTTCGTAATCGTAAAACTCTGTGGCCGGCTCGATCTTGATGATCGGCAGCGCCAGCATGTCGTCGCCGCTACCGAGAATGCCGACCGTGTATTCGCCGCCCATGACGCCCTGCTCGGCGATCACCAGCGGATCGTGTCTGGCGGCCTCGGCGTAGGCGAGGTGCAGCGTGTCGCGCTGCTTGACCTTGCTGATGCCAATCGACGAGCCCTCATGGGCCGGCTTGACGAAAATCGGCAGACCGAGTTCTTCCTCGATGTCTGCAAAATCCGAATCGGCAGTGAGCAGCGCATATTCCGGCACCGGCAGGCCAGCCGCCTGCCACAGCAGCTTGGTGCGGAACTTGTCCATGCCGAGGGCCGATGCCATCACGCCGGATCCGGTGTAGGGAATATGCATCAGTTCGAGTGCGCCCTGGATCGTGCCGTCCTCGCCATGCCGGCCATGCAGCGCGATGAAGGCGCGGTCGTAGCCCTTGAGCGCGTCGAGCGGTTGCGTTGCCGGGTCGAAGGCATGGGCATCGACCCCCTGCCCCTGCAACGCGTCCAGCACGCGCGACCCGCTATTGAGCGAAACCTCACGCTCGGCTGAGGTGCCGCCGAGAAGCACTGCAACTTTGCCGAAATCACTCATTGGTGCCCCCCACTTTGGCCGGCACGGCGCCGATCGAGCCGGCCCCCATGCACAGCACGACATCGCCATCACATGCGACATCCTTGATCGCCTGCGGCATGGTTGCGATGTCCTCGACGAACACCGGCTCGACCTTGCCGGCAACGCGCAGCGCGCGGGCCAGCGAACGGCCATCGGCAGCGACGATCGGCGCTTCGCCGGCAGCATAGATTTCGGCCAGCAAAAGCGCGTCGACCGTGGACAGCACCTTGACGAAATCCTCGAAACAGTCGCGCGTCCGCGTATAGCGGTGCGGCTGGAAGGCCAGCACCAGCCGGCGCCCGGGGAAAGCACCGCGGGCCGCGGCCAGCGTTGCCGCCATCTCGACCGGATGGTGGCCGTAGTCGTCGACCAGCGTGAAACTGCCGCCACCCGCCAAGGCCATTTCGCCATAGCGCTGGAAGCGGCGCCCGACGCCCTTGAACTCGGCGAGCGCCTTGACGATGCTGGCATCCGGCACTTGCAGTTCGGTGGCGACGGCGATCGCCGCCAGCGCGTTCAGGACATTGTGCAGACCAGGCAGGTTGAGCGTGATCGACAGGCGCGTCACCGAACCGTTGACGCGCACGACATCGAAACGCATCCGGCCATCGGCGGTGACGATGTTTTCGGCGTAGAAGTTGCAGTCGGGAGTCAGGCCGTAGGTGACGATCTGTTTGGCGACCTGCGGCATGATGGCGCGCACGTTCGGGTCATCGCCGCAGAGAACGGCCACGCCATAGAACGGCAGTCGGCTCAGGAAATCGACGAAGGCGCCTTTCAGGCGCTCGAAGTCGTGGCCGTAGGTTTCCATGTGGTCGGCGTCGATGTTGGTGACCACCGAGATGACCGGCGACAGGAAGAGGAAGGAGGCATCGGACTCGTCGGCCTCGGCCACCAGGAAATCGCCACTGCCGAGGCGGGCGTTGGCACCGGCCGCGTTGAGACGGCCGCCGATGACGAAGGTCGGATCGATGCCGCCTTCGGCCAGGATGCTGGTCACCAGGCTGGTCGTCGTCGTCTTGCCGTGCGTGCCGGCAATGGCGATGCCGCGCTTGAGGCGCATCAGTTCGGCCAGCATCTGGGCGCGCGGCACGACCGGGATATGCCGCTCGCGGGCGGCGACCACTTCCGGGTTATCTTCCCTGACCGCCGTCGAGACGACCACGGCATCGGCACCAGCAGTATTTTCCGCGGCGTGACCGATGACGACGCGGACGCCCTCGTCTTCGAGGCGGCGCGTCGTCGCGCTCGCCGCCAGATCGGAGCCGCTGACCGTGTAGCCCAGGTGCGCCAGAACCTCGGCGATGCCGCTCATGCCCGAGCCGCCGACGCCGACGAAGTGGATGTGTTTGACCTTGTGTTTCATTTCGCAATCTCCGCGCAGACGTTCGCCACTTCTTCGGTGGCATCAGGCCGGGCCAGGCTGCGCGCCTTTTCGGCCATTTCCAGCAGTTGACCGCGACTGTAATTGCGGATCAGCGCAATGGCGTCCGGCGTCATCTCGTTTTGCGGCAACAGGAAAGCGCCGCCGACATTGACCAGGAACCGGGCATTGAACGTCTGGTGATCGTCAACCGCATGGGGGAACGGCACCAGAATGCTCGCCACCCCGGCCGCCGCCAATTCGGCCACGGTCAGCGCGCCGGAACGGCAGATCACCAGGTCGGCCCAGGCGTAGGCGCCGGCCATGTCCTCGATGAATGGCACACAATGGGCCGGGACGCCGACCGCCGCGTAATTCGCCCGCAAGGCTTCGATATGTTTCTCGCCGGCCTGGTGGACGATCTGCGGCAGTTCGTTTTCGCCGAGCAGTGCCATGCCCTGCGGCACCATTTCGTTGAGCGCCTGGGCGCCAAGGCTGCCGCCGATGACCAGCAGGCGCAAGGCACCGCTACGCCCGGCAAAGCGTTCACCCGGCGGGGCGATGGCGGCGATTTCCGGACGCACCGGGTTGCCGACCCACCGCCCCTTTCTGAAGACATCGGGGAAGCCGGTCAGGACCTGGTCGGCGACGCCGACAAGAACGCGGTTGGCCAACCCGGCAACCGAATTCTGCTCATGAACGACCAGCGGCTTGCCGAGCAACGCAGCCATCATGCCGCCCGGGAAAGTGATGTAGCCGCCCATGCCAATGACGACATTGGGCTGCACCTGGCGGATCGCTTTTTGCGCCTGCCAGAAGCCGCGCAACAGATTGAGCGGCAGCAGCAGTTTGCGCAGCAATCCCTTGCCGCGCAGTGCACCGAACCTGACCCAGACCATTTCGAAGCCGCGCTGTGGCACGATGCGCGCTTCCATGCCTTCCGGATTGCCCAGCCAGCAAACCCGCCAGCCGCGCTCGCGCATCTTCTCGGCAACCGCCAGCGCCGGGAAAATATGCCCGCCGGTGCCGCCAGCCATGACGAGGAAGGTGCGGCTCATAATTTGCCGCCTCTCATCAACTGTCTATTCTCCCAATCCACGCGCAGCAGGATGGCCAGTGCGATGCAGTTGGCCATGATCCCCGAGCCGCCGAAGCTCATCAGTGGCAGGGTCAGGCCCTTGGTTGGCAGCAGGCCCATGTTGACGCCCATGTTGATGAAGGACTGGACGCCGATCCAGATGCCGATACCCATGGCGACCAAGGCCGGGTAGAGGCGATCGAGCTGCACCGACTGGCGGCCGATGGCGAAGGCGCGCTGGACGACCAGCGCGAACAGGGCGATCACGGCCAGTACACCGAAAAAGCCGAGTTCCTCGGCAATCACTGCAAGCAGGAAATCGGTATGGGCCTCCGGCAGATAGAACAGCTTTTCGACGCTAGCGCCGAGACCGACGCCGAACAGTTCGCCGCGCCCGAAAGCGATCAACGAATGCGAGAGTTGATAGCCGCGCCCGAAAGCATCGGCCCACGGATCCATGAAGCCGAAGATTCGATCGCGTCGATAAGGAGAGACGATGATGAGCAGCGCGAAGGCAATCAGCAAACCGATAATCAGCAAGATAAACAGTCGTGCCTTGAGGCCGCCCAGGAAGAGGATGCCCATGGCGATCGAGATGATGACGACGAAAGCGCCGAAATCCGGCTCTTTGAGCAGCAGCATGCCAACCACGGCCATGGCGCCGAACATTGGCAGAAAGGCCTGCTTGAGATCGTGCATGACATTGATTTTGCGCACGGTGTAATCCGCGGCGTATAGCACGGCAAACAGCTTCATCAATTCGGACGGCTGCAGGTTGATGATGCCCAGCGGTAACCAGCGGCGGGCACCGTTGACGTCGCGCCCGACCCCGGGAATCAGCACGATGGCAAGCAGCGCGACACCGATCATGAACAGGATCGGCGCATAGCGCTGCCACACGTTCAACGGTACCTGGAAGGCGATCGCGGCCGCGCCCATGCTGAGCACCAGAAATATTCCATGGCGCACCAGGTAGTAGGTTGGCTGATGGCCGGTTCCGCGCCCCGCTTCGGCGATGGCGATCGACGCCGAATAGACCATGACCATGCCTGCGAACAGCAACAGCAGGACGCTCCACAACAGCATGTAGTCGATTTCCGGCAACTGGCGCCGCGGCGAATCGAGGGTATTGATCATCATGATGACAATCCCTTCACCGCAGCAACGAACACTGCGGCGCGTTCGCCGTAGTTGCGGTACATGTCGAAGCTGGCGCAGGCTGGCGAGAGCAGCACGCAGTCACCTTCGCGAGCCTGCCCGGACAGCCAGCGCACCGCCGTGTTCATGTCGTCGCAATGCTGCAGGGGCAAGCCGCAACCGGTAATCGCCGCTTCGATGGCGCCGGCATCACGTCCGATCAGCGCCACGGCGCGGCCATGCTTCTCCAGCGCCGGCTTGAGCGGCGAGAAATCCTGCCCCTTGCCGTCGCCACCGAGGATGATTGCGACCTTTCGTCCCATGCCCTCGATTGCTGCCAGCGTGGCGCCGACATTGGTACCCTTGGAATCGTCGATATAGGCGACGCCGGCAATTTCGACGACCGTTTCGACCCGATGCGGCAGTCCGGCGAAGGCCTTTAGCGGCGCGACCAGGCGGGACGACGCGACACCGACCGCGTCGCACAGGGCCAGGGCCGCCATGGCGTTGGCCACATTGTGCAAACCGGAAACCTTCAGCGCGGCGACCGCAACGATCGTTTCCTTGCCTTTGCGGATGGCGCCATCGTTCAGTCCGAAATCTGCGGCGCGCGGCGCCGGGTCGAGGCCGAAGGTCACCATCCTGCGTCCGCAGCGCCCGTTGGCCATCGACCAGTCGTCGTCGCGGTTGAGCACCATGACGCCCTGGCCCTGGAAGACGCGCGACTTGGCGGCGGCGTAATCGGCCAGACTGCCGGCATAGCGGTCGAGATGATCTTCCGACACGTTGAGCACGGTCGCCGCCTCGGCATCAAGGTGATAGGTGGTTTCCAACTGGAAGCTGGACAATTCGACGACCCAGACCTGCGGCAGCCGGCCGGCGTCCAGCGCATCCATCAGCGCGTCGAGCGCCGACGGCGAAATATTGCCGCAGGCGACAGCCGCCACACCGGCTGCGTTCAGCAGGTGGGCGGTCAGCGCCGTCGTCGTCGTCTTGCCGTTGCTGCCGGTGATGGCGATGATCTGCGAGCCAGGTGCTTGCTCGCGCACGCCGGCAGCGAACAGTTCGATTTCCGAGACGATTGGCGCGTCGACCGCAACGATTTCGGGAGTCGCCTTGGGCACCCCGGGCGACAGCGCGACCAGATCGACGTCAGCGAAAGTCGCCGCCACGAACGGACCAGCGATCAACTCGGCATCCGGCGCGACACGGGCCAACGTATCGCAGTTCGGCGGATCGTTGCGCGAGTCGGCGACGCGAACGACCGCGCCCTGACGATGCAGCCACTTGGCCATCGCCAGTCCGGACTCCCCGAGTCCGACGACCACAACGCGTTTGCCCCTGAGTTCCATTCTTAGCGCAGTTTCAAGGTTGAAAGCCCGATCAGCACGAGCATGATGGTGATGATCCAGAAGCGGACGACGACCTGCGTCTCTTTCCAGCCGGTTTGTTCGAAATGGTGGTGCAGCGGCGCCATGCGCAGGATGCGCCGGCCCTCGCCGTATTTTTTCTTGGTGTATTTGAAGTACGAGACCTGCAGCATCACCGACAGCGTTTCAACGACGAAGACGCCGCCCATGATGACCAGCACGATTTCCTGGCGGATGATCACGGCGACGGTGCCGATCGCGGCACCCAGCGCCAGCGCGCCGACATCGCCCATGAACACCTCGGCCGGATAGGCGTTGAACCACAGGAAGCCGAGCCCGGCCCCGGCGATCGCGCCGAGGAAAATACACAGCTCGCCGGCTCCCGGCACGTAGGGAATCAGCAAGTATTTGGCGTAGACCGCGTGACCGGTCACGTAGGCGAACAGCACGAAGGCCCCGGCGATCATTACGGTCGGCATGATCGCCAGCCCGTCGAGGCCATCGGTCAGGTTGACGGCGTTGCTGGTGCCGACGATGACGAAATAGGTCAGCGTGATGAAGCCGACGACGCCGAGCGGGTAGGCGACACTCTTGAAGAAGGGCACGATCAGTTCGGTCTGCGCCGGCGAACTTGCCGAAAAGGCTAGAAACAGCGCGGCGCCGATGCCGAGCAGTGACTGCCAGAAGTATTTCCAGCGCGCCGACAAGCCCTTCGGATCACGGTAGACCACCTTCTTCCAGTCGTCGTACCAACCGACAATGCCGAAGCCAAGCGTCACGACCAGTACCGTCCATACGTACTTGTTGCTCAGGTCGCCCCACAGCAAGGTCGTGAGTCCGATCGCGATCAGGATCAGCACGCCGCCCATGGTCGGCGTCCCGGATTTGACCAGATGGCTCTGCGGTCCGTCGTTGCGTACCGCCTGCCCGATCTTCTTTTCGGCCAGCCAGCGGATGACGCGCGGCCCGGCAACGAACGAGATCAGCAGCGCGGTCAGCGCCGCCAGCACGGTGCGCAGCGTGATGTAGTTGAAGACGTTGAAGAAGCGAACGTCCTGGGCGAGCCATTGGGTCAGCGCCAGCAGCATCAGATTTTCTCCCCGGAAGCGATGGCATCGGCCACCCGCTCCATTTTCATGAAGCGCGAACCCTTTATCAGCACCGTGATTTCCGGCCCCAATTCCTTGTCGACCGCAACGATCAGTTTTTCGATGTCGGTAAAATGCCGCCCGCCCTCGCCGAAATTGCGCACCGCCTGCTGACAGGCTTCGCCCATGCCGAAGAGCAGGTCGATGCCCTGACTCTTGGCATAGCCGCCGATTTCGTCGTGATACTGCCCGCTGGCCTCGCCGATTTCGCCCATGTCGCCGAGCACCAGGATCTTGCGGCCGATGGTCGCGGCAAGCACCTCGATCCCGGCGCGCACCGAATCCGGATTGGCGTTGTAGGTATCATCGAGCACCACCGCGCCATTGCGGCCGACACGCACCTGCAGCCGCCCCTTGACCCCGGAAAAGCGCTCCAGTCCGGCGACCACCGCCGCCAGCGGGAGACCGGCGGCGAGGCAGGCGGCGGCAGCGGCAACCGCATTGCGGGCGTTGTGACGTCCCGGTACCGGCAAGCGGAATTCCGCGTTGCCCTCCGGCGCCGACAATGCGAGCAGAGTTTCCAGGCCGTGCTGATGAACGGCGGCCCGCACATCGGCAGCGTGCTCGATCCCGAAGCTGCGCACCAAGTGATGGCCAGCCATCTGCCGCCAGACTGCGGCATAGCGGTCGTCAGCGTTAATCACGGCGACGCCGTCCGCGGCAAGACCACTGAAGATGCCACCCTTTTCGTGCGCCACTTCATCCATATCGCCCATCCCTTCGAGATGGGCGCGCTGGGCGTTGGTCACCACCGCCACGGTCGGCGCCCCGAGCGGTGCCAGATAAGCGATTTCCCCGGGGTGGTTCATGCCCATCTCGATCACCGCGGCGCGATGCGTCTCGTCCAGCCCGAGCAGCGTCAGCGGCAGGCCGATGTCGTTGTTCAGGTTGCCGCGCGTCGCCAGCACGGCGTCGCCGAACTGCGCCTTGAGGATGGCGGCGATCATTTCCTTGGTCGTCGTCTTGCCGTTCGAACCGGTCACCGCAATCACCGGAATGGCGAAGCGCGCGCGCCAGGCGGCGGCCAGTTTGCCCAGGGCAAGTCGCGTGTCGTCGACGACGAGTGCCGGCACGCCTGCCGGAATGCCTGCCTCGTCGCTGACCAGAAGGGCCGCAGCGCCCGCCGCGGCCGCCTGGACAAGGAAATCGTGCGCATCAAATCGCTCGCCGCGCAGGGCGACGAACAATTGCCCCGGCGCGATGGCCCGGGTATCGGTCGACACCCCGGCTATTGCGCGGTCAGCACCAATCAAGCGCCCGCCGGTAGTGCGCAGAATGTCGGACAGCAACCAGTTCATCAGGCGACCTCCCGCCGCGCACGACGCCGCGCTTCGAGCGCGGCGCGCGCCTGGCTGAAATCGGAGAATGGCGTGCGCACGCCGTTCGCTTCCTGATAGGCCTCGTGGCCCTTGCCAGCCAGCAGGACAACATCGCTCTCCGCAGCCGAATCGATGGCGCGAGCGATCGCCGTCGCGCGGTCGACCTCGGATTCGGCCCGAATTGCACCCGCCTTGATTTCGGCGATGATTTGCGCCGGATCTTCACGGCGCGGATTGTCGCTCGTCAACACGACGCGATCAGCCAGGCGGCTGGCCACTTCGCCCATTTGCGGCCGTTTGCCCTTGTCGCGGTCGCCACCGCAGCCGAAAACGACGAACAGTTCACCGCCGCGCGCCGTTGCCACATCGCGCAAGGTCAGCAAGACATTCTCCAGCGCATCCGGCGTATGGGCATAATCGACGATCACCAACGGTTCGCCATCGCCGCCGAGACGCTCCAAGCGGCCTGGCGGTGACTTCAGGCCTGCCAAACGCCCGGCCAACTCGTCCACCGCCACTCCGGCATCGTGCAATACCGCCGCTACCGCCAGCAGATTGGAAATATTGTAGCGGCCGAGCAGCGCAGTCTCGACCCCGGCCCGCCCGTCCGGCAGAACCAGGTTGAAACGCTGCCCGTGCGCCGTGGTCTCAAGGTTTTCAGCGCGGACCATCGCCGTCTTGCCAAAACCATAAGCGAGTATTTCTTCGGCGCTGCTTGCGCTCGCCAGCCAGCGGCCAAACGGATCGTCGACATTGACGATCGCGCGGCGCAGCCCCGGCCAGGCGAAGAGCTTCGCCTTGGCGGCCGCATAAGCCTCCATGCTGACGTGATAGTCGAGGTGGTCGCGGCTAAAATTGGTAAAGATCGCAACATCGACCGTGGCGCCGTTCATGCGCCCTTCCTCGATGCCGATCGAACTCGCTTCCAGCGCACAGGCGCCGGCCCCGGCATCGCGAAAATTGGCAAGCAGGCGCATCAGGGTCGTCGCTTCCGGTGTCGTGAATCCGGTTTCGACGAGCGCACCCGGAAAGCCGGCGCCCAGCGTGCCGATGACGGCGCAATTGCGCGGATGGGCCTGGGCGATGAACTGGCTGACCGTCGTCTTGCCGTTGGTTCCGGTAATCGCGATTAGCGACAGGCCGGCACTCGGTTCGCCGCAGGCCAGATGAGCCAGCGGCCCGGCCAGCGCCCGCAGACCATCGACCTGCAGGTTCGTTGCGGTCAACGCCGGATTCCACTCGAAATCGCCGCCCGCCTGCCAGAGAACGGCGACCGCCCCGCGCGCGATGGCGTCGGCGATGTAGCGGCGGCCATCCGCCAGATCGCCAGGATAAGCCAGAAAGAGATCGCCGGGCCGCACCCGACGGCTGTCGTCGGCCACCCCGGCGGGGTGGATACCCATTGCCGCCAGGCGTTCGAAAATCTGGCGCGGTTCGCTCACAGGCGCCCCTTCTCGGCCGCTGCTTCGGCGGTAATGATCGGCGCATCTGGCGGAATGCCCAGCGTGCGCAGGGCGCCGCCCATGATCTGCGAGAAAACCGGACCCGCCACGTCGCCGCCATAATGGGCGCCGCCGCTCGGCTCGTCGATCATCACCGCGACGACCAGGCGCGGTTCGCTGATCGGCGCCAGGCCGACGAAGGAGGCGACATATTTTCTGACATAGACGCCACCCTCAACCTTATACGCAGTACCCGTCTTGCCACCCACCCGGTAGCCTGGAACCCTTGCCTTGGGTGCGGTCCCTTCGGGCTGGACAGCCATTTCCAGCATGGTCAGGATCTCGCGCGCGGTTTGCTGCGAAAAGACGCGGACACCATGCGGCGGCGGCTCGTCGCTGCGCACCAGGGTCAGCGGCCCGGTTTCGCCGCCGCGCGCGAAAATGCCGTAGGCACGCGCCAACTGAATCAGGCTGACCGAAACGCCATGGCCGTAGGACATCGTCGCCTGCTCGATCGGACGCCAGCTTTTCCACGGCCGCAAGCGACCGGTGACTTCGCCGGGGAAACCGAGATTGGGCGCCTGACCGAAGCCGACGCTTTCGTACATCTCCCACATCTCCTGCGGGCGGAAGCCGAGCGCAATCTTGGCGGTACCGATATTCGACGATTTCTGGATCACCTGGGCAACGGTCAGCGGACCATGCGGGTGTGCATCGGAAATCGTTGCCGAGCCGATGGTCATCCTGCCCGGCGCGCAATTGATCATCGTATCGGGACGCACCTTGCCGCTTTCGAGTGCCAGTGCCGCGACGAACGGTTTCATCACCGAACCCGGCTCGAAAGTATCGGTAATTGCCCGGTTACGCAGTTGTGCACCCGAAAGATGTTCGCGATTGTTCGGGTTGTAAGTCGGCAGATTGACCAACGCCAGGATCTCGCCGCTTCGCGTATCGAGAACGATGGCGCCGCCGGCCTTGGCCTTGTGCATTTCGACCGCCGCCTTGAGCTGGCTGTAGGCGAGATACTGGATTTTGGAATCGAGCGCCAGATGGACGTCCTTGCCATCCTGCGGCGGCTTGAGGGCACCGATGTCCTCGATGATGTTGCCCCGCCGGTCGCGGATCACGCTGCGACTGCCCGGACGCCCGAGCAGGCTGTTCTGGAAAGCCAGTTCAACGCCTTCGAGCCCCTTGTCGTCGACGCCGGTGAAGCCGACGATGTGCGCCGTCATGTCGCCGGTCGGGTAATAACGCCGGTATTCCTTTTCCTGATGCACGCCGGGCAGCTTGAGCGCTGCGATGCGTTCGGCCGTTTCCGGGGGCACCTGGCGCTTGACGAAAACGAAGGTCTTGTCTGGCGCGATCTTGCCATCAAGCTCGCGCGTCGTCATGTCGAGCAGGGCTGCCAGCTGCCTTTTCTGTTCGGCGGACATCGTGCGCGCATCACCGGGAATCGCCCAGACCGTTTTCATCGGCGTCGACACCGCCAACATGTCACCGTTGCGATCGGTGATCTTGCCGCGCGAGGCCGAAACCTCGATATCGCGGCGATAGCGCGACTCGCCTTTTTCCTGCAGAAAGTCGTTGTTGATCACCTGCAGGTAAAAGCTGCGCCCGACCAGCACGGCAAAGGCGGCCATCAGCAGCAGACCGACGGTGCGCGAACGCCAGCCCTGCAAGGCCAGTTGCAACACCGGGCTTTCGGTAAAGCGGTGGCCGCGCTTCGGACGCCGACGAACGACCATCAGCGCCCCCCCTTCTGCGGTTGGACGACCGGCTTGAGCGGCAGCTTGGCGACCGGCTTGTCGACCACGCGCCCAACCGCGTCCGGCGTCACCATGTGCAGCCGCTCACGGGCGATCTTTTCGATCCGCGGGTGCGTCGCCCAGGTAGACAACTCGAGCTGCAATTGCCCATATTCGATATCGAGCTGGCGCACGCGCTCCTGTTCGCCTTCCAGCGCCTGGAATAGCTTGCGCCCTTGGTGCTGTGAGGTCACGGCAGCGAGGGCACTGGCAACGAGGATCAGTAGAAGGAGCATGTTGAAACGCAGCATCAGACTTTTTCAGCGACCCGCATCACGGCGCTGCGCGCGCGCGGATTGGCAGCCACCTCGGCGGACGAAGCCTTGACCGGCTTGCCGACCAGACGCAGCTTCGGCGGCGGTAGCTGATCGGCGCGCAGCGGCAGATTCTTGGGCAGAAAATCGGCGGTCGACTGCTCGCGCATGAAATTCTTGACGATACGGTCCTCCAAGGAATGGAAGGAAATCACCACCAGGCGCCCGCCCGGCGCCAGCAGGTCGAGCGCCTGCGGCAGTGCTAGCGCCAGCTGCTCGAGCTCCTGATTGGTGTGAATCCGTAAAGCTTGAAAGCTGCGCGTCGCCGCGTCCTGCCCTGGTTCACGGGTGCGCACGGTCGCGCGTACGAGCGCCGCGAACTGGCCTGTTGTGACAATTGGCTGTTCGACCCGAGCAGCCACAACCTTCTTTGCAATCTGGAAAGCAAACCGTTCTTCGCCATATTCCCTGATGACCTCCGTAATTTCCCTGATATCAGCCCGCGCCAGCCATTCGGCCGCCGTCTCCCCCTGCGTCGTATCCATGCGCATGTCGAGCGGTGCGTCATGGCGAAAACTGAAGCCGCGTTCGCCTTCGTCGATCTGCGGCGACGACACGCCGATATCGAACAGAATGCCGTCGATAGCACTTGTCCCGGTATCGCCAGCCGCCTCGGCCACCTCGCCGAAGGCGCGATGGACCAGGCGGAAACGCGGATCGTTGATTGCCTGCCCGGCGCTGATCGCCGCCGGGTCGCGGTCGACCGCGATCAGTCGTCCTTTGTCGTTCAGTGCGGCGAGAATCCGCCGGCTATGCCCACCACGACCGAAAGTAGCATCCATGTAGACGCCGTCAGCCTTGATCGCCAGGGCCTCTACCGCCTCCTCGAGCAGCACCGTCACATGGGCGGCACTGCTCGTCACAGCACCAGATCCCCAAGTCCGGGGGGTAAATCGCCGAGCAGCGCCTCGGCAGCCAGATCGTTCTGCTGCTTCCAGCCCGTCTCGCTCCAGATCTCGAAATGTGTGCCCATGCCGACCAAAAACACCGTCTTTTCAAACTGGGCGTATTCCCGCAACTCGGCAGCGATCAGGAGCCGGCCGGCGGTGTCGAGCGTTTCGGTGCGGGCATTGCCGACCAGCACCCGCTTGATCGAAGCGGCACGGGGATCGAGGCTCGATGCCTTGAGCACCTGCTCGCGGATCGGCTGCCAGGCCGGCGCCGGATAAAGCAGCAGGCAGCGGTGCGGATGCGCGGTCAGGACCAGCGAGCCCTCGGCAGCGACGAGCAGGGTATCGCGAACCCTTGCCGGTATGGCAAGTCGCCCCTTTGCATCCAGACTAAGCGCTGCAGCCCCCTCGAACATTTCCGTCCCGCTCCTCGTTTACCCACTTTTTGACACGTTTTCCCACTCTAAGGGATGAAATCGGCGCCGTCAATAGACAAAATATGAATTTTTTCATACGCAACAAGGACTTAGAGGCACTTTCTGACCGAAATTAATCGCCAAATTTCGCTTTAAAATCAATGGGCGAAATACGGCTCTTAAAGTAACTTATAAGGATTGGGGCGCGCCGTAGCTCATGGCGCGCCATGCCAGCGTTTTAACAACGGAGTAATTATTTTTGGCCCCGATCGGCGGTTGACCGCAACGATAGTCGCCCCGAGCCGACGAAATCGGCCCAGTTGCCCATACGGCGATATAGACGTTGCGCCCCTCCCGTGAGGAGAGGCGCCATGCAGCAAATTACTTACTTGATCTGGCTCAGCTTCTGCTCAATTTTCGCCACCGGAATTGCGCCCGGAACGCGCTGGCCGTCGGCAAAGAAGACAGTTGGCGTGCCGTTGATATTGAGACGGCGCCCGAACTCCTGGTTCTTGGTAATAGCCGAAGTATCGCAATCATCCTTGCCGTTCGGCGCCTTGCCGTCGACCATCCACTCATTCCAGCTCTTGGCGCGATCGGCAGAACACCAGATCTGCTTCGATTTCTTGAGGGAATCCTCGGAGAGAATCGGTAACAGGAAGGTATAGATGGTCACATTGTCGAGCTTCTGCAAATCCTTGGCCAGACGCTTGCAATAACCGCAGTTGGGGTCCTCAAACGTCGCCAGTACCCGCTTGCCGTCACCACGCACCTGCTTGATCGCGCGCTCGAAGGGCAATTCGGAGAACGTGATCGCTGTCAGTTTGTTCATGCGCTCTTCGGTAACGTTTTTCATCGTCTTGCCGTCGATCAATTGGGCACCGGCAAGGAAGGCCGTCATCTTTTCGTCCGTATAGAGGATGTTGCCATCGGCATAAATCTCGTAGAGTCCGAGATAACCCGACTTCGTCACGCTCTCGATCTTGGCGCCAAGTTTGGCTTCCATGGCTTTCTTGATTTCGACTTCGTCGGCACTGGCCGTCGCGATGAACAGCGTGGCGAGAGCAAGCGGTAGCATTTTTTTCAACATTCAATTCTCCTAGAAGGCACCCAGCGCATAACGCACCAGCGCATTTTTTAAAAATGGTAATCCGTTGGTCAGGTTCAGGCCGAGATTGCGCAGACCGCGCAACCCCGGCGGCGATTCGCGAAACAGCCGGCGCAGACTGTCGGTGGTGGTCTGCATCAGCGCCGTCTCTTCGCGCCGGGCGCGCTGGTAGCGCTGCAGAAAGCGCTCGTCGCCGATATCCTGCCAAGGCTGAACGGAGGTCAGCAGCCGCGCCAGTTCGCTGGCATCCTGAAATCCCAGATTGATGCCATGACCCGAAAGCGGATGGATACCATGCGCCGCATCGCCGATCAGCGCCAACCGCGGCGCAATGGTCTGCGGCACGCGAATGAGGCGCAGCGGAAAGGCGGCCGGGGACGTAATCAGTTCAAGCTGCCCAAGGGATCGTCCACCGGCATCGGCGATGTGTTGGCAAAAAGCATCGGCGGGCAGGGCGCAGAGTTCGTCGGCGTGGTCATCGGCAGTGGACCAGACAACCGATATCCGGTTCCCGGGGAGCGGCAGATAGGCCAGCACACCGTTGTCGGAGAACCACTGACGAGCAACGTTGTGATGCGGCTTTTCGGCCAACAGGTTAGCCACCACGCCTTTTTCGCCATACGGCGTGTCGACCACTCCCAGGCCGGTGCTGCGCCGCACCCACGAATCGCGCCCGTCGGCGCCAACCAGCAGACGTGCCGACAGCATCGTTCCATCGGCCAGACCAAGGCGAACGGAACCCGTATCGTACTCCAGGCGCTCGGATGCCGCCGGGCAGAACAGCGAAAGATTACCCTGACGCTTGGCGCTCTCCCAGAATTCGCAGGCCATCAGCGAGGACTCGAGAATCCAGCCCAGTTCCGGAACGCCAGCTTCGTAAGCCGAGAATGCCAGGTTGCCGCCGGCATCGCCGTGAATATCCATGGCACGGATCGGGGTAATGCGCGCGCGGTCAAGATGCCGCCACGCCCCGACCCGTTCGAGGAATGCGACATTCGCCGGACTGATGGCATAGACGCGCGCATCCCAGTCCGCCGGACGCTGTGGCGGCTGATACTCGACCAGCGCAACGCGCAACGGAGTATCGCGCAGGGCGATGGCAAGACTGGCACCGGCGAGTCCACCACCGACGATGATCAGGTCAAACTGCTGCATTGCGGCAAAGCCGTTTCAGTTCAGGCGGAACAGGAAAAAGGTTCAGACCGGGGTCAGACCGGATTGCCTGACGGCTTGTTCGGTCGCGACCGCCGGTTGTTATTGCTGCGCGGCCGGTGTTTCTTGGGTTGACCGGAGGGCTTGTTGTGCCCCATGCCGCCACCCTGGTTCCCGCCCTGCTCGGCAGCCGATACACGGTTGCCCGGCGCGAGCTGAATTTCCAGCTCAATGATTTCATCCCACTGCTCGTCCGTTCTGTCCCGCTCCGGAACGGACAACAATTCGCGCAGACGGCGCTTGTTATCGTTGGGCGGCGGTGCCGATTGAATGGGGGGGGTATTTTCTGGATTCTGTTCGTTCATTGCAAACCAAAAAAGCGAAACCCGTTTTCACGGGCCCCGCGATGGAAGATGCAGCCTACTTCTTCTTGCCGGCTGCTTTCTTGGGAGCGACTGCGGCCTTGAAGGCGGTACCGGCGGTAAACTTTGGAACCGTGGTAGCGGCAATCTTCAGCGTGGCGCCAGTCTTGGGGTTCTTGCCGGTACGCGCAGCGCGCTTGGCCGACTTAAAGGTGCCGAAACCGACCAACGTAACGGACTCCCCCTTCGCTACTGTCTTGACGACAGCGGCGACCATTGCCGACAACGCCTTGTCGGCAGCAGCCTTGGTGATACCAGCTTCTTGTGCAGCTACCTCGACCAACTCGGATTTATTCATCTAAGTGCCTCCTGTTAACTACTTGTGGTTAAGAAAACTGGCCGTTTTTACGGCAGCACAGCAAAAGTAGCACATTTCCCGGAGAATTGCTGATGCCATCAGGGATATTTGGCTGGGCCGATTCAGTTTTTTGCCTTTTGCGCACGTCGACCGCAACAGACACATAAAAAACCCCGGCATGAGCCGGGGTTTTTCGGGTGGAGTGAATTTATTTCTTCTCTTCGCCTGCCTTCTCGGCCGGCTTTTCGCCGTGCGAAATTGCCACGGCACCTTCATTGCGCGCACCGATCTTCTGATCGATCGGCGGCAGCTGATGGGCAATACCCTTGTGGCAATCGATACAGGTCTTGCCGGCGACAAATGCCTCCGGGTGCGCATTGGCCGCACGTTTACCCTGCTCGGTGAAATCCATGTAATCGTAACGGTGACAATTACGACACTCGCGGGAATCGGTTTTCTTCATCCGGTCCCACTCATGCTGGGCGAGTTCGGCACGCTTGGCATTGAACTTCTCGGGCGTGTCGATGGTACCCAGCAACTTGTGCCAGACTTCGTTGGAGGCTTGGATCTTGCGAATCATCTTCGGACCCCACTCCTTGGGTACGTGACAATCCGGGCAGGTCGCACGAACCCCCGTCCGGTTGGTGTAGTGCACCGTATTCTGGTACTCCTTGAAGACGTTTTCCTTCATTTCATGACAGGAAATGCAGAACTCCTCCTTGTTGGTCTCCTCGAGCGCCCAGTTGAAGCCCCCCCAGAATATGATACCGGCGGCAAACAGCATGAACACCGTCACCAGACCGACGCGTTTAACCCAGCCGGGCATTAGATTCTTGATACTCATCATTCCCCCCTCTTGGTCGCCGGCTTGTAGGTATTTTCCACGAGCGGCTTGGCATCGAACTGCGGTACGTGGCACTGCATGCAGAAGTAGCGGCGCGGCGAAATGTTCGAATGCTTCTTGTCGTCACGGTCAAGGTAATGCGACTTGGCCACCTTGGTGGCGCCGGTTTCGTCGGCGCGTTCCTTCGAGTGGCAGTCCATGCACTTGTTGAAGTTCTGTGTGATGTTGTAGCCCTTGACACTGTGCGGGATCAGCGGCGGCTGCTTCTGGAAATTGCGTGGAATCAGGTCTTGATCCCTTTCCGGACGGAACATGTTGTCGTTTTTGCTGAGTTGGTTGACCGGCACGTCACCGCGCAAGGACTCCACCATTTCCTGCGCACTGACGCCACTGATACCCGAAAGGAGTAACGCAGCAGCCAAGCCTAGAGCAGGGATGAATCTCATGTTATTACCCTCCAATTGACGACCGGGTTTCCGCCCGGTCGCATTTCATTGTGAAGATCCCGGCAATCAGGCCCGGACGACCTTGACCGCACATTTCTTGTAGTCGGTTTCCTTGGAAATCGGACAAGTCGCGTCCAGCGTCAGCTTGTTGGCCAGACGACTGGCATCGAAGAACGGAATGAAGACCAGACCGCGCGGCGGTTTGTTGCGCCCCCGGGTTTCGACCCGTAGCCTGATCTCGCCGCGCCGTGACGCCACCTTGACTTCCATGCCGCGCTGCAGACCACGCGCCTTGGCGTCGTCCGGGTGCATGAACACCACGGCATCGGGGAAGGCCTTGTAGAGTTCGGGAACACGGCGAGTCATGGTGCCGGTATGCCAGTGTTCGAGCACACGGCCGGTGCACAACCACATGTCGTATTCTTTGTCCGGCGATTCGGCGGGCGGCTGATAAGGTAGCGCGAAGATCACCGCCTTGCGATCCTTGTGACCATAGAACGCGACACCCTCCCCTTTCTTGACGTACGGGTCGTAGCCTTCGCGGAAGCGCCACAGCGTTTCCTTGCCATCGACCACCGGCCAGCGCAGGCCGCGTGCCTGATGGTAGGTATCGAAAGGTGCCAGGTCATGGCCGTGGCCGCGACCAAAGGGTGCATATTCCTCGAACAGCCCCTTCTGGACATAGAAACCGAAATATTTCGATTCGTCGTTATCAAACCCTTCAGCCGTTTCGCTAAGCTTGTACTTGTCGACCGCACCATTGGCAAAAAGAACATCGAATAGCGTCCTGCCCTTCAGCGCTGGCGCCTTGGCGACCAGTTCGGCCGGCCAGACGTCCTCAACCTTGAAGCGCTTCGAGAACTCCATGACCTGCCACATGTCCGAGCGGGACTCGCCCGGCGGCTTGACCTGCTGGCGCCAGAACTGGGTGCGCCGTTCAGCGTTGCCGTAAGCCCCCTCCTTCTCGACCCACATCGCGGTCGGCAGGACCAGATCGGCGGAAGCCGCGGATATGGTCGGATAGGGATCCGAAATGACGATAAAGGTTTCCGGATTTCGCCAGCCCGGGAAAAGTTCTTCGTTAATGTTCGGACCGGCCTGCAGGTTGTTGTTGCACTGTTGCCAGTAGAAATTGACCTTGCCATCCTTCAATGCCCGCGCCATTGCCACGGCATGCAGGCCCGGCTTGTCGGGAATCGTGCCTTCAGGTAGCTTCCACAATTGTTCGGAAATCTTGCGGTGTTCCGGATTCATGACCACCATGTCGGCCGGCAGGCGATGTGAGAAGGTTCCGACCTCACGCGCCGTGCCGCAGGCTGACGGCTGACCGGTCAGCGAGAACGGGCTGTTGCCTGGCTCAGAGATCTTGCCGGTCAACAGGTGGATGTTGTAAACAAGATTGTTGGCCCAAGTGCCGCGCGTATGCTGGTTGAAGCCCATGGTCCAGAATGACGTGACCTTAATCTTCGGGTCGGCATACAGTTCGGCAAGCGCTTTGAGATCCTTTTCCGGCACGCCGGAAAGCTTGGAAACCTTCTCGGCCGTGTATTCGGAAACGAATTTCTTGTAGTCATCGAAAGTGATCGGCTCGGACTTGCCGGTATCACCCTTCGGCTTGCCGTCCGCGCCGGGATACCCGTTACTGGTCGCATCCTTCTCCAACGCGTGCGTCGGGCGCAGGCCGTAGCCGATGTCTGTAGCGCTCTTCTTGAAATTGATGTGCTTGTCGACAAAGGCCTGATTCACCTTTCCGTTCTGGATGATGTAGTTGGCGATGTAATTGAGGATCGCCAGGTCGGTCTGGGGCGTGAAAATGATCGGGATGTCGGCCAGCTCATACGAACGATGTTCAAAGGTCGACAGCACTGCGACCTTTACATTCTTGTTCGACAGCTTGCGGTCTGTCAGGCGCGTCCACAGAATCGGGTGCATCTCGGCCATGTTGGAACCCCACAGCACGAAGGCATCGGCATGCTCGAGGTCATCGTAGCAGCCCATCGGTTCATCGATGCCGAAGGTGCGCATGAATCCGGCAACGGCCGACGCCATGCAGTGACGGGCATTGGGGTCAATGTTGTTGCTGCGGAAACCGGCTTTCATCAGCTTGGCGGCAACATAGCCATCCCAAATAGTCCATTGGCCCGACCCGAACATCGCCAAGCCGTTCGGCCCCTTTTTCTTCAGGGTTTCCCTGACCTTCAGCTCCATGATGTCGAAGGCCTGCTGCCAAGTAACCGGTGCAAATTCGCCATTCTTGTCGTATTTGCCGTCCTTCATGCGCAACATCGGCGTCTTGAGACGGTCATTGCCGTACATGATCTTGGACAGGAAGTAGCCCTTGATGCAGTTGAGGCCGCGATTGACTGGCGCATCCGGATCGCCCTGAGTAGCCACCACGCGGCCATCTTGTGTGCCCACCAGCACGCCGCAACCGGTACCACAGAAACGGCACGCCGCCTTGTCCCAGCGAATCTCGTCGGAACCGGCAGCGACCGCCGTCGTCGGCGCAGACAGACCGGCTGCCGAAATGGCCGCCGCTGCTGCGTTGGCCTTGATGAAATCCCGTCGATTGAGTTTCACGCCTCTACCTCCTCGGTATCTGACTTGTCGTCGCAATATTGATAGACCATGGCCACCGACGCGACTCCGGGGATGCCATGAAGTGCCACATAACGTTCAGCCGCCGCTTCCGTATCGTCTTCGTCGAGCGTGACGACTACCTTGCCTTCCGGGCTACGGGCGTGGATCTCCACTCCCGGCATCCCCAATAAGGCCGCACACGCCTCGTCGAGACGCGCCGGAACGATATGCACGATGGCGCTAGAAATATTCATATTTTTCTTACTCTCCTCGCCCGCAAAACATCTAGCAGGCACCATATCAAACGATATGATCCTCATCCAGCCAAGGATTCCGTTGATTTGGATCAACTCCAACTTGCTTTGAGCCAAAATCAGCCCCTCTGCTGGATGCTGGTTACTACTTTCGAACTAACATGTCAAATACAGCCAGCGATAGGGCCCGCCTATGGACATTATTCCCTGATTCAATTGGCTCAATATCGGAACACAAACTATCATTATGTTGTTGCAATTCAATTCATCAACCAAGGAGAAAACCCCATGTCGCTCGTCAACACCCAGGTGCAACCGTTCAAGGCCCAAGCTTTCCACAACGGCAAGTTCATTGAAGTCACTGATGCCAGCCTGAAGGGCAAGTGGTCCGTGCTGATCTTCATGCCGGCCGCCTTCACCTTCAACTGCCCGACCGAAATCGAGGACGCCGCCAACAACTACGCCGAATTCCAGAAGGCCGGTGCCGAGGTTTACATCGTCACCACCGACACCCACTTCTCGCACAAGGTCTGGCACGAAACCTCGCCGGCCGTCGGCAAGGCCCAGTTCCCGCTGGTCGGCGACCCGACGCACGCCCTGACCCGCGCCTTCGACGTGCATATCGACGAAGAAGGTCTGGCCCTGCGTGGCACCTTCGTGATCAACCCGGACGGCGTCATCAAGACCGTTGAAATCCACTCCAATGAAATCGCCCGCGATGTCTCCGAGACCCTGCGCAAGCTGAAGGCCGCCCAATACACCGCCGCCCACCCGAACGAAGTCTGCCCGGCCAAGTGGAAGGAAGGTGAAAAGACCCTGGCTCCGTCACTGGACCTGGTCGGCAAGATCTAAGCCTTAACACGGATTTCCGCCAAACCGCTCCCGTTTCGGGAGCGGCGCGGATTTCAGCGCAAAGGGGCCTTCAAGCCCCTTTTCAGTGAAATCCTAAAAAGGGAGAACAGCATGCTCGACGCAAACATCAAGACCCAACTCAAGGCCTATCTCGAAAAGCTGCAGATGCCGATCGAACTCGTCGCCTCGCTCGACGACAGCGCCAAGGCGCAGGAAATGCATGGCCTGCTGGAGGAAATTGCCGAACTGTCCGCAAAAGTCAGTCTCCGCGAGAACGGCGACGCCGCGCGACGCCCGTCGTTCGCCATCGGCCGCCCGGGCGAGACGGCGCGCATCAGCTTCGCCGGCATTCCGATGGGGCATGAATTCACCTCGCTGATCCTCGCTCTGCTGCAGACCGGCGGCCACCCGCCCAAGGTCGACGCGGCCGTGATCGAACAGATCAAGGCACTGCCCGGCGAATTCCGTTTCGAAACCTACATTTCGCTGTCCTGCCACAACTGCCCGGACGTCGTTCAGGCGCTCAACCTGATGGCCGTGCTCAACCCCGGCGTCAGCCATACGATGGTCGATGGCGGGCTGTTCCAGGCGGAAGTCGAGCGGCTCCAGATCATGGCTGTGCCGACCGTCTTTCTCAACGGCGAAGAGTTCGGCGCCGGCCGTATGAGCATCGAGGAAATCGTTGCCAAGCTCGACACTGGCGCCGCAGCGCGCGACGCCGAAAAACTTAACGCCAAGGCAGCCTACGACGTGCTCGTCGTCGGCGGTGGCCCGGCCGGCGCTGCCGCCGCCATCTACGCGGCGCGCAAGGGCATCCGCACCGGCCTGCTGGCCGAGCGCTTCGGCGGCCAGGTGATGGATACGCTGGCCATCGAGAACTTCATCTCGGTCAAGGAAACCGACGGACCCAAGCTGGTCATGGGGCTGGAGGAGCACGTCAAGGATTACGACGTCGATATCATGAACCTGCAGCGCGCCACGCAACTCAAGGCCGGCGATCTGATCGAGGTGACGCTGGAAAACGGCGCCGTACTCAGGAGCAAGTCGGTCATCCTCGCCACCGGCGCCCGCTGGCGAGAGATGAACGTGCCCGGCGAAAAGGAGTATCGCGGCAAGGGCGTCGCCTACTGCCCGCACTGCGACGGCCCGCTGTTCAAGGGCAAGCGCGTCGCGGTGATCGGCGGCGGCAACTCGGGTGTCGAGGCGGCGATCGACCTCGCCGGCATCGTCGGCCACGTCACGCTGCTCGAATTCGACAGCAAGCTGCGCGCCGATGCCGTGCTCCAGCGCAAGATGGCCAGCCTGCCCAACGTCACCGTGTTCACCAGCGCGCTGACCACCGAAGTCACCGGCGACGGCAACAAGGTCAACGGCTTGGTGTACAAGGATCGCAATACCGACGAGGTCAAGCGCATCGACCTCGAAGGCATCTTCGTGCAGATCGGCCTGCTGCCGAACACCGACTGGCTGAAAGGTACACTCAACCTGTCGAAATTCGGCGAAATCGAGATCGACGCCAAGGGGCAGACCTCGGTGCCCGGCGTCTTCGCGGCCGGCGACTGCACGACGGTGCCCTACAAGCAGATCGTCATCGCCATGGGCGCCGGTGCCACCGCATCGTTGAGCGCCTTCGACCACCTGATCCGGACCTCGGCGCCGGCCTGAGCTCGCTTAACACCCAGCCGCAGCAAGTCGCCACAACGAGGTAACCTCGGCGGCCCGCGCGACATGCAGCGGATCGCTACGGTCGCTGGCCTTGGGATGTCTGGGGCGGGTGTCGATGCGGCCGCGCACCTGCAAGCCGGCGGCGGCGATCCAGCCGAGCAGTTCGTCGCGTGAACGCAGCCCGAGGTGCTCAGCAAGGTCGGAAATGATCAGCCAGCCCTCGCCGTTCGGCTCAAGATGCGCCGCCAGGCCACCGAGAAAGCCGCGCAACATCCGCGAATCGGGGTCATAGACGGCATATTCGACCGGCGAACTCGGCCGCGCCGGCACCCAGGGGGGATTACAGACGACGAGCGGCGCACGGCCATCCGGAAAAAGATCGGCCTCGATAACCTCGATTGCTGCGGTCAACCCCAAATTTCGGGCATTTTCCGTAGCGCATTGCAATGCCCGCGCCTCCTGATCAGTGGCCACCACGCGCTTGATGCCTCGCCGCGCCAGCACGGCAGCCAGGATGCCGGAACCAGTACCGATGTCGAAGGCATGCTCGCAGCCCGCCGGCAGCGGCGCCTTGGCCACCAGATCGACATACTCACCGCGCACCGGCGAGAACACGCCGTAATGCGGGTAAATCCGCCCCTCCACCGCCGGCACCGGGATACCCTTCTTGCGCCATTCGTGGGCACTGATCACGGCCAGTAATTCACGCAACGCAACAACGCAGCCCTCGCCGTCCGACGGCCCCCAGGCTTCGATGCAAGCCTGCCGGATATCCTGGGCACGGCGCAACGGCACACGGAACACGGCATCAACCGCCACCAGCAGGCGGCCGAGCAACGCCGCACGCTGGCCTTGTAACTCACGATACCTGGCGAAGGCCGCGGTCGGCGTCGGCGACAATTCGCGCTTGCCACCGAAGTGTCGTTCGGCGCGCCGGCTCAGAGCCTGCAGCAGATGCCGGGCATTGACCCAATCACCGCGCCAGAGCAGGGCCGTACCCGATTCCAATAGACGCCAAGCGGCATCGGCAGACATCCGGTCATCGCCTATGGCAATGGCAACATGGGGCGCGACTCCAGCTTCGGAACGCCAGCGTGCTCTTTGGCTCCATCCACCTTCGGTCCATTCGATAATTGGATTCATGGCGCCATTGTACGGCCTGGATAGCGCACGAATTTCGGGCATTATTCGTCGTTGACAGCACCCCGCAGGAAGTACCCTTGGGGTACAGCAAGCAAAAACAGGATGGAAAGCCGGCCGATAAGCCGGGTTCTGTTCCCCCCTTGCGGGGTTCGGCAATCATTCCTCTAGGCCTGCCGTCACCGACAGGCTCGAGCAACCTACCCGGAAGCAGCGCGGGCCACGCCCATGCTTCCCTATTTGGTCTTGCTCCGGATGGGGTTTAGCGTGCCGTCGAACGTTGCCGCCAACGCGGTGAGCTCTTACCTCGCCGTTTCACCCTTACCGACCGGGGTTGCCCCCGGCAGGCGGTCTACTCTCTGTTCCACTTTCCGTTGCCTTGGGTCGCCCGACTTTCGTCTTACGACTTATAGCACCCAGCCGTTAGCTGGCATCCTGCCCTGCGGAGCCCGGACTTTCCTCCCGACGCCAGGGTTGCCCCCGACGTCCAGCGATTGCCTGGCCGACTTTCCACTGCGAATTATCGCACGCCAAGCCGCTATCAAGGTATCATGTCAGGTTAGATTTCACCGGATCGGTGACTTTTATATTTACTGGAGAAATATACTTGGCAAAAGAAGAGCTACTGGAAATGCAAGGCGTCGTCAACGACGTGCTTCCCGACACCCGCTTTCGCGTCACGCTGGAAAACGGCCACGAACTGATCGCCTACACCTCGGGCAAGATGAAGAAGAACCACATCCGCATCCTGGTTGGCGACAAGGTCACGCTGGAACTGTCACCCTACGATCTGAGCAAGGGCCGCATCACTTTCCGCCACATCGAGACCCGCGGCAACACCCCGCCACCGCAGCGCCGCCGCTACTGAATTCCGGCACCCGACAGCGGCAGCGCCGTTTTGTCGACCACCCGCCGCAGAACGAAGCTTGAATGCACGCCTGTGACGCCGGGAATGCGCGTGATGCGGTTGAGCAGCAAGTCCTGGTAGGCATCCATGTCGCGCACCACGACCTTCAACTGATAATCGGCGTCCTGCCCGGTAATCAGCAGACATTCCAGCACTTCCGGATTTTCGCCGATCTGTGCCTCGAAATTGGCAAAACGCTCCGGCGTGTGCTGATCCATCGAAATATGGATCAGCGCCATCAACGACAAACCCAGCTTGCGAGCATCGAGCAATGCCCGATAACCAGAGATCAGGCCCGACTCTTCCAATGCACGCACCCGACGCAAGCAGGGTGACGGCGACAGGCCGATATGGTCGGCCAGATCCTGATTGCTGATGCGACCATCCTGCTGGAGGATGTCGAGAATTTGCCTATCGTAGCGATCGATTTCCATTTTATTGCTTAAAAATATATGGAATTGAAATTCCATGCCGACTATAGCATCAATCAACCCATAAAACGCAAGCACCTGCCAGCGCCATTTCCGTAAAATCTCGTTCATCAAAACGAATTAACGGAGCACGGCAATGCAGCAGACCCCCAACCGCAAATACACGGCATTTGCCCCGGTCGGACTCGTCGACCGCGACTGGCCGAACCGCGTCATCGACAAGGCGCCGATCTGGATGAGCACCGATCTTCGTGACGGCAACCAGGCGCTATTCGAACCGATGAACAGCGAAAAAAAGATGCGCATGTTCAAGACCCTCTGCGCCATCGGCTTCAAGGAAATCGAAATCGCCTTTCCCTCCGCCTCGGAAACCGAGTTCGGCTTCGTGCGCACCCTCATCGAAGGTAGGCATATTCCGGAAGATGTCCGCATCGAGGTGCTCACCCAGGCGCGCGAACACCTTATCCGGCGCACCATGGAATCACTCAAGGGCGCCCGCCAGGCCATCGTTCATGTCTATAACGCGACCAGCAAGACCTTCCGCGACAACGTGTTCGGCATGAGCAAGGCGGAAGTCGTGAAGATGGCGGTCGACGCCGTAAAACTCATCAAAACGCTTGCCGACGATATGCCGGAAACCCGGATCACCCTCGAATACAGCCCGGAACTCTTCACCGCCACCGAGCTCGATTTTGCCAGGGAAGTCTGCGACGCCGTCACCGAGGCCTGGGGCGCCACGCCGCAGCGCCACGTCATCCTCAACCTGCCGACCACGGTCGAGATCGCCACGCCCAACATCTACGCCGACCAGATCGAGTGGATGCACCGTAATCTTGCCCGCCGCGACAGCGTCATCATCAGCCTTCACCCGCACAACGACCGCGGCACCGCCGTCGCCGCCGCCGAGCTCGGCCTCATGGCGGGCGCCGACCGCGTCGAGGGCTGCCTCTTCGGCAACGGCGAACGGACCGGCAACGTCGACCTCGTCACCGTCGCCCTCAACATGTACACCCAGGGCGTCCATCCGGGACTCGATTTCTCGGACATCAACGCCGTCGCCCGCACCTACGAACACTGCACCCAGCTCCCGATCCATCCGCGCCACCCGTACGTCGGGGATCTCGTGTTCACGGCCTTCTCCGGCTCCCACCAGGACGCCATCAAGAAGGGGTTTGCCGCTCAAAAGGCGGATGAGCCATGGACAGTGCCCTATCTCCCGATCGACCCGGCCGACGTTGGCCGCAGCTACGATTCGGTCATCCGCGTCAACAGCCAGTCAGGCAAGGGCGGCATCGCCTACCTGATGGAAACCGAGCACGGCATTGTCATGCCGCGCCGCCTGCAGGTCGAATTTTCCGGCATCGTCCAGAAACACACCGACACACACGGCGGCGAGGTGACGGCAGACGATATCTGGCGCCTTTTTTCCAGCACCTATTTCGAGTCGACCGTACCCGTTCGTTACCGCGAACATCACCTCTATGAACACGGTGACGCCCAGTGCATCCGCTTGAGTGTTGAACTCGACGGCACACCGCACATTCTCACCGGCGAAGGCAACGGGCCGATCAACGCCGCAGTGCATGCCTTGCAGAGCGCCGGCATCGGTGTCCAGGTGCGCAGTTACGAGGAACGTTCAATGGTGCCGATTGGCGAGGACGGCAATGCCCAGGCCTGCGCCTTCATGGAAGTCGCCGGTGCGGACGGTGGCGACCGCTACGGCGTCGGCATCGACAGCAACATTGTCACCGCTTCGCTCAAGGCCCTGATCAGCGGCATCAACCGGGCCGGCATCGCCGTGGCAGCCAGGTGCGTCGCCGAGGCGGCATGAGCAATGCCCCCCGTCGGAATGCCATCGTTTGTCGCGAACGGTCAATACGCCCATTTGTGAAATTGATATGATGCAAGCGTCGGTGCTGCTCGTTATTTCGAGCCGAGCAGCCGAATTAAACTTTTCCGAGAGGAGTTGCATATGTTCCAGAGATTTTCAGCCTATCTTTCCGCCCTCGCCCTGGCGCTGACCCTGACCGCCTGTGCTGCGCCCGGCACAACTTCAGGCGAGCTGGAGATCCGCTCCGGGGTCATCGAACAGATCACGCCGGTCGAAATCAAGAGCGGCACCCCCAGAGGCGTCGGCGCGGTGGTTGGCGGCCTCGCCGGGCTTGGTATCGGCAGCCTGATCGGCGGCGGCACCGGGCGTGATGTCGCCATGGTGCTCGGTGCGGTAGGCGGTGCGGTCGCCGGCCACGAAGTGCAGAAGCGTCGTGACCAGCCGGTTGCCGGCCAGCAGATCATCGTCCGGACGTCCAAGGGCGTTCTGGTTTCGGTAACCCAGGAGGCAAATCCAAGCCTGCGCAAGGGCCAGAGTGTCTTTATCGAAGGCAACGGCGAAGACGCGCGCGTCGTCGCTCGCTAAGCCGACCCGGAACACCGGGCTTCGGGCTGAAATTCGGCCCTGAAGCCCGGTCGACCGCAACCGTCAACCAAGAGTTACCTATCATGATTCTTTCTCGGGTATCCATGGCGCTGGCGCTAGCTTTTCCCATTGCCGCCTGCGCGCCAGATGCATGGCGCCCCGACTCGCCCTATGAGGCATTCCTGAGCCAGGTTCAAAACAAATGCTGGAACCTCGACCTTGGCGGCCAGGAAATCAATGGCCTGCTGAGTGGAGGTGGCGCCTCCTCCTCGGGGGATTACTTCATCGATCTGACATCCCGCATGTTCAATGGCCAGATTTCAGTGGCCAATTATGTCGATACTCTCACTGCCTTCTACAACACCAAACCGGACTCCCCGGGCATCCGCTGCATTCTCCAGCAGATGCCGCCGGCAGCCTCACCACCTCCCTTGACCGTGCCGCCGGTGATCAGCCAATAGATTTTCGGGCCACGCGTTGCACCGCACCCGTTTAACGATTTTTTCGCCACAACAATACCAACCCCTGGAGTTCATTGATGAAGACCGTTCTGAAAGCCTCGCTGCTCGCCATCACCCTTGCCTTCGGTTCAGCCCATGCGGCGGACGCGAAGCCAGCCACCCCGGCCGCCGAAACCCCCGCCATGGTCATGGGTGACGCCGTCAAGGCCGAAGCCGAGGTCGTCGCGATCAACAAGAAGACCCGCACCGTGACGCTCAAGGGCGAGGATGGCAATGTCTTCGACGTCATCGTCGGCAAGGAAGCCAAGAACCTGGGACAGGTCAAGGTGGGCGACCGCGTCATCGCCGAGCAAATGGAAGTGCTGGCCATGGAGCTGAAGAAGGGCGGCGGCCTGCGCGAAACGGTCGAGAAGGACATCAACGAAACCGCCAAACCCGGGCAAAAGCCGGGCGCGATCAGGGGCCGCGAGGTCGATTTCGTGGCCGACGTGAAGTCGGTCGATGCCAAGGCCAGCACGATCACCATCCTTGGCGCCAAGGGCCGCGTCTTCAAGTTCCATGTCAAGGATCCGGCCGTCATGGCGGAAATCAAGGAAGGCGACCAGGTCAAGGGTACCTACGTCGTGGCCACCGGGATCGTCGTCGTGGCGCCCAAAGCCATGAAGTAAGCAGCCAAGTCAGCCAGGCTAAGGCTGCCGAACGGCAGCTTTTTTATGTCACCGATTCTTGAGGTGACGGTATCCCTTGTGGATATTCCCCCGATTCCGCCGGCCAGGCGCGCCGCCTCCCGGTCCGGAACTGCCAAGTATCGTCGTAATAGGCCGGATCGACACTGGCCGGCGTGACGCCGGGAATGCCGAGCAGCGGCAAGGGCTGGAAATCGCGCGGACGCGTGTAGCGACCACTGGCCAAATCCGCCGCCAGCAGGGCGTCGACCGCGGCAATCTGCGCGGCAGCCGGCAAATTCAGCCAGGACGCATCGATGTCATGGAGAATCGCCTTTGCGGTCAGCCCGCGAAACGGCTTGAGCAGTGCTTCGTAGGTCGCGTGGCCGAAAACGACGAAACGCATGGCGTGCAGCACGTCGGTCCGGCGTTCGGCAAAGAGCGCTTTCCATTGGAAGTCGCGCAACAGGTCGAGCAGTTCCGGCTGGCTGGAGAGCACGACGATCCCGCATTCGTCGAAGTGGGTCAGGGCATCGCGCGTCGCGCCGCGCACCTCACCGGCCGGCCCCATCGCCTGCGCGTGGCGTCCGCTGAGGATCCGCTTGGCTTGCGGAAAAGTCAGCCAGACCAGCGCATTGAAGAAATCATGCCAGTTGCCGGGGCGCGTCTCGACCTCGCCGCTGTCGCGGATACGGCATTCATAAGCAAGGCCGTCCGCCTGCGGCGGCAAAAAACGGATGCGCCGGCCATGCGGCCCCGAGATGGGAAAACGCTCGGCGAGCGCGGTGACCGCCGCCGTATCCGGTCGTCCATCCGCCCCCGGCGGCAACTGGTCAAGCCAGCGCCGCAGCGGATAGAAGAGCGGCGATGCGAATGCCTCCGGAGCCATCACCGGGCGTCCAGTCGCTGATTCAGCGCATCTTCCAGGACAGCGTTTCGCCGGCGCGCAACGGCACGATGCGGTCGCTGCTGATGTACGGGTAATCGGCCGGCACCGTCCAGCTTTCCTTGACCAGCGTCACGCTGCCGCTGTTGCGCGGCAGACCGTACCAGTCCGGACCGTGGAAACTGGCGAAGGCTTCGAGTTTTTCCAGCGCGCCGGCCTGCTCGAAAGCTTCGGCATAAAGCTCCAGCGCGGCGAAGGCCGTATAACAGCCGGCGCAGCCGCAAGCGGCCTCCTTGGTCATTTTGGCGTGCGGCGCTGAATCGGTGCCGAGGAAGAACTTCGGGTTGCCGGAAACCGCTGCGGCGATCAATGCCTGGCGATGGGTTTCGCGCTTGAGCACCGGCAGGCAGTACCAGTGCGGCCGCACGCCGCCCTGGAAGATGGCGTTGCGGTTGTAGAGCAGATGATGGGCAGTGATGGTGGCGGCCACGGTCGACGGCGAATCCTGCACGAAATCCGCGGCGTCCCGCGTCGTGATGTGCTCCATGACCACCTTCAGCTTCGGGAAGCGCTGCGTCAGCGGCGACAGCACCGTATCGATGAAGGCCTTCTCGCGATCGAAGAGGTCGATCTGCGGATCGGTCACCTCGCCGTGCACCAGCAGCGGCAGGCCGACGCGTTCCATCTCGGCAAGGGTGGCGTCGGCCTTCCGGATGTCGGTCAGCCCAGCATCGGAGTTGGTCGTCGCCCCGGCCGGATACAGCTTCACCGCCTTGACGAAGCCGTAAGCGGCGGCCTTCGCCACCTCGGCCGGCGGCATGTTGTCGGTCAGGTAGAGCGTCATCAGCGGCTCGAAACTGGCGCCGGCCGGCAGGGCGGCGACGATGCGGTCGCGGTAGGCGGCTGCCTGGTCGACGGTGGTCACCGGCGGCTTCAGGTTGGGCATGACGATGGCGCGGGCGAACTGGGCGGCAGTGTGGGCAAGCACGGACGCCATGGCTTCGCCGTCACGCAGGTGAAGATGCCAGTCGTCGGGGCGGGTGATGGTGAGTTGCATGGTGTTTTTCCTTGGGATGCGCCCGATTCTATCAGCGCGCCTACGCCAGCGCAGCGGCGACCGCCCGGAAGCTCTCCAGCCCCGCCTCCAGGTTGTCGATGATCTCGCCGGCCAGTTCGTCCGGCTCCGGCAGGTTGTCGAGGTCGGCCAGGCTCTTGTCCTTCAACCAGAAGATGTCGAGGCTGGTCTTGTCGCGTGCGAGAATCTGCTCATAACTGAACTTGCGCCAGCGGCCTTCCGGGTTGTCGATTTCGTGCCAATTTTCCTGTCGACCGTGACGATTGTGCGGCTGGTAGCAGGCGACGAAATCCTGCAGGTCGTCATAGCGCAGTGGCTTCTTCTTCAGCGTGTGGTGGATGTTGGTGCGGTACTCATAGACCCACACCTCGCGCGTCCACGGCTCGGCGCGCGCCGGCTGGTTGTCGAAGAACAGCACGTTCGCCTTGACCCCGTTGGCGTAGAAGATGCCCGTCGGCAGGCGCAGGATCGTGTGCAGGTCGGTCGTTTCCAAGAGCTTGCGGCGCACCGTCTCGCCCGCCCCGCCCTCGAACAGCACATTGTCCGGCACCACCACGGCAGCGCAGCCCGTCGTCTTAAGGAGGCTGCGGATGTGCTGTACGAAATTGAGCTGCTTGTTCGAGGTCGTCGCCCAGAAATCCTGGCGGTTGTAAGTCAGGTCGTCGCGGTCCAGCTCGCCGTCCTCGTTGGTGAACACCATGCTGCTCTTCTTGCCGAAAGGCGGATTGGCCAGCACGTAATCGAAGGTTTCCCGCGGCGGCGCAATCAAGGCATCGTTCGGCGAAATCGGACTGTCGCCGTCGATCTCGCCGATGTTGTGCAGGAACATGTTCATCAGCGCCAGCCGGCGCGTGCCGGCGACGATTTCGTTGCCGAAAAAAGTGTCGTGCTTCAGGAAAGCCCGCTGCTCGCGATCCATGCCCGGATAGGTGTCGACCAGAAAATCGTAGGCCGCGAGGAAGAAACCGCCCGTGCCACAGGCCGGATCGGCGATGGTTTTACCCGGTAGTGGGCGCACACATTCCACCATCGCCCGGATCAGCGGACGCGGCGTGAAATACTGCCCGGCGCCCGACTTCGTATCCTCGGCATTGCGTTCCAGCAGGCCCTCGTAGATGTCGCCCTTGACGTCCGCCCCCAGCGTCACCCAACTCGTTTCATCGACCATGTCGATCAAGCGCGACAGCTTGGCCGGGTCCTGAATCTTGTTCTGCGCCTTGGTAAAAATCTGCCCGAGCAGCCCCGGCCGGTTGCCCAGCTCGCGCAACACCGTCACGTAATGCACCTCCAGCGCCGCCCCGCGCACCGCCTTCAGGCTGGCCCAGCCGAGGTTTTCGGGAATGCCGATTTTGCGGTTATAGGGCGGTCGACCGTACTCGTCGGCCATTTTCAGGAAGATCAGGTAAGTTAGCTGTTCGAGGTAGTCGCCATAGCTGACCCCGTCGTCGCGCAGCGTGGTACAGAAGCTCCAGACACGGGAGACGATGGATGCGGTTGCGTTCATGGCTTGCCTTGGGTCATGCGTTGATTGTGCACACAGCATGTGCCGAATTGCACTGCCTACGCCGGCGAATGCGTTTTCAGCCAGTCGCGCAACGCCTCGTTCATGCGCGTTTGCCAACCTTTGCCGGTTGCCTTGAAAGCCGCCACGATGTCAGCATCGTAGCGCACGGTCAGCGCCAGCTTGGTCTGGTCTGACCTGGGGCGGCCACGCCGTATCAGTTTGTCGCCGACATACTCATCGGCGTGTTCGAAAAACTCGTCAGTCAATTCCGGCGCATCGTCCGGGTCAATCCACTCGCTGTGCGTAGCTTGCTTGTTCACGTTCATTGGCTTTCCTCATGCTGATAATGCGGCGTGCCTCACCACGCGGCGTCCAGATCATCACGACCATCCGGCCATCAAGTTTGCCAACCGTGATGTAGCGCGTCTCGCCATAATCGTCGCGAATATCTTCGAGGGTGAAATGCCGCCCCGCAAAAACCTCCGCTGCCCGGGCAAAATCCACCTGCCGTTTGGCAAGCGTCCGGTCGCGCTTTTCGGTGTCGAATTCGATCTGCACAATTATTGTAGTTACGAAAAATTGCTGCGACAAGCATTATTTGTAACTACGATATTTATCCGTTGAACCGGCATGATCGGCCTCGACAAATGGCTGTATATAAAACCAGTATTTTAGCCGGCTTTTCCCCGTTTGCCTGCTTTTTCCGTGCCATTCGCTTTACCGGCGCGGATGCGTTCGAGCAGGGCGGTGGCGGGTTCTTCGTTTTTGGCCTGTTTTACCAGTTGACCGTGGAAAGCCTTTTTCAGGATGGACTGGCGCAGCGCGTCGGCTTGTTGCAGCGCAGTGGCGAGGGTTTGGTCGAGTTGGCCGGCTTCGGAGAGTTTGGATTCGAGTTCTTGGACGATTTCGAATTGCTCAGCTAACGAGCAAACCGCAACAGGAACGGTCTGGATGTCGCGCAAATAAATTGCCTGTTGAGCCGTTGCTCCTGAAGCGCCGACTATTTTTTTGTTAACGAACGGAGTCTTGAGCGCCGCCAACAGATAAGCAGGGAGTGTGGCAGGCGTGACTTTGATCAAAATAACGCTGCCTAACAGACAAAAAGGCTGATCCGTATTGACGGCGCACATGCGACCAACCGTTGCCCCACGGCTCACAATCAAAATATCGCTCCGTTCCGGTTGGCAACGTGTCCATGCCTTTTCGGCTGTTTCCAACGAGATGAACAACGGAGCATCAAATGAAACCCCATCCGCCCGAACATCTTTTGCCGAAAGGAACGGAATGCCCTGTTCCGTTGTTGTCGGCCTGAAATGTTCGCCGTCTGTAATTTGCGAAGCCAATGAGCCTAATTTCACCCATCTCCACCCCGCCGGCAATTCGGGCAACTCGGCGAGTTCTTCGGCGGTGAGCGGTGGCAGGGGCTTGGGGGGTTTGGGTTTGGGGCCTGATTGGCCGGCGTTTTGCCAGTCGGTGAGTTGTTGCTGGTAGCGGGCCTGGCGTTCGCGGGCGATGCGTTGTTGCAGGGCGGCGGCGGTTTCGAGCTGGTTGCGGTGGGCGGCGCGCCATGCTGCGGTCAACTTGCCTTCGAAGGCATTTTTGAGCAGCGACTGGCGATAGACCTTGAGCTGTTCGCGGGCGGTTTTCAGGCTGGCCACGCCCTGATCGAGTTCGGAAAACAGTTCCTCGATCTTGGCGACGATGCGGTGTTGTTCGGCGAGCGGGGGCAACCAAATTTCTGTTGCACCCAGCGTTTTCAGATAGACGCCTTTCTGCGCAGTTCCTCGGGCGTTGTCCTTGAAGTATTGAGCAACACGCGGCGCCTCAATCTGGTACATCAGGAACTTCGACGGAAGCAATACAGGTGTGATGACCGCAACACTTCGCTGCAAGGTGAATTTCTGAATTCCTTCGGGAACAACGGCGGTACGTCCGATGGCACCAACAATCGTCAGCAAGATATCTCCGGACGCAATTTTTGTTCGCTGATCTTCCTGCTTGAAGTCTGACTCGGTAATCAAACGGAAGTCAGAAAACAGAATCTTGTTATCGTTGATATTGACCGCGCTGAGCATTGGCAAGCCCGTGGCCTGCTTTGCAGGCGGGTTGTGTGAACCATCAACCAACTTTGACGCAATTTCTGCCAGTGACGTAGCAATCCATCCTTCCGGAAGTTGCTCAGTCATCACGCCACCAAAGCCTCATTCAACTCATCCAGCAACGGGTCCATGCCCTCGCCGAACAGTTGCCACATTTTCCCCAGCCCACCCTGGGCGTCGAAGGGGCTGTAGTCGAGGTCGCTGCGGTCGACGTGGCAGGAGTGGCAAATATGGTCGCGGAGCATGCGTAGCCAGTTCATCTGTTCTTCGTTGAATTTGTCGGTGCCGCCGGCGTGGCGCTGCATGATCCAGGTCTGGAAGTTCTTGCGCACGGTGTCGGCGAACGGGGTGATCTGTTCGTCCAGGCCGCAGACGCGGCGGATCAGGGCGACCAGCGCGGTCAGTTCCTGTTCCGGCGGGGCGCCATTGTAGCCGTCCAACTGGCCGTAGGCTTGCCAGATGCGCAGCGGGGCCAGCTTCGGTTTGTCGGCTTTGAGCTTGTCGAGCACCTGGCGCACGAGCTTCAGCGTGACTTCGCGGCGGCGCCAGGGTTGGGCGAAGAAGATGGTGAGGGCTTCGATTTCATCCCGGTTGGCGGCCAGCCAGTCGGCGAACTCAACGGTCAAGGCTTCGGCCTGCGCGGCGCTGTCCTTGCTCCAGCCGGCGTAGGTGACCCCATCAAGGTTGTCGTGGTCGATGGTCTGTTCTTTTTCGCGGCGGATGGTGTCGATGAGTTCGATGAATTCGCCGTTCATCAGTGCCGCCGCTTCACCGACGAGTTGTTGCTGGGCTTTGTCGCGCAGCGTGTCGCCGGGGTCGTTGCCGATGGGCAAGCCGGCGAGGTCGAGGGCGCGGGCTTCGATGAGGTCGCCGTCGATGGCGTTGAACAGTTTGCTGACGAGGTGGCTGAGTTCGACGCCGCCGGCTGCTTCGCGCAGGCGGCGCTGGTCGTCGGCGTCGAGTTGCTTGTTGAGGCGGGCGAGACGGCCGGCCAAGGAAGAAACGCTGTCGGTATCGGTGGCACCCATCAGGATGCCCATCGCCAGATCCTTGAGCGGCACGCCGGGCTTGGTGATCAGCGGCTGGCTGGCGGTTTTGAGCGATTTGGTGACGCCGATGGCGTCGACGATGACGTAGTGGGTCTTGGCGGTCTTGGCGCTGGGCGTGACTTTCTTGAGGTCGTCCATGTCCAGCGTGCGGGTGCCGCGGCCTTTCATCTGCTCGAAGTAGTTGCGGCTTTTGACGTCGCGCATGAAGAGCAGGCATTCGAGCGGTTTGACGTCGGTGCCGGTGGCGATCATGTCGACGGTGACGGCGATGCGCGGGTGGTATTCGTTGCGGAACTGGGCGAGGATGGATTTGGGGTCTTCGCCTTGCTGCACACTGCCGTCGGCCAGCTTTTTGTCCTGCGCGGCGCGGTAGGTGACTTTCTTGCAGAAGGCGTTGCCTTCGCCGAACTCCTCGCGCACGGTCTGGATGATGTCGTCGGCGTGGCTGTCGGTCTTGGCGAAAATGAGGGTCTTGGGGACTTCTTCGCGGCCGGGGAAGATGGCCGGCAGGTTGTCGCGGAAGGCGCGGATGACGGTGCGAATCTGGTCCGGGTTGACGATGTCGCGGTCGAGTTGGGTAGCGCTGTAGGCGGCGTCTTCGTCCTGTTGTTCCCAGCGCTTTTTGCGGGTCAGGCGTTCGCGCTTTTCGACTTGCTGCTCGGCGACGATGACGGCTCCTTGCTGGGTGATGCGGGTGTCGATGAGGTAAATCTCGTTACCGACATTGACGCCGTCGGCGACGGCTTTTTCATGGCTGTAGTCGCTGACGACATTCTTCTTGAAGAAGCCGTAGGTGCGGTTGTCGGGCGTCGCGGTGAGGCCGATCAGGCTGGCGTCGAAGTAGTCGAGCACCTGCTGCCAGAGGTTGTAGATGCTGCGGTGGCATTCGTCGATGAAGATGAAATCGAAGAATTCGGGCGGGATCTTGGCGTTGTAGGCGACGGGCGGCGGGGCTTTCGGCTGCGTTAGCTCAGCCGGGTTAATTTCTTCGGCGGCTTCGTCGAGTTCCTTGTTTTGCAACAGCGAGTAAAGGCGCTGGATGGTGGAGATGCAGACGTCGGCGCCCTTGTCGACGAAGCTGCTTTTGAGCCGCTGCACTGTGTAAAGCTCGGTGAATTTGCGGTTATCGTCGATGGGCACGTAGGCCATCATTTCCTGCTCGGCCTGCTCGCCGAGGTTTTTGGTATCGACGAGAAAGAGGACGCGCTTGGCGTCGGCGTGCTTCAAGAGCCGGTAGATGCTGGTGATGGCGGTGTAGGTCTTGCCGGCGCCGGTAGCCATCTGGATCAGCGCCCGCGGCCGGGCTTCGCGGAACGATTGTTCGAGGTTGATGATCGCCACTTCCTGGCAGTCGCGCAGACGGAGTTCTTTCGCTGGCTGGTACCCGGGGTTGAGCGGCAGCAGGCCGGCGAGGCGGGCGCGCAGGCTTTCGCCCTCATTCAACCAATCGCGCAGGGTTTCCGGACGGTGGAAGCTGAAGACTTCACGCGAACGCGGCTTAGGGTCGCGGGCGTCGGTAAAGCGGGTGACGATGCCAGTGGCTTCGTAGAGGAAGGGCAACGGCTGCTGGTTATTGACCCATTTGAGTCTGGCGGCGGCGTAGCCTTCGGTCTGGCTTTCATGCACGGTGAGGTGCTGGCCTTCGGATTCGCGCTTGGCTTCAATGACGCCGACGGCTTTCTTGTCGACGAACAGCACGTAGTCGGCCGGGCCGACGTCAGTCGTCCATTCGCGCACGGCCTGCCCGATGCCGGCGGAGAAGTCGATTTTCTTCTGCACCACCCAGCCGGCGGCGCGCAGTTGTGCGTCGATGCGGTCGCGGGCTTGTTGTTCGGGGTTCTGGTTTTCAGTCATTCGCGCTGGCTTGCCAAGGCAATCCGGGCATCATAACCGAGGACATCGACTCACCCGTTAACCTTAAGGGCCAGGGCGTGCTCATAAAGCGCATTTTTTGCCATGCCGGTGATCTGCGAGGCGAGCTTGGCGGCTTGTTTGGTCGGCAGTCCGTCATCGAGCAGCAGCTTCAGGACACGCTCGCCCTCGCCGTCGTCGTCGCCGACCGGTGCGCCTGAGACGATCAGCACGAATTCGCCGCGCTGGCGGTTGGGATCTTCCTTCAACCATTCGAGTGCTGCGGTCAACGGCCCGGAATGGATGGATTCGAACAGCTTTGTCAGTTCGCGGGCGATGACCAGCGTACGTTCGCCGAGCACAGTGGCAAGGTCGGCGACGGTTTCGAGAATGCGGTGGGGCGCTTCGTAGAAAACCAGCGCGCACGGGTAATCGCGTAACGCCTCAATCGCCTGACGCCGCTGACCGCCCTTGTTCGGCAAAAAGCCGTAGAACAAGAAGTGTTCGTCGAGCAGCCCGGATGCGGAAAGCGCCGTGGTTGCCGCGCACGGGCCGGGCAACGGGATCACTTGGCAGCCGGCGGCGCGCACAGCGGCGACGATGCGCGCACCGGGATCGGAAATACCCGGTGTGCCGGCGTCGGAGATCAGGGCCACGGATTCGCCGCCCTGCAGCTTTTCGAGAATGCGCGCGGCGGCTTCGTGCTCATTATGCCGGTGGGCCAGCAGCGTCCGCGCCGATGATCCGATGTGCTTGAGTAACGGGGCGCTGTGCCGCGTATCCTCGGCGGCCACCCACGGCACGGCGCGCAGGACTTCCTCGGCGCGGCGCGTCAGGTCGGCGAGATTCCCGAGCGGGGTCGGGACGACATACAATGCAGCGGCGTCTTCCATCACTCTTCCATCACTCTTCCATCACTCTTCCATCACTCTTCCGTCATTTTCCGGGCATGCAGGCAAAGACCAACGATACCACCACGACACGCGGCCGCGAAGCAGAGGAACGGGCGGCACGCCATCTGGAACGTTGCGGTCTACGCGTAATCGAGCGCAATTTCCGCATCCGTGGCGGCGAGATCGACCTGATCTGCCGCGATGGCAGGACGCTGGTTTTCGTCGAGGTGCGCCTGCGCAGCCGTGGCGACTTCGGCGGCGCCGCCGCCAGCATCACCGCCGGCAAGCGCCGGCGCATCGTGCTCGCCGCGCAACATTACCTGGCCGGCAAGGCAGATTGCGACTGCCGCTTCGACTGCGTGCTGATCGACGGCGAGCAACTGGAATGGATGCCCAATGCGTTTGCTGCTGACGATTAGCCTGGCCCTGTGGCTGGGCGCGGCGCAGGCGGAAAGCATCCGCATCCTGGTCCAGAGTTCGCCGCTGGCCGGCAGCCAGTATTACGCCGTCGGCGAGCAGTGGTCGGCAATGAAGGTGGGCGACCGCCTCGACCTGGTCCGCGAGCCTGACAACCGCCACGACAGGCATGCCATCCGCGTCGAATGGCGCGGTCACAAGCTCGGCTACGTGCCCCGCGCCGAGAACCGCGCGGTCGCGGCGGCGATGGATCAGGGCGACAGGCTGGTAGCGCGCATCGCGCAGCTGACCGAACACCCCGATCCGTGGCGGCGGGTTCGCTTCGAGGTCTTCGCCGAGCTGTGATGTAGAATGTCCAGGTCACTCGTCGCACATCACAGGAAAATATGGATCTGATTGCCCGCGTTGCCAAGCATTTCGAGGACAGCGCACAAACCAAACTCGACGCGGTCGAAGCGATGGCGGCACCGCTTGCTGGCGCTATCGAAGCGATGACCAATTGCCTGATCAACGGCGGCAAGATTCTCGCCTGCGGCAACGGCGGCTCGGCCGCCGATTCACAGCATTTCGCCGCCGAACTGATCGGCCGCTTCGAGGCCGAGCGCCAGGAACTCGCGGCCATCGCGCTGACCACCGACAGTTCGATCCTGACCTCGGTCGGCAACGATTACTCGTTCAATCAGATTTTCGCCCGTCAGGTGCGCGGCCTCGGTCATGCCGGCGACGTGCTGCTGGCCATCTCGACCTCCGGCAACTCGGGCAACGTGATCGAGGCGATCCGCGCCGCGCACGAAGCCGACATGCGCGTCGTCGCGCTGACCGGCAGGGGCGGCGGCCAGATCGGCGAGATGCTGGGCGACGACGATATTCACCTCTGCGTGCCGGCCGAGCGCACGGCACGCATTCAGGAAACCCACCTGGTCGCCATCCACTGCCTGTGCGATGGGATCGATGCACTGCTTCTGGGAGTCGAATGATGAAAAACCTGAAACTCGCCCTCGCGACCACTTCCCTGCTCGCGGCACTTTCCTTGCTACAGGGCTGTGTCCCGGCGGTGATCGCCACCGGGGCCACGGTCGGCGTGATGTCCGCCCAAGACCGCCGCACTACGGGTGCCCAGACCGAAGACGAAGGCATCGAGTGGAAAGCTGCGAATAGCGTTCCCGAACGGTTTGCCGCAACCTCGCATCTCAACTTCACCTCTTTCAACCGGCGCCTGCTGATCACCGGCGAGGTCGCCAGCGAGGAGGCGAAGACCGCAATCGGCGAGCAGGCCGGCAAGGTCGCGAACGTTCGCGAAGTCCTCAACGAAACGCGGGTCGGGCCGATTTCATCGCTGGCGAACCGCAGCAACGACGCCTACATCACGTCCAAGGTCAAGGGTCGGCTGGTCGATGAAAAAACCCTGTCGGCCAACCACATCAAGGTAGTCACCGAAGCCACCGTCACTTATCTGATGGGCATCGTCAGCGAGCGTGAAGGGAAAGTCGCCGTCATCATCACCAGCAAGACTGATGGTGTCAGCAAGGTGGTCAATCTGATGGAAATCAAGAGCGACGCCGAAATCAAGCGCCTCGACACGCTGCCGGGCGGTGGCAAGCCGATCGGCGAACAACCGGCGCCAGTCGAAACACGCCAGTAAAAATACCAACGCGCCGGGAGGGGTGCCATCATGAATCTGGAAAAGGTAATTTTTGGCTTCTTCATCGTTCTGGCGGCCACCCTTAACTTCGGCTTCTTCATCGGCGACATCGATCGCCCCGAACTGCACCACGTATACGAACTGGCCGCCGCCCTCGTCGTCAGCCTGATCGCCACCGCGCTCAAGTTCGGCGACCGCACGCAGATCGGCGCCATCCACCTTTCCACCAGCCTGGTCGCCGACCTGCAACTGATCGCTGCGGCAATCACCTGGGCGGTCGCGGTCCATGTCACCGGCGAAGGCATGACGCCCTCGGTCATGTCGAGCGTCGTCTCGCTCTCCGGCGGCGCGCTGTTCGCCAATATCGTCTCAGTCATCATTCTCATCATCGAAACCGTGATGCTGCGCCGCTAAGTCCATGAACGCAGCGGCCGGCATCAGGAACTCCGCGTGAACAGTGCCTTTTTCCTCGCCCTGCGCCGCATGCGGGTGCCGATCATCGTCCTGATCGTCATCTACTCGGTATCGGTGCTCGGCCTGACGCTGATCCCTGGCGTCGATGCCGACGGCAAGGCGACAGCGCCACTCAGCTTCTTTCACGCGTTCTATTTCATCAGCTACACGGCGACCACCATCGGTTTCGGCGAGATCCCCAACGCCTTCTCCGACGCCCAGCGGATGTGGGTCACCGTCAGCATCTACCTGACTGTCGTCGGCTGGTCTTATTCGGTCATCACCCTGCTCGCCCTGCTTCAGGACAAGGGCTTCCAGAACACGCTGACCACCAACCGCTTCAGCCGCCGCGTCCGCCTGCTCAAGGAACCCTTCTATCTGGTCTGCGGCTGCGGCGAGACAGGCAACCTGATCTGCAAGACGCTGGATCGTACCGGTTATGCTTTCGTCGTTATCGAAAAGGACGAGCTGCGTGTGCAGGAACTCGACCTGCAGGATTTCAAATCGGACACGCCCGCCCTCGCCGCCGATGCCAGCCAACCCGGCAACCTGCTGCTGGCCGGCCTCAAGCACCCGAAGTGCCGGGCGGTACTGGCGGTGACCAACGACGAAGACGCCAATCTGGCGGTCGCCATCGCCGTCCGCCTGCTCAATCCGGCGATCCCCGTCATCGCGCGGGCGCGCAGCCCGGCGGTGGCGGCCAACATGGCGTCGTTCGGCACCAATCACATCATCAATCCATTTACCCGCTTCGCCGAATATCTGGCGCTCGCCATTGCCGCACCGGAACAATTTCGCCTGATCGAGATCCTGACCAGCCTCCCGGAAAGTCCGATGCCCGAACCGCACCGCCCGCCTAGCGGATACTGGATTCTCTGCGGCTACGGCCGCTTCGGCCACGCCCTCGCCGAACGCCTTAAGCCAGCCGGCCTCGAACTGACGATCGTCGACCCCGACTGCTCGCCCGACGAAGTCCCGCATGCCATCCGCGGCCTTGGCACCGAAGCCGAAACGCTGCTCCAGGCACGCATCGGCGATGCCTACGGAATCGTCGCCGGCAGCGACAACGACGTTAACAACCTGTCGATCGCCGTTACGGCCAACGAGCTGAACCCGTCATTGTTCGTCGTCGCCCGCCAGAACCACAACGTCAACAGCGCCTTGTTCGAGGCTTATGGCGCCGACTTCACAATGATTCCAAGCCACATCGTCGCGCAAGAGTGCATCGCCATCCTGACCACGCCGCTGCTCGCCACATTTCTCTTGCAGTTGCGCGAACGCGACGAAGCTTGGAGCGGCGCCCTGGTCAGTCGTCTGCAAGAACTGCACGAGGAGCTGACACCTGCCGTCTGGGGCATCCGGCTGAATATCAGCGAGGCACTCTCGGTATATCGCGCACTGATGCAGGGGCAAAAAATCACCCTCGGTGAAATCCTGCGCGACGGCACCAACCGTAGCTTGGCGCTGCCGGCCATCACCCTGCTGATCCGGCGTGAAGACGAGGACATCCTGCTGCCGCCCGACAATTTTCTGCTGGCCCCGGGCGATCAGCTGTTGCTGGCCAGTTCGCTGAGCACCCGGCGCAACCTCGAACTGACCCTGTACAATCCGAACGAACTCGATTACGTGCTGACCGGCCACGAAATTACCGGCAGCTGGATCTGGAACCGTCTGGCGGCAAGCAAAGCCAACGGCAATAACACCACCCGCTAATCCCCGCTTCAGGCCGCCATCAGGCGCCGCAGACCGCGCATCAGCGTGCCGACGATCGGCAGCTTCATGTAAAGCTCTTCGGCCGCATCCCAGTAGTCACGGTGATAATTGACACGCCCTTGATTATCGAATTTCAGATGCGAGACACCGCGTATCACCTGTGGCCTTTCCCTGCCCCAGACCCGGATCTGGCAGCGAAACTCCCAGATCAGCAGCGCGCCGTCGGCGTCCGCCACCTTGCCGGTGACGATGAAGCGCGGGGCACCGACCTGGGTGAACATGTGACTGAAGATGCGCTGGATGGCTGCCACGCCTTGCACTTCGTTGAACGGATCCTTGAACCAGGCATCGGCGCCATAAAACTCGGGAAAGCGCGCGACGCTCGACGGCGTCAGTTGCTCGAAAAATTCGATCAGGTCATCGAGTGCCATCTCAGCCTCCGGTCATGCGGCGGATCAGCGGAAAATACACGCCATAGGGCAATAGCGCGAGCAGCTTCATGAGGCGGGTAAAGCGCTTCGGATAATGGATCTCGAAATTTCCCCTCCGGAAACCGTCGACCGTGGCGATTGCCGCCTGCTCCGGTGTTTGCAGGGCTGGCATGGCGAAATCGTTGCGTGCGGTGAGGCGGGTCGCAACGAAGCCGGGGTTGATGACCCAGGCACCAATACCTTGCGGTGCCAGATCGAGCTGCAGACATTCGGCAAAGTGAATCAGCGCCGCCTTGCCTGGCCCATAGGCGAGCGCCTTGGGCAGGCCGCGGTAACCGGCGACGCTGGCGACGAAAGCGATGCCGCCGCCGGGATGCAAATCGGGCAAGACCGTCGCTGCCAGGCGCATGGCGCCGGTGAAATTGACTGCGACAATCTTCTCGGCGGCATCCAGTTCGAAGTCGGCAGCACGCATCGGCGCGTAGTCGCCAGCCAGGTAGATGACCAGATCGACGCCGCACCAAGCCGCCAGCAGCACCTTGCGCGCGCTGGCCAGGCTGACCGTGTCGGTCACGTCGCACGGCAGCAACAAGGCATTGTCGATAGCCAGCGCGCGTAATTTGTCGGCCCCCCGCGCCGAGAGCGCCAGCCGGGCGCCGCGGCGCGCCAGTTCATTCGCCAGCGCGGCGCCGATGCCGCTCGACGCGCCGACCAGCCAGACCCGCTTGCCTTCCCAGTCGATTATTTTCGGGTTCATCGCTGGCTCAGCGCTTGACGAAGGTGAGCGACAATTCGCCCAGGCCGAAGCCCCACTTGCTCATGTAGGATCGATTGATCATCACCTTGTCATCCATCAGGAACATCCAGTCGTCGAAATCGACGTTGTAGACCTTGCCATCGACCGGCAGCGCCAGCACGTAACGCCAGCGCAGCGTATTGCCCGAAATCTCGCCGAGCGCCTCACCGACTACATCGTCAGCCGTTCCGCGGAAGCTGCCGTCGGCCTGGCGGACCAGCGTCCACACCCGACGCGAGGTGGTGCCGTCGGACCACTTGAAATGCTCGTCGAGAACCCCGGTGTCGCCCTCCCATTGGGCATCGATGACGACATGGAAGCGCTTCTGCACCTCGCCATCGCGGCCCTGGAAGATACCCCAGGCGTCGAGCGTGCCGTTCAAGTAGGTTTTGAGATCGAGCACCGGCTGTTCGGCACGATAGCGCTCGACACCAGGACCGGCACAGCCGGCCAGGCCAAGCACCAGAGCAGCGGTAAAGAGGAACCTCATTTCATATCTCCAGAGAGTAACGCCAGCGCCACAGCAGCACACTGGCCAGCGCTTTGAAGGCGAGCGGCAGCAGGGCATAGGCGAAGATCAGCGAGTCCAGCCCGCTACTGCTGCCCGGCACATAGCCGAGCCAGGCAAGAAGCGGCAAGGCGAGCCCGGCGGCGAGCGCCAGATTGAGCTTGGCGACGAAGTTCCAGACCCCGAAGCAGGCCCCGGCCTGTCCCTGGCGTTCGCCAAGATCGGCAGCAATGGCGGCCGGCAGGGCGAGGTCGGCGCCCAGCGCGAGGCCCGAGGCGATGCAGATCACGGCAAACGGCCAGAGGTCTCCGGCAGCAAGCTGGCTAGCCCCAGCGAAAGCCAGAATCGCCAGGAGCATCGCCCCCAGCCAGGCGGCAACGCGACCGAAACGTGATGCCAGCTTCACCCAGAGCGGCAAGGAGGCAGCGCCGGCGAGGAAGTAAGCGGCCAGCAACGGGCCGCTCGCCTGTTCCAGTTGCAACACGTCGGCAACAAAGAACAGAAACAGCGTGGCCGGCAGCGCCGAGGCGATACCGTTGGCCACGAAAACTGCGAGCAGGCGGCGAAAGGCGATATCGGCCATGACCCGGCGCAAACTGGGCAGCAACGGCTGACTGACGACCGGCACAAACGGCACGACCGTTGCGGCGCCAACCCGGCTGAAGGTGATCGCCGCCGCCACCAGCAACAGCGGCGGGAGAATCCACGAAAGACGCCCGACCCCCTCATTCAGGTCGCTCGCCAGCAAGGCCGGCAAGGCGGCGGCGAGGACGACGCCGAACAGGCCGAAGCCCTCGCGCGCTGCGGTCAACCGGGTACGCTGCCCGGAATTTTCGCCGATGTCGGCACCCCAGGCCTGATATGCAACCGAGGCCGCCGAGAAACCGATGTAGGTCAGTGCCAATGAGGCCACCAGCCAGACGGCAACATTGTGGGCCGGCGGATTGAGCAAGGCAACGAAACCAATGGCGAACGGCAACAGCGCCAGCCCGACCATGCTCGGACGCGCCACGCGGTCGGCCAGCCAGCCGAGCCAGGGATCGATGCCGGCGTCGAACAACCGGGTGGCGAGCAGGATGAAACCGAGCAACGCCAGTTCCATGCCGGTGGTTTCGGCGTAGAAGCGCGGCACATGAACGTAGATGGGCAGCGCCGCAAAGGCCAGCGGCAACCCGAGCAGGCCGTAGGACAGGACGCGCCCGGAGGTCATCGTTCAGGCCGCCGGTCGCTTGAGCAGGGCCGCGCGGAGTTCCGGCGCGCTGGTTCGCGGGTCGAGCCAGATCGCGAAAAATGCCTGAGCAAAGGCAGGATCGCCAATGTCGCCGATGCTGCGCTCGTTATGGAAAAACCGCGCCGCCTCCGGCAGATGGAGGCCGGTGATCTGGTCGCCCGGACGAACATCCGGGAAAATCCTGCTCATCTGCTCGCCCCAGCTCTTCAGCCTGGCTTCGTCGACGAGCTCCAGATTACGGATTTCCTTTACGCTGGCCTCGGCGATATCGCGGCCGCTGATGTTGCGCTTGTAGGTCAGCTTCAGGGCCAGCGGCGGCCGGGCCGGATCGTCGGCGCCGGCCCACAGCGTCGCCTCGTATACCAGAAATCCGAAACGCCGGAATTCGCCGCTGCCCCAGCGTATCAGACCCGCAGCCGGCAGCGCCGGTGTGCCCTCAGCCAGCCCCAGCAGCGGCCAGCCGGCAAGTCCGAGGAGCAGGCGGCGCCTAGTGATGACCGAGTTCGAAATGGACGACATCGATATTGCCGGCCAGGAAGCCGGCCTCGCAGTAACAGAGATACATGCGCCACAGGCGCCGGAAGCGCTCGTCGAAACCCAGTGCGGCGATCTGCGGCCAGTTGGCCTCGAAGGCCTGACGCCACTCGGCGAGCGTTCGCGCGTAGTCGACACCAAAGGCATACTCACCGTGCACTGCCAGCCCCTGACGCGCTGCGGCGGCCCGGAACGCGGCGCGCGAGGGCAGCATGCCGCCGGGAAAGATGTACTGCTGGATGAAATCGGTGCCCTTGCGATAATCGGCGAACAACTCGTCGCGGATCGTGATGCTCTGGACGACCGCCCGGCCACCGGGTTTCAGTGCCCGCGCGACGGTCCGGAAATAGGCTGGCCACCAGCGTTCGCCCACCGCCTCGAACATCTCGATCGAAACGATGTGATCGAACTGCTCCTGTGTGTCGCGGTAATCCTGCAGGCGCAGGTCGGCAGTTGGTACCCGGCGCTGCGCCCAGGCGAGCTGGGCTGGAGACAGTGTCAGGCCGGTCAACTTGAGTCCGGCAGCAACGGCCAATTCGGCGAAACCGCCCCAGCCGCAACCGATTTCAAGCACGCTCTGACCAGGCTGGGCGCGCAGGCGACGCAGGATGCGGCGGTACTTGGCGTCCTGTGCCGACCCCAGGTCACCGTCATCGACGGCACGATAGAGCGCACTCGAGTAGCTCATGCCGGGATCGAGCCACAGCTTGTAGAAATCGTTGCCCAGGTCGTAGTGGGCCATGATGTTGCGCTTGCTGCCAGCGCGGCTGTTGCGGTTGAACCAGTGCCTGACACGGGCTGCCAGCAGCTCGCGCCACGAGCCGTAGATGGCCTTGCGCAGCACGTCGCGGTTGCGCGCGAGCAGGGTCAGAAAGCCACTGAGGTCCGTTGAATCCCAGTGGCCGTCGAGATAAGACTCGGCGAGACCGATATCGCCACGGGCCAGCACCTGGCCGAACATCGCTTCGTCGTGCACCTGCAGCGTGACGCCGTGCTCGCCGTCGCCGAAGAGGCAACGCGAGCCATCAGGCAGGCGGATTTCGAGCATGCCGCCACACAATTGTTCGAGCAGTTCGAAGACCAGTCGCGTGTCACGGGCAAGCTGACCGGCACCGCGCAGTGCCATCGTATTGTTCATTTTGATGATTCCTGGAGGGGTTGAGGTGTTGCCGACGGATGCGCGCCGATGAACGGAACGCCCTTGAGCCAGAGTTTGAAGGCCTGCCAGTGGATGCGGAAAACCACGCCAGCAGTGAGGAAAGGCATGCGTAGCAGTGCGCGCAGCAACGCCGAAGTCGACCAGGCCGCGACCTTGCCCGAAATCGACGTCAGCAGAAGTTCGCCTTCGGCGTCGTCATAGTCGATGCGGACGACCGGGCATTTACTTCGCAGATGAAAGCGGAAGCGATAGCCGCCTTCGACATCGCAGAAAGGCGACACATGAAATGCCTTGCTCGCCGCGAGTGTCTGACCATCGCGCAAGGGCGCGCCATCCGGGTTGTGCAACAGGTAGCTGTGGCGGCCGCCGAAGGTATTGCTGACCTCGGCCAGTACGGCAACCAGTTCGCCGCCGGCATTGTGGCAATACCAAAAGCTGACCGGATTGAAGACGAATCCGAACACGCGCGGGAAGCACTGCAGGACCACCTCGCCATCGTCGGCCAGGCCGCGCTGGCGCAGCAGCGCGCGAATCCACGGCAGCAATGGCGAGCCGTTGCGCGGACCATGGTCTTTGCGGTGAAAAGCAAGCAGATTGTTACGGTCGACCGAGAAAATCGGCCGATTTGCTGCGTCGAGATCGCTCAACGGCAACTGGACGAAAAATACCGGATAGATAAACTGATGGACCGCCGGGCGCAGGCGCCGGTGCATGACCTGGCCGACAACGAGGCGCGGGGGAAATGTCATGGCGACCTCAGACCCTCGCCAGTTCGCGGCGCACCGGTTGCGCGGCACCCTGCCATGGCGCCGCGACACCCAGTGAATTGACGACGCGCAATGCCGACTTCAGGCCGTCCTCATGGAAGCCATAACTGCCCCAGGCACCGCATAACCAGATACCGTTTTCACCCTGCACGCTGGCCAGACGCTGTTGGGCAGCAATTGCCGGCCCGTCGAAAATCGGGTGGGCATAGTCGAATTCGGCAATGATGCTCGCCGGATCAGGCTCGCGCACCGGGTTAAGCGTGACGACGACCGGCGTCGCGAACGGCAGCGGCTGCAAACGATTGATCAGGTACGACACCGCCACCGGCTGGGCGCCCGGTTCGCCGCTGCCCGCCGCGTAATTCCAGGCCGACCACAGCCTTTCGTCACGCGGCAGCAAGGCGCGGTCGGTGTGCAGCACCGCCCGGTTGGGCTGATAGCGGATCGCCGCCAGCACTTCGCGCTGCCCGTCGCTGGCCGTGAAGCCAAGTATCTTCAGCGCCTGGTCGCTGTGGCAGGCCATCACGACTTGGTCGAAATGACGGCTGCCGGCCGCATGGGTGACACGCAGCCCGTTCGCCTCACGGCTCACCGCCTGCACCGGGCAGCCCACGTGAATTTCTGCACCGTTGGCGGCCAGTTGCATGGCAATCTTGCGCACATATTCGCGGCCGCCGCCCTTCACGGTACGCCACAGCGGACGGTCAAAAACCTGCAACAAGCCGTGGTTCTGGCAGAAGCGGACGAAGGTGGCGAGCGGCGTATCCAGCATCTGGCCGGTCGGGCACGACCAGATCGCTGCCGCCATCGGCAGTAGATACCATTCCGAAAAGGCGCTTGAATATTTTCCCTCGCGCAGAAAATCGCGCAGGCTGCGCTGGTTGTCCGGATGTGAAACGAGCCAGGCGACACTTTCGCGATTGAAGCGCAGGATGTCCGACAGCATCGACCAGAACTGGCGGCGCACCAGGTTGCGCCTCTGTCCGAAGACGGTCGCCAGATTGCTGCCGGCCCATTCCAGGTCAGGTTGCTCCAGACTGACTGCGAAGGACATTTCAGTTTCGACACTATCCACACCAAGCACTGCGAACAGCGCGATCAGATTGGGATAGGTCTTCTCGTTGAAGACGAGAAAGCCAGTGTCGACGGGGTGGGTTTTCCCGTCCAGCGTGACGTCGACCGTATTGGTATGGCCACCCAGATAAGCGCCGGCCTCGAACAGCGTGACGTCGTGCTCGCGGCTCAACAGCCAGGCACTCGCCAGCCCGGAGATGCCGGCGCCGACGACGGCGATGCGTTGCTTTCCGCTCATGACACCTCCTCTACTCATTACTGCCGAACAACTCGGCGTAGGCCGAATGGTTGTGAATCGACTCGAAGTTCTCCGAGGCGACCTTCCATTCGGCGATGCGCGGTTCGTTCATCAGGCGCAGTGCGATGTCGCGCACCAGATCCTCGACAAATTTCGGGTTGTCGTAGGCACGCTCGGTCACCCACTTTTCGTCCGGCCGCTTGAGCAGGCCGAACACCTCGCAGGAGGCCTCTTCCTCGGCCAGGCGCACCAGTTCCTCGATCGCCATCGGCGAACGCAGCTTCGCTTCCAGCGTGATGTGCGAACGCTGGTTGTGGGCGCCGTATTCGGAAATCTTCTTCGAACAGGGGCAAAGGCTGGTCACCGCCGCCGTCACGCGCAGCGTCAGGGTCGCGCGGGCACCTTGCGGCTGGTCGATGATCAGCGTCGCATCGTAGTCGAGCAGGCTTTCGACCCCGGAAACCGGGGCCGCCTTGCGGATGAAGTAGGGGAAAGTCATCTCGATGCGGCCGCTGCTCGCATCGAGACGCAGCAGCATTTCATCGAGCATGGCGAACAGGCCATCCTGGGTCAGCGCGCCGTGCCGGCCTTCGAGCAGTTCGACAAAGCGCGACATGTGCGTACCCTTGACCTCGGGCGGCAAGCCGACCGTCAAGGCGAGGCTGGCGACAGTATTGAGCATTTCGCCGCTGGCGGTTTCGAGTTGCAGCGGATAACGCAGCCCCTTGACGCCGACGTTCTGGATCGCCAGCCGGCGGGTGTCAGCGGCCGCCTGGACGTCAGGCAGGAAAAAGTACTCGGGTGCATTCATGGCAATGGCTCCTTGGGTTTGGGGCAAACGTTTTATTTGAGAAACTCGTCGATCTTGTTCAGCAGATCCTTGTCGTCCGGCTTGGTAAAGCTGTTGAAAGCAACGACTTGCGAAGCGTCATGACTGATCAGGTACTTGTGGAAATTCCATTTCGGCGTGCTGCCGGTGGTCGCGGCCAGCTTTTTATAAAACGGGTTGGCATCACTGCCCTTGACCGTCGTCTTGGCCATCATCGGAAACTCTACGCCATAGGTCAGGCGGCAGAATTCGGCGATCTCCTTGTCGCTGCCCGGCTCCTGCTCGCCGAAGTCGTTGGACGGAAAGCCGACGACCACCAGCCCGTTGTCCTTGAGCCGCGCATAAAGCTTTTCCAGACCTTCGTACTGCGAAGTGAAGCCGCAAAAACTTGCCGTATTGACGACCAGAATGACCTTGCCCTGATACTCACACAGCGATCTCGACTTACCATCCTGCAGACCGGCGAAGCTATGGTTGAGCAACGTTGGACATTGCGCATTCGCGGCGAGCGGAAGGAGGCCGAGAGTGAGCAGGCCCGTAATCGCCAGACAGGGTTTGACATACTTTGCCATGTGCAACTCCTTGCAATCCTGTCCTGGACAAATTGAATATTTGTTCGTAAGATAGCTCTCAATTTAGCCTCTGTCAACAGTTTGTCTAACAAATGTTCAGGACAAAAATGAATATCCCAGCTTTCAACATTGCTGCCGTCGAACGTGATACCGGCCTCTCCAAGGATGTCCTGCGCATGTGGGAACGCCGCTACGGCTTTCCGGCCCCGGGGCGCGACAGCAACGGCGAGCGCAACTATCCGGCGGACCAGGTCGAGCGGCTGCGCCTTATCAAACGACTGATGGATGCCGGGCACCGCCCGGGCAAGCTGATGACGACCCCGAGCGACGAACTGGCGGCGCTGACCCCACGGCGCCCCACCCCCCGCGCGCCCGGTGCCGAAGAAGCCGCTCCGGACCTGGACCAACTGCTGACGCTTATCAAACAGCATGACGCATCCGGCTACCGGCATGCCATGCAACAACGCCTTGCCCGGCAAGGGATGCAGCGTTTTGTCCAGGACACCGTGGCGCCACTCACCCATCGCGTCGGCGAGGCCTGGGAAGATGGCAGCTTCGAGGTTTTCGAGGAGCATTTGTTTACCGAACTGACCAAGCGCCTGCTGCGCCAGGCCATTGCCGGACTGCCCGGCGGCAGTGGCCGTCCACGCATTCTGCTGACCAGCGTGCCCGAAGAACAACATGCGCTTGGCCTGTTGATGGCCGAAACCCTGTTTACGCTCGAAGGTGCCGAATGCATTCCGCTCGGCACCCAGATGCCATTGCTGGAAATCGCTCGTGCCGCCAGCGCGCATCGTGCCGATATCGTTGCGCTCTCGTTCTCGGCTGCCTTCCCGCACCGCCAGATTTCCGGCCTGCTTCAGCAACTGCGCATGGTTCTGCCGGCTGAAATGGCGCTCTGGGTAGGTGGTGGCGGCATTCAACGCATTCCGCCGGCACCCGGCATCGAATTGCTCACCTCGCTCGAACATTCGGCATCCGCAATACAGGAGTGGCGACAGCGAATGCCCCCGCTTACGTGAAACCTCAAATCACGCCAAAGACCCTATAGAATGACGGCTTTATTGCGTTGTCCTGCGACACGGTCGAAATGAACTATCCCACACCAGCCTTCGAAGCAAAAATTTGCCCGCCGGCGCAGTTGACCGCGCGGGTTGCTGGACTGGCGCGCCCATTGGTATTCACCAACGGCTGCTTCGACATCCTGCACCGCGGCCACGTGACCTATCTGGCACAGGCCGCCACCCTCGGCGCCGGCCTGGTGGTGGCGCTCAACAGCGACGCTTCGGTCAAACGCCAAGGCAAGGGTGCCGACCGGCCGGTCAATGATCTGGGCGATCGCCTGGCGGTCATGGCGGCGCTGGAGTGCGTGACGCTGGTGACGTGGTTCGACGAGGACACGCCGTTACAGCGCATCCTCGAATCCCGGCCGGACATCCTGGTCAAGGGTGGCGACTGGCCTTTGGACAAGATCGTCGGCGGCGCCGAAGTTCGCGGCTGGGGCGGCACGGTTCATTCAATTCCCTTCATCCACCAGAAATCGACCACCGCGCTGCTCGACAAGATCCGTCGCCTCTAGCCCCAACAGTTCATGCGCACATGACCACGCCCGGCGAAACCCTGCACCAAGCACCGCTGCCGACACTCCAGCGTGCCAAGCTTTTCCTCCTCATCGGCCTGCCGATTCTGACGCTTTTCGCCATCGTTGCACTACGCGAGGCCAACTGGATCTTGAGCGGGTTGATTGCCCTCAACATCGTGACCATCGGTATCGGTTACCTGGCGCTGCTGCGCGGGGAAAATCGGCCAGCGACGGCCCGTCCAGGCATCGCGACCTTTGCTCTGCTGGTGCTCTACCTGATTGCCAATTCCGGCCCGGAACACGGACGCGCTTTATGGTTCTACATATTTCCGCTGGTATCGATCATCGTATTGCCGCCGAAGGAAGGCGCCATCTGGTCCGGCGCCGCCATCCTCATCGCCGCCTGCATCATGATCTCCGGCATCGTCGGCATCGAAACCAGCATCTATTCGCTGAACTTCGCCTCGCGCTTCCTGATTACCGCCATCCTGATTACCTTCGGCATTTTCTGGTCGGAAGTCGTGCTCCGCCGTTATCAACAGGAGATACTGGCGCAACGCAGCGTAGCCGAGGCGGAAAGTGCCCGCCTGAAGGCGGAAATCGCCCGCCGCGTCGCGCTGGAAGTCGACCTGCGCGTTCAGGCCTCGACCGACGCCCTGACCGGACTGGTCAATCGCCGCGCCTTCATGGAACGCTTCGCCCATGAACTGGCGCGCAGCCAGCGCCACGGACCGTCACCGACACTGCTGATGCTCGACATCGATCACTTCAAGGCAATCAACGACAAATACGGCCATCCGGCCGGCGATGCCGTGCTCGCCCACCTGGCGCAACTGCTTAAAACCAGCGTGCGCAACGTCGACATCATCGGCCGCATCGGCGGTGAGGAATTCGCGGTGGCACTGGTTGAAACCAATGCGGCGATGGCCGCCCCGGTCATCGATCGTCTGCTTGAACGACTGCGCAACACTTCGGTCACGCTGGCCGACGCAACGACACTAAAGTTCACCGCCAGTATTGGCAGCACAGAAATTCTCTGGGCCGACACCATCGACACCGCCATCCAACGCGCCGACGAGGCGCTCTATATGGCCAAGAAGACCGGCCGCGACCGCCACTGCCAGCGCTGATCGCCGCTAGAGCTCGACCTGGGTGCCCAGTTCGACGACCCGGTTGCTGGGAATCCTGAAGAACGCCGTTGCCGAACCGCCATTGCGCGACATGGCGACGAACAACTTCTCGCGCCAGAACGCCATCTCCGAATCAAGCTTGGGAATCAGGGTCTCGCGCCCGATGAAATAGGAGGTGTCGAGGGCGTTGAATTCGAGTCCCGCGTCGGCACACTGCGCCAGCGCCAGCGGAATATCAGGTTCATCCTTGAAACCGTACTGGACGATCACGCTCCAGAAATTGTCGCGCAACGCCCTCACTTCGACACGATCGATGACAGGCACATAGGGCACATCGAAGAACTGCGCGGAAACCAGAACCACCCGCTCGTGCAACACTTTGTTGTGCATCAGGTTGTGCAGCAGCGCGTGCGGCACGCCGTTGGGATCGGAATTGAGGAATACCGAGGTTCCCGCAACGCGGGTCGGCATCGACGCCGCCAGTGATTCCAGAAACAGCGGAAGCTCGATGCGTTCGCCTTTCAGACGATCGGCGAGCAACTGGCGACCACGCTTCCAGGTTGTCATCAGGACAAAGGCCACGAAGCCGGCGACCAGCGGGAACCAGCCACCATCAGGAATTTTCAGGATATTCGCTGCCAGAAACACCAGTTCGACCGCCAGGAAGCAGGCAAACAGGGCGCCCGTCCGAACCCAGCCCCAACCCCAGCCGCGCGCGACGACCACGGTCGCCAGCAGCGAGGTGATCACCATGTCGCCGGTCACCGCAATACCGTAGGCGGCCGCCAGATTGTTTGATGATTTGAAGCCGAGTACGAGAATCATCACCGCCAGCATCAGGCCCCAATTCACTGCCGGCAGATAGATCTGCCCCTGTTCCTTTTCCGAGGTGTGCTGGACCTCCATGCGCGGCAGGAAACCAAGCTGCATGGCCTGGCGCGTCACCGAAAAAGCACCGGAAATGACGGCCTGTGAAGCAATGACGGTGGCCAGTGTGGCCAACCCGACCAGCGGGTAGAGCGCCCAATCCGGCGCCGACAGGAAAAACGGATTTTTCGCCGCTTCTGCATCGGCGAAAATTAGCGCGCCCTGACCGAAATAATTGAGCACCAGCGCCGGCAGCACGAAAGCGAACCAGGCTGTCTGGGTCGGCTTGCGCCCGAAATGCCCCATATCGGCATAGAGCGCCTCGGCGCCCGTCACCGCAAGAACGACGTTACCCATCGCGACAAGCGCCATGGCCTTGTTGGCAAGCAGGAAGGTGATGCCGTAAAGCGGATTCAGGGCATGGAGGATCGCCGGATGCGCGAGGATGTTAATAATCCCAAGCAGCGTGTCAGTGATCGGCCCATAGGATCCACTTGATGATCGGCATATAGGATCCACCCGCGGATCGCCGTATTGGTTCCACTGCCGTTGAAGAAGTAAGCAACGGGCATTTCGGATTTCACCCATTCATCACTACCCTCGGCGATTTTTGCCGAGGAAGCGATGAGTCGAAGGAAGATCGAAATGCA
>Ga0209507_1000325_pt1 | contig 57194 bp, 45 predicted proteins | sample AD_UKC028_MetaG_FD_184414 | JGI IMG/M metagenome (GOLD analysis project Ga0209507, IMG submission 184414) | Active sludge microbial communities of municipal wastewater-treating anaerobic digesters from USA - AD_UKC028_MetaG (SPAdes) (version 2) | ecosystem: Engineered > Bioreactor > Anaerobic >...
AAACCCGGGGACTCAACGATCTGGCCAAGGCGCAGCTCAAGAAGAAATGGGGCACCATGCAACGGGTACTCTCCAGCCAATCGCGACTGGAAAAGATCGTCGCTGACCTCCTCCTCGACATGAACACCAAGCCGCGCCTGATGGACGGCCACGGCAACGCCCTGCTGGTCGCCGGCAGCATCTACGAAGCCTGCAAGCTCTACGAGTTATTCGCCAACACTGAACTCAAAGGCCATTGCGCCATCGTCACCAGCTATCAGCCCAATATTGCTGACGCCAAAGGCGAAACCACCGGCGAAGGCGACACCGACAATCTGCGCAAGTACGAGATTTACCGGACCCTGCTGGCCGACTGGTTCCAGGAAGCCCCGGACACTGCCATCCACAAGGTGGAACTGTTTGAACAACAGGCCAAAAAACGCTTCATTGAACAACCGGGACAACTGAAGCTGTTGATCGTGGTGGACAAGTTGCTGACCGGCTTCGATGCGCCCCCGGCGACCTACCTGTACATCGATAAATCCATGCGCGACCACGGCCTGTTTCAAGCCATCTGCCGCGTCAATCGGCTGGACGGCGACGACAAGGATTACGGCTACATCATCGACTACAAGGATTTGTTTCAGCGTCTGGAGGGCGCAGTGCAGGACTACACCTCGGGCGCATTGGACGGCTACGCCCCGGAAGATGTGGCCGGGTTGCTGAAGGACCGATTGAGCAAGGGGCGCGAAGATCTGGATGCCGCCCGCGAGGCGATCAAGGCGCTTTGTGAACCGGTGGAGCCACCCAAGGATACCCCCGCTTACTTACGCTACTTCTGCGCTCAGGAATCCGGCAACGCCGCGCAACTCAAGGACAACGAATCCAGGCGTCAGGCGCTTTACCAACACACCGCCACGTTGCAGCGCAGGTTCGCCAATCTGGCCAATGAACTCGGTCCCGCCGGCTACCGCCCAGCGGAGATTGTCACGGTAAAAGCCGAAGTCCTGCACTACACCCAGGCCCGTGATGAAATCCGCCTAGCCAGTGGCGACTCTATCGACCTCAAGATGTACGAGCCGGCCATGCGCCACTTGATCGATGCCTACATCCAGGCGGAAGAAAGCGAGAAAATCTCCACATTTGATGACTTGAGTTTGGTGCAACTCCTGGTCGAACGCGGTCCCGCCGCTGTGGAATCTCTACCCAGGAACCTGCGGAACCATGAAGACGCCGTCGCTGAAACCATCGAGAACAACGTTCGCAAGCTGATTATTAACGAGTCGCCAGTGGACCCAGCTTATTACGCCAATATGTCCACTTTGCTGGATGCGCTGATCGCCCAACGCCGCCAGCAGGCGCTGAATTACCAGCAGTATTTGACCCAGATTGCCCAACTCGCCCGGCAAGTCACGCATCCTCGCCAGCACGTCATTTATCCGGCCACCCTCGACACACCCGCCCAGCAGGCGCTGTACAACAACCTGGGCCAGGATGAAGCACTGGCGCTGACGGTCGATGCGGCAGTCCGCGCCAGTCTGCAAAAGGGCTGGCGTGACCACCCGCTCAAAACCAAAAAGGTGAAACTGGCGATCAAGGCGGCCATCGCCCAGTCCCCTCCAAGTGTGGCGCAAGAGGGTGATATTCAGGACGAACGCCGCCGCTACCAGACCGTTGACCTGGATGCATTGGTTGACCGGATTCTCGACCTGGTGAAAAACCAACGTGACTACTGAACCGCACTGCCTCACCGTCGGCGATCTCACCATCGAAGTGGTGCGCAAGAACATCAAGAACCTGCACTTGGGCGTTTACCCGCCGAATGGCCGGGTCCGGGTCGCCGCCCCACTGGTGGTGAACGATGACGCCGTGCGGCTGGCCGTCATCAACAAGCTGAGCTGGATTCGGCGCCAACAAGCCCGTTTCGCCGCACAATCCCGCCAGTCGCGGCGTGAAATGGTCAGCGGGGAAAGTCATGACTTTCTGGGGCAGCGCTACCGGCTGCGGGTCCTGGCGTACACCGGTCCGCCCCGCATCCGCCGCAGTGGCGCTGATTTTATCGATCTGTTTATCCGTCCAGAAACGACCGTTGAACAGCGGCAACGGGTCTTGCAACAGTGGTATCGGGAGCAACTGCGCGAGCGGATTCCGCCGTTGCTGGAGCAGTGGCAGCCGGTGTTAGGGGTGCAGGTCGCCGACTGGGGCATCAAGCGAATGAAAACCCGCTGGGGAACCTGCAACATCGTCGCCCGCCGCATTTGGCTCAATCTGGAATTGGTCAAAAAGCCGGCCCGTTGCCTGGAATACATCATCGTTCACGAACTCATGCACCTGCTGGAGCGGAACCATAACGACCGGTTCAAGGCGCTCATGGACTATCATCTGCCTCACTGGCGGCTGATTCGCGAGGAATTGAATCGTGCGCCTTTGAGCCACGAACAGTGGTAGTACTTTGTGTCCGTTTATCCATCTTGAGAAAAATCTAATGAGCAACTCCAAAGCCTTCCAAGACTACTATCCCGAAGAACTCAGTCATTGCTACGGTTGTGGCCGGCTCAACGAACACGGCTATCAACTGAAAAGCACTTGGGACGGCGATGAATCGGTCGCGTCTTTCACTCCCCAGCCCTATCACATCGCCATTCCCGGCTATGTCTACGGCGGCCTGATCGCCTCCCTGATCGACTGCCATGGCACCGGGACGGCTTCTGCCGCCGCTTACCGCGCAGCCGGACGCGCTATGGACACCTTACCGCCGCTGCGCTTTGTCACCGCCGCGCTCCAGGTCGAATATCTGCGCCCTACGCCGCTGGAAATTCGCGGTAAGGTTCAGGAAATCAAGGGCCGCAAGGTGGTGGTCAGCGCCACGGTGACCGCTAACGGCGAAGTCTGTGCGCGGGGCCAGGTCGTGGCGGTGCAGATGCCGGAAAAGATGATGCCCGCTGCGACTTGAGCGCTGATCTTTCTTTATCGACACTCTTGATGTGTTAAATAACTGTACTAAAATCCCCCCCTGAACCCGGTCGGAACCTGGCCGGTCATCCCCTGTGGAGGGAGCATTCATGAGTCAGGCCAACCATCCGCGCAAATTCACCCGGCCCATTCGCGCCTATTTCCAGCGGCAGGTTTCGGCGACGCTGGCGACGACGGTCGAGGCGCTGGTCAAAACCTGGTGCACGACAGGGTGAAAAGTGATGAGCGAACAACCGGAACCCACTTTCGGGATTGATGAACTTTGCACTTTGAGCGGCATCGCCCGGCGTACCGTGCGGTTCTACACACAGAAAGGGTTGCTGGACCCGCCGGAAGGCGAGCGGCGCGGCGCGTACTACACCCGCCGTCATCTGGAGCAACTGCTATTGATTCGCAAATGGCAGGCGGCGGGCGTCTCTCTGGAGCGCATTAGCCGCCTGTTGCAGGGTGATGAAGCGGGATTGCCGCTGCCGGAACCGGGAACCATCGAGGTGTGGAGCCGGGTCACGCTACGTCCGGGGCTGGAAGTGCATTTGGAGCCGACCCGCCTGGGCTTGACACCGGAGGAGGTGCGGGCGTTGTTGAATCGGCTGGTGGCGGCCATTACCGCATGAACTCGTTAGTATGCGGACTCTAATTTTGTCTGCTAACTTGCTAGTCATCAATCGATCATGAACATTGCACCGAGGACCCGCTGATGAAACCTGACCTGTTTGAAAATCAACTGACCGGCGATGTCCGGGATTTCGCTCGCCAAGTCTGGCTGGCCGGGCTGGGCGCATTCGCCAGGGCGCAGGAAGAGGGCAGCAAGGTTTTCGATACCCTGGTTCAGGAAGGCCAGGCAGTGGATGCGCAGATGAAAAAGACCGCCAGTGAAAAGACGCAACAGATCAAGGAAGGTATCGAAGCGGTTAAGGACAAGGTCGACGAAATTCGCGATCAGGCCGCTGGTGGCTGGAACAAGCTGGAAGAAGTGTTTCAGACGCGAGTGGCGCGCGCCCTCAGCCGTCTGGGCGTACCGACCCGCGATGATATCCAGCAATTGCTCCAACAGGTGGAGTTGCTCACGCAGAATATTCAGGAATTAAGTCAGGCAGCGGAGCTTGAAGCCAAGGCGCGTAAGGCGCGCCCCGCCAAAAATACTGCTGAACTCGCGACCTCGTCTACTGCCTGACCTGCTGATTCCAAATTGACCGTTCGCCAGTCGCAAGGTAACGTACACGTTTACCTTCAACGGGCGAACGGGCATGACGGCCAGACAATCCCCTTTCAAGACCACGCTGACAGGACTCATTGGCCAGGCAGGGCACGGTTCGCCCAACGAGTGGATGAACCATCGTGGTTGCTGAACTCATCAAAACCTACCAGGCCCGTGTGGAACTGGCGCTTGATCAGTGCCTGCCCGTCGGTGATCTGCATCCCGGCGACCTGCATCAGGCGATGCGCTACGCCGTGCTGGGCGGCGGCAAGCGTATCCGCCCCGTGTTGGTTTATCTGGCCGGCCAGGCGGTCGGCGCTCTGCCTGAAGTGCTGGATGGTCCCGCCTGCGCGGTGGAGTTCATTCACGCCTATTCACTCATTCACGATGACCTGCCGGCCATGGATGATGATGATCTCCGCCATGGCCAACCGACCTGTCATAAAACCTTTGGTGAGGCGCTGGCGATCCTGGCCGGCGACGCGCTGCAAGCGCTGGCGTTCCAAACCCTCGGCCAGGACCCCGCTATGACGCCCGACCCAGCCATTCGTCTGCGGATGCTGGGGATATTGGCGCAGGCCGCCGGTTCACGCGGCATGGTCGGCGGTCAGGCGATTGACCTAGCGGCTACTGGGCGAGAGTTGAGCCTGGCCGAGCTGGAAAACATGCATATCCACAAGACCGGGGCGCTGATCCGCGCCAGCGTTCTATTGGGAGCGCTCAGCCAGCCCACAACCGATCCAGCGCTGCTGGAACGGCTGGATCGCTACGCCAAATGCATCGGCCTGGCCTTCCAGATCCGCGATGACATTCTCGATGTAGTGGGCGACACGGCGACCCTGGGCAAACCCCAAGGCTCCGACCGGGTGCTGAACAAACCTACCTATCCGGCCTTGCTGGGTCTGGAAGGCGCCCGCGAACACGCCCAACTGCTTCATCAGAACGCGCTGGCCAGCCTGGACGCTTTCGGCAGCGAAGCCGACCCTCTGCGCTGGATCGCTGCCTATATCGTCGAACGCCCCTCTTGAAAGTTGGCGCGCCGCTACCGACTGACCCGGCAGCTTGATCAACTTTGTCGCGCCGCGAATGGATACGGACACTGTTTAATCATGACCACTGGATTTTCCTTTCCCTTGTTGGAACAGATCGACACCCCGCCGGATGTGCGCAGGTTGCCGGAAACACGCTTGCCGATGCTGGCGCAGGAGTTGCGCGAGTTCCTCATTCAGACCGTCGCCCGTACCGGTGGGCATTTCGCCGCCAATCTGGGCACCGTGGAACTGACCATCGCTCTGCATTACGTCTTCAATACGCCCGAAGATCGATTGGTCTGGGATGTGGGCCATCAGACCTACCCGCACAAAATTCTGACCGGCCGTCGCGCCCGCATGGACACCCTGCGGCGTAAGGGCGGCATCGCCGGTTTCCCCAAGCGCTGCGAAAGCCCCTATGACACGTTTGGCGTCGGCCATTCCAGCACGTCGTTGAGCGCCGCGCTAGGCATGGCGATTGCGGCAGAACGGATCGGCAGCGACCGCCGGATCGTCGCCGTCATCGGCGATGGGGCGATGACCGCCGGTATGGCTTTCGAGGCGCTCAATCACATCGGTCATCTGAAGAGTAATCTGCTGGTGGTGTTGAACGACAATGAAATGTCGATTTCGCCCAATGTCGGTGCCTTATCGACGCATTTGACCCAGTTGCTCTCCAGCCGGCTGTTTTCCACGGTGCGCGAGGGCGGCAAGAAAGTACTGAGCCATGTCCCGCCAGTGCTGGAGGTCGCCCGCCGCGCCGAGGAACACGTCAAGGGTCTCCTCGTGCCGGAAGGAACGCTGTTCGAGGAACTGGGCTTTCATTATTTCGGCCCGGTGGACGGCCACGATCTGCCGACCTTAGTCTCGACGTTGCGCAATCTGCGGGCGCTGGACGGGCCGCGTTTGTTGCATGTCGTGACCCGCAAGGGCAAAGGCTACCAACGGGCCGAGGAGGAGCCGGTGGGCTATCACGGGGTCGGAACCTTCGATCCCGCCTGTGGACTGAAACCAGCTCAGTCGGGCGGCGGGCTGACCTACACGCAGCTATTAGGCGAATGGCTATGCGACATGGCCGAGCAGGATGAGCGGCTGATCGGCATTACCCCCGCCATGCGCGAAGGTTCCGGACTGGTGGAATTTTCCGAGCGCTTCCCGGAGCGCTATTTCGATGTCGCCATCGCCGAACAACATGCCGTCACGTTGGCCGCCGGGCTGGCCTGCGATGGTCTCAAACCAGTGGTGGCGATCTATTCCACCTTTCTGCAACGCGCCTACGATCAACTGATTCACGATGTCGCCCTGCAAAATTTGCCAGTGCTGTTCGCTATCGACCGCGCTGGACTGGTCGGGCCGGATGGGCCGACTCACGCCGGCAGCTTCGATTACAGCTATCTGCGTTGCATTCCCAATCTGGTGGTCATGGCTCCGGCGGATGAGAACGAGTGCCGGCAAATGCTCTACACCGGCTTCCAGTTGAACCAGCCCGCGGCAGTGCGCTATCCGCGTGGCAAGGGGCCGGGGGTGAAGGTCGAGCGGGAAATGCGGGCGTTACCGGTGGGTCAGGGGGAAATTCGCCAGCGCGGTCAGAAAATCGCGTTATTGGCGTTTGGCGCAATGGTCACGGTCGCCGAAGCCGTGGCGGAACGGTTGGACGCGACAGTGGTCAATATGCGCTTCATCAAACCGCTGGATGAGGCGCTGATTGTCCAAATGGCCACCGAGCATCGCGGACTGGCGACACTGGAAGAAAATGTGGTGGCCGGCGGCGCGGGCAGTGCGGTCAGTGAATGTCTGGCGCGGCGCGGCATCGTGATTCCAATCCGGCATATCGGCTTGCCGGATCGCTTCGTGGAACAGGGTGAGCGTGCTGAACTGCTGGCGGAATGCGGCCTGGATGCGGAGGGCGTATTTCAGCAGTTGATGGAGTGGAACAAGGGAGTGGACAGTGAATAGGGGTCAGTGGTCGCCCAACACAAGACCACGAATTTCTGAGTTTAATCATCGGGAATTAACTGCCCGATTCATCATCCAAACGGGTAGTGAACCGCTGCCAACCCGCCTGCTGCTAACGGGCGCCTTGTTGAGAGGATTGCATGAAGCCCTTGATCATGAGTTCCGCGGCTATGTCCACGGTGATCCCGATTCCTGATGTGCAAAACAGCATTGACACCCGCCGTCTGGCGATCAACAAGGTCGGCATCAAGGATATCCGCCATCCCGTTCGCGTCCGCGACCGCAACGGCGGCGAACAACATACTATCGCTACTTTCAACATGTACGTGAACTTGCCCCATAACTTCAAGGGCACGCACATGTCGCGGTTTGTAGAGATTCTAAACGTACCCGGGCGCGAGATTTCGGTTGATTCCTTCAAAGATATGCTGGCGGAAATGACTGAACGGCTGGAGGCGGAAGCCGGGCATATCGAAATGACCTTTACCTATTTCGTCAATAAGGCGGCACCGGTTTCCGGGGTGCAGAGCCTGATGGATTACGAGGTGACGTTCATTGGCGAAATTCGTCATGGACAGCCGACGATGAATCTCAAAGTGGTGGTTCCCGTCACCAGCCTGTGTCCGTGTTCAAAGAAGATTTCTCAGTACGGGGCGCATAACCAGCGTTCCCATGTGACCATCAACGCACGGATCAATGGCTTTATCTGGATTGAAGATTTAATTGATCTGGCGGAAAAGGAAGCGTCCTGTGAACTGTATGGATTGTTGAAACGTCCAGATGAAAAATATGTGACCGAGCGGGCTTACGAGAATCCGAAGTTTGTTGAGGACATGGTGCGCGACATCGCCGCCCAACTGAATCAGGATGAACGGATCTTGGCATATGCCGTGGAGTCGGAGAATTTTGAGTCCATTCACAATCACTCCGCCTACGCCATGATCGAACACGATAAGAAAGTTGAGGCGGTCGAGTGAGTCAACATTGAATGGGGGATATGATGGGAACCCTCGTTAAAGCTACAATTCATCCCCCTCAGCGTGACCCTGGAGCCGCATCGTGCAGGAACTCAACCCCTACTTTTACCAGATTCAAGACCTCCAGGAACGTTGCGCGTCCCTGAGGGGGTATCTTTGACTTCGAGACCCGGCGCGAACGGCTGATCGAAGTCAACCGGGAACTGGAAGAACCAACCCTCTGGAATGACCCGGAGCGGGCGCAGGCGCTCGGCAAGGAGCGTGCGGAGCTGGAAGCGGTGGTCGACCGGCTGGAAAATCTGAGTCGGGGCTTAAATGAAGCGGCTGAACTGTTGACGCTGGCCGGCGAAGAGGACGATGAGGCGGCGGTCGCCGAAGTCGTCCGGGATATTGAGACTCAGGGTCGGATCGTCGCTGATCTGGAATTCCAGCGCATGTTCTCCGGCGAACTCGATGCCAGCAACGCCTTCCTCGATGTGCAGTCCGGTTCAGGCGGCACCGAAGCCCAGGACTGGGCCGAAATGCTGCTGCGCATGTATCTGCGCTGGGGAGAACGACGCGGCTTCACCACTGAACTGCTGGAAGCCTCGCCCGGCGAAGTGGCCGGCATCAAAAGCGCCAGCATCCGCTTTGAAGGTCCTTATGCTTTTGGCTGGCTGCGCACCGAAACCGGCGTGCATCGCCTGGTGCGCAAATCGCCCTTCGATTCTGGCAACCGCCGCCATACCTCATTCGCCGCCGTGTTCGTCTCCCCGGAAATCGACGACAGCATCCAAGTCGAAATCAATCCCGCCGATTTGCGCGTCGATGTCTACCGCGCCTCCGGTGCTGGCGGTCAGCATGTCAACCGCACCGAATCCGCCGTGCGCATTACCCACCTGCCGACCAACATCGTCGTCCAGTGCCAGAATGACCGCTCCCAGCATAAGAACCGCTCCACAGCCATGAAACAGCTCAAGGCCAAGCTCTACGAACTGGAAGTGCAAAAGCGCAACGCCCAGTCCCAGGCGGTGGAAGACAGCAAATCTGACATCGGCTGGGGGCAGCAGATTCGTTCCTATGTGCTGGATCAGTCGCGCATCAAGGATTTACGCACCGGCGTGGAAACCGGCAACACCCAGACGGTGCTGGACGGCGATCTGGACGATTTCATCGAGGCCAGTTTGAAGAGCGGACTATAAACTCCCTTCCCCCTTGCGGGGGAGGGTTGGGGTGGGGGGAGTGAACGGTTACGATGCAAATTCAGGAGAATCTCCATGAACTGGCAGGAAGTCTGTGAACATCCCAGTCTGCAAAATGTGCCCTTCAAGATTGAATTAAATGAGCGAGGGCAGATTATTATGAATGCCGTGCGGGTCATCCGCTCCCTGTATCAGGGAGAAATTGAATACCGCCTGCGCACGTTATTGAAAAGCGGCAGAACTTTTCCTGAATGCGCGATCAAGACCGCCAAAGGCACCCGCGTGGCGGATGTGGCGTGGGCCACCGCCGACACCGTGCGGAAAATCAAGGGAGAAGCCGAATGCTCCATTGCGCCGGAAATTTGTGTGGAAGTCGTATCCGCCAGCAATACGGGAGAGGAAATGGAGGAAAAAAAAGATTTGTATTTTGCGCGAGGCGCCCAGGAAGTCTGGATTTGTGAAAATGGCGTCATGCGGTTTTATCGGGTCGATGGCCCGCTGGAAAAATCGAGTTTGGTTCCGGATTTCCCGAACCTCATCGAAATTGATGACTAGCCTCAGCGAGTGAATTGGATGAACTCAACGGTTGATTCCCCGGAAGCCGCCCTCGACGACAACAAGCTGATCGCCCTGCGTCGGCAAAAACTCCACGAACTGCGCCAGTCAGGCAATGCCTATCCTACCGACTTTCGCCGCAATGCTCTGGCGGCGGATCTGCACGCAGACTGTGGCGGCAAAGAACCGGCGGAACTGGATGCGGAACCCCGGCGGGTGGCAGTCGCCGGGCGAATGCTGGCCAAACGGATCATGGGCAAAGCCAGCTTTGTCCGGCTGCGCGACCAGTCCGGTGATATTCAGCTCTTCCTGCAGAAAAATACGCTGGGTGAGGTTTATGAAGCATTCAAGGACTGGGACCTGGGCGACATCCTCGGCGCGGAAGGCATGGTGTTCAAGACCAAGACCGGCGAATTGTCCATCAAGGTCGATACGCTGCGATTGCTGACCAAATCCCTGCGCCCGTTGCCGGAGAAGTTTCACGGCCTGGTCGATCAGGAAACCCGCTACCGCCAGCGCTACGTGGATTTGATCATCAACGAGTCCACCCGCGCCGTTTTCCAGTTGCGTTCCGCGATGGTCGCGCACATCCGCGACTTTTTTAACCAGCGCGGCTTTCTGGAAGTCGAGACGCCGATGATGCAGCCGATTCCCGGCGGTGCCACCGCCCGGCCATTCATCACCCACCACAATGCGCTGGACATGCCGCTGTATCTGCGCATCGCCCCGGAACTGTATTTGAAACGGCTGGTGGTGGGCGGCTTCGAGAAGGTTTACGAGATCAACCGCAATTTCCGCAACGAGGGGCTATCCACTCGCCACAATCCCGAATTCACCATGCTGGAGTTTTATCTGGCTTACGCCGATTACCACGACCTGATGGATTTGACTGAAGAACTGTTGCGCGGCATGGCGGAACGGTTGTTAGGCGACACGACCCTGTCCTATCAGGGCGAAACCTATGATTTTGGCCGACCGTTCCGGCGGTTGACGGTGCGCGAAGCAGTGTTGCATTTCAATCCGGCTATCGCGGCTGCGGAACTGGACAATCTCGAATCCGCGCGGCGCATCGCCCAAGGATTGGGAGTGGACGTGCAACCGGGACATGGCCTGGGCCGGGTGCAACTGGAGATTTTCGAGCTGACCGTCGAGCATCAATTGCGCGATCCAACCTTCATCACGGCTTATCCCACGGAAGTATCGCCGCTGGCCCGGCGCAACGACCGTGACCCGACGATTACTGACCGATTTGAACTGTTCATCGGCGGGCGGGAAATCGCCAATGGCTTTTCCGAGCTGAACGATCCGGAAGATCAGGCCGAACGGTTTCGCCAACAGGCCGCCGCCAAGGATTCCGGCGATCATGAAGCGATGCACTACGATGCGGACTACATCCGGGCGCTGGAATATGGCTTGCCGCCCACGGCAGGGGAGGGCATCGGCATTGACCGGCTGGCGATGCTGTTCACCGATGCGCCTTCCATCCGCGATGTGCTGCTGTTTCCCCATCTGCGGCCCGAGTGAAAACATTCGCTGTCTAAGATGCGAGCATTGCCCACGTTCAGCCCCAGGAGTCCACTGTTATGAGTTCATCCCTTGCCGCGCTTCGTCAGGAATACGCCCTGGGCGCTCTCAACGAAACCGATGTCGATCCCGATCCCCTCCGGCAATTTCAGCGCTGGCTGGATGAGGCGATCAAAGCCGAATTGCCGGAACCTAACGCGCTGACCTTAGCCACCGCCGACCGCACGGGTCGCCCATTTGCCCGGGTGGTGCTGCTTAAGGACTGTGACGCCAACGGTTTTGTGTTTTACACCAACTATCGCAGCGACAAGGGCCAGCAACTGGCGGAAAATCCCCACGCGGCCCTGGTGTTTCTATGGCTGGAACTGGAACGGCAGGTACGAGTGGAAGGGATAGTCAGCAAAGTCTCTTCTGCCGAGTCCGAAGCCTATTTCCGCACCCGGCCCCGCGAGAGCCGACTGGGCGCGCTGGCCTCGCGGCAAAGTCAAATCGTCGCCGACCGCCAGACGCTGGATGACCGTTATCAGCAACTGGCCGCGCAGTACCCGGATGACGATGACAACATTCCGATGCCCAATCAGTGGGGCGGCTATCGGGTGAAACCAGAGATGCTGGAATTTTGGCAGGGCCGTCATGGCCGAATGCACGACCGGCTGCGCTATCGGTGGCAAAAGGACAGTGGCTGGTGGCTGGAGCGGTTAGAGCCGTGAGTCTGTTCTTTTGAACCGTGCTGAGCTTTTTGTATGGATCTGACCACGTTCACCCCTCTGGAAATTCGTCAGGGTCGGTTATTAAGCCGGGACTTGATCGAGATTTGGGGTTGGCGGGATCAGCTTGTGGCGTTGTCGGCGGAGGCGACCTGCTATGGCATGGTCACTGACGGATGCGCCGTACTGGACGATCCCGGCGCAGGCCGCTTTGAGTTGCGCCAGGGGATGTTTTTCGCGCTGCCGGAAGGCGGTTCACTGCAAGGCGGCGCCGGTCTGGTGATTGTTCAGTTCGGCTATCGCGGTCTGCGGCAGATCGGCGGCCCGCTGGAGACGGTGGGACGCCTGCGCTATATCGACGGGTGCAGCGACACCTTGCTGATCAGCCCGCCGCGCCTGGGCGAGCCGTGTCTGAATCATCTGCACATTCCGCCGTATACCGATCAGACGCCGCATACCCATCCCTCGGTGCGGATTGGGGTCATCATGGCGGGGATGGGCGAATGCCGCACCCCGGATGGTGTGTATCCGCTACGGCCGGGCATGGGCTGGTACATCCCGACCGGCTGCCTGCATTCTTTTTACACCCGCGAAGCGGCGCTGGATGTGGTCGCCTGGCATCCCGACAGCGATTTCGGTCCCCGCGACGATGATCATCCGATGATCAATCGGACGGTGATTTCATCGAGCGCTTCCTCTCCCCCAGCCGCGCTCCCTCAACCCCTCTCCCTCAACCCCTCTCCCTCAACCCCTCTCCCCCAACCCCTCTCCCACAAGGGGAGAGGGGAGTTTAGGCAATAGGCGCTGCAACCATCTGCTCATGCCACAGCAGAAAGGTCATGAGCATCCATAGTTTCAGACCGTGCCGCAAGCCGGGTACACCTTCCATTTCATAGTTCAGCAGGCGCTCCACATAGTCCGGGTTGAACAGTCCACCGCGTTGAATTTGCTGGCGGGACAGCAGTTTTTGCCCGTATTCGCGCAGTTCACCCTGGAACCAGAAGCGCACGGGCACCATCATCCCTGACTTGGGTCGGGCGATAATCGCTTCCGGCACGAGGTCCCACACCGCCTTTTTCAGAACGCTCTTTTCCACCGCGCCGGTCAGTTTCACGCCCGGCGGACAGCTCATGCTGGTTTCGATGATCCGCCGCGAGAACAGCGGCGGCAAGGCCAGCAGACCGTGCGCCGAACTCATCTTTTCCACCTTGACCAGAATCAGATTGGCGCCCTTGAGCCGGATGTTGATACTCATCAGCTTGTTGACGAAATCGCGGGGTTGCGGCGCCTGGAAGTACGGTTCCAGCAGCGCAATCAAGGCGTCTTCGCCGCCGGCCTCCCGCAGCAGCGCCGGGTTCAGCAAGGCACCGAGATCCTGGTAGCAGCGCTGGAACGCCCGCAGGTAATTGCGCTCCAGCCAGCCAGTCGGCGGTTCTCCCGGCAAGGGACCATACAGCCGGGCCATGAGCATGGGGATATTTTTCGGGCCGCCGAAACAGGGATCGCCGCCTGCGCCATTCAGCACTACGTCCGCGACTTGGGACGCCGCCTGCGCCAACAGATAGTTGGGCACCGTCACCGGGTCGCCAATGGGGTCGTCCAGTCGCCAGATAATCTCCCGCAACTGTTCCAAAAAACCTCCGGGACGGATTTCCAGCCAGTGATGATCGGTGTGATAGCGATCCACCATGAGTTGCACAAAATCGTTTTCTCGGGCGTACTCTGCGCCGAAATGCGCGGAAAAGGTCGGCAGGCGCGTTTTTGGTAACTGCCGGGCGGCGACCGCTAGCACCGCGCTGGAATCAATGCCGCCGGAGAGGAACACCGCTGGCGGACGGTTCGGCGAGACAGCAAGGCATTCGGCGACGGACTGTTCCAAAGCAGCGCGCACCAGGGCGGGATAATCCGACCCCAGAGAAGGCGTTTCGACCTCCCATTCCTCACAGCAGAAATGCCGCCGCACCCGTGCTTGACCGTGACGAAAATGCAGGATGGAGCCGGGCTGCAATTCCTCGATGCCTTCAAATAAAGTGCCCGCGCCGGGAACGAAGCTGAACGTCAGGTATTCCGGCAACGCGCCAAAGCGCATTCGGCGGGGTAGAGTCCGGTCGGCGAACAGTGCCTTGATCTCGCTGGCGAACAGCAGGCGACCCTGATGGACGGTCCAGTAAATGACTTTGACGCCGGCGGGATCGCGCAGCAGATAGAACGCATCGCCCAGTTGTGCCGCCAGGACAAATGCGCCGGTCAAAGCTTCCAGACCGGACTCGGGCGCATGACACCGATTCAGCGCCGTCAGCAAGCGTTCTGCGTTGCCAACGGTTGGATCGTTCGGCATCGCCACGTCGTCCAGATTGAACAGTACGCCGCCGTAACCGAGCCGGTCGTGATCGCGCTGGGCGAGTTGCGATTGCCGGTTCCAGGCAGCGAGGCCATGACCGATTTCCGCATAGTCGCCGGAGGCGGTTACGCCGCCCACCTGCTCCCAGCCCAGCGGGCAACGGTGAGCTAACAACGCCGCCATGCGCGCCAGCAAACCCTCTGCTGGCGGTCCGCAGTAACCGAATAGACAGGACATGCGGCTAACAGACTCGGAGGTCAGCCATAGTCGATTTCCACTTCAGCGCCGCTCGCGTTCAGGATTTCCGGAGCCAGCAACAGCGTCCCGGCGACGACCGCTGCACCCAACACATTCAGCAAGGGTTTCGGGCCACAATAATCGATGGGAACCCGGTAGCCGGCGCGCAGCCTTTTTACCGGATTGCCGCCGAAAACGCCGGCGCGCCGGGCGGGATTGGTCGGCAGCCAAGGTAGCCGGGAACCGTTGTTGAGTGCGGTGCGGGAGATGCCTAAATCGACGAGGTGCGAACCGGCGAACCGCCATTGAGGATCTGCCGCCAATTGTGCAGTCAGGGCGAAGCCTTGGAGCGAGGCGTCGTGAACGACCTGCACCGGGGTATGGGGGTGATTGCGCAGAAATTCCTGACAGGCGGTGAACACCTGTTCCGGGTAGCCGGTGCGGCTGACGATGGCGGCTTTGGCCGTCAAATGGAAGCGGTTGCGAACCAGCAAATCGACCAGTTCATCGCGTTCCACGATCAGAATCCGTTCCGGGGCATAGTGCGGATCCTGGAAGTCTGCGGTCGGAGTCGGCTGTCGAAAAGCCTTGCCGTCCGCCAGTCCGCTGATGGGATGCATCTGATGGTATTGCTAGACGATCTGGCGGGCCTTGCGAATGGAGAGGGCGTTTTTACCGCGCCAACCCAGCCAGACCGCCAAGGGCAGGATTACAAGGGGAACCAGCGCCACGCCGGACCAGCCCCATTCCATGAAAACGATCAGCCCGGCAATGATGCTGACGATGAGCGCGATGACGCTGCAACCCAGCAGTCCCAACGCTTTTTTACGCCAGAGATGGCCAATTTCCAGAGCCAGTTGGGTCGCGGTGAACGCATATTGCCCATGGTCCGACAGGCGCTGGATGACTTGCCGCAGAGTAAAGTCGCTGATCTGATCCTGTTTCTTGCGGAACACGAATGGATAGCGACACTGTTTGCAACGAGCGCCATCCTTGAATTTCTGGCGGTGATTACATTCGGGGCAACGCATGGGCAAGCTCTTTATCTATCAGTCAGTGTTTTCATCGGCCAATACCAATACTCTCCGTCAGATATCCGCTGGCAACCACTCAGCCCGGATGACCCGGTATATGGGTACGGCGGCGGGCAGGACCTCGGATATAGACGTTCAAGCCCGAAATCGCCAGGTTAACCGTTGCAGACGCCGCACCTCCGCTGAGGGCGCTGCCGGTCCATAACGCAGCCGGGCGTATAACTCGCCGATTTCCCGAATCAACCCGGCCTGTTCCGGTTTTTGCGCGACGGCCCGTTCAGTGAAATCCAGGGGTCCCTCATGCACACCGCGCATTAACCCCCGCCGGGCCAACCGGGCGCAGAAGCGTTGCCAGGCCCGCGCCACCGGATCGGGAGGCAACCGGCTCCGCCAGCGCAGGAGCAGAAAAATCAGCGCCAACCCGCCGAGTATCCCGACCATCGCTACAGTCATCTCCCCCCAGTCGACGGCGCCGAACCCCAGCCCCGATAGAAACTCTTTTTGCCGATCCGGGCCATAGGCCAGCACCCACTCGTTCCAGCGAATATTCAGTGCATCCCAGCCCAGCGCCAACTGCCGCAACCATTGGTAATCACCGCCTCGCCGGGCCAGAAAAGGTACTTCAGCGGCGTCCGGCAGCGCGCCATAGAGTCCCTGCTGCACCCGGTTCGGGGCGACCGCCGCCGTGGGATCGATGCGCACCCAGCCACGTCCTTCCAGCCACACTTCGGCCCAGGCATGAGCGTCGGACTGGCGAACGATCAGATACTCGCCCATCTCATTGCGCTCGCCGCCCAAATAGCCGGTCATCACCCGCGCTGGCACGCCCGCTGCTCGCATGAGAAAGACGAAGGCGCTGGCGTAGTGTTCACAAAATCCCTGCCGGGTGCGGAACAGAAATTCATCGACGCTGTGGAACCCCAATAGCGGCGGACTCAGGGTGTAGTAGAACGACTGTTCACGGAACAGCGCCAGTGCGGCGTTGACCAGCGCTTCGGGCTGGGGATCGCGCGCACGCCATTCTTCCGCCAGTTCCCGGGCGCGCGGGTTGCTCCGGGGCGGCAGACGCAACCCCATAAAACGCTCAGCAGGGGTCAGCTCGCCGGTGCGGTATTGCGGATAGGAACGCACTTCGTAGCGGTATGCCTCATTCACCGGCTGGTCGCGCAAGAGCTGAAAGGACGGCGTCATGCGGGCGCGCGGCGGCAGATTGGCGGGCAAATCGAGCGCCAGCAGCCAGCGCTGATTGTTCGGCTCCATAATCACCGCATAGTCCAGCGCTGGCCCTTCCGGGATGAAGGGGAGGGGCGCTTGGGACAGCGGTTCATCGCGCAGTGTCCAGCGCCGGCCATCGAAATCCCACAACACCGGTCCCCGCCAGTACCGTTGTGCGGACGGCGGCATGGCCCCGGTGAACCGGACCCGGAACGCCACGTCGCTGGACTGGATCAACTGGCTGATGGTTCCCGGCTCCATCTCCCCGGACAGACCGGTGCGGCCCTGATAAGCGTCCTTGGGCAGTCCCCACAACGGGCCAGGAATGCGCGGGAACAGCACGAACAGCACCAGCATGACCGGGATCGCCGCCAGCACCATTTTGCCGGCCAGCCGCAAGGGCGCGAGGGTGGTCAGACCCGCGTGCTGGCGATGGATCAGCATTTGGGAAACCAGCATCAGCGTCACGACCGCCAGCAGATAGGCCACCATCGGGATATCCTGGCTGAACAGCAAGTTGCTCATCACCAGCAGATAGCCCAGCAACACCAAAACCACGCCATCGCGCAAACCACGGGTTTCCAGCAGCTTGCAGGCGGTCATCACCGTTAACAACGCCACGCCGGCGTCGCGGCCCAACAAGGTTTTATAGGTGATCAGCACCCCGATAGCCGCCAGGAGCGCCAGCACCAGCAACACCCAGCGGGGAGGCAGTGGCCGATGATAGACAGCGATAAAACCCCGCCAGCCGGCGATGGCGATAAACGCCGGGGCCAGCCAGATCGGCAATTCACTGGTGTGCGGCGCCGCCGCCAGCGTGAGCGTCAACGTCAGCCAGATCAGCGCCGTCAGCGTTAACGGCTCTTCGGGTCGTTCGGGGGAGACACTGGGGGGACGACTTCGCTTCCAGAACTTCATCAAGGAGGACTCTCGCAACGGTGAGAGGGGCCAATCAATTCAGCGGGTTCCATCCACAACGCGCCCAGTTCCAGCGCGATTTCCTGAAACGGCTCGACGCTAACCCGCTCTTGCTCTTGAAACAGTCCGATCACCGTCCAGCGTCCTTCGCGCAAGGCGAAGGCTTCCAGTGTCCGGGCCAGCGGATCGACCAGCCAGAGATAGGTCACGCCGTAATGAGCGTAGACCGGCATTTTGGTCATTCGGTCCTTGCGCGCCGTGGAGGGCGACAGGATTTCGCCAACCCAGTCGGGAACGACTTCGATCCGGTGATCGTTCGGCAGGCGCGGCATGCGTTCCCGCCGCCAGCCGGCGAGGTCGGGAACCAGGACTTCGGTATCACGAACGAAGTGGATTTCGGGTTCAACCAGAATCCACCAGCCGCCGGGTCCGCCACGCCCCCGGTGATAGGCGCTGCCAATGTCCATAGCCAGTCCCGATTCGACTAGAGCATGACGGTTGGTGGGGCGCGGTTGGGCGTACAACTGGCCGTTGATGATTTCGCCGGTCAGGTTTTCCGGCAAGGCTTCTAATTCGGCATAGAGATCATCTGTATACGAGGCTATTTTCATCACGGCAGGCATGGTGAAGTCTCCTCTTCAATCAGCGCAGCGTACTGCCCATTTTTTGGGGTGTCAGGAAATTTTGCAGTGGGGATGGTCAGTCAGGTCAACCGCGCAATTGGGCTTCCAGTTCCGCCAGGCGTACCTGCAACGCTTGACGCTGTGCGGCTTCGTAGTCAGCGCGGGCCTCGGCTTGTCGTTGGGCCTGTTCCGCCTGTCGTTGGGCCTGTTCCGCTTGCCGTTGCGCCTGTTCCGCCTGTTGCCAAGCCTGCACCGCCTCGGCATGGCTATGCAGTATTCGCCCGGTTACTGGATCATGGAACCGTAGTTTGCCATCGGTCACCTGCACGTCTAAACCCAACGCCACGCTATGCATCAGCAAACTGCCGTTCGATTCTCGCCGGGCAGGCAACGGCCAGTAGTTGCGCTCGATCAATTGCCAGCCCTGCAACACCGGCTTGAGATAATCGCCGGTAGGATCATATTGCCAATACTCGCGCACGCCTAACAGGGCGTAGACACCGCGCTTGACTCCCTGATCCTCGGTATAGGTGCTTTTCGAGGTGATCTCCAGCACGAAATCCGGCCCTTTAGGTTCTTCCCAGAGCTTGTACGAGGCGCGATCATGCCGGGGCGCGCCGATCACCACAAACACATCGGGGGCCACTACCGCTTTGGGATTACCCTGCTCGTAGTAGACGAACATGTTGCCGGACACGTAAACATCCTCACGGTCTTGAAAGTAAATCCGCAAAGACTCGACGGCATAGATGAGGGGCGTTCGTTGAAAATCGCTTTCCGCCATGGGCTGGCCATCCTCGTCGGGGTAATCAATGACAGAAACGGGATACAACAGAGTGGACATAAGTTTGATCCTCGCTGCCGGTTAATGATAATGAAATGGTACACAGTTTGATTTGGATCGGTTGGGAAGGCATGGAAAGACAGCATTATTCCTCCGCGACCTCCATCCACAACGCGCCCAGTTCCAGCGCGATTTCCTGAAACGGCTCCACGCTGACGATGTCTTGCTCTTGAAACAGCCCGACCACGGTCCAGCGTCCTTCGCGCAAGGCGAAGGCTTCCAGGGTCCGGGCCAGCGGATCGACCAGCCAGAGATAGGCCACGCCGTAACGGGCGTAGACCGGCATTTTGGTCATCCGATCCTTGCGCGCCGTGGAGGGCGACAGGATTTCACAGGCCCAGTCCGGGACGACTTCGATCCGGTGATCGCTGGGCAGGCGCGGCATCCGTTCCCGCCGCCAACCGGCGAGGTCGGGAACCAGGACTTCGGTATCACGAACGAAGTGAATTTCCGGCTCGATTAAAATCCACCAACCACCAGGTCCGCCACGTCCACGATGGTAGGGACCATACAATTCTCCGTTCAAACTTGATTCCGCCAACGTATGTCGGCTGGCAGGGCGCGGCTGGGCGTACAACTGGCCGTTGATGATTTCGCCGGTCAGGTTTTCCGGCAAGGCTTCCAGTTCGGCGTAGAGATCATCCGCATACGCGGCTATTTTCATTGTGGCAGGCATGGTGAAGTCTCCTGTTGAAGCTGCGCCGTTGGCGCTTGTTTATTTTAGAGCGTTCTCCCGGTAGCGTGATCTATTTCGCTTCACTGTAAAATTGACTGTCACTCTGAATCTGCTTTTTCATTTTTCTGCTACGCTCCTCAGAGTACCCCTATTTTAAACGGTCTTTTGCGACACCCTGATATTACAATGGGAAGAAGAACATGAACTGGCTGTCTCGTTTTCTGTTTGCACATACCCGCCAGACCGAACCCGATGGTCGTCCGCTGTACGCTTACAAGATGCGTGATGATACCTATGCCGACTTACGAATCCATTTCCATCAAATCATCTTCTGGGATTCGCAAGGCCGGTTGGCAAAACGCTTTGCACCGCTCTTTTGCCTGTATGCCGCTGAGACGTTTCGCCGTGAACACGCCGAAGGTTCATGGGCGTGGGAGACGATTTTCAAACCAATGAAGATAGATGCGCCTTCTCAGTTGCTGATTGCCGACTGGGTGGAAAAGGGTTTGAAATGGTGGCGACGGCCGGTGCTACGCAGCAAAAGCGGCCACCGTCTTCTATTGATGAGTATTGCCTGTGAAGGTGGCTTGCCATTGCGGTTGTTGCAGCAGGAAAACGCGCATCTCACCCAATTTTTCCGCATCCTGCTCGAAACTTATTATCGGGCGGGCCAAGGCGGCGAACAGGTCGCTGAAACCATGGCCCGGCAACAGGCTCACCGTTTGCCACGCAGCTTGCAACAGGACCCGGTGTTTCACCTGGCTGCGGCGCTGATTGCCAAAATCGGTGAATTGCAGGCAAGCCTCGGCGAAGCGGTTGATCCTGTCGCGGCGCTGGATGAAAAAGCGCCGAATTGGCGGCGGAATTTACCGTTACGGCTGGACGATCAAGCCGCTGAAACTCTGTTGACCGGTCTGGTGCGCCGTTCCGGGGAGTTGGTTCGGGAAGCGGCGGGGCGTCCCCGTTGGCGCGGAGGGTTGCGGGAAACCAGCCAAGGCTGGCGAGTCGAGAAGCATCTGGAACTGCCGGACTGGGCCAGCAACGCGCAAATCGCCGGGTGGATCGGTTCGCCTGTGACGGATCAACCGCCTCCGCGCTGGCGATTGCTACTGCACACGTCGGCTGGCGCGGAGACCGTCGCTTGGCTGACGCTGGCGCAGGGGACTGGCCCAACCGCCCGCTACCATCGGGAATGGTTGCATCGGGGCGGAGTCACACTGGTCGGCGTCAAGGTCAGGCAACCGCACCGCTTGAGTCTGCATTATGGACAAAGCGAATATGTCCTGACCGCGCAGAACGGTGAACCTTGGGGCGATTCCCCGTGGGTGTTTGTCGAGCGCGGGACTTCCGGGGAACGGGAGTGGTTAACGGAAGGTTCGGCCCGAACCCGCTCGGAACGGGCCTGGGTATTGGCGGAACGGGAATTCACACCGCAAGCGGTCAATGGCGCCTGTGAATTTGCCGGGATCATTCCTGAACTCGACCGGATGGTCTACGGGGTCAGCGGCGAAGTCGAATTGTTGATGCCGCAGCAGGATCGCTATCGCATCGTCTGCCGGGCTGAGAATGACTCGCAGGAAAGTTTTGTAGTGGTCGGCGATGGGGTTCCGCAATTGACTCAAGGTCGATTGCTGTATCGCGGGCTTCCACAGATTCAAACGATAGACCCGGACGGACGGCGACCACCTCCGACGGGCCGCATTCAATGGCGTTTTGTGGGTGACGCCGCGCCTTGGCGGGAGCGTTACGAAGCGGCGCGAGGACGACTCTGGTTGCGGCTGATCGACGCCAGCGGTGCGGAACGCTGTCGGCGACAGGTGGATGTAGCGCCGCCCGATTTTCAGGTTGAAATTGATATTGGCGTGGGGCTTCAGGCCGGCGTTGTGCGGCTGAACGGGTTGGCTGGAGCCGACGTACAAACCGGCCCGGATTGCCCGGCGAATGTCTCGATCACCTCGACTGATAATCAGGCGCGGATCGTTTGCCGATCCTTATCCGGCGCGTTGCCGCCGCCGTTGACGCTGTGCCTGCAATGGCCCGGTTCAGAACCGCTCCTGTTGACGTTGCCTTATCCGCAGCGGGGGGCGCTATTCCGACTGGCGGAACGATCTTTGGTCAATGACGACTGGGTTCCGCTGGATCGACTGGGCGGTTTGCACCTGTTGATTCAAGACCCGGCGGGCGGGCGGAATTTTCGATTGGAAGGCGAACGGATTGCTTATGGGGAGATCGGTCGGCGATTTCATGAACGCCTGCCTCCGCTTAAACAGGGCCAACTCGAAATGCCGCTCTTTGTCTGGCAGGATCGCATCGCCTCGCTATTAGCCAGCAGTCGTAACCTGGAAGCTCAAGTACGGCTGACCATTGAAACCACCCAAGGTGAACGGCTGGCATCGCTGCGAGTGACCCGCTTTGACGGGGTGCTTGAACCGGATCGAAGCGCGGGTCAGGTGCGGATTTCGGAAGACTCTCTGGCCCGTCTTGGTGCAGGATGGGAAACGCGGGTTCGCCTCGAAATGATCCGGCTGTGGGCACCGGCGGAACCGCCCATCGCTTTGTCCGCTTGCTGCGAATCACCCGCTGGCTGGGAGATTCCTGCCGATCTGGAACCTGGCCCGTGGTGGATCGTCGGGCGCGATGGCGACTGGACGCGGTTTCGTCCGTTGTTGTGGGGGATTGCGACGGATGACGCAACGGCTCCCGATGTGGATGATTCGCTGGCGGGCGCGATTCGGGAAACCGATCCTGAGCAACGAGCGTTGCGGTTAAACACGCAGCTCGCCGAACTGGGGCAAAACCCCGATCATCCTGACTGGCCCTTGCTGTTCGACTACCTGCAACTGGCGCGGGAGTTTCCGCCGAGTTCGCTGGACGTGTTGCAGAGGTTGCCGGCGCATCCGCGCACGTTGATGCTGGCGCTGATGAAAGCCGATGACGAAACTTTTGAGCCGACATGGACGTTGTCCCGACAAATGCCGTTTTTGTGGATGCTGTTATCCATCCATGACTGGCGGGAGGCGGCAGCCGCCTATTTTAGGGGGCTTCAATCGGCGTTGGCCGAAATCGACGAGGGCGGGGAGATCGTTTTTGGCTTGTTCCAAAGGTTCCGGGAACGTGCTGCCGCCCGACGCATTTATTGGCGGTCGTTGTGTGACTGGCTCCAGGAGCGGCTGTTTCCCGACCGCCCCCCGCCCAATGGCGAGCTGCACATAGCGCGTCGTTGCCCCGCATTCCTGGAACAACAAATCGGACCATTGGAGCAGGCTCTGCAAGGTCGCCACGACGCCGAGGAAAAATGGCCGGAAAGTTCTGAAATCATCGGGTATTTATCAGCGATTGATCCCAAGCATCGCTATCTCCATCTCAACCCTGCTTATCGTCCGGTGCGTTGCAGTCCCTTCGTTGCGGCTCACCTGAGCCTGAACCGCGTTGCTCCCACCGAATCGCTGATTTACGAACTGCGTTTGCTGCGCATGTTTGACCGGGAATGGTTCGATCATGTCTACGCCATTGCTCTCACCTTGTGCTTGGCTCACCGACCGCCGGAAATTTGAAATGGAACGCACTTCGTTTTACACCACGTTGATTGAGCAACTGGGCCGCCGCGCCACTCGCGCTGTACTGGGTTTGTGCGGTTTCCGCAACGATGCCCTGCGTGAATATCTACACGCCCTGTTTGACCGGGAAGCGGGGATGCCCGGCGCATTTCTGGCCGACCCGGTGTTTGAAGCGGGCTTTGGCTGGCAACCGGCGGAACGAACCCTGGGCGGTCTGGAAGGCAAGTTGCTGCATCCCGCACTGGTGGGAGCGTTGCGCGAGCCGCAGAAAAAGGGTTGGAGCGAGGACTACAGCTTTCCTGCCCGGCGTCGGCCTTATCGTCACCAATTGGAAGCGTGGCGGGCGTTGATCGAAGGCCAACCGCCGCGTTCAGTACTGGTCAGCAGCGGCACCGGTTCCGGCAAGACCGAATGCTTCCTGATCCCGATTCTCAATGATCTCGCGGCAGAGCTGGAGCGCCGCCAGAATGCGCCGTTAATCGGCGTGCGGGCGCTGTTTCTCTACCCGCTCAACGCCTTGATCAAGAGTCAGAAGGATCGCTTGGTTGCCTGGTCGGAACCCTTCAACGGCGGCATCCGCTTCTGTCTCTACAACGGTGATACGCCCGATCAAGCGAGAAGCGAGTGGCGCTGTGAGGTTCCCGACCGCCGGACCCTGCGTAAAGAAGCACCGCCTTTGCTGGTGACCAACGCCACCATGCTGGAATACTTGTTGGTGCGGAATGAAGACCGCCCGATCATTGACCAGTCACAAGGGCAATTACGCTGGATTGTGATTGATGAGGCGCATACCTACGTCGGTTCCCAGGCAGCGGAATTGACCCTGTTGCTGCGGCGGGTTTTGCATACGTTTGGTTGCCGTCCCAGCGATGTTCACTTCATCGCCACCTCGGCCACACTCGGCGACGCCAGCGAAACCTCCCGCCGACAACTGGCAACATTTCTCGCCGATGTGGCCGGCGTGTCGATAGATCGGGTTCGGGTCATCGAAGGTCAGCGGGAAACGCCGCGCTTGCCGGAGGCGCTGACTGGAATCCACCAGCCCTGCCCGGATTTAAACAGCCTCCGCGCCCTGACGCCTGAACAGCGCTTTGCGGTTTTGGCCGGCGATGAGCGCATGCGTGCGATGCGGGATCAACTGGTCAAACAAGCCAGCCGCTTGAGCCAGCTTGCCCAAACCCTGCAAGGCCGCGCTGATGGCGCGGCGCGGCGGGCGACTTTGCAATGGCTTGACCTCTGCACCCAAGCGACCAATGACCAGGGCGAACCGTTCCTGCCACTACGCGGCCACCTGTTCCAACGTGCTGTCAGCGGGTTATGGGTTTGCGCGAATGGCGCCTGTTCCGGGCGAACCGGGACGGCGCTGGATCAAGCGGATTGGCCGTTTGGCGCGGTGTTTCTGGAGCGGCGGGAGCATTGCTTGCATTGTCAATATCCGGTTTTTGATCTGGTGCAATGCAGGGAGTGCGGCGCCGAATACTTGTCCGCCGCTGAAGTGGAGGAACAGGGCCAGGAAAAGTTGCGGCCACGGGAATATGCGCAAGATGAAGACGAGTTTCAGCAGGGATTGGAACCACTAACGGATGATGAAGACGAGGACGGCGCTGAGGAATCCAGTGCGGCCACTGAGAAAAAGCCACGGTTGCTGACTTCACTGGAACAGGCCAATGTGCGGAATTGGGGATTGGCTGCGGATGGCAGCCTCGACCCGCTAGGCCAAACCGGGATTCCCATCCATCTGCGTATTCCCGGCGAAAACGGTTTGGAATGCCCAGTATGTCGAAAGAAAAACAGGAATGAGAAAGAGAAGCAAGATCGGGGGTTATTCCAGCCGGTGCGAATCGGAGCGCCATTTTTGCTGGGCACAGCAATCCCAACGCTGCTGGAAGCGATGCCGCCGCTGACCGATGGAGCGGAACCCCGGCCATTGGATGGACGGCGGTTGATCACTTTTACCGATAGTCGCCAAGGCACAGCGCGAATCGCCGTCAAGCTGCAACAGGAAAGCGAGCGCGACTATGTGCGGAGTCTGCTGTATCACTCCCTGACTGCCAGCGCGCAGCCTGCTGATCCCACACAAATTCAAAAGATTCATTCAGAAATCAAGGCGCTGGAACCTCTGGTGCGCACGACTCCGGTTCTGCGCGATGTACTGGAGCAGAAACGTCAGGAGTTGGCGAAACTGCAAGCGCCGCCCTCGGGCCGGCTGACCTGGGAAGAGGCGGAAAACAAGTTGTTCATCGCCGACGACTTCCATCGTTGGCTGCTGCCGGCGCTCAAGGAACTGACCTTTGGCCTGTTGTCCGACCGCCTGTTGGTCAAACTGTGCCTGTTGCGGGAATTCTTTCTGCGTCCCAAGCGGCTGTTTTCGCTGGAAGGTTTGGGATTGGTGCAATTGTGCTATCCCGTTTTGGAAAAGGCGAATCCCCCGGCGGTCATGCAGCAACGCGGGGTTAAACCGGAAGGATGGCGGGCTTTGTTGCAAGTCACGGTCGATTACTTCCTGCGAAGTGGCAAACCCGCTGTTCAGGCTCCATCTGACATGATCCGCTGGCTGGGTTATCCCGGCTGGCCGAACGCGCTGGTTTTGCCCGGTACAGCGATCACCAACCGAAAGGCGCAACGCTCCTGGCCTTCGACGCACTGGCGCAAGGCCAAAGACAATCGGCTGATTCGCTTGTTGAGTCACGTTTTCCGCCTCGACCTCGATAACAAGGAACAATGTCGTCAACTGGATGAAATGCTCATCGCCATTTGGGACGGCATCCGCCCACTCCTCTCCCAAACTGAAAACGGCTTTCAGTTGGAACTGGAAAAGCAGGCGGTGCTGACCGAGGTGCGCGAAGCCTGGCTCTGTCCAATGACCCGCCGGCTGTTGCCGGTGACGTTCCGTGAAATCACGCCCTATCTGCCCGCGCTGCCCGCGCCGGATGCTTTGGCGCAGTGTCAACGGGTCGAAATGCCCCGGCTGCCTCATCCTTTCTGGCTGAATTGCGCGCATGGAGCCGCCGATGACTGGCTGGAAAATGACCCGCAGGTGCAGGCATTGCGGACGATGGGTGCTTGGTCCAACCTCAGCGACCGCCTCGCCCGGCATCGTCGCTACATTCGCGCGATGGAACACTCCGCGCAAATTGCCGGCTTTGATCTGACTCGCCGCGAAACCGACTTCAAAGCTGGTAAAATCAACCTGTTAAGTTGCTCTACCACGATGGAAATGGGCGTAGACATCGGCGGTTTGACGGCGGTCGCCATGAATAATGTCCCGCCGCATCCGGCCAATTTTCTACAAAGGGCAGGCCGGGCTGGACGCCGGGGCGAAACCGCCGCACTGAGTTTCACCCTGTGCAAAGCGACTCCCCAAGGCGCGGCGGTCTTTGAGAATCCGCTCTGGCCGTTCGTCAGTCGGCTTGGCTTGCCGCAAGTCGCCTTGCAGAGCGAACCGATTGTTCAGCGCCATCTCAACGCCTTGGCGCTGGCTGCTTTTCTGCGCGACCGCACTCCCGATATTCGCCGCCTGCACACCGGCTGGTTCTTTGAAACCGATGACGCGGATACCTCGGCCATTTGCGACCGCTTCGCCGCTTGGTGCGAGGAACCCCCCACCGCCGAACAGATGGCCGAAGGAATGACCGCGCTCACTCAACGCACGGTGCTGGTGGGTCGGCCTACCGTGTATCTGCTGGGCCGCACGGCTCAAGCGATTCGCCAGGCTGCTGAACGCTGGCGGCGGGAACTGGAGGTGCTGCTCGACCAGCAGAAAATCGTTGCGACCCGCGAGGACGATCGCAAAGCGAAACAAGCCGTCGATATTCAATTGCAGCGCCTGCGCGGTGAATATCTGTTGGGCGAACTGGCGAATCTGGGTTTTCTACCCGGTTATGGTTTTCCCACCGGCGTGGTGTCCTTCATCACCACGACACTTGAGAATCTGAAACTTCGCAATCATGAGCGCGAGGACAACCGCTCGCGCCGGGCGGGGTTTCCCAGTCGTAATCTCGCTATCGCCATCCGCGACTACGCCCCCGGCATCGATACGGTGCTGGACGGGCGGGTTTATCGCAGCGGCGGCGTGACGCTGAACTGGCAAATCCCCGCCGAAGTCGAAGCAGCGCCCGAAATTCAAAGCTTGCAGTGGGTCTGGCAATGCAAACGCTGCGGTCACAATGGAACCCGGCTTACCCTGCCGGAGCATTGTCCCTATTGCGGTAAGGACAGCGGCCATTCATTGACTTCCCATCACTTCATTCAACCCGCCGGTTTTGCCGTGGACATCCGCGATAAACCGCACAACGACATTTCTTTGCCCCAATATATTCCGGTGCGCGATCCGCTGATTGCTCTGGACAGCACCGACTGGATGCTCTTGCCCAACCCCGCGTTAGGCCGTTACCGGAGCGCCGCTCACGGTTCGCTCTTCCACCACAGCGCCGGGCTATACAACCAAGGCTACGCGCTGTGTTTGCGCTGCGGGCTGGCGGATTCAGAGGATGAACAAGGCTTATTACCCGGAATCTTCAAGGGTCACCAGCGCCTGCGCGGCGGTCGCCTGAACGACGCAGAAAAGCTCTGTCCCGGCAACGATGAAGCCAGTTGGGCGATTCAACGCAATGTTCGGCTCGGCGTTGTCACTCATACCGAAGTTTTTGAATTGCAACTGCACGATGCTGACGGCAAGCCCATTGATCGGATCGCCTCCTACACCGTAGCTGTGGCTTTGCGCCGCGCCTTGTGTGGAGTTCTCGGCATTGAAGAAACGGAAGTCGGCGTCGCGGTCGGGGTCAGTCGCGCCGCGCATCGTGAAGCTGCGCATTCCGCCTATCTCTACGATACCGCGACCGGCGGCGCAGGCTATGTCCGTCAAATCACCGCCCACTTGCCGGAACTGCTGTGCCAAGCCCGCGCCATGCTGGATTGTCCGCACGGTTGCGACGCCGCCTGTCAGGGTTGCCTGCTCACCCACGACACCCAGCATCATCTCGCCGATCTCAACCGCCATACCGCCATCGCATTGCTGTCGGAGTCGTTTCTGGCTGCGCTGGAATTGCCGGAGGAATTGCGGGCTTTTGGGCCACACAGTCGGCTGGAAATGGAACCGCTGCCGTTGGCCTTAAATCGGGAATGGCAGCAACGGACGATCCAGGAATTACGGATTTATCTCGGTGGCAAAGCGCGGGATTGGGAACCGCTGGCCTGGCGGTTGCGCCATGATTTAACACGCTGGCGACAAACCGGCGCGACCGTGCGCTTGATCGCGCCGGCGGCGACGTTGAATAAGTTGAATAACAGTCAGCGCGATGAACTGGCCGCATTGATCGCCTATAACGGCGCGGAACTGTACCGCGCCTCTGACCTGAACCGGGTCGCCGATTTGCCGCTGCTGGTGGAACTGGGCAGCATTGATCACCGGGTGCGCTGGGCCGCCCGTCAAGCCGATGCGTTAATTCCCCGTCCGGCCTGGGGCGGCGGTGAAACCGGCGGGCCGTTTGTGCGAGTGGTTGAAACGCAGTCGCTCTCGCCCGTACCGGCATCATGGCAACGCCTCGATCCAGCCAACCTCCGCCCCTCCACGCCGGGCGTCATCGCTCTGACCATCACTCGTGAACTGGACGGCCCGTCTGCAACGTTCGGCGACCGCGCCTGGAAATTGTTGGAACAACAGATTCCGGGATTGGCCGAGCGCCTGAACGGGGCTGAATCGCTGCAATCGGTGCGTTATTCCGACCGTTATCTGCGCTCGCCGCTGGCGTTTCTACTGTTGCATAGCCTATTGGAAGGACTAGCCCGTTATCCCGGCGGCTTGACGTCGGCAACGGCGGTCAAGATCGAAACGGCTCAACTGGAGCAGTTGGACATGGAAACGCCCCGCTGGTTATTTCACGACTGGCGCGATAGCGGAGATCGTCGGCAAGTCATCGAAACGTGGTTTCGTGAAAGCGGGTCGGCCTTCGTCTGGCAGGAAGCGCGGTCCCGCGACCTGCCCCATGCCCGCGAGTTGACGTTGCTCTGGAACGAGAGCGATTACTGGATCGTCCGGTTAGATCAAGGCTTCGGCTATTGGGGGGTTGCGTCCCGAATCCGCCCGGAATTTCCCTTCGGCAGCGAGGCAACCCGGCAAATCGCCAAGTTGCGACAAGCCAGTTGCATCATAGAACCGCTGAATTCCATCTACCCGACCTATTGGCACTGCGGCGGGCCAACTCCCGAACGCTGACGAAATCATAGGTTAGCGGGGCTTATTCAGTGCCAAACAGCGCCAGCGCCTCCAGGCAGCGGCGGCGCTGACTATCGCCCTGACCGGGCGGAAGGGTGACGCCCGGCAACCGCAGGCCATAGCGACGCCCTTCATTCTCCGCCTTCAGCACCCACTGGCAGAGCTGCGCCAGCCGCGCCTCGACCGGATCATCGCCCAGCAATGCCCAATCCAGCCACAATTCGGGCCGGGCCTGATCGGTGAAGCGTTTAACCAGCAATTGTTCGCTGCGGCCAGCGGCCTTCCAAGCGATCCGGCGCGGCGAATCACCGGGCGCATAGGGCCGGAAACCCGCGTAATCATCACTGCCCGGACCCTGCTCGTGCAAACCGCCGCCGGAACTGCTCGGCAACGCCGTCGGCAACGGTCGCCGTCCCCGAGGTTGCGGATACACCAAACCCGCCGACGTAAACTCCACCCAACTCCACGACTGCAACAGGCCCAGCGGAAAGCGGGTCAGCACCTTGATGCGTCCCGGACGTAGCCAGCCGCGTCGTTCGGCAGGAATTGCCAAGGTTGCCACTACCGTACTAGAAGCGGGTACGTCGACATAGCTGGGCAGCAGGTCGCGCCATTGCAAACCGATCCCGTAGCGCGGTTGCGGATGGGGATTCTCCAGCCGAAACTGGAATCGCGCTTCCTGACCGACGAACACCGGTTCGGCGCTGCCGGGATGAATGATCAAACCCAGCAGCGTGTCGTGCGCCTGCCACATGCTGTTATGCCCCACCGCGACCAGCAGGAAGGTGAAAGCGAAGCCCATGCTGTTGCTGTAATTCACCGACCAGAGAAACAGCACGAATAACAATGCGGCGAAGGCGTAGCCATAGCGGGTCGGCAGGATATAGATGCGGCGACGCTCCAGCCGCACCGGATCGTGGGCTGGATGTTGACCGCGCGTGACCCAGGCTTCGAAGCGTGGCTGCCAGGTCTTGAACATGCGGATTGAATTCAGGCCGGCAGGGCCACGGCGTCAAGCAATTGCCCGACCAGGGCAGCGGACGACTGCTCCAGATTATCGTCGCTGGGATGCAGGCGATGACCCACGACCACCGGCAACACCGCCTGCACATCTTCCGGCAATACATGGGTGCGCTGATGTAGCAGCGCCCAGGCCCGCGCCGCTCGCAGCAATCCCAGTCCAGCCCGAGGTGATAGCCCCCCCCGGAACCGGCTGGACTGGCGGGAGAACGCCAGCAGCGCCTGCACATAATCCAGCAGCGGCGCGGCGGCGTGAACGCCAGCCACCTGCGCCTGCGCCTCCTGCAACTGCCCCGGAGTCATGCTGACCGGCAACCGCGCCAGCACCTCGCGGCGATCTTCACCCTCCAACAGCATCCGTTCCGCCTGGGCATCGGGATAGCCCAACTCAATGCGCATCAGGAATCGGTCGAGTTGCGATTCCGGCAGCGGGAACGTGCCAATTTGATAAGCGGGATTCTGCGTGGCGATGACGAAAAACGGTTTCGGTAATTCGCGGCTTTCGCCTTCAATCGTTACCTGCCCTTCTTCCATGGCTTCCAGCAAAGCGCTCTGGGTCTTGGGCGTGGCGCGGTTGATTTCATCGGCCAGGATCAACTGGGCGAAAATCGGCCCCGGATGAAAAACGAAGGTTTCGCGCTGCCGCTCATACACCGCCGCGCCGAGAATGTCGGCGGGCAACAGGTCGCTGGTGAACTGGATGCGCTGATAGTGCAAACCCAGACAGCGGGCCAGAGCGTGCGCCAGCGTCGTTTTGCCCATGCCCGGCAAATCTTCGATCAGCAGATGACCCCGCGCCAGCAGACAGGCCACCGCCAAACGGATGGCGTGTTCCTTGCCGAGAATCGTCGTGCCGACTTGCTGGATGGTCAGGTCCAGCCGATCATCAAGCGCCGCCACCGGGTCAGTCCTGCCGGCGCAAATCGCGCTTGAAGCGTTTGAAATTCTCCACATAACGCCCGGCAGACGCCCGCAAGCCGGCAATTTCCTGCTCGGTCAACGTGCGCACCACCTTGCCCGGCGAACCCATGACCAGCGAACCGTCCGGGATGACCTTGCCTTCGGGAATCAGGCTGTTGGCCCCGATCAGGCAGTTTTTGCCGATCACTGCCCGGTTCATGATCAGGCTCTTGATGCCGATCAGGCTGTTGTCGCCGATGAGGCAGCCGTGCAGCATGGCCAGATGGCCAACGGTTACATCACGGCCAATGGTCAACAGGATACCGGGGTCAGTGTGCAGAATCGCGCCGTCCTGGACGTTGGAATTCTCGCCAATGGTGATCACGTCGTTATCGCCGCGCGCCACGACGTTGAACCACAGGCTGGCGTTTTGTTTGAGTACGACCGAGCCGATCACCGTAGCATTGTCGGCGATGAACCAGTCGTCGCCATGGAATTCGACCCTGCGGTCGCCGAGGGAATAGATCACCGGGTTCTCCTTACTATCTATGAAGTCTTGGAAACCGGGACAGTATAAACGAGAGCAGCGGATGGCCGGTGATGTCGGCGGGAAAAGCAGAGTGGTGGGGGACGGGCGTCCTGCCCGTCCAGGCGTGCAGACTTACTTGGCGCTCTTGGCTTCCAGTTCCTTGGTGGTCATCTTGTCGTCGTAGACCCCAGCGCTGACTGCATAGTTGCCGGCAGTCAGCACGTAAGCGACCTTGCGGTGGTTACCCTCGGCACCTGGCTTGGTCCACATGTACTCGACCCAGCCGCCATGGGTCTTCTTTGCTGCATCGCATAAAGCCGTGCCGATTTCCTTGCCGGTGTCCTTGTCCTTGAGGTCGGCCAGCTTCATGCCCTTGACCTTCTCATTCGGGTGCGCCTTCACGACGCCGTTGGTGCAATCGAGTACCCATACATAGGTGTCCTTCCACGCCCACTTGCCGTCCTTCTTGTCGTATTCCGTCAGGGCGACGTCGGCATGAGCCTTCACGTCGGCGGCAGCTTCCTTGACCTTGCCGACCACTTCGTCGGCCGTCGCGGCGTCGGCAGCCCAAGCGCCAGCGGACAAGCCCATCGCACAGATCGCGGCCATGCCGGTCAACAGTTTCTTATTCATCAAAATCTCCTTTGGATCTCGTTATTTGGATTTGGATTACGCCGCTACGGAAGAACGACGTTGTTAAACTGTAGACGTTGAATTCAGGAGGGGCAAGGTTTATGACACAATAAAACCACGCAAATAGTGATTCCGAATCTTAAACCTCCGCCAGATTTCCCTTCTCTTCCAGCCAGCTTTTACGATCCCCCGCTCGCTTCTTGGCCAGCAACATATCCATTAGCGCCAGGGTGTCATCTCCGGTTTCGAGCGATAGTTGCACCAGCCGGCGCGTCGCGGGGTCCATGGTCGTTTCCCGCAATTGCAGCGGATTCATTTCGCCCAGACCCTTGAAACGGGTAACGTTGACCTTGCCCTTCTTCTTCTCGGCGGCGATTCGGTCGAGAATACCCTGCTTCTCCGCTTCGTCCAGGGCGTAAAACACGTCCTTGCCGACATCGACCCGGAACAAGGGCGGCATGGCGACATGGACATGCCCGGCTTCCACCAGTGGCCGGAAATGCTTGACGAACAGCGCGCAGAGTAATGTTGCAATATGCAGCCCGTCGGAATCCGCGTCGGCGAGAATGCAGACCTTGCCATAACGCAGTCCCTTCATCTCCTCGGAGCCGGGATCGACGCCCAAAGCGACGGCGATGTCATGCACTTCCTGCGAGGACATCACTTCGGAAGAATCCACTTCCCAGGTATTGAGAATCTTGCCGCGTAACGGCATCACGGCTTGAAACTCGCGGCTGCGGGCCTGCTTGGCGGAACCACCGGCGGAATCGCCTTCCACCAGAAATAACTCGGTGCGGGCTAAATCCTGGGCAGTGCAATCGGCCAGTTTGCCGGGCAGCGCCGGGCCGCTGGTGATCTGCTTGCGCACCACTTTGCGGCTGGCCCGCAACCGCTTCTGTGCGTTGGCCAGCGCCAGTTGGGCAATGCGCTCGCCGATTTCGGGATGCTGATTCAGCCACAGACTCAAAGCGTCCTTAACCACTCCGGCGACAAAGACCGCACATTCCCGCGAGGACAGCCGTTCCTTGGTCTGACCGGAAAATTGCGGGTCCTGCAATTTCACCGACAGGATGTAGCAGCAGCCTTCCCAGACATCTTCTGGCGCGATACGCAACCCACGCGGCGTCAGATTACGGAAATCACAAAACTCGCGCACCGCATCGGTCAGTCCACCGCGCAGTCCATTGACATGGGTGCCACCCTGGGAGGTGGGGATCAGGTTGACATAGCTTTCCGTGACCGGCTCGCCACCTTCCGGCAACCAGGCCAAGGCCCAGTCGGCGGCTTCCCGCTGACCGCTGAAACGACCGACGAACGGCGGGTCGGGCAACAGCGCGGTTTGACCCAGCGCTTCGCGGAGATAATCGGTCAGGCCGTCCTGATAATGCCAAAGCGTCTGTTCGCCGGTGGCTTCATCGGTAAACAGGACTTTCAGTCCCGGACACAGCACTGCCTTGGCGCGTAGCACATGCTGGAGCCGGGGAACGGAAAATTTCGGCGAATCGAAATAGCACGGGTCGGGCCAGAAACGCACCGTCGTTCCCGTCACCCGGCGCGGCGCGTTGCCGATTTCCTCAAGCTCCGAGGTCTTGTCGCCGCTGGCAAAGGTCATCCGGTATTCCTTGCCGTTGCGCTTGACCCGGACATCGAGACGGTTCGACAGGGCGTTCACCACCGACACGCCGACCCCGTGCAGCCCGCCGGAAAACTGGTAACTGCGGTCGGAAAACTTGCCGCCGGCATGGAGGCGGGTCAGGATCAATTCCACGCCGGGAATGCCCTCTTCAGGGTGGATATCCACCGGCATCCCGCGCCCGTCGTCCTCGACCGAGAGTGAACCGTCGGCGTACAGGATGACCGTAATCGTCGTGGCATGACCCGCGATGGCCTCGTCCACGCCGTTGTCGATGACTTCCTGCGCCAGGTGGTTGGGCCGGGTGGTGTCGGTGTACATGCCCGGTCGCTTGCGCACCGGGTCCAGCCCGCTGAGGACTTCAATAGCGGCGGCGTCGTAAGTATTCGCATTCATACGTTCAAGAAGGTCCAATAGAATCAAAATATCAGGGATTAAATTCGCGTTTCAGCGTAACCAGAATACATCTCCACCAAGTATATCCCGACACATTCCAACCAAATCTCATTGCGCCAAATGGCGAAGGGTTCTCGAAGTACGCCAGGAGCAACGATTCAAACGGGTCGAGCAGTCGCCATTGAATCAGTGAGTTTTTTATACTGTACATCGCATTTGTAAGTTTAAGGGACACCATGCAAACGGTTAATACCACTGAATTTCGTCAACGCCTATCGAGCTATCTCAGACAGGCGGAAGCGGGTGAAGAGAATGGCTAAAAGACATCGTGACCGCTTTGTGGCTGGAAGTCGTGGCGATCAACCCCGAAATAGTGGTTCTCGCGCAAGCGTCTTTCTTTCAGCAGGGCGAATCCGCTGACCGGCTGATCAGCGCTACGGCCTTGCATCGTCACGCACCGCTGATCACCAGCGACGCCAAACTACGCACGATTCCAGAACTGAAAACGATTTGGTGACCGCTGCGGCTGATTAATATTTGACTGACATTTAATCTTCTTCATCAGGCAGCAATTCCTGTTCTACAATATTGCGTCCCTGACAGTATTGACCCTGCTCAGTTACTTGTTCCACGCTGCCGCCGGGCTTCGAACAGAAAAATCCCCGCCGCTACGGACACGTTCAGGCTTTCCACCCCGCCCTCGGCCATGGGAATCCGCGCCAGCCGGTCGCACGCCTCACGGGTCAGCCGACGCAAACCTTTTTCCTCCCCGCCCAGCACAATGGCGGTCGATGGCGTGAAATCCACGTCATACAGGCTGTCCGCCGCCGCACCCGCCGCGCCGACGATCCAGACTCCCTGTTCCTGCAATGCCCGCAGCGCCCGCGCCAGATTGGTTACGGTCACGACCGGCACGATTTCTGCCGCCCCGCAGGCCACTTTGCGCACTGTGGCGTTCAAACTGGCCGACCGATCCGCCGGCGCAATCACCGCATGAACGCCCGCCGCCGCCGCGCTGCGTAGACAAGCGCCAAAATTATGCGGGTCCTGCACCCCGTCCAATACCAGCAGCAGTAACGGCCCTTCCGCTGCCGCCAGCAGCGTCAGCAAATCCGCCTCGCTGTGTGTCCGTTGCCGAACGGTTAATCGGGCGACCACTCCCTGATGACGGGCGCCGCCGGTCCAGCGATCCAGCTCCACCCGGTCAGTGGGATGAACCGCCACGCCCTGCCGGGACGCTTGATCGAGCAGGGCTTGAATTCGCCCATCCCGGCGCTGACGCTCGACCCACAACCCGCGCACCTGCTCCGGTTCATACTCCAAAGCGGCGGCGATGGCGTGCAGCCCATGAATCAGTTCTTCGGCCAAGGTTATGATTCCTTCCGCCGCCGCCGCAGATAGCGATTGCGTCGTGCAGCCTCACCGCGCTCGCTCTCCACCGGCTCAAAATCAATCTTGCGCTCATCCAGATCGACCCGCGTCACCCGCACCCGCACCCGGTCGCCCAGCCGGTAAACCTGCCCGGAACGCTCGCCCTGCAAGCGATGGCCGACAGGATCGAAGCGATAGTAGTCATTGCGCAATGAGGTCACATGAATCAGTCCCTCGACGAACACGCCGCGCAATTCCACGAACAGGCCAAACCCGGTGACTCCGGTAATAATGCCATCGAAGACTTGCCCCAGCTTGTCCAGCATGTACTCGCATTTCAGCCATTCCACCGCATCGCGGACCGCTTCATCGGCGCGCCGCTCAGTCATGGAGCAATGCTCACCCAGTCCAACCAGCTCCGCATGGTCATGGGGGAAATCCGCCGCCTTGCCGCCGTGCAGCACATGGCGAATGGCCCGATGCACCTGCAAATCGGGGTAACGGCGAATCGGTGAGGTGAAATGTGCGTAAGCCTCCAGCGCCAGCCCGAAATGCCCGACATTACCGGGGTTATAAACCGCTTGGGCCAGCGAGCGCAGCATCACCGTTTGAATCAGATGGGCGTCGGGCCGGTCGCGGACCTGTTCCAGCAAGCGGGTATAGTCTTTCGGCGTCGGTTTGTCGCCGCCGCCCAGTCCCAGGCCCAATTCGCCGAGAAACGCCCGCAGTTTCTTCAACCGTTCGGTGGACGGCCCTTCATGAATCCGATACAAGCCCGGCATTTTGTGGCGCTGGAGAAACCGCGCCGCCGCCACATTTGTGGCGATCATGCACTCCTCGATCAGCCGGTGGGCGTCATTGCGTTCGGTCGGCAGGATGCGCTCAATCTTTCGATCCGCTCCATACTCGATCACTGTCTCCTGCGTGTCGAAATCCATCGCGCCGCGCTGTTCCCGGCTGACCCGCATCGCTTGATATAACTCGTGCAACGCATCCAGGTGCGGCGTCAATCCGGCATATTCGGCGCGGAGTTGGGAATTGCGGTCGGCGACAATGGCCGCCACCGTGTCATAAGTCAGCCGGGCGTGCGAGCGCATCACCGCTTCGGCAAAGCGCGAGCGGATAATGCGACCCTCGGCGCTGATGGTCATTTCGCAGACCATGCACAGCCGGTCCACATCGGGATTGAGCGAGCAGAGGCCGTTGGACAGCGCCTCTGGCAGCATGGGAATCGCCCGATCCGGGAAATACACCGAATTACCGCGCTTGCGCGCCTCCCGATCCAGCGCCATACCGGGCCGCACGTAGCTGGACACGTCGGCAATGGCGACCAGTAACCGCCAGTTATTCCCGCGCCGCTCGCAGTACACCGCGTCATCAAAATCGCGGGCGGTAATGCCGTCAATCGTAACGAGCGGCGTCGCCCGCAAATCCCAGCGGTTCTGACTGGCCGAAGCGGGCACCGACTCGCCATAGTGGCTCGCTTCCTCCAGCACCGCCTCCGGCCAGTCCACGGGAATGCCATGGCTGGCGATGGCGATGCGAATTTCCATGCCCGGCGCCATGTGCTCGCCGAGGATTTCCTTGATTCGCCCGAGTGGCCGATTCTGGGCGCTGGGCTGCTCGATCAATTCCGCGATGACAATCTGGCCGGCCTGCGCTGCGCCACGACTGTCCGCCGGAATGATGATGTCCTGATTAATGCGCTTATTGTCGGGGATAACGAAGCAAACGCCCCGCTCTTCGCTGAGCCGGCCCACCACGGTTTCGGTGTTGCGCTCCAGCACTTCAACCACCGCACCTTCGCGGCGGCCCCGGTAATCGACGCCGATCACCCGCGCTACGGCCCGGTCACCATGCAACAGCTTGCGCATTTGCCGGGGCGACAAGAACAGGTTGTCGCCGCCCTCGTCAGGAATGAGGAAACCATGACCCTCGGCATGACCGATAACTCGACCGGTGATCAGGTTCATCTTGGTGACCGGGCCATACCCTTCGCGACGGTTGCGGATCAGTTGCCCATCCCGCTCCATGGCCCGCAGGCGGCGGGACAATGCCTCGATTTCCCAATCGCTCTCCAACCGCCATTCAGCGCGGAGTTCCTCCTGAGTTAGCGGCATTCCGCGCTCTTCCAGGGTCTGGAGGATCAGTTCGCGGCTGGGAATGGTCTGGCCACCATATTTTTCCTGCTCCCGGGCAGCGAAAGGATCGACCTGGTGCCAGGAACTGCGTTTTTTATTTGTCATTTCAGATAGCTATAGAAACATTGCAGAAAGAGGAAGGGAATCGGTTGACAGTTTGGAGGTCAATCCGTATATTGCGCTTCCGTCGCCGCCACAGGGTGGTTGGACGCAAAGCCGAAGTGGCGGAATTGGTAGACGCGCTAGGTTCAGGTCTTAGTTGGGGAAACCCAGTGGAGGTTCAAGTCCTCTCTTCGGCACCAAATTTCAGCAAGGCCCGGTCAAAAACCGGGCCTTTTGCTTTCCGGGGGATTGATTCCGGAACTTTCCGGGTCTGCGTAAGCCCCCTGTCGCTTCGACCCTTATACCACAACAGCCCTCCCGCGATGAGTCGCCATTTGGGTTGAACACCCATCGGTAGCGTTGCTTTCCGTGAGCGTCAGACTGTCGGCGCAGCCAGCACCTGTTGTAGCCATGCGGCAATGTCGCGGATTTCCTGAAAGCACACTTCATGGCCCATGCCGTAGTCGCTCCATTCGACGGGGTAACCTAAACCCTCCAACGCCTCGGCGCTTTGCTGACCGTAGCGCATTGGGATGACGGCGTCGTAATCGCCGTGGGCCATAAAAATCGGCGTCGTCTGATTCGCTGGCCGACGTTCGCTATGGAGTCGGCTGGCCAGGGGAAGATAGCAGGACAGGGCCAGAATGCCGGCCAGCCGCTCCGGATAGCGTAATCCGGTATGCAACGCCATTGCTCCGCCTTGCGAGAAGCCTGCCAGGACGATACGGTCTGCCGATACGCCGCGTTGCTTCTCCCGTTCTAATAGTGCGTAAATCGCCCGTTCGGAAGCATAGACGCCATCGGGGTCTTCCTGGCGCGGCAGGTCGAGGCTCAGCACGTCATACCAGGCGCGCATCCGCATCCCGTTATTAATAGTCACGGGACGGATCGGGGCGTTGGGAAAGACAAAGCGGACGCCTAGCGCTTCCGGCAGACGCAGTTCCGGAACGATGGGTTCAAAATCATGGGCATCAGCGCCCAGGCCGTGCATCCAGATCACGCTGGAGCGGACGGAACCCGTCGGTTCAATTTCTACAGTGGTCAATGGCAGGTCGGTCATTCGTGCAGTTCTCGCCAAGATAGATGGGAATGATCAGCATTAGCCGCAAAGCATCTCGGCTTGTCAAGGCGCGACCGGCTGATGAATGCGCGCTATACTGGCGACCTTGTTGCCGTGTTCTCGATTTTGAGGAGTTGTTATGCTCACCTTTCGTCCGGGAATGGCGTTGATCGGACTGTGGCTGGCGGTTCTTCTGTCCGGTTGCGGCCAGAAAGGACCCTTGTACCTGCCTGAAGCGAAAGCGCCGCCGGCGGCTTCCGCCCCACAGAATCCGCCGCTGAAGCCCTGAATCATGGATTATTTTTTGTATCGCAATGGGCGGCTATACGCCGAAGACGTACCGGTCGCAGACATCGCAGCGGCGGTCGGCACACCCTGCTACATCTACTCCCGTGCGACGATTGAACGGCACTGGCGCGCTTTCGACCGCGCTTTCGGCAGTCATCCTCATCTGATTTGCTACGCGGTCAAGGCCAACAGCAATCTGGCGGTGTTGAACCTGCTGGCCCGGCTCGGCTCCGGTTTCGACATCGTATCCGGCGGGGAACTGGAGCGGGTGCTGGCGGCGGGCGGCGATCCCGGCAAGATCGTCTTTTCCGGTGTCGGCAAACGCCGCGATGAACTGGCGCGGGCGCTGCAAGTCGGGATTCGCTGCTTCAATGTCGAATCCGCCGCAGAGCTGGATTTGCTGGAACAAGTTGCGGCGGCGCAGGGTCAGCAGGCGCCGGTTTCACTGCGCATCAACCCCGACGTGGATGCTCAGACCCATCCCTACATCTCCACCGGCCTGAAAAAAAACAAGTTTGGCATTGATCCAGAGCAGGCGATGGTGCTCTACGGTCAAGTCGCCGCCTCGCCGCATCTCGACGTTATTGGCGTGGACTGCCACATCGGTTCGCAACTGACCCAGGTCGCCCCATTCGTGGACGCGCTGGATCGGGTGCTGGCGCTGGCGGCGCGGTTGGCGGAGCAGGGGATTCGCTTGCATCATCTCGACCTCGGCGGCGGGTTGGGCATTCGCTATCGGGATGAAGAACCGCCTCTGCCCGCCGACCATGCCGCCGCACTCATGGAACGCCTGCGCGGCCTGCCCTATGAAATTCTGCTGGAGCCGGGACGGGCGATTGTCGGTAATGCCGGGATTCTGGTCACTCAGGTTGAGTTGTTGAAGCAGGGCGATGAAAAGAGTTTTGCCGTGGTAGACGCGGCCATGAACGATCTGTTGCGCCCGGCGCTCTATTCCGCCTGGCAGGAGATCATTCCGGTCGAACCGCGCCCCGGAGGCGAACCGCACCGTTATGACGTGGTGGGGCCGATCTGTGAAACGGGCGACTTTCTCGGCAAGGACCGCGCACTGAGCATCGAACCCGGCGACTTGTTGGCGGTGCGCTCCGCTGGGGCCTACGGTTTCGCCATGAGTTCCAATTACAATTCCCGGCCGCGCGCCGCTGAAGTGATGGTCGATGGCGAGCGGTTTCAAATCGTCCGGCGTCGGGAGACAGTGGCCGAATTGTATGTCGGCGAGGCGGTATTGACATGACGATTCCCGATTTCGCCGACCTCAACCGGAGAGCATCATGAGTCTGGCCGAACGCGAGCAGCACACCATTCAGCATCGGTTGAGGCTGCGCAATCTGCGCCTGTCGGACTATGGCGACATCCAGGAAATCATGGAGAAGGTCTATCACAACATGGACGGGGCCTGGAGCCGCGAACAGTTCGCTTCACAAATCGCCCGGTTCCCGGAAGGGCAAATTTGCATCGAAGACAACGGCAAGGTGGTGGCGGCGGTCCTCAGCCTGATTGTTGACTATGGCCGTTACGGCGACCGTCATACCTATTGGCAGATCATCGGCGATGGCTATCTGACGACCCACGATCCCAACGGCGATACGCTGTACGGCGTCGATATCTTCGTCCATCCCGACTACCGCGACATGCGCCTGGGCCGACGGCTGTATGACGCTCGCAAGGAACTGTGCGAAAAACTGAACCTGCGGGCGATCATCGTCGGCGGGCGGATTCCCGGCTATGGCAAATACGCCCATGACATGACTCCGCAACGGTATGTGGAGCTGGTGCGCGCCAAGGAACTGGTCGATCCGATCCTGACCTTCCAGTTGGCGAACGAATTTCATGTCCGCAAAATCGTCACTGGCTACCTGCCCGATGACGATGAATCCCGCGCCTACGCGGTGCTGCTGGAATGGCTGAATATTTATTACGAAGACAAGGAAGTCCTGATCGGCGGGCGCAAGTCGGTAGTGCGGGTCGGCGCAGTGCAATGGCAGATGCGCCAGACTTCTTCGCTCGAAGATTTCCTGCAGCAAGTTGAATACTTCGTTGACGCGGTGGCCGGCTATAAAACTGACATCGTGCTGTTTCCGGAGTTTTTCAATGGCCCGCTGATGGCCGGCTTCAACCAGCGCAACACGGCGGAAGCGGTCCGCCAGTTGGCGGAATTTACTGATCCGTTGCGCGAGGCCATCGTGCAGATGGCGGTGGCCTATAATGTCAACATCATTGCCGGCAGCATGCCGGAATACCACGACGGCGTTTTGTACAACGCGGCGTATCTGTGCCGGCGCGATGGCACCTGGGATACGCAATCCAAACTGCATATTACCCCGGACGAGCGCGCCTATTGGGGTTTGCAGGGCGGTGATTCGCTACGGGTATTCGAACTCGATGTCGGCAAGATCGGCATTCTGATTTGCTATGACGTGGAGTTTCCCGAGCTGCCGCGTCTGCTGGCTGATTTGGGAATGCAGATTTTGTTCGTCCCGTTCTGGACCGATACCAAGAATGCCTATCTGCGGGTGCGGCGTTGTGCGCAGGCGCGGGCTATCGAAAATGAGTGTTATGTGGTGATTTCCGGCAGCGTCGGCAATCTGCCCAAGGTGGAAAACATGGACATGCAATACGCCCAGGCGGCGGTGTTTACCCCGTCCGATTTCGCCTTCCCGCACGACGCCATCGCTGCCGAAGCGACGCCGAATACTGAAATGACCTTGATCGTCGATCTGGATTTGGACAATCTCAAGGAAATGCGCATGCATGGCAGCGTGCGCAACTTCCGCGACCGGCGGCTGGATTTATACAAGATTGCCTGGACCGGTCGGGGCTGAACGTTCCATGACGGCGATGGGTTTCCCTATTCCAGTGCTTCTCCTGTTGGGGGAGGGAGCGGACTTCCATGAAACTCCATTTCACTAAAATGCAGGGATTGGGCAACGATTTCGTGGTGATCGACGGCATCCGCCAGACGGTGGCGCTGAATGCCGAGCGCATTCGGTTGCTGGCGGATCGCCGCTTTGGCGTGGGCTGCGACCAGGTGTTGCTGGTAGAAGCCACTGAATCGGCGGAGGTGGATTTTCGTTACCGCATTTTCAACGCCGATGGCGGCGAGGTCGGACAGTGTGGCAACGGCGCGCGCTGTCTGGCCCGTTTCGTCCGCGACCAAGGGTTGACCGACCGGAATGATCTCTGTGTGGAAACCCTGACCGGACGCTTGCAGTTGCACCTCCAAGCGGATGGTCAGGTGGCGGTGGACATGGGCCAGCCGCGCTTGGAGCCTGTAGACATTCCCTTCTTTGCTGATGAGCGCGCCCCGCGTTATCTGATCGCCGCCGATGGCGTGGATCTGGAGATCGGCGCTGTGTCGATGGGCAATCCTCATGCAGTGCTGCGGGTCGATGATGTGGACCAGGCCCCCGTCGAGCATCTGGGGCCGCTGCTGGAGCGGCATGGCCGCTTTCCTCAACGCACCAACGTCGGTTTCATGCAGATCGTGGCCCCGAACCATATCCGCTTGCGGGTGTTTGAACGTGGTGCCGGTGAGACGCTGGCCTGCGGCAGCGGCGCGTGCGCGGCAGTGGTCGCCGGTCGATTATGGGGTCGGCTGGGGCCAACGGTGCGGGTCGAGTTGCCGGGCGGCGCGTTGACTATTGAGTGGGCGGAAGGCCAGGCGGTGAGGATGACCGGCCCGGCAACGACGGTCTTCGACGGGTGGATCGCATGGTGAACGAGGCTGGGGAAATGCCGCTGGATGATTCGGCCTTCGAAGCGGACGTGGTCGCCTGGTTGCGCGACCATCCCGAATTTTTCATCCGTTATCCTGAGTTGGTTGAAACCCTGCGTATTCCCCATCCCTGCCGTCCGGCAGTGTCGTTACTGGAATATCAGAATCGTCTGTTGCGAGAGCGCAGTCAGCGCCTGCACGACAAGTTGCTGGAGCTGGTGGATATCGCCCGGGATAACGACCGGCTGGCGGAGCGGGTGCAACGCCTGGCGCTGGGTTTGCTCGATGCGCGGGGCGGTCTGGATGAACTGCTGCACGGCGTCAAGGCGATTTTGCGCGACGAGTTCAAAGCCGATTGCGTGGCGCTGTGTTTAGCCGCACCGCCAGCGGCAGGTTTGAGTGCAGTGGGGGAATGGTTGCGCCCCGACGTGGTGGGGCTATTTGATGCGGTCTTTCGCGCCGGTCGTCCGCAATGTGGCCGATTGAGTCTGGAGCAGGCGGCGGCGCTGTTTAGCGAGGGGGTCGGCGACGCGGCTTCGGCAGCGCTGATCCCGCTGGACGGGGAGATCTGGCATGGTCTGCTGGTGGTCGGCAGCCGCGACGCCAACCGTTTTCATCCCGGCGTCGGCACCTTGTTTCTGGAGCGGATCGGCCAACTGGTCAGTCAGGCGTTGCAGGCGCGGCTGCTGGCGAAGGGCTGGCGGGTGATGCCGGATCATCCACCCTCAATCCGGGGCGGGTAAAGGGTCCGTGGTCGGAACTGCTAATACCCCAACCATTCGTCTAGCCGTTGATGGGCTTCATCGATACCCTGACCATTTTGCGCGGAGAACAGTTGAGCGGTGGCTTGCGGGTAGTCACTGTACAGCGTTTTTTGCACCTGTTGCAGCACGCTCTTCGCCGCGCCCCGACTCAGTTTGTCGGCTTTGGTCAACAGGAGATGCGCAGGCAGTGCCCGAGCGACACAGCAATCCAGCAGCCGCTGATCCAACTCAGTCAGCGGATGGCGGATATCCATCAGTAGCAGTAGACCGCGCAGGGCCATCCGCTCGCGCAGATAGCGCTCCAGTAACGCACCCCAGTGGCGCCGAATCGCCTCGGGCACCCGGGCATAGCCGTACCCGGGCAAATCTACGAGATAGCGTTCTGCTTCTACTTGGAAGAAATTGATCATTTGGGTGCGGCCTGGCGTCTTGCTGACCCGGGCAAGCTGGTGCTGACCAGTCAACAGATTGAGGGCGTTGGACTTGCCAGCGTTGGAACGACCCGCAAAGGCCACTTCCTGACCCGTGTCGGGCGGTAGTTGTTCTAACATATTGACGCTGCTTAAAAAATTAGCGGCCCGATAGCGGGTGGCAGCGGCAGTCATGGACTGAAAGGGAGTAGATTTATCAGGGTTTTTCATTGAACTTGAGGGCCGAAACTGGTATATAAAAGCGCCGTTTGCGCGGGGCGGATCGAATTCACGCAACCATGAATTCCGCCTTGACCAAGCGAGACTCGTCCGCCGGCCCGCGCTACTCTTTAATCTGCGTCGGCGGCAGGTCGCCTGAGCCGAATACCGTCATCGTACAGGAGCCTTCCAAAAATGAAAAAACTCGTTGTGATCGCCGCGACGTGCGCGCTGCTCGGTTCCGCGACCGCTGCATGGGCCGCTGGCGACGCCGCCGCCGGCAAAGCCAAGTCCGCAACCTGCGCGGCTTGCCACAATCCGGATGGTAATAGCACCAATCCGCAATATCCCAAACTGGCGGGGCAGAGCGCTGATTATCTGACCAAGCAGTTGATGGAGTTTAAGAGCGGCACCCGCGTGAATGCCATCATGGTGGGCATGGTGGCGCCCCTCAGCCCGCAGGATATGGAGGATCTGGCGGCTTTCTATGCTTCGCAGCAGATCGCCCGCAGCGCGGCGGATCCGGCCTTGGCCCCCGCCGGCGAAGCAGTCTTCCGTGGCGGCAATCTGAACAGTGGCGTGTCGGCCTGTATGGCTTGCCATGGCGCGACCGGCGCGGGCAATCCTGCGGCCAAATTCCCGACGCTCGCTGGCCAGCATGCCGATTACGTTGAATTGCAACTCAAGGCTTTCCGCGCCATGGAACGCGCTAATGACGCGGGTCAAATGATGCGGCAGAACGCCGCCAAGATGACCGACCAGGAAATCAAGGCGGTGTCGTCCTATATCCAGGGCTTGCAATAGTCAATCAAGACCCGGTCGAACCGGGCGTGTAACCTTGGCTTGAACCTGAGGGCGGCTGTTTGGCCGCCCTTGTTTGTGGAATCGATGGTCCGCAGGTCCCAACGGGTGAACGGATAGCCGCCGGCCGGGTCACAGTCAGGCATTCGCCTCTACATTAAAAACCCTGCCGTGAACGATACCGCCGCTTGTCAACCTTCCCGTCGGCGCACCCTGCGATGGGTGCTGCTGGAATTCTTTGGCTCCATGAACCTCGCGATTACCTTGCTGGTGGTCGTGGCGGTGGCGTCAGTGATTGGCACGGTCTTGCAACAGAATCAGCCGTACCCGGATTACATTCTCAAGTTTGGACCCTTCTGGTTTGATATCTTTCGTCAATTGGACCTGTACGATGTCTACGGTACCGGTTGGTTCATTGGCATCCTCGCCTTCCTGATTTTATCGACCAGCGTCTGTATTTACCGGCAGACGCCAATCCTGTGGCGGGAGATGACCCGATTCCGCACCCGCGTTCGCCTGGATTCGTTGCGGGGTTTTCATCAGCAGGCGGAATGGCGGTTGCCGAATCAGGATTCCGAAACCGTGTTACGGGCGGTCCGCGACGTTATCCAGACCCGGGGCTACCGTTGGCGGATCGCGGATCATGGCGACCATCAGGTCGTGGCGGCGATGAAGGGCCGCTGCAATCGACTAGGTTATCTGCTGACCCATACGGCGATTGTCGTAATCGGGGTTGGGGGGTTGCTGGACGGCAATCTATGGCTGAAACTGAAAGAGTGGCGCGGCGAATTGCGGATTGAAACCCGTGATCTGGCTGCCCGCGACATTCCGCCGGAAAGCCGGCTGACGCCTGGCGCAGCAGCCCCCGCCTTTCGCGGTAACGTCATGTTGCCGGAGGGTTCCGCCGCCAATTTCGTCTTCCTGCGGGTGCGCGACGGTTTCGTCTTGCAGGAATTGCCGTTTGCCATTGAGCTGAAGGATTTCCAGGTCGCCTATTACGACACCGGCCAGCCGAAGTCCTTTGTCAGCGAAGTGTTGATCCATGATCAGGACCATCTGGGCGATCAGCCACTGGCGGCGACCATTCGCGTCAATCATCCGCTGGTGTATCGCGGCTATGCGATCTACCAGTCCGACTTTGGCGATGGCGGTTCCAAACTGGAGATGCAAGCCTGGCCGCTGGCTGCGCCTCGGTTGCAAGCAGTCGAGGTCAAAGGCGAAATCGGCGGCACCTTGAAAGTCGGGGGATCTTCCGGGGCGCTGACGCTGGAACTGGACGATTTCCGGCTGTTCAACCTGTTGCCGCAACCGGATGCCCAGCCCGGCGACCGTCAATTCCGCAATTTCGGGCCGAGCTTTGGTTTTAAATTGCGCGACGCCACCGGTGAGGCGCGGGAATATTTCAATTATATGGCCCCCGTACAGATGGAGGGCCGCTGGTTCTACATCAGCGGGATGCGCGCCCGGCCCGGCGATCCGTTAACCTACCTGCACATCCCGGCGGATGCTAAAAGCAGTCCCGAGCGGTTTTTGCGCTTCAACGCCCGGTTGCGTGATGGCGACTGGTTGCAGAGCTTTTTTGAACGGTCGGTTCCTTCCGGTGAAAGTGCTGATTTCCAGCGTGATTTCAACCGAGTGCGCCTGAGTCTGATGGAGTTGGTGACCCAGGGTGGTTTCAATGCGGTTGCGGAACGGGCCAGAACGGTGGTGCCGGCTGATCGATTGCAGGAAGCGACGACGCTGTATCTCAATATCGTGCGCGATAGCTTGGCAGAGATTTTCGTCGAAGTGCTGCGCGAGGAAGGTATGGCGGTTGAGCAGGGGATTAACGAGCGCGAAGAGGCGTTTTTCAACGATGCCCTGTCGGCGCTGGCCGCGCTGCCGAATTATGGATCGCCGTTTTATCTGCAACTGACCGGGTTTCAGCAGGTGGAAGCGTCTGGCTTGCAGGTGACCCGGAGCAGTGGCGCGGTCGTGGTCTATCTCGGATTCGCCCTGTTGAGCATCGGGGTCTTCGTCATGTTCTATACGGCTTACCGTCGGCTGTGGGTTTGGCTGGCGGATGAGGAAGGCGCAACCCGATTGGTATTGGCTGGCGCCGTGAATCGTCGCCAGGCGGAGTTCACCGGTGAATTTGCCGGAATCGTGGCGGCCCTGGAACGGCGGATGTCCGTAGCGAGTAGCCCGTAATTTGCATCAGGAGGCTGGTTAGTTATGTCGGTAACGCGCGAAGTCATGCTGGAATCGTGGGAGCAACCCTCGTTAGGTCAGTCGTGGAACGCTTGGGATGGATTGTGGGCGCTGTTGGTCGTCGCCGGTTCGTTCTATGCCTGGTGGCTGTACCGGCCCTATATGGATGGCTATGAGGTCGCGATCCAGATCGGCAGTACGCTGGCGCTGATCGCCTGGGGACTGTACTGGAAGCCGGCGCGGCTGTTTACTTTAGCGGTTACGGTTCTGACTGTGTTGGCGCTGTGGCGTTATGGCGCTGACTATGAGCTGCGTAAAAGCAATTTCTGGCTCAAATATTTCCTGGAAAGCCAGGCGGCGTTCATGTGGATGAGCGCATTGTATGTGCTGGCAACCCCCACCTATTTTGCCGCGATGTTGACCCGTTCCGGGTTCGTCGGTAAAACCGCGACCGCTTTAACCTGGTGCGCCACGGTGATGGGAACGACCGGCTTGCTGGTACGCTGGCGCGAGTCGTATCTGCTGGGCGCAGACATCGGCCATATCCCGGTCAGCAACCTCTATGAAGTCTTTATCCTGTTCGCGCTGATCACTGCGCTGCTTTATCTGTTTTATGAAGATCGCCATCGCACCCGAACCATGGGGGGATTTGTACTACTGGCGATCAGTGGGGCGGTGGGCTTTCTGCTGTGGTACACCTTTGACCGCGAAGCGCATCACATTCAGCCGCTGATTCCGGCGTTGCAAAGTTACTGGATGAAGATTCATGTGCCCGCTAACTTCATTGGCTACGGCTCTTTTGCCTTGGCGGCGATGCTGGGCATCGCCTATCTGCTGCGGCTCCAGGCCGAGACGCATCGACCAGATGGTCTGCTGACGCGGGCGCTGCCACCGCTGGATTTGCTGGACGATGTGATGTACAAGGCCATCGCTCTGGGCTTTGCCGCCTTTACCATCGCCACCATCCTTGGCGCGCTGTGGGCCGCCGAGGCTTGGGGCGGTTACTGGTCCTGGGATCCTAAGGAAACCTGGGCGCTGATTGTCTGGTTGAATTACGCCGCCTGGCTACACCTGCGGATGACCAAGGGCTGGCGGGGCGCACCGATGGCCTGGTGGGCGGTCATCGGCCTGTTTGTGACGCTGTTCGCGTTCCTCGGCGTCAATATGTTCCTGTCGGGCCTGCATTCTTATGGTTCATTGTAGGCGCAGTCTCGTTCCTCCTCTCACCTCACGTCCATGGAGTTCGTCCGATGCCGAATCCGATCCGCTATCTGTTGTTGATTCTGCTGACTTGCGCGCTGCCGCTAACGGTCAACGCGGCTGATCCCACGCCGCCGCCGTTCCAGGAAGGCAAGGACTATGCGCGCCTGCCAACCCCCGTCCCACCCGCGACGCCGGACAAGGTCGAGGTGGTCGAAATGTTCTGGTACGGTTGCCCGCACTGCCAGGATCTGGAGCCGGTAGCCCAGGAATGGCTGAAACGCAAGCCGGATAATGTGGTTTTCGTGCGTATCCCGGTGGCTTTTGGGGCGAGCTGGGAAGCGGGTGCCCGCGCCTATTACGCTGCAGAAGCCTTGGGCGTACTGGACAAGTTGCACCCACTGCTTTTTGACGCTTTCCACCAACGGCGCAAGTTGAATACTGAAGATGAATTGGCAGCGTTCTTCGCGGAACACGGTGTGGATCAGGACGCATTCCGTAAGGCTTACACGTCGTTTCAGACGGAAACGCAGTTGCGGCGCGGCAATCAGTTGGCGCAACGCTATGGCGTAAAAGGGGTGCCCGCGGTGATTGTTAACGGTAAATATGACGTGCGCTCGCCGCGCATCTTCGAGGTTGTCGATTTCCTGATTGCCCAGGAAACCCGCCCGCAAGGCTGAACGCAGAGAGCAGGCATGGCCGATGATCACGCCGGGCCGCAACGCTTGCGGTTGCTCAGCTATAACATCCAGAGCGGATTGAGCACCCGTAACTACTCCCAGTATGTCACCCGCAGTTGGAGGCATCTGGTGCCGGTGCCGTCACGGATGGTGAATCTTGACGGCATCGCCCGGATTTTAGCGGATTACGATCTGGTCGCTTTGCAGGAGGTCGACGCCGGCAGTCTGCGCAGCGGCTTTGTGAATCAGGTGAAGTACCTGGCCGCCCATGCCGGTTTCGAGCATGTCTTCGATCAGTCCAATCGTAAGATCGGCATGATTTCGCAGCACGGTAATGCGGTACTCAGTCGGGTCCGACCGGACGCTATCACTGAACATAAATTACCGGGACTGATTCCGGGTCGGGGCGTGCTGGCGGTTCGCTTCGGCAGCGGGATTGATGCGCTGTATGTACTCATCCTGCACATGGCGCTGGGTCGGCGCGGGCGGTTGCGGCAGATTGAATTTCTGGCGGAGCTGGTGCGCGATTACCGCCATGTGATTTTGATGGGTGATCTCAATTCCCGCTTGGACAGCCCGGAAATGGCGGTGCTGCTAGAGAGTGTTCGCCTGCGCGAATCGGCGCCAGGACTACATACCTTTCCCAGTTGGCAACCGGACCGGCAATTGGATCACATTCTGGTTTCGCCTTCGATTACCGTTGAGCATGTCGAAGTGCTGGATCATGTTTATTCGGACCATTTGCCGATTGCCATGGAAGTGCGGTTGCCGGAAGCCTTCAGGTTCGAGGCCCCAGGTTTCGGGTTACGGATAGACCCTCCTGATCACTGGAGCCTGGCGTCTGGAACCTCCGAGGCCTGATTTTTGCCCTGCCCACGGAATCTGACCTCTTGAACCCGGAACCTTTCTGGACTTCGCTCGAAACTGGCCCTTGGACGCGGGCTTCCGGCAACGGCGGATGCTGTACAATCTCTATCACATTCTCAACCATCTCAATTTGTTCGGCGGCGGCTACTGCGCTCAGGCTGAACAGATGATGGGGCAATTACTGGCGGAACTGGGCTGACCATTCCGCCCATTACGGATTGAACTGACCGAATCAGGCTCCATGAATCTGACTAAACTGACGCATCTCAAGCAACTCGAAGCCGAGAGTATCCACATTATCCGCGAGGTGGCCGCCGAGTTTGAAAAACCGGTGATGCTGTACTCCATCGGCAAAGACTCTTCGGTCATGCTGCATTTGGCCTTGAAGGCGTTCTATCCCGGCAAACCACCCTTTCCGCTGCTGCATGTCGATACGACCTGGAAGTTCCGGGAAATGATCCGTTTCCGGGATGAAACGGCGCAGCGGCTGGGGTTGGAACTGCTGGTCCATATCAACGAGGAAGGGGTGCGCCAGGGCGTCAACCCGTTTACCCACGGCTCCCAGGTTCACACGGATATCATGAAAACCCAGTCCCTCAAGCAGGCGCTGGATCATTATGGCTTCGATGCCGCTTTTGGCGGCGCTCGCCGTGATGAGGAGCGCTCGCGGGCCAAGGAGCGGGTTTACTCGTTCCGTGATCGCAACCATCGCTGGGACCCCAAGAACCAGCGTCCCGAACTGTGGAACCTGTACAACGGCCGGGTGCGCAAGGGCGAAAGCATCCGGGTGTTCCCGCTGTCGAACTGGACCGAGCTGGACATCTGGCAATACATTCATCTGGAAAACATCCCGATTGTCCCGCTGTACCTGGCAGCGGAACGTCCGGTGGTGGAACGCGACGGAACCCTGATCATGGTGGATGACGACCGGATGCCGCTGGAACCGGGCGAAACGCCAAAAATGGAATGGGTCCGCTTCCGCACGCTGGGTTGTTACCCACTGACCGGCGCGATTCGCTCTCACGCCACGACCCTGCCGGAGATCATTCAGGAAATGCTGCTGACCCGTCATTCTGAACGTCAGGGGCGGTTGATTGATCACGATGCCGCCGGATCGATGGAAGAAAAGAAACGCCAGGGGTATTTTTGACATGTCCCACGCTTCCCCCTTGATTGCCTCCGACATTCAGGCTTATCTGGAAACTCACGAGCGCAAGGATTTATTGCGCTTCATTACCTGCGGCAGCGTCGATGACGGCAAGAGCACCTTGATTGGCCGGTTGCTCTATGACACGCAACTGATCTACGAGGATCAGCTCGCCGCGGTGCGCCGCGATACTACGAAATACGGCACGACTGGCGAGGAACTGGACCTGGCGCTGCTGGTGGACGGTCTGCAAGCCGAGCGGGAGCAGGGCATTACCATCGATGTCGCCTACCGCTATTTCTCCACGGAAAAACGCAAATTCATTATCGCGGATACCCCCGGTCATGAGCAGTACACGCGCAATATGGCGACGGGCGCTTCAACCGCACAGTTGGCGATCTTGCTGGTGGATGCTCGCAAGGGCGTACAGATACAGACCCGTCGTCATAGTTTTATCGTCTCCCTGCTCGGCATCCGCCATCTGTTGCTGGCGGTGAACAAAATGGATCTGGTCGGGTTCGATCAGTCCGTGTTCAACCGCATCAGCGAGGACTACCGGGAGTTCGTAGACAAGCTGGGGGTGCGGGATGTGCGCTGTGTGCCGGTTTCGGCGCTGCGCGGCGATAACATCGCGCAATCTTCCACCACCATGCCCTGGTACAACGGGCCGACCCTGCTGGAATTACTGGAAACGGTCGAAATTGTCACAGACCTCAACCCCCGCGATTTCCGTTTCCCCGTGCAGTACGTGAACCGTCCCCATCTGGATTTTCGCGGCTTCTGCGGCACGATCGCCGCCGGCGCGGTGCGTCCCGGCGATGAAGTCGTGGCGCTGCCGTCCGGGCGGCGGTCGCGGGTGTCCGCCATCGTGACTGCGGAGGGTAATTTACCGGAAGCGTTCGTGGGTCAGGCGGTCACTTTGACGCTGAGCGATGAGATCGACGTCAGTCGCGGTGATTTGCTGGTTCATCCCGACCGTTTGCCGCCGGTGGCCGAGACCTTTGACGCCCGCGTGGTGTGGATGGCGGATGCGCCGCTGTTGCCGGGCCGGCAGTATGATCTGAAGCTCGGTACGCGCCTATTACCGGCCATGCCGGAAATCCTCCATCACCGGGTGGATGTGAATACGCTGGAGCATCAGCGGGTTGAGGAACTGGGGCTGAATGAGATTGGCTATTGTCGCTTCAGTCTGAATCAGCCGGTCCCGTTCGATGCCTATGATGAAATTCCCGGCACGGGCGGATTTATCGTGATCGACCGGGTGAGCAACGCCACCGTCGGCGCGGGGATGATCGTCCGTCCGGTGATTCGGCCCTTGGTCGATAAGTCGCGGAACGTGGTTTGGTACGAACACCGGGTGACGAAGGCGCAACGGGCCAATCAGAAGGCGCAACGCCCGTGCGTGATCTGGCTGACCGGCCTGTCGGGTTCGGGTAAATCGACGCTGGCTAATGTTCTCGAACAACGGCTCCTACAACTGGGCTATCACAGCTACCTGCTGGATGGCGATAACGTCCGCCACGGTTTGAACCGCGATTTGGGTTTTTCCAAGGATGATCGCATTGAAAATATTCGCCGGATCGGCGAGGTAGCGGCACTGTTCGCCGATGCCGGCCTGATTGTGATTACGGCCTTTATTTCGCCGTTCCGCGCTGACCGGGCGCTGGTACGGGCGCTGGTGCCGGAAGGGGAGTTTGTTGAGGTGCATGTCCATGCTTCACTGGCGGCCTGCGAACGCCGTGATCCCAAAGGTCTGTACGCCAAAGCCCGCGCCGGGGTCATTCGCGATTTTACCGGCATTGATTCACCCTACGAAGCGCCAGAACGTCCGGAGTTGATGCTTGACACCGAGCAGGATTCAGTTGAAGTCTGTTTGGAACGATTACTGGGTTATTTGCGCGAGCGGCGCATCCTGCGCGGTGCCTGAGCGGCGGGGCAGCGATCATTATGGGATGGGAGGCCTGGTTTACCGGCGGCTTAGTGGCGGCGATGATGGGGGTGCTGGCCATGACCCGTGCGGCGCCGGATATGGTGTTGCTGGGCGGTTTGACGCTGTTGGTGCTGGTGGGTATTGTCCCGGCGTCCCAGGCGTTCCAGGGACTGGCGAATCAGGGCGTGATTACCGTCGGCGCACTGTACATCGTGGTGGCGGGACTGCGGGAAACCGGCGGCGTACAGTGGCTGGTGCGGCGAGTGCTGGGGCCGCCCAAGTCGCTGACTCAGGCACAGTGGCGATTGATGGCGCCCGTGACCGTACTGAGTGCCTTTCTGAACAATACCCCGGTCGTGGCGATGCTGATTCCGGCGGTGGGCGAGTGGGCGCGCAAGTACCAGTTGCCGGTCTCCAAGCTGATGTTGCCCTTGAGCTACGCCGCGATCCTGGGCGGTACTTGCACGCTGATCGGCACCAGCACAAATCTGGTGGTCAACGGCCTGCTGATCGACCGCACCGGCGTCAATCTGGGCATGTTCGACATTACGCCCATTGGTCTACCGGTCGCTATCGTCGGAGTGACGTTTGTGATTTTGACAAGCCGCTGGCTGCTGCCGGATCGGCGACCGGCCGTGTCGCCTGGCGACGATCCGCGCCGCTACACTCTGGAAATGCTGATCGACGCCGACGGGCCGCTGGTCGGCAAGACCATTGAAGCCGCCGGCCTGCGCCATTTACCGGGCTGTTATCTGATGGAAATCGACCGTGATGGGGCCGTCATGCCGGCCGTCTCGCCCCGTGAGGTATTGCAGAGCGGTGACCGGCTGGTCTTTGTCGGAGGCGTGGATTCCGTCGTGGATTTACAGCGCATCCGGGGTCTGACGTCGGCACCGAATCAGGTCTTTAAACTGGCTGAGCGCCGCAGTGACCGGTTACTGGTCGAAGCAGTGGTGTCGAATACCTGTCCGCTGGTCGGGCGCAATATCCGTGATGGCCGGTTTCGCAATCGCTACAAGGCGGTCGTGATCGCCGTGGCGCGCAATGGCGCACGCTTGCGGGGCAAAATCGGTGACATCGTGCTACGGCCCGGCGATATTCTGCTGGTGGAGGCTGGCATCGGCTTTCTGGAAGGCAATCGCAATAACCAGGATTTCTTTCTGGTCAGCGCCGTGCCGGATTCGACGCCACCTCGCCATGAACGGGCGCTGTTGGCGCTCGGTATTCTGGCGGCGATGGTGTTGCTGGCCGGGATCGGCGCATTGAGCATGTTTGAAGCGGCGCTGGCGGCGGCGGGATTGATGACGCTGACCCGCTGTGTGAGCATCACCGGTCTGCGCCAAAGCATCGACTGGTCGGTGCTGCTGGTGATCGCCGCCGCGTTCGGCATCGGCGGGGCCTTGCAAAGCACTGAGCTGGCGCTGAACGTGGCGACAGCCATGGTGAATCTGGCCGGGGATTCGCTGGCGCTGAACCTGGTAATGATCTATCTGGCGACGGTGCTGTTTACCGCAGTGATCAACAACAATGCGGCGGCGCTGTTGATGTTTCCCATCGCTCAGGCAGCGACGGCGAGTCTGGACACCAGTATTGTGCCGTTCGCCATGGCGATCATGATGGCCGCTTCGGCGGAATTTTCGACCCCGATTGGCTACCAGACCAATTTAATGGTGTATGGCCCCGGCGGTTACCGGTTCAGTGATTATTTGCGAATCGGATTACCGCTGAATGGGGTGGTAGGCTGTGTGTCACTGGGGATGATTCTGTGGTTGTATTTTTGAACGGGTTCAGGCGGCGCTGCCGATGCTCAAGCCCAAGGATCGAACCCAAGTGCGAGTGATCTGAAACAGATGCTACCCGGTTATCCTTGCGTCTACTACACTGAAAATCACTAAGATTCAGTGATATGAATAACGATTCGCGACTAATATCAACGTCCGCTGCGCGGCAAATCCCACTCCCGTAAAGGTCAAACCTTGTGAGTCCTCCGGCAGAGCCGGGGGTTTACCCAATGTAATTATTCGTACTGACGCTGGCTTTTTCGTGAGTGACATCATGCGTATCCTCCATGTTCTCGACCACTCCCTGCCGCTGCATAGCGGCTACACCTTCCGTACCGCCGCCATTCTGCGCGAACAGCAGCGTTTAGGCTGGGAGACATTCCATATTACTGGAGCCAAGCAAGGCGCTATTTCCGCGCTGGAAGAAACCGCTGAGGGTCTGCATTTTTTCCGCACGCCGGTAGAGAAAGCGGCCTGGGCGCAATGGCCGATACTGAATCAGGCAGCGATTGTCCGGGGTCTGTCGCGGCGACTGGCGCAAGTCGTTGAGCAGGTCAAGCCGGATATATTGCACGCGCATTCGCCAGCGCTGAACGGGCTGGCGGCGTTATCCGTCGCCTGCCGCTATCGCCTGCCGCTGGTTTACGAAGTGCGGGCCTTTTGGGAAGATGCCGCGGTCGATCACGGTACAACCCGCGAAGGCAGCCTGCGCTATCGGTTAACCCAGGCGCTGGAAACCTATGTACTCAAACGCGCCCGTGCGGTGACCTGCATCTGTGAAGGATTGCGCAGCGATATTGTGGCGCGGGGCCTTCCGGCAGAGAAAGTAACAGTCATTCCCAATGCAGTGGATGTCGAGCAATTCAGCTTGGGCGGTGCAGCCGATTCGGCTTTGAAAACCCAACTGGGTTTGGATGTTCCTCCCCTCTCCTCCGGCCCCTCTCCCTCAAGAGGCGAGGGGAGCAAAGATGGATCGCGGGTACTCGGCTTCATCGGTTCGTTTTACGCCTATGAAGGACTGGCGCTGCTATTGGAAGCATTACCCGCGTTGCTGCAACAGGTTCCTGATGTCCGCATATTATTGGTTGGCGGCGGGCCGCAAGAGCAGGCGCTCAAACAGCAGGCGCAGGCGCTGAATATCGCCGATAAAGTGGTGTTCACCGGGCGGGTGCCCCATGCTGAAGTGAATCGTTATTACGATCTGATTGACGTACTGGTTTATCCGCGCCTGTCCATGCGCCTGACGGAACTGGTGACGCCGTTGAAGCCGCTGGAAGCGATGGCGCAGGGGCAGTTGTTCATTGCTTCCGACGTGGGCGGTCACCGGGAACTGATCCGCGATGGCGAAACTGGGGTGCTGTTCCGGGCCGGTGACGTCGCCGATTTAACCGCCAAGGCGCTGGAATTATTCGCCCATTCTGAACGCTGGCCGACGCTTAAAGCGAATGGCCGGCGCTTTGTCGAACAAGAACGAACTTGGCGAAATAGCGTGGGGCGGTATCGGGCGATTTACGAGAGTCTGTTAAGATAAAGCAGGACTTTCGCTTGGAGTTCCAGGTTGTTGATTGTTTTGGTATAATCTCGACATGATAACCAAACAGCAATACGTTCAATATTTGATTAGCACGCCAGTCAATTATACGTGCACGAATCTTGCGG
>Ga0209507_1000327_pt1 | contig 57155 bp, 46 predicted proteins | sample AD_UKC028_MetaG_FD_184414 | JGI IMG/M metagenome (GOLD analysis project Ga0209507, IMG submission 184414) | Active sludge microbial communities of municipal wastewater-treating anaerobic digesters from USA - AD_UKC028_MetaG (SPAdes) (version 2) | ecosystem: Engineered > Bioreactor > Anaerobic >...
AGGCGATTACAACCGGAGCAGGCTCCACAGCGCTCTGGGGTATCAATCACCTGTGGACTTCGAAAATCAAAATAACTAACGTGAAGCGGACGCAAGTACACGGTGTCCAAAAAATGGGGGGAAGGGATGGGTGACATTGCTTATTGCCCCACCCCTGAACCACTGCATGATACAGAATCAAGCCCATTGCCCAAGAAGGACGGCCCCTCCCAGCCACAAACTCGCTCACTGTCCATATTTTGGACAGTTATACTGCCCACCTGCCCTCCAAAGCTTCCCTTGACCCCACCACCTTTGGCTTGGCGATACGGTGTCTGCATGGTGGTGCTACGGTGTGGTTCCCATGGGGGTCGGCCCCCATGGGAACCACACCGTAGCCGAACCGTATTGGCAAGCTATCATCCAGCTACCCGCAGATCAGCCATTTCCGGGTCGCCGGAACAACGACACACTTGAAACCTCCCGGGGAAAGCCGCATCCTTTGGCAGAATCATGATCTCCGCCATCATCGTCGCCGCCGGCCAAGGCACCCGTATGGGCGCCGGGGTGGACAAGCTGCTCCTCGAATTGGACGGTTGCCCAATCGTGGCTCACACTTGGAGGCGCTTTGACCAAACGGAGTCCATTGATGAGATTCTAATGGTCGTCCGCGACGGCGCGCAGCCTTCCTTTGCCGAACTGGCTCAGAAGCAGCGGTTCCGCAAGCCGTATAGTTTGGTCGTCGGCGGAAGGGAACGACAAGACTCGGTATGGAACGGGCTTGCGGCGCTCTCTCCGCAGGCCGAAATTGTGGCCATTCAGGACGCGGCGCGCCCCTGCACTTCCCAGGCATTGATCAACGCCACTATCGCTGCCGCCCGGCAAATCGGCGCTGCCGTCGCAGCCCAGCGGGTCGTTGACACCATCAAGGAGTCGGGCGATGGCAAGGTCATCGAGCGGACCCTCGACCGTTCGCGGCTTTGGGCCGTTCAAACTCCCCAGACCTTCCGCGTCGAGATCATTCGCCGGGCGTTGTCGGAGGTGCGCCGGCGCAATTTGCTGGTCACCGACGACACCGCAGCCTGCGAACTTATCGGTCAACCGGTTCAACTCGTGCCCAGCACCCAACCCAACCCCAAGGTCACCCGTCCCGAGGACCTTTACTGCGTCGAAGCCCTGCTGCTCGGTATGCGGCGCGAGGAAGGCGTCCCGAGCACCTGGAAGTAGAACTCCGCCGCGCCGAACTCCGCCAGTCCAGCGGCCCTTGCAAACCACCTTACCCCCCATTATCGTCTCCCAGAACGAATCTTCGCGCATTATGAAACGACGGTTTATTTACGGGGTGGTAGTGAGCGCGCTCGCGGTGAACTTGCTGGTCGGCGCGCGCATCTATTTGAACTCCGCCCAGGCGGCTGAAAAGGACTCGGCCTATCCCAGCCTTGAGCTTTTCTCCTACGCCATGGCAAAGGTCCGCAAGGACTATGTGGACGGCCACAAGCTGACTTACCAGGACCTTGTCTATGCCTCGCTCAAAGGCATGCTGGGCACGCTTGATCCGCACAGCGAATTCATGGAGCCGGACAATTACAAGGAACTCCAGAATGACACGCAGGGCGCGTTTGGAGGGCTCGGCATCGTGATCGCCATGAAGGACAATTTCATCACCGTAATCACGCCCATGGAGGACAGTCCGGGCTTCCGCGCCGGAATCCTGTCCGGCGACCGCATCATCAAGATTGACGGCAAGAGCACCGAGAAGATGAGCCTGCAGGACGCGGTGAAGTACCTGCGCGGGGAGCCGGGCACCGAAGTCAAAATCTCCGTCCTACGCCCCTCCTCCGGCAATTTAAAAGACTACAACCTCACCCGCGCCGTCATCAACATTGACATGGTCAAGGACATCAACGGCAAAAAGGAGTTTCCGCTGGGCGAAAACAAGATCGGCTACATCCGCCTGGTACAGTTCGGCGAGAAGACCAACGCCGACCTGGAAGCGGCGCTGAAAAGGCTCAAAGCCCAGAACTTGCAGGCGCTGGTGCTGGATCTGCGTTGGAACCCGGGCGGTTTGCTCGAGCAGGCCGTGGATGTGTGCGAGAAGTTTCTGCCCCGCGGAAGCCTCGTGGTCACCACCGAAGGCCGGAACCCCGCGCAAAACTCGGTGCGCAAAGCCATGGGCCGGGGTGACACGCTAAACAACCTGCCCATGGTCGTGTTGGTCAATCTTGGCAGCGCCAGCGCGTCCGAGATCGTCGCCGGCTGCCTGCAGGATTCCAAGCGCGCGATCATCCTTGGTGAGAAGACCTTCGGCAAAGGTTCCGTGCAGAGCATCATTCCCCTCGCAGAGATGCCGGATGGCGTGCCGGCGTTGCGGCTCACCACCGCCAAGTACTACACACCGAGCCACAAGGTCATCCACGAAGAAGGCATCACGCCGGACATTACCGTGCCGCTGACAGAAGAACAGGAGCGCGATGTGCTAATGAAGCATGCCCCGGGGGGTATTCAAAGCCTGGACGAGAAGGAGCGCGAACGAGTATTGAATTCACACGATCCACAACTGGATCGCGCCATGGACCTGCTCAAGGGCATCACCCTTTTCACCCAGCGCGCCCCTGCCCTCGACAAGCGAGTCGCCAAAGGCGGGAAAATGGCCGCGAAATAGCCAACCGCCACCTTCGCAGCCCCTGCGGCCATGCCTCTCCTGGCGGTTGAAACATCCTGCGACGAGACCAGCGCGGCGGTCGTGCATCGTGGCCGCGTATTGTCGAATGTCGTCTCGTCGCAGGTTCAACTGCACGCGGAATACGGCGGCGTTGTGCCGGAACTGGCGGCCCGCGAGCATCTGCGCAACCTCATGCCCGTCACCCGGATGGCCCTCCAGGAGGCCGCCATCGCCGCTGACCAAATCGAAGCCGTGGCCGCCACCCGTGGTCCCGGACTGCCCAGCGCACTGATGGTCGGCCTCAGAGCCGCACAGGCCGTTGCCTTTGTTCTGCGCCGCCCATTTCTCGGCATCAATCACCACGAAGCCCACCTCTATTCGGCCTGGGTCAAAGGCCGGCCGCCAGTCGCCGACTTCTCCAGCTTCGAGCCCAGCGTGTCACTCATCGTCAGCGGGGGCCACACCCTCCTGGTCCATCTGCGCGCCGAACTCGACCATGTTCTGCTCGGCTCCACTGTGGACGACGCCGCCGGTGAATGCTTCGACAAGACCGGCAAGCTCATCGGCCTGCCTTACCCGGCCGGTCCCGAGATTGATCGCCTCTCCGAAGGCGGTAATTCCAAGGCATTCGACTTTCCACGCCCGATGATTGACGAGCCCAATGATGACTTTAGTTTCAGCGGCTTGAAGACCTCCGTCCGCTACTTCCTGCGCGACCACCCCCGCCTGCTCGACGACCCGCAACGCTTGCGGGACCTGTGCGCCAGCGTTCAAGCGGCCATCGTGGACGTGCTCGTGACCAAAACCCTCCGCGCCGCCCGCCGGCTTCGCGTCCGCTGTGTGACGGCTTCCGGTGGCGTCACCTGCAACCGCGCCCTGCGCCAGCGGCTCACGGCTGCTTGCCAACGGGAATGCCTCACCCTCCATCTCGCCGAAAGCTCCCTCTGCACCGACAACGCGGCCATGATCGGCATCCTCGCCGAGCAAAAACTAACCCTCCGTCCCGAGCCAGCCAGCCTCGACGCCGACATCCTCCCTGGCTGGGCTCTGGGCTAAAGCGGCCGGAAACTGTCAAGACTTGCCATTTCTGAAGCAGGAAAGCTGGTTTTCCCCCACAATATACGATATGGGAGACCAGGAATGGCGTTCCGGAGTGCCGCCAGTGCTGTCGACAGGGAAGGCCGCCCGCGTTATCCGGCGGATGCGGCGATTAGCGAGAGGACTTTCTCGACCGCCTCCACGTCCTTCACGGGCATCATTTCGCCCGCGCGTGGCTTGATCTCCACCTCGCCCTTGGCCAGCGATTTCTCGCCGATGCCCACGCGGATCGGAAAGCCCACCAGCTCCGAGTCCTTGAATTTCACCCCGGGCCGATCATTCCGGTCGTCGAGAATCACGTCCACGCCGCGCGCGGTCAGCTCGGCGTAGATCTTCTCTGCGAGCCGCATCACGGCGCCCTCGGGCGCGACATTCAACGGCGTGATGCAGACGCTGTACGGTGCGACGCTGACGGGCCAGACGATGCCGTAATCGTCGTGGCTCTGCTCGATCACCGCCTGCAAGGTGCGGGTGACGCCGATGCCGTAACAGCCCATGATCGCCGGCTGCTGCTTGCCGGTCTCGTCCAGGAACAGCGCATTGAGGGCCTGGCTGTATTTGGTGCCGAGCTTAAAGACGTGGCCGACTTCGATGGCGCGCTGCACCTTGAGTCCCGACTTGTCGGAACATTTGGCGCAGGCCTCCCCCGCCTGCACCAGCCGCAACTCCGTCCAGTGCGCGACCTGAATATCGCGCCCGATGGCGACATGACGCAGGTGGAAGCCGTCCGCGTTGGCACCCGTGGTCATCTCGGCAGCGTCCCGCAGACGTTCATCGGCATAAACCGGCAGCTTAGTGACGCCAGCGGCGCCCAGGCTGCCCGGATGCGCGCCCAGCGCCGCGAAGATCTCCTCCGATTCCGCCGGCCGGAAGTTCCCCGTGCCCAGCGCGCCGACCAGCTTTGCTTCGTTCAGTTTGTCGTCCCCCCGCAGCAGAATGAGGACCGGCTTGCTGTCGGCAAGGTAAACCAGCGTCTTGATCTGCTGCTCCGCGGGCACACTGTAAGGCGCCTTGCTCAGCGCCTCGATGGTCACGACACCCGGCGTAGGAAACTTCTCCACTTCGGCCTTTGGACTACGGATGTCGGACTTGGCCACCGCGCTCGTCGCCTTCTCAATGTTCGCCGCGTAGCCGCAAGCTTCGCAGAACACCACCTCGTTCTCCCCCGTCTCCGCCGGCACCATGAACTCGTGCGAGAACTTGCCCCCCATAACGCCCGTGTCCGCCTCGACGGCGATGGTCTTGAGGCCGCAACGCCGGAAAATCCGCGCGTAGGCGTCGTACATCCTGTGGTAGCTCGCCTGTGCGGCTTCGTCAGTGGCGTCGAAGCTGTAGGCGTCCTTCATGATGAACTCCTTGGCCCGCATCAGGCCGAAGCGCGGGCGGATTTCGTCCCGAAACTTGGTCTGAATCTGGTAGAAGTTCTTCGGCATCTGCCGATAGGAGTTGATCTCCCCGGCCACCAGCGTGGTAACGACCTCCTCGTGCGTCGGTCCCAGCACCCATTCCTTCTTGGCCCGGTCGCGCACCTTGAAAAGAACGTCCTGCGCCGTCTCGTAACGGCCGCTTTGCTGCCATATGTCAGGCGGCTGGAGGGCGGGCATGAGCAACTCAAGCGCGCCGGCGCGATCCATCTCCTCGCGCACGATCTGCTCTACCTTGCGCAGCGCACGCAGCCCGAGCGGCATGAAGGTATAAAGCCCGCCGGTGAGCTTGCGGATCAGCCCGGCGCGGAGCAATAGTTTGTGCGAGACAATCTCGGCGTCCGCCGGCGTCTCTTTAAGGGTTGGGATGAGTGTTTGGGTCCAACGCATACGAGCGGCGAATTGTGAAGAGCCGAAGAGGAGTTGGCGAGCAAGAACTCACCTCACCGTGTTCACCAGCGGGGTGAACCCCTGCAGGCGCACTTCGAGGCGGTCGCCGGACACAATCGGCCCCACCCCGCTGGGCGTGCCGGTGAGAATGATGTCGCCCGGCAGCAGGGTCAGGTTGGTGGAAATGAAACTCACTAACTGGTGACAATTGAAGATGAGCTGGCTCGTGGCCGAGTTCTGGCGCAACTGGCCGTTCTGGAAAAGCTGGATGGTCAAATCCCGCGGATCGGCAGTCGTTTCCACGTATGGCCCCAATGGTGTGAAAGTATCGAAGGATTTAGCGCGGGCGTATTGCGTCTCGCTGTTCTGGATCGTGCGGTCACTGATATCCTGGGCCGCCGTGTAGCCGAAGATGTAGCGGGCCGCCGCCGCTGCCGTCACGTTCCGCACGCGCCGGCCAATGACAACGCACAGTTCTGCTTCGTAGTCGGTCCGGTGGTTGGGAAACGGAATCTCGATCTTGCCGCCGTCCGGCAGCACCGACGTCGGCGCTTTGAACCAAATCAGCGGTTCCCGGGGCAGGGCCTTGTTTTGCTCGCGAGCGTGGTCCGCGTAGTTCAGGCCGACCGCAATAACCTTCGAAGGAGCCACCGGCGTCAGCGTTCGCACTCCTTTGAGCGGCGTTGGTTTCCTCTCAAAGGAAGGAGAACCGAAAACATCACCGCGTACACGGTAAATCTCACCATCAACAACCTTCGCGTAGAAGATTTCATCGCCCTTTTGGAATCGGCCAATCGTTGCCATAGCAGCGGCTGGAGTGTAGGCGACCCACCGGTCGTTCCGCAAGGCTAAAGGGCTAAGCCCCGGCGCTTTGGATCGCGCTGAGCAGCGGGCCAATGAGAAGATTTGGAGCGCATCCCAGCACCACCACCAACAGCGCTAGCAGGATGATGACAACCTGGCTCACGACCGGCGTTGGCGTGGTCCCTGTCTCCCCTTCCGCTTTGACGATGAAAATCTGCTTGAGGACCTTGAGGTAGTAATAAAAGGACACCGCGGTGAGAAGGAGCGCGACTGCCACCAGCCAGAGCAGGCCCAAGCCACCCCGAGCTTCGTTCAAGGCCGAAGCGAAGACAAGAAACTTCCCCATGAACCCTGCCAGGGGCGGAACCCCGGCAAGGGACAGTAAGAAGATCGCCATACACATCGAGACCGCTGGCGCCCGGCGACCGAAGCCGGCAAAATCCGACAAGCGGTCTCCCCCAGTCTGCCGCTCCACAATGCTGAGCACCCCAAACGCCCCCAAAGTCGCCAGACCGTAGGTGATGACATAGTAAACCAGCGCAACCATGCCTTGTTGCCCATGCGGCAAAATGCCCAGAAACATATACCCCGAATGGGCGATTGCCGAATAGGCCAGCAACCGGCGCACGCTGGACTGGACAATCGCCGCAAGGTTGCCGAGGAACATCGAAGCCGCCGCCAGGACCGCCAGTACCGGCACCCAACCCGGCAGATATGCCTGCCATGCGGCACTGCCTTCGGCACCCTTGAAACCGAGCATCATCACCCGGGCGAAGATGAAGAAGCCCGCAACCTTGGAGCCGGAAGCGATGAACGCGGCGCTTGGCGCCGGCGCCCCCTGGTATGTGTCCGGAGCCCAGAGATGGAACGGAACGGCAGCGACCTTGAAGCCTAAGCCAATTACGGTCATCACGATCGCAACCACCAGCAGAGGGTCAAGACTCGGACCTTCGACCGCCTGCGCAATCTGGCCGAGGTTAGTCGCGTTAGATAGCCCATAGAGCATGCTCAACCCAAACAACGTGAATGCAGCCGACATGCTGCCAAACAGGAAATACTTCAAGGCTGCTTCCGCGGACTGGGGCTTGCGCTTGCTGAAGGCCGTCAGGATGTAGAGACAGAGACTCGTAAGTTCCAGTGAGACGAAGATCATCAGGATATCCACCGAACTGACCAGGAACATCATCCCAACCGCCGCCAGCAGGATCAGTGCGAAGTACTCCCCCACATGCGGAGTGAAGTCGGTATCCACCGACAGGAGGACGGTGAAGATTGTCAGCGCGAGCAATGCGACCTTGATGAACTGGGTCGCCGGGCTCACCTCCCACATGCCGTTGAAGGTCGCCGCCTGCTCTGGCAGCACAAGCATCCATCCCATTGCCGCCGTGCAGCCGACAAAAGCGATCATCGCGGCCACGAACAGGCGAAAGCGCAGTTCGACCCCACGCAGGGCCAACAGGTCCACCGCCAGAACAACGAGCCCTGTGAAAACAAGTACTGCTTCAGGCGCGGCCAGTTCGAGCAACTCAAGATAACCAGCCGCGCTTATAAGACGCCTCCCCTCCGCAGCCAATCAAAGTGCGGCAAATCAAAGGTCGGTCCGATCAAATCCAACAGCAACCTTGGCCACAAACCGATGATCAGCGACGTTCCGATAAGGAGCATCGCCCCGATCCGCTCGGGAATGGTAATCTGTTCCAGTTCCGAGTGTCGTTGTTCCTCCAACACTTCGTTGGTGGCGGAGTTCGCACGTTCGCCGAAGAATGCGCTCTGCAGGACGCGCAGGCTGTAGGCTACGCTGACCACAATGCCAAACCCTGTCAGGACGGCCAAGGAAGGGAACGCTCGCCAGCTTCCAATCAGCACCTGCAGTTCCGCTACGAAACCACTGAACCCCGGAAGGCCCATCGCAGCCATATTGGCGATGGTGAATGTCACGGCCGCAAAGGGTATTGCCTTGTTCAGGCTCATTACCTGCAAGGACGGCAGGTCACGAGTGTGCGTGCGGTCATAGACCATTCGCCCGACGACCGCGAACAGCAATCCGGCGATGATTCCGTGCGAGAACATCTGCAGCACCGCGCCGCTCAGACCGACTGTGTTTAGGGTGAGCAACCCCAGCAACACGAACCCCATATGGCTCACGCTAGAGTAGCCAATGACGAACTTAAAATCCTGCTGCACCAGCGCCACCAGCGCCCCATAGACGATGCCAATTACCGCCAGAATGCTCAGGGCGTCCCGCCACGAGTCCAATCCCAGGACAGTGAAATCCCACGGGTCCAGCCCGGAGGGGAAAAGCGTAATGGCTACGCGCAAGCAGCCATACGCGCCCAGCTTCATCACCACTCCCGCCAGAAGCATGGAGCCTGCCGTCGGCGCCGCAACATGCCCTGTTGGCGCCCAGGTATGGAACGGCCAGAGACCGGCCAGAATGCCGAACCCCACGAACACCACCGGAAAGGCCCACATTTGGAAGCTCTGTGGGAACGGGAACCTGGCCAGCTCGAGGATGTTCATTGACCTGGCCCCGGCGACAGCGTAAGCCGCAATCACGCCGATGAGGACCATCGCGCTACCGCCGAACGAATACAGTGCCAGCTTCATGGCGCCGTACTCCTTCCGCGTCGAGCCCCATACCGCAATAAGGAAGTACTTGGGAATAATGGCCAACTCATAAAAGACCAAGAGCAGAAACAAATCGAAGCTCAGGAACACGCCATAGACACTCCCAATCAGCAGAAGGAACAATGCGAAGAACTCCTTCGCCCGGTGCGCGACGTCCCACGAGAAGAGGATTCCCGCAATCGCGGCAATGGCGGTTAGCAACACCAGCGTCAAGCTGATTCCATCCGCCGCAAGATGAAACTCGATGCCGAGCGATGGGATCCAGGGAATCCGCGCAATAGTAAGGAGGTTCCCCGGTTTGGTTTCCAAGGTGCCCGAAACGGCGGCAACAAAGCCAAGAACCGCCACCAGAAGCGCAACATGGCGCGGCGCGCGCGCATGGCCTTTCGGCAGCAACAACACCACTGCGGCGCCAAGGAATGAGATGTAAATCGTCCAGGCGAGCATGGTCAGAAGGTCTGGTCTTTCACCATCTGTACCGCTGTACAGTTAATCACGCCAAGGATCAGTTGTGGGTAGATGCCCAGCACGAACATCAACGCGATGGCCGGAACCAGGGCGATTCGCTCCCGCAGTGTCAGGTCGGGCATTGTTGACCACCGCGCATTCAGCGGGCCATAAAACACGCGCTCCAGCAGTGTCAGGAGAAAGATCGCTGTGAGCAGCAGGCCGACGGCCGACAGAGACGTCGCCCAGGTAACCAGCGGGAACGCCCCCTTAAAGATGAGAAACTCGCCGATAAAGTTGTTCAGGCCTGGCAGCCCCAGGGACGCAAACGAAGCGATGCCCATCAACCCGCAGAATACAGGCGCAATTCGGCGCAAGCCACCAAAGTCGTCCACCCCCCGGAGGCCTCCGCTTCGTTGTTCAAGCATTCCAATGAACCAGAACAGGGTCGCAGCGGTCAGGCCATGATTGAACATCTGCAGCAGCACTCCGTTTAGGGCGGAGGTCTTTGCCGCAGCCGCCGCCGTGTCAACGCCGGTAAACCTGGCAACGGCAAATATGCCCAGCAGGCAGTAACCCAGGTGATTGATCGAGGAGTACGCCAGCATCTGCTTGAGGTCCCGCTGCACAAAGGCCGCGCTGGCGGAGAAGACAATCGTAATCACGGCTAGCCACAGCAGCGGCGTTACAACCCAGCGCATCTGTTCGGGGAAGATCGGCAACAGAATGCGCAAGAAGCCATAGACGCCCATCTTGGACATCACCCCGGTCAAGAGCATCGTGGTGCCAGTCGGCGCTTCTGCATACGCCGGGGGCAGCCAGGTATGAAACGGGATCAGCGGCACCTTGACCGCAAAACCCACGAACGCCGCGGTGAAGATGATTAGTGTCGGTGACAGGGTGTTCAGCCACGTCCAACCGAGCTTGTCCGACAATGCCGAAGTCAAAGCCCCGTTCCGGCCCATGTCGGCCAACTCGATGAAGTCAAACTTGCCCGTGGCCAGGAAGATTGCCAGGAATGCGAGCAGCAGGGCAACGCTGCCGGCCATGGTGTAAACGAGGAACTGAGTTGCGGCCTTGGCGCACCTCGGCCCGCCCCAGAGCTTGATGAGGAAGAACGCCGGTATCAGGCTCAGTTCCCAGTAGATAAACCAATGAAAGAAGTTCAGCGCGGTGAAGGTGCCGAACAGACCGCCTTGCAGGAACAGTACCAGACCGAAATAAAGGGATGCGCGCTCCATGATTCGCCACGAAGCCAGCATGGCCATTGGTACCGCGATGGCGGAGAGCATTACCATCAGCAACCCGAGTCCATCCACCCCAACACGATAATCCACTCCGAGCATGGGAATCCATGGGTATGGCCCCTCCTCAAATTGCAGGTTGCCAGAGCCCGGGTTGAATTGGTGCCAGAGAATCAAGGCCAGCAACAGCACCCCGAGGCTGAACCCCATCGCGACCCAGCGAGCGAGCCGGTTCCACTCCTTCCCGAGACCAAGGACCACGAAGCCCCCGAGGAGCGGCACGAATGTCACCAAGGTGAGAAGAGGAATCCCGTTCACGGCCGACGGCACCCCCAGATGAGAAACAGCACAAACACGGTCAGCGCCACCGCGATCAGGCGCAGATACCTCTGAACTTGTCCGCATTGCACGCGGGACATAAGTGCGCCGCCATTCGTCAAACGACGGCAGCTTTCGTCGAAGCCGGCATTGATGCCGTATTCGTCCAGGACCCGGCTCACCCAGGCGAGCCCAACCACCAGCAGCGCGATCATCTGCACCGCACCGTTCCACAGCCAGTAATCCAACCAGTTGCACGCCCTGGCTCCCCAGGCATTGAAACGGACCACAGAAGCCTCATAAATTTCGTCCACGAAGTACTTCCTGCGCAGCAAGGCGAAGATCTCGGGTTGAAGTCGCTCCAGCGCGTCCGGTTCGTTTGTAGTCGCGACAGGTTTCCGCCCATACAGCCACCATCCCAAACCAAGGCCGATGAAGACGCCGGCACTTGAGAACACCATCAATCGCAGCACTTCCGGATCACACAGTCTTCCGGGTTGGCCCGTCACGCTTTGGCCCGCCAGGAATCCTTGGAACCATGGCCAAGCCGGTGTTCCAATAAAGCCCAGGAAAATTGAACCCGCAGCCAACATGATTAACGGAATGGTCATGACCCGCGGACTCTCGTGCACTACTTCGCAGCCGGGCTGAAGAGACCCTGATCTGTTGATCCTTTCGTTGGCAGTCGCAAAATGCCCCCCCCCGCGTCGGTTGACGCGGGAAGAACCAAAGAAGACGTAGCAGAGCTGCCGGGTCATGTAGAAGGCGGTCAGCAGCGCGCCAGCCACGCCAAGGTAGAAGGGCCAGTGAGACACGCCCCAAATGTGCGCCGAATGCAAAACCCCGTCCTTGCTCCAGAACCCCGAGAACAAAAGTGGAAAGCCGCTTAGCGCCAGCATGCCGACGGCGTAGGTGCCGAAGGTCACCGGCATGATTGTGCGCAGTCCACCCATGCGACGAATGTCTTGTTCGTCGTGGCAGCCGTGGATTACTGAGCCTGCGCCGAGGAACAGCAGTGCCTTGAAGAATGCGTGTGTGACAAGGTGAAACATCCCGACGGCTGCGCCGCCCGTGCCCAGCCCCAGCATCATGAACCCTAACTGGGAAACCGTGGAATATGCCAGGATGCGTTTAATGTCCGTCTGCGCCACGGCAATGCTGGCGGCGAAGACAGCAGTGAGCGCCCCCACCCAAGTGACAACCTGCAGCGCCCCCGGCGCGGATGTCGCCCCTTCAGGATGTGCCTCCATCAGCGGATACACCCTCGCGACCAGAAACACCCCGGCGGCAACCATCGTCGCGGCGTGGATAAGCGCACTCACAGGTGTCGGCCCCTCCATCGCGTCCGGCAGCCACACGTGCAGCGGCACCTGACCCGACTTGCCAACCGCGCCACAGAAGATCAGGAGCGAAATGCCGGTCGAAACGGTCATGCCGAGGATCGTGGATTGGGTGACCAACCCGGCATGCGCGGTCTGTTCGAGGCAGCCCTTACCACCGTCGTAGAAGAGCAGCGTGCCGGTTTCCGCGTAAAGCCACACCATACCTAGCAGAAGGGCGAGATCGCCGACCCGCGTCGTGATGAATGCCTTCTTTGCCGCCGCTACGGCACTGGGTTTGCGGTACCAAAAACCGATCAGCAGGTAGGACGTCAGCCCGACCAGTTCCCAGCACATGAACAGCAGCATCAGGCTGTTGGCGATGACCAGGCCAAGCATTCCGGCGGCAAAAAGAGACAGGAAGCAGAAGAAGCGCGTGAAATTTTCGTCCCCCGCCATGTAGCCAAGGCTGTAAATGAAGATTAGCAAGCCTACGAAGGAAACCATCACCAGCATGATCGCGCCAAGCGGGTCCAGCACCCAGCCGAGCCGTAGGGCAGTGTCGCTCATCTGCGGATCTCCAAACTCAAACCAGAAGAAATTGACGGCTAGCCTTACAGGCAAACCCCGGCCGGACTGTTGAACTGCATTGGCCAGCGCAAGGCAAGAAAGAACCAAAGCGAGAATCATCGCTCCAATCGCCAGAGAGGCCGAGAGTCGGCGCTGCCGTTGCTTGAGCAACACGCTTAGCCCCGCGGCCAGCAGGGGCAATACCGGAATCAGCCAGAGCTTATGAACAATCCAATCCATCTCAGCCCTTCATCGAGTCAAACTTGTCCAGATTGGTCGTCCGGTAGTGCCGATGGATCAAGATGATCAGCGCCAGCCCTACCGCCGATTCGGCGGCCGAGACACCAATTGAGAAGATCACGAACATCACCCCGGTCAATGCCGCCGGATTGGGGCCATAACGCCAGAAAGCAATGAAGTTGAGGTTCGCCGCGTTCAGCATCAACTCGATGCCAATGAGTACGATGATGGCGTTGCGCCGCGTAAGCGCACCCGCCAGGCCCACGGTGAATAGCAAGGCGGACAGCAGCAGGTAGCCCACCAGCGGTGTCATTCGCCCTCCCTATCGCACATGGCGATGATGACCGCGCCAATCAGCGCGGCGGTCAGCAGCAGACCGACGACTTCCAGCGGCAAGACATATCTCGTCATGAGTTGATCCCCGATTTGACGGACCGTAGATGCGGCAGGTGGTGAGCCTTCACGGCTCACAGCAGGGCTTGACAGGATCATCGCGCTCATAACGCCGAAGACACCCACCGCTGTGCCAATGCCGAGCACCCAAGTCCCAGAGAGAATGCTCTGCCGGGGCGGCTCGCTCCCGCGCGTCAACAGGATGGCGAACACGATCAGGATCGCCACTGCGCCGATATATACCAGGACTTGCGCAAACCCCACAAATTGGGCGTCCAGCTTCAAGTAGAGTGCCGCCAGGCCCCCGAGCGTCACCATGAACATCAGGGCGCAATGCACCAGCTTGCGCAGGCTCATGGCAGCAATGGCGCTGCCCAGCGTCACCACGGCGATGATGGCGAATAGCCAGTCCACTGAGTCAAAGCAGGAAACCCTGAAGCGCCAAACTGATGTAACTCATGCAAGCCATATGACGCTCAGCTTTCATTCGGCATAACGGTATGTTCGCTTAGCCAGTTGCTTCCTTTCGACCATCGCCCCGCCCAGCAGAAGGCAGGCCACACATACGAGCAGCGCGCAGACGCTCCATCGGGTGACACCGGTGGACATGAAACGCCATAGCCCGGCGATCAGGATGTTCGCCATTGCCATTGGCAGCATGAACTTCCAAGCCAGGCCCATGAGCTGGTCCATGCGCAGACGCGGCAGTGTGCCGCGAACCCAGATGAAGCCGGCAATGAGCCCAAGGAGCTTGGCGAAGAACCAAACCCAGGACGGGACGCAATCGAGGCCGGGCAGCGGAGCCTGCCAGCCACCCAAGAACAGCGTGATGCCCAGGCCGCTGACAGCAAACAGGCCCAGGTATTCGCCCAGGAAGAATAATGCAAACTTGAACCCCGAATACTCCGTGTAATAGCCGGCGACGAGCTCGGATTCACCTTCGGGCAGATCGAAGGGCGAGCGGTTCGATTCGGCTGTCGCGGCGATCATGAACAGAACGAAGCCCGCGAATCCCCACGGTGTCAGCAGATACCAGCGCGGCAGGAGGCCCCAGTATCCGGCCTGCGCCTCCACGATGCCTACAGTGGACAGCGAGCCGGCGGCCATGATAACCGTCACGGCCGAGAGAATCAGCGGGACTTCATAGCTGATCATCTGCGCGATGGCGCGCATAGCGCCGAGCAGGGAATACTTGTTGCGGCTCGACCAGCCCGCCATGAACACCGACAGTTCCGTCGCCGCGCCGACGGCAAAGAAGAACAACACCCCGGCGTCGGCATCCAGGGCAGTCATGTTCCGCCCCATCGGCACGACCGCGAGAGCGAGCAAGACCGGCACCACCAAGACGATCGGCGCGAGGAAATGGACGACTTTGTCCGCACTCTGCGGGACTACATCCTCCTTCGTGAGGGCTTTGAGCCCGTCGGCGATGGGCTGGAGCAGGCCGCAAGGGCCGACTCGATTCGGGCCATAGCGGTTCTGCATGCGCCCGAGACCCTTGCGCTCCAGGAGGGTCGTCAGCGCAGAGAGGGTCGCAAAACCAAGGATAAGCGAGGCGGCAGAAAGCAGGGCTGAAAGCACGGGCTGGCACTGGCCGGGTGCTAAACCTACCAGCCAGTGCTTCAAGGTGACAAAAATCTGGTCCATCGTTTCAACCTTCTCAGGCCCCGTCGGTAACTGGTACGGCCCGGCCCGCTCAAGCTTGGGCAGAGCCTAAGCATGGCGCGCCTTTGCCTGCTCCGCAAGTGATTACCCAGCATGGAAATCGGCGGATTTGCCCGCGCGATCACGGTTCGAAGCACAGGTCAATGTCTCGCACCGACAACGACCGTGTTCAATTGGACGTCGCCTCTTGGTGCGAGCCAGTGCCGAGAAATTCGTCGTGCTCCGTGCTCACGCGCACGCCGCGCGCATCGGTGACAGACAGGTACCACGCCGCCATCGGCTGCCCCGGCAACTGAGCCGTAATGGCGCCGCCCTTTGCTTCGGCTGGAACCGAGTGCCAGCGGCGCCTCTGCCATTCGCCCGTGTCGGCTGTGTAGTGCAGCGCGGCCTTTCGGAACGGCAAGGTGAAGTCTACCTTTGCGCTCACCCGGTTGCCGTTGGTCTTTATCTGCCCCAAGCGCGGCAAGGGTGCGCCTTCCCGCAACACGCTGTCCACGAATACATCAACCTCATTGAAGGTCCAGATGTGACCATGCGGCAGGTCGAGCACGACGCTGACGTGGCGAAGCCCGGCAGGCACGAGCCGGTACGAAGCGCGATAGGAGTCGAGCGGATAGGCAAAGTCGTTGGCGCCATTCAGAAACAAGATGGGGCACTTCACTCCGCTGAGATACTGCGATGGATCGAAGTCGCGCAGCCAGCGTTCGCGCGCGTCCTTGCTCATCTTCGCCAGCCAGCTTGACTTCCAGGCACTGTTGTCCCCCAGGAATCCACATCCATACACGGGCACAGCCACCTTGAGCCTGTCATCCAGCCCCGCAACGATGCACGTAAGGTAGCCGCCCCAACTTATGCCGGTGATGCCGATTCGACGATGATCCACCTCCGGCAGCCCGGTCAGCAACGACACGCCCCGAATCACCGCGCCCACGGCGTGGCAGGTCCACATGTCCTGCGCGTCTTCATCGGCGTAGTTGCGGAACTTCGTGGCATCGCTCTGGTCAGGCCCGCCATCGGACATGGGGCCGTCGGGACCGCAGCCCGCCGTATCCATGGCCAGCGCCACAAAGCCGCGTTTTGCCCAATGTTCGGCCCAGGCTCGGAAGGCCGTGCCGCCCCCGCCGTGGACCAGGACCATCGCGGGAACGGGACCTTGGGCCGAGGCGGGCCGACCCAAGTACGCAAAGACGCGGGTCGGCTTCCCGCGATAGGGTTCGCCCTGGTAATAAACCTCCTGGACCAACCCGGTCCGCACACCCCATTCCACCACGGGCGCTTGCCGCAGCGCCGCCAGATTCCACGGGCCGCGCTGGAGCGGGATGGTTCTCACGGAACCACATCCCACGGCCAGCAGCAGAGTCAACAGAACAGGCCAAAGCGGTTTCATTCCACGTGCGCCGAACGGGCCACGGGAGTCGCCTCCCGCCGATCCGATTGAAGGATGTGGCTCGGGCGCACTCCAGCTCAGTGCCAGATACTACCGGCGCTTGGAACGCCGGTAGAGCGTTGCCATGGCGACACCCGCCAGTGCAAATATCGATGGCTCGGGAACGGTTGCCTGAATCTCCAGGAAGGGCGTTGCATTGCCGAAGGCGGGCAAGAATGATCCTGAATTGAACAGAGAACCACATCTTCCATATTGCCAACCGCTCCCGACGATATCGTTTCGGCGACCAGCGGTTCCTTCCAGAATACCATTGGAGTGAGCGCTGACCGCGCCTACTACGAGCCAGTATTCGGAGTTTGCGTTAAGCAAGAGCCGGGCAGCAGGGTTGAAAGTGACCTCCAGAATGCTGGTGGTCAGGTCATCAAAATTGAACGAGCCCAAAGAGGCGAGCTCTGTGGTTGGCGTGTTATTAGCGCCATTAAAAACGTAAGCGCTATACAGGATTGGACCTCGGTATTGTTCCTCCCAGAGAACAGGACCTCCGAACGACAGTGTGAAGGCGGTGACGTTCCACACCGGCGTGAGACTCCCAGGGAAGAACTGCGCTGCGAATCGACCACTTGGAGACCCGCTTCCTATGCTCGCGCTGTAGCTATTGGGCTGCTGGAAGTTCGAAAGCAGCGTATCCGCCGAAGCAGTGTTAACGGCCAACCAAGCGAGCGCGACAAGATGCAGGAGAGTAACGACGCGTCTCATTTGCAGTCCGTGTTTGTATGTTCTCCACACAGGCTAGTGCGCACCGCCTGGAATACAAGACTTTTCATCAGCCTGAATTCCAAGATTCCAAGCCCAGGCAGGGTGAGAAGTCCTATGCACGCCCCAGCGCTTCTTCAGCCCGGTAAGTTGGTACCGCAACTTGATCAGGATTGAGGTCTTTTGGCACTTTTCATTGGCTGGGGGAACTTCAGGAAGAGGACGCAACAGGCTCTCGTTGCCTGGCACGCCTCCGCTCTTCAGGAGATCTACCGAGGAACGGTCACTAAACGGCTACTAGACGGCCAGGAGACGGCCAGCACCTGACCAAGGGACGGTCATCTGGTTGGATTAGAGTGGCTGGGTAGGGCATGTACTGGGTGCCCACCCTCCCAGGGTTTCGAGACTTCCGACGAGGTCAAGTCGGACTCAACCCTTTTTTGACGCCCAGGTGAGCCATTTTGGCACACTTGGTCTTGCCGCACGAGCATCACCTGAAATCAGTTACAGCTATCCCCCGCCTAACCGGGCTCCAACCGCCTTAAGCGGGCTTGGGAGTGGGGGCGGCCTTGGCTTTGGCCTTGTCCGCGCTCAGGTGGGCATCCACCTCGGCGGCTTCGGTGGGGTGAATCTGGTGGTAGTATTGGTTTGGCTTGGCCAATTGCTGCTTCCGCAGCAGGAGCGTGCCAAACCGGTCACCAGTGCTAAGCTCATACTGGACGTCCATTTTGATGGCGTCGAACGGACAGACTTCGACGCAGATCTGGCAGCTCATGCATACCGAGATGTCAATGTCGAAGACCCTCGGTTGGAACTGGAGCTTGCCGGCGGCATCGGGTTTGCGGACGGTGTCTTTGACGATGTAGATGCACTGTGGCGGACACTCCTTCTCGCAAATCAGGCAGGCCACGCAGCGCAAGCCCTTTTGCCAGTCGTCGCCGTCGTAGACGAGGACAGGGAAGCTGCGAGCCGCTTCCGTTTGAGGCAAGCGCTCCTCGGGATATTGCACCGTGATGAGCCGGTCTTTCTTGACGTAGCTGCCGAAGAAGTTTCTGGCCGTCTCCGCCAGCCCTTTGAAGATTCCCTGGCCCAGCAAGGGAGCACTCACCGGTCCACCTCGCCCATGACAATGTCCACGCTGCCAAGGATGATGACTACATCCGCGACGTGATGCCCGAGGCAGATATCCTCCAGGATGGTCAGGTTGATGAAGCTGGGGGGACGCACTCGATAGCGGTACGGGTTGGGCGAGCCATTGCTGATGATATAGAAACCCAGCTCGCCCTTCGGGGATTCGATGCGACCATAGACTTCGCCCGGCTTGGGCCGGAAGCCGCGCAACTTTGCCTTCGGGTCCACGATTGGCCCGGCGGGGATATCGCGCAGCGCCGCCTGGAGGATCCCGACCGACTCGCGCATTTCCAGGATGCGAATCATGTAGCGGTCATAGACGTCGCCGTGGTCCCCGAGCGGCACGCGGAATTTGAACCGGTCGTAAATGCCGTATTGGTCCACCTTGCGGATGTCGTAGTTGACGCCGCTGGCGCGGAGCATCGGGCCGGTGATGCTGGCATTGACAGCAAGCTCGCGCGGGAGCACGCCGACGCCCTGAGTGCGCGCCAGGAGGATTTCATTCCCGCTCAGGAGCGCCTCAAACTCGTCCAGGAAGCGCGGGAATTCGTTTACTGCCTGCTGCGCCTGCTCGAGCCAGCCGGGCGGTAGGTCGCAACGGCAGCCGCCGAAACGCATGTAATTGCACATCATCCGGGCGCCGGTGAGCGACTCGAACAGGTCGAGAATCCTCTCGCGTTCGCGGAAGGCGTACATCAGCGGCGTGCCCATTGCGCCCATGTCCTGGAGTAGAAAGCCTACAAGCGAGACGTGGTTCTGGAGCCGCGTCAGCTCGGCGGTGATCACGCGGATGTACTCCGCGCGCTCGGGCGGCTGGAGGCCAGCCAGCTTCTCCACCGTCAGCGCGTAGGCCCAGTTGTTGGTCAGCGAGCAGAAGTAGTCCAGACGGTCGGTGTAGGGCATGGACCCGAGGTAAGTCGTGTTCTCGCCAATTTTCTCATGGTTGCGGTGCAGGTAGCCGAAGACGGGCTTGAGCTTCATCACGCGTTCCCCGTCCAGGACGACGTCCATGCGAAATACGCCGTGGGTCGAGGGATGCTGCGGTCCCATCGAGACCTCCAGCAGATCGCCCTGCAGGGTGCCGTCCGGCGCGCGCTTGGGCGTGACCGTGTAATTCGGTGCTCCCGCGCCCTCGGGCGCCGGAATACCTTGGGCCGAGGCACCCTCGCTTCGCGGCGTTTCCACATAAGCCTGGGTCACGACTTGCCCTCCACCGGATAGTGCCGCCGCGCTTTCTCCAGCACATCATCGTGCGGAGTGGGCTCGTATTCGTAATCATCCGGCTCGACGTAGTCTTTGCGCATTGGGAAGTCCTTGAACTCATCCCACATCAGGATGCGCCGCAAATCGGGATGGCCATCGAAGATGATTCCGTAGAGGTCATAGACTTCCCGCTCCTGGAACTCGGCCCCGCGCCAGACGGGTGTCAATGATGGCACGCGCGCATTGTCGGTGCGGTTCCCCGTGCGCAGCCGCAGGACGACCGGCCCATGCTTGAGCTCCATCGAATAAAGATGATAGACCACTTCCAGGTAGCCTGGCTTCTTCAGCTCGGTCGTCTGCTCGATCTCCCGCTCCACCCCGTCGATCACCTGTTTCACATTCCGCTTTTCCTGGCTGACGGTATCGAGCCAATCCACGCCGGTGACATTGGAGGCGTATTCGAATCGCAACGACGGGTCATCGCGCAGAAACCGTGCGACCGCCAGCGCGTGGGGATTGTCCACCAGCAGCGACGGCCGGCTATCCGGATTGGCGTTAGGCACAATCTCTATGGACGCGCCGGGCACGGCGGCTTCGAGACGGGCTTTGATCTCGTCCAAGGTTCCCATGGATCTAATCTACCCTCGCAAGCGCGGGCGGCTGCCAGATTTCCGGGTTGGCGGACGGCTCCAGGTCATGCTCGCCGTACGCCGGCACGGGGAACTCGCTCGGGGCTTCGGCGACGAGGTGGCGGGGACGCTGGTCTCCGGTCAATGTTTGCGCGTCAATCTTGCGCTGCAAGGTCATGAACGCATGCAGTAACGCCTCGGGCCGCGGCGGGCAGCCGGGAATGTGCACATCCACAGGAAGGTATCGGTCAATGCCTTTAAGCACATTGTAGCCTTGCTTGAACGGCCCGCCGGAAATGGCGCAAGCACCCATGGCTATGACGTATTTCGGCTCCGGCATCTGGTTGTACAGGCGGACGATTTGCGGTGCCATCTTCTTGGTCACCGTGCCGGCCACAATCATTAAATCGGCCTGGCGTGGGGAGGGCCGGAACACCTCGGCGCCGAAACGGGCCAGGTCCCACCGGGCCATGGAGGCGGCGATCATTTCAATCGCGCAGCAGGCGAGGCCAAAACCCAGCGGCCAGATGGAGTTTTTGCGTCCCCAGTTGTAAAGATCTTCCAGGGTCGTGGTGAAGATCCCCTGTTTGCTCAGCTCGCTGCGCAGGCCTTCGTCCATGGGGAAAGCGAGTGTTGGAGCCGTGAAGTATTGGAGCAACGGGCGTGGTTCATCCGCATCACCGTAGCACTCCACCCCTTCAATGTTCCAATTGGCGGTTTCACTTCCACGTCAGCACGCCTTTCTGCCAGGCCCATGCCAAACCTTCGACCACCAGCAACAGAAAGACCATCATCGCGACGAACGCGCCAGCAGGCAGGCCGCCGAAAGCGACGGCAAATGGCAACAGGAATATGGTTTCGACGTCGAAGATGAGAAACAGGATGGCGTAAAGGTAATACTCCGATTTGAACCGCACCCAGGCGTCGCCTTTGGATTCAAGGCCGCACTCGTAAACAGCGTTCTTGCCGGGGCCGGGTTTGCGCGGGGAGAACTTCCTCGCCCAAAGCCACGCCAGGCCAAGCGGTGCCAGGGCAAAGAGCAGCCCAGCGGCCAGGAGGACGAGGATAAACAAGTAGGGGCCGTATTCAACAGGCATAGGTCAAATCCATATCGCTTTCGCCACGCCACCGTACGCGTTGAGATTTGCTCCGTCAAGGAACGAAGCCGGCGGGTTACTTGATCAGGCAACTGCCTCTACGACGGCAGAGATTCTCCGCTGCCGGGTTCGAGCGGCCGAATCAGTCGGATTTGGGGCGATGCAGGCCCACGGAGTGGGCGATTTCGTCGAGCTCCTCGTGGGTGACGTCGTCCAACTGCTTGCCTTTGGCGGCAAGCTTTTCGTTGATCTTGATGGCCTTCTCCGTCATCTCCTCGTGGGTCGCTTGCGTGCCGCCGGCCAGAAGAAAGTTCGGGCCGGTGGTGAGCCGCTTGTGGCCATCGGAATCGAGGCCAACGCCAAGCAGCAACGCCTTGCGCCGCGGCCTTTTCTTCTTCGCATTCGACATTCAGGAAGGCTACGGGTTGCCCGCAGGCGCGTCAACACGCTTCAACCTCACACACTTCAACCGCCGGGGGCCGTCATTTGTTTGCGATTGTCGGCTGGCCCCAGGCGGAGCAGGAACGGCACGGCGCGTCCGGCCCACTCGGCCGGCGAGGGATAGCCTGAAGCGGCGCCGCCGAAGCTGCTCTGCAGCATCTCGGTGTTGATGATCCCGGGGTTCAGAGCCACCGCGGCCATGCCGGATGGCAGCTCCTGCGCGAAGGCCTGGGTCAACCCTTCGACAGCCCACTTGGTCGCGCAATAAGGCGCAACCTCCGCGTCCGTGGACCGGCCCCAGCCGGAACTGAAGTTCACGATTACACCTCGCCTGCGCCTGACCATTTCCGGCACAAAGTGACGGATAACATTTGCAACGCCTTTTATGTTTACGTCTATCACCCGCGAGAATTCCGCTTCAGGCACCTCCCAGAGGCGGGCGTTCTTGTTAATCACGCCGGCATTGTTCAGCACCAAGTCGGGCGGCCCGAAGGAGCTCATCAACCGGCCAGCCCACGCCATCACCTGCCCCTCGGACGCGACATCCACCTGCGCGAAATCATGGGGCGCGCCAAACTGCCGGCGGAGTTGCTCAACTCCCTTCTGGGACCCGCCGCAGCCCAGAACGGTGTGCCCGTGCCGGACAAATTCATCCACCATCGCCCGGCCCAGGCCCCGTGTAGCTCCTGTGATCAATACGATTCTCTGGCTCACAGGTTAACTTACTTGGTCGTGCCGGGGCGGGATTCCCATTTGAGCGCGGGGCGGCGGCCTTCGGCCATCGTCTTCCAGAACGCACCTTGGGCAGCTTGATAGATGCCGTAGAGACCGCGGGAATCCCGGTCGCGGTTTACGGCGATCCAGTAATCGGGCTCGGCGGGTTTGGGGGCTTTGAGGAAGCGCCGGCCTTCGCTGCGAATCACCTTCGTCACTGGGCGATCAGTGCCGTCGGGATTGATGATGCCGAAGTCGCTATTCTCGCCGAGGCGGAAGCCGCCGGGATACCACCAGAAGAAAACACCGTCGGCGCCGGACTCGATCATCATGCGGTAGAAGTCGGTATAGTATCGCCCTGCGTAGGCTAGCTTCTCAGGGTCAGGGGCCATGCGGTTGATGTCCCAAACGGTGTAGCCCATCTCCGCCCAGAGGACCGGCTTGGCGGGATCGCAGAGGCGGGCGTAAGCAGCGGTGAAGTCGCCCGCGCGAACCCGCTCCCAATCGCCGATGCGGCCGTAGGCCTCGGGCTGCCAAATGTCCACCGCGTCGGCGAGGCCGTAGAAGTCGTAAACCAGCGCGGCATCCCAGTTGTAGAGGGGATCGCCCGCGCAGGTCATGCGGAAACTGACGGCGTGATGCGGATCAATGGTCCGCACCAGCCGGCGCGCGGCGCCGTATCTTTCGCCGAGAAGGTCATCCAGGAAGAGGCGGTAGTCGGCCACGAGCTTGCGCCACTCGCCATCGCTCGTGAGCTGCGCCATCGGCGGCACGCTGATGGAAGCCGAATTCGTCTGCGCGCGCGGCGCGGGAACGCCCCAGGCTTTCTCCGCCTCGAGCACACTGCCGTAACGTTTTGCCACCCACTGGGCCCACAAGCCGGCGTAGGCGCGCGCCTGTTCCGCGTAGCCGCCATGGGTCGGCTCCCAGGCGAGGTCGTAGGCAAAGACCGTGTCGTTCCGCGCCAGCCGGTAATGCTCGATCAGCTCCCGCATTTCCTTCCAGCGAAAGTCCATGGGCGTGCCAGGGCGGAGGGATTGGTTGACGCGCAGGCCGTGGGCCGCGCAGCGGCGCAGCAGGTCGAGCAGGTGCTGGGCCTTGAGGGAGTCATGATAAACGAAGACGCTCACCGAGTTCAGGTTCATGGCCTTCACGCGGCGCAGGTCGCGCTCGATGACGTCGGGATCGTAAGCGCCCCGGCCCAGCCACCGCTCGAAGTAACGGCCATTGGCCAGGCCAATGCCGCTGGAGGGCATGTAGTTCACGCCGTGCGCCTTCCAGGGCTTGCCGCGGAGCCAGAAACCGCCGTCGCGGGTATCAATGTACTCCGGATTGGTTGCGGGCTCCCAGGAACCAAGCTCGTGGTGCAGAGCGTCTATGGGAGTGCCAGCCTGGATCAGGGTGGTCGCCACGCCGGCCTCGTCGCGGCCTCTGGTCAGCTGGTCCTGCTCGACCGCCTTCATCTCGCCTGGAAGAAGAGCTACTTCGACCTCGATCGCGGTGCGTTGCGCGCCGCCTTTGGCATCGAGGAACTGCGCCACGGCGAGAAGGTTGGTGACTGGGTCCCGGCCAAAGTTCACGATGCGCGCCCCGGCTTTGAACTGCTGCCCCGCAAACACCGTGAAAAACTCGGTGCCGCCTTCGGCAAGAAAGACCCCGCGTTTCATGCGCATCAGGGTCTGGCGCACGCAATTACTCACAACCGGCTGCCGGTAGAAGTACGCATCGGACGGCGTGAACGCGGCCCAAACGCCGCCACGCAGAGGCGGCTCGACATGAACGACCAGGGCGCCCAGCGCGCCGCGGTAGTCGCGCGTGGCCGCGTCATAGGCGCCCAGCACAGGCTCCCAACGGTAAGGCCGCCCCTGCTCGAAGCCGACGCCCCGGGCGCGCGGGTTGAGGCCAAGGCACGAAAGCGCTTCCAACGTTTGCGGCTTCGCTGAAGTCTTCTCCCAGTCCTCTAAAGCCACCTTCAAGTGGTCCGGACGCACAACGATAGGGGTCGTAATCAGATAGCATTGGTAGCTGGGTGAGACCGACTCCAGCGACGGGACAGCGGGGCCTGCCGGTGGCAGCGCATCGCCAAATGGATTCGGCGCGGTCCCCAAATCGTCGAACCAGTATTCGTGCTCAAGACCCTCGAGAGCGGTGTGCGATAGCGCGAGGCCAATCCAGCAACTGACGGCTTTGGCTGGGTTGAACTGGCGATGCTCGGCGACCGCACCAACCGGCCAGGCTTTGAAGCGATCCGGCAGCAAGGTGTAATTCCTCCATTCCCGAGTAATGTCGACCGTTGCGATCCAGCGGGAGCCGTCTTCTTCATTCCATTCGAGCGCGAGCTGCCGTGTGCGGGGGCCGCCTTTGGCTCTGAAACAGGTGAGCGTATGGTTGCTGGGAAAAGGCCGCTCCAGAGCCGGAGAAGCAAAAGTCTCCCAGCCGCCAAGGCGCCCGATCCTTACGTGCAGTGCCTTGCCCTGCCCTGCTTCCGCCAGCTCATACCGGGCTTGCGCGACCGGTTCGCCCACAGATCGCTTCCAAAGAGACAGGTCAGCATGGTCAAAGTTCTCCACGCTGTGATGGGCCCGTTGGGCGCCGAGCGCTTCCTCGTAGTCCTGGCGGGATAGCCATCGGCCATTGACTTGGAACATGGGCGATTGCCACGCAGGCAGCCCCAGCGCGAGCAGGTCGCCCCCCTCCCGCAAATAGCTCGTAATGGCGGGCACCGCGGCGATCGGCAATGAGCGCGCGCCTGGCAAAACCAGCAGGTCGTAATGCCTGACTGTCAGGGCGGACTCGTTGGTCAGGACGGCCACGTTCACGAACTCGGTAGCGTAACCACCCGACCGCACCTGGGCGCCTGCTTCCTGGGCAAGGGTCCGGTTGAAATCGGGCAAGGCATCTGAGAAAACAGCCGCCCGCGGTTGAGAGGGCGCTGCTGCTGCCGTGGCACCAATGGCGCTGCCGGCGAGGATTACTGCCAGAGCGGAAAGGCAGGCATGCTTCAGCCGAGGTGGATCGGAGTTGCGGGGATTCACTGTTAGCATCGGTTCCCAACCAGACTAATGGACCATGGGCCAAATTCAACTGGTTACATCTTCAGGCCCGGTTCCCATCCAGCAAATGGCAGGGCAAAGAATGATCCGCTTCAGCCCGCTTGCTCCTTTCAGACAACCGCCGGCGACTTGTGAAAACCGTCGAACCAATGCCTCAGGCTTAGAATCGGGTGCTGCCACACCATGCGCGGCCCGGCATAACGCATCACTCTTTTAACCTGCTCGCGCCGGGCACGCTGGTAGCAATGGACCGGAAACTTGACACAGACAGGCTTCTCCTCCCCGAACCGGCAGCGCCCCAAGCGAACCGCTGCGTAGTCCAGCAAACCCTGGCACTCCGGGCAGAGGGCGTCCCCGCGCACATGATGGTCCCGGCAAAAGCAGTAGATCATCGCTGTGATGGTTCGCCATTCCCGGGCAAGCCGCCCGCCGGCGAAGTTCCCCAGCGCAGCCGTCTCCCCGCGTATCGCAGGGCCTGGCCCGGGCGTTCCTATGACTCTTGGATCGGTCATTGCCAGTTACATCGTCGCCCATCACCGTTGACGCTTCCTTGACGCTCGTCAAGACCTCGAAGGTTTGCACCCAGGGGTGCATCCTCATCTCAGCCGCCCTTGAAATGACGTCATGCGTTCGGCGGGAGCGTGGCGTGAACGCAGCTCGCGTTCCGCCCAAAACACCGTTTGACCAGCCACAAGAAAACCGTCACGAAAAGGTGATCGAGGTGTCAACGATGCGGACCCAGACCCACCACAAACTCTCCCTGCAAACGATCGTTGGGCTTGAGTGAGACCTGACCCAAGGGGCAGCGCCAAAGCAAATGCGCCGCCACGCCGCCCGGCGCCAGGGCGGCCCGGAAATGGGCGTCGCGGTCGGAGTGCACGCTGAGGCCCAACCCGTTCGGCGCTGCCAGCGCCGCTTGGTGGATGTTGTACTTGATGGATCGAAAGTCGGCGGTGCCAAGGTCGGTTTCATCCAGCGACCATGGCCAGGCCGGGCGAAGGTTCCAGCAAGCTTCGCCCCACTTGCGATCGCGGTGCGCGCGGGCGATACCCTCCGTGCGGCTGATATCTTCACTAGGGAAGACACCCCATTCCGACCAGCGGTGCCATTTGACTTCGTCACAGCCAGCGTCCATCAGGATGCGGATGCCTGCCTCACGTGTGTCCATGGCCTGGCCGGAGTAGGTGTAATCACAGGCAACGATGCCGCGGCCATCTTTGTCCATAAGCCAGGATGTGGTTCCGGAAAAGTCCGCATAGCGGTAATCAACTGTCAACCGCAGGCCGACGGGCTCCTCCTGCGCCTCTATGCCTTCAAAGCGCCGGGTCTTGGCGTCGGGAAACACGGCGTAAGGCGGCGAGTTCGGACCATTCAGGTCGCCGAAGTCGTAACGCGTAACATGGAGGGTGGGAAAGGAACGCGCCGCGCAATTGTGACGCGGATCCGCGGGGTCAAAGTCCCCTTTGGCCCGGTCGAAGACAGCGCTATAGCCCTTGCCCTGGATCACAATAGTGCTGCCATCGTCACTCCAGCACGGCGCGCCTGACGCGGGCCCCGGCAACGGAACCGGTTTCGCCTGTCCAAGTTGAACCGCCGATTCATGGATTAACCTGCCCGAAGCTGCCTTCACCCGCAGCAAGAGGCTGTCCCCCTCAACCGTTCCCCCCGGCACGTGGAACTTGAGTTCGCCCCGGACACCCGGCGCCAGTCGGGGGTTCAACCGGCCGTTGTGGCGGTTGAGGCTCCAGCCGAACTCGAGCTCGCTAAAGTCGGTGAAAGCGTAGCGGTTCTCCACCGGCACGCGGACAGTCTTTTGCCCGGGGGTAAACGCTACGTGGCGGGTCTCCAGCCAAACGGGGCTGAAGATGTGCCGGGCGAGCCACCATTCCGGTTTGGGCCGCCGCCAGTAATCTATCAGTCCCCAGAATCCATGGTGCCAGGCGTAGCCCGCGTGGTTGGTGGCCGAGAGGTAAAATGCGTCATCATGCGAGGCCCAAATGGCGCCGCCGATGACTCGGTCAGAATGTGTGATGTAGCTCCAGCCGCCGGGCTTGAGACCGGGCTTCAGGGGCGGCTTATCGAAGTCCAGTGCGCAAGCGCGGCTGAATGCGGAGTCCGGCTCGGCGTGGCCGTGGCCCCAAAGTTCGCGCAGGCCGGGGTTGATGCGAACATCCGTTTGTTCGTGGCAGATGGGGAAGAAGTACTCGCCCAGGAACAGCGGACGCAGGTCGTCCTTGAGCAAGTCGTCGTAGGGCATCGCTGGGTAATGGAGGTTGGCGATGTCGGTAACACGCGCGGATGGGCTGTTGGCAAAGTCGTGATTGAAGGTGGTAGGGCGAGTCGGGTCCAGCTCCTTAACCATGCGGGTGGAGGCGAGGAACTGGAGGTTAAAGTGCGACTCGTTGGCCAGCGACCAGACGATGACGCTCGGGTGGCTGTGGTGATAATCCACCATGGCCGAGGTGGGGGTGAGCGTGGCGGAGAGATTGCTCGGGCTGTCCAGTGCGCCGCCCACCCAGCAGAACGGAGCTTCGACCTCAACATACATGCCAAGCCGGTCGGCGGCGTCGAGCAGCTCGGCTGTGGGTGGGTAATGCGAGGTGCGGATGTAGTTCAGGTTTGCCTCCTTCAGCAGCCGCACATCCGTATCGGCGTGACGCATGGTGTCGGCGCGCCCGGTAAGCGGGTCAAATTCATGGTGGCAGACGCCGGCAAGCTTTACGCGCCGGCCATTGACATAGAACTGCCGACCCCGAACTTCAATGTTGCGGAACCCGATGTTCCGCTCGATGCGCTCCAGGACGGTCCCGCCCCGCCGCAGCTCGATCGTCAGGCAGTAAAGGGTTGGCTTCTCCGCGCTCCACTGCAACGGTGCCGCCACGCGCGTCACCACCTCAACAACCTGCGTGCCGGCAAAATCCGGAACCGCAACCCCAACTTCTCCCTTCCGCGTGTGCACCATCCCCATGGCATTTGCCTCCAGGAGGCTCTGCTCAACCGCCTTGCCAGCCGAATCCTGTAGCTTGAGAAAGACGGCCAACCCTTCCTCCGGCTCCCTGCCCCTCTCCAGCACCAGGCGCAGCCGCAACTCACCGTCCCGATAGTTCCCGTCGAGCGCGGCGTCCACTCGCAATTCCTGCACGTGCGTCGGCGGCAACACAAACATTCGCACCGAACGGTCAATGCCGCCAAGGTTGTGAAACGCGTAACTGGAGGCAACCGATAGAGCTTCCGAGGCTGTGGCCACCTTCATTTCCAAATCGACTCGGTTGGTTTCGCCAGGCCGCGCGGCATCAGTGATGTCCCACTCCACCGGCGTGAACAGGTTCTCGCTGTAGCCAAGTTCGTGGCCGTTGAGCCAGTAGCCTGTGCCGCCGTGGACGGCATCGAACCTCAGGATGATGCGGTTGCCAGCCCAGGCCTTCGGAACGATGAATTCCCGCGCCACTGCAACCGGCTTGTCTTGCGGCACGTCAAACCCCTGTTGCAGCCACTGCCCGGGGACTCTAAAGGGCGCCCAACCGGGGCCGCCGATCGGCTCTGTGCGGACGTTGGTTGTGGGCCCGGGATTGAGCGCCCATGAGCCATCGAGGAGGACGCAGTTCTTGTCCAGCCCCCCCGTCTTCGCAGGCAGGGGGCGGTAGTGCACTGGCTTAAAGAACAGGTTGGTCGTGCTCACACTGCCGCTGCCCGTCCGCCCATCATGCGACGCGGTGAAATGCAACGCGCCACCAAAGACAAATCGTTCGATCTCCTTCCGCGCAAAACCGAAGATGCCCTCGGGACCTGACGTGGCGGTTGGGGTATTCGCGTTGCCGTCGTCCCGGATTCTCACTTGCGCCCCAACCACCGGATCGTAGACAGCATCCAGCACCTGTCCTTGCAGGCCGCCGGGCAAGCCCGTGATGGACCCAAATCGCAGTCCGTTGATCGCCGGCTTGTTGGCCCACAGTTCGATGATCGACACTGTGGCGTTGACCTCGCCGTGGATCTTCCAGGCCAGCGTCATTTTGCCGGACTGCGTAACCTGGCGCGGCACCTTCACGACCACGCGCGTGGCCTCGGCCTTGGGCAAGGCATGCGGCCCGTGCAGGATCACGCCATTAGCTTCGAGGCTCTGGACACGGTTGTACACATGGTCACTGGCGTAGGTCAGCGCCAGTAGGTAGGAGGCATCCGGATCAAGCCGGTCATAAACCGCCTGGATCCCTTTGTAACTGAATACCGCCGACCTCTCCTTCAGACCGGCGTCGGTGTCGCTGGTGTTGAAGGTCCACAAGTAGCAGTCCTTCATCACTACGTGGGGTTGACGTCCCTCCACTCCGCAATCGTCGTATTCCTGGAGATAAAATCCGTTGGGAATGGCCGGGAGGAGTTGGTTGGTGATAGAATCAGCGGCGCTCCCCTGCAGGGTCGCCGACATAAGAAGGCCAAAGAGAATTGTGCGCACGGGTTCTGAGCCTATTCGGCCGGCCAAGAACTAAGCCGAACTATGCCCACAACGCAAGGAGACACCCACCCAATCCTATGAATCCGCTGCGTCGGGGAGACCCAAACGAAGGCCAGTCTTTCGTCCCAAATCACGACCAGCGATTGGGTGGGCTCCAGAAAAGTGCCGCAAACCGGGCGAAACCGGTCACGACCACCGACTGCCACCCCTATTACTGGCTCCGCCCGCCCCCAAAGCCTGAGCCCCCCCACGCCCAAGCCAGCCACCGCGTTTGGACGGTGCCAATCCGGCGGGACTACGGTGTGGTTCCCATGGGGGTCGGCCCCCATGGGAACCACACCGGGGTATAGCGGGTGTCACAGCGTTGTCACACCGGGCCTGCTATCCGGTCCAGGGATAGGGCACAGTATGAGCGGATTGCGGTGCCTAGGGGCCTGCAACATCCATAAGTTGCGTAATTGCAGTTAGTAATAGGGAATGTGATAGGTACCCTATGCCTAATCCAAGCGCCGAAAACACATTAACTTGCGCAAATTCAGGCCTTAAGAAGCAGAGAGGCTGTAAATTGCGATTGAACAGCCTTCGCCGATACGTCCATTGAGGCACAAGCCACATTACGAACACTATTCTCGCTCCAATGCGAAGCAATAATTAAATCTGGAAACTGGGGCTCCGGCCTGGTAACTGCTTGACTGCATGAGTATTGCTTCCAGTCTGGGCCTGCCTGCGATTCGGCTTTGCTGGCTGCTGGCGCTTTTCGCATCTGGCCTTATGCTCCGGAGTGCCCCTGGCGCTGAGCGATTCCCCTGTGTCGTGCCCGGCGACGATGCCAGCGAGTCGGTCACTGACTTCTCAAAGCTCTCGCCCAAGGCCGCCGGAGCCGAGGGCTTTGTGCACATCGAGGAAGGCCACTTTTTTGCCGGGACCAACCGCTTGCGGATCTGGGGCGTGAACTTGTGCTTCGGCGCGAACTTCCCGAGCCACGAAGACGCCGACCGCGTCGCTGCGCACCTCGCCAAGCTCGGAGTCAACGGGGTTCGGATGCATCACCACGACACCACCGTCTCACCAAGCGGTATATGGGGCCCAATCGTCAACGGGAGGCGGACGTTGGATCCGCTGATGCTCGACCGGCAGGACTACCTGCTGGACCAACTCCACCGCCATGGAATCTACGCCAACCTCAATCTCCACGTGGGGCGCACCTTCACCACGGCGGAGGGTTTCGTCACTGAAGGACTCCCGGATGCGGTGCGCTACAGCAAGTACCTTATCTACTTCGAACCCCGCATGCGGGTGTTGTTCAAGGACTTCTGCCGCGAATACCTGTTGCATACGAACAAATACCGGGGCCTGACGCGCGCTGCCGACCCAGGCATTGCCCTGATCGAACTCAGCAACGAGAATTCCTTCAGCAAGCTCGGCCCCGACATCGCCGCACGGCTGCCGGAACCGTATCGCGCAGAGTTCAAGCGCCAGTGGAATACCTGGTTGGCTCGATGCTATGCTTCGAACGATGAGTTGAGGAAGGCCTGGGGCGCGACGGTCGAACCCGTGGGGTCATATGTTGTCGAACCTGCGAGCTGGCAGCAGAACCTGGGCGGCTGGCGCCTGCACCAAAGCGCGGAGTTCCCGGTGAACACTCTGCTCGGCCAACCCGGCCCGCAGCCGGAGCTTCGGGCTCTGCGCCTCGAAATCCCAAAAGCTGCCCCAGAACTGTATTTGCAGGAACTCCAACTGCCGAACCTGAGCCTCGCGCCGTCCCGCACTTACACGCTCTCGTTCTGGGTCAAGGCCGATGTCGCCCGCCCCGTCTTTGTGGATGTTTCCCTGCAAGGCCCCGAAGAGTGGCACGATGTGGGCCTTGCGGAAACGATCCAAGCCGGGCCGAAGTGGGAGTTGGTCACACGCGTCTTCCACACTGCGGACAGGATGCCCGACAAGGTGCGTATTTGCTTCAAGTTCGGCAAGAACGCCACCAGTTTCTCGCTGGCCGCCGTGCGCCTGCAGCAGGGCGGCGAGCATGTCGTTGTGCCGCCTGAGCAAAGCATCGAGAAGCGGAGCATAGAAATCCCGGGAGCGGGTTGGTGCAAAGCCGCCCGCCGGGATGCGAGCCGGTTCATGGCTGAAACGGAGAAGGGCTTTGTTCGCGAGATCACCGCATTTCTCAAGGAAGACCTCGGGATGCGCGTGCCGATCACTGCCTCCCAGATCACCTATCACGGCGAGGAGATCGTTGCCGAAACGTGCGACTACGCCGACATCCACGCTTACTGGCAGCATCCGCACTTCCCCGAACGGCCCTGGGATGCGAACAACTGGACGATCCGCAACACGCCCATGGAGCAGGCACCGGACGCCGACAGCCTCCTGAACCGCGCGCCGTGGCGCCTCCTGGATCGCCCCTTTACCCTCTCGGAGTGGAACATCTCCGACCCTAACGATTATGCCGCCAGCACGGTTCCCCTTGCGGCTATGGTGGCGGCCTTGCAGGACTGGGACGGTGTCTTCTTCTTTGACTACCACAGCAGTCGGGAGGCTTGGAACACCGACCGCATGCGCGGCTACTTCTCCTTCAACGGCCAGCCTGTGAAACTCGTACTGCTCAGCGCCTGCGCGAATCTTTATCGGCGCGGCGATCTCAAGCCCCTGGCAGACGTTGCCGCTGGCACACTGCTTGAGCAATTGCCCGCCACGCTCGGCCTGAGCCATCGAATTGGAGTTGATCCCAAAGCAGTTCGCCCCGCTAGACTTTCCGCGCCTGCCAAAAGGCGTCTGGCGAGTCCGGACGGCCGGATTGTATGGGATGCCGGCGACCGAAACCGGGCGCACGTGCTAATCAACACGCCCAGTTCCCGCGCCGTGTGGGGCCTGGTCGCCGGGCAGAAGTTTGACCTGGGCGGAATCCAAATTGCTTTTGGCCCAACCGACCACAACTACGCCGCGCTTGTCGTCACCAGTCTCGACGGGAAGCCGCTGGAGACCGCCGGCCACATACTTCTTGCGGCGGTCGGCTCCGCCGAGAATCAGGGCATGGTCTGGAATGAGGACCGCACGTCAGTGGGGAACAGATGGGGCACCGGGCCGACACTTGTCAACGGCATCCCGGCGGAAGTGACACTGCCTTTCCGGGTTCGCAGCGTCCACGCACTTGACGGCCGTGGCCACTCTCAAACCGAAGTTCCTGTCCGTATCCAAGGGAACACTGCGCAGTTCACCATCAGCCCGGAACTTCGCACCCTTTGGTACAAGATAGAATAATAGCGGGCGCCTGTCTTCCGCTGACCCATCTATGCGCAGCTTTCCACCGAATCCTCCTTTACGCTGACGCTGTTGGTAGTGAAATCAAGCGCGTCGTCGCGGGGGCTTCCTGACACAAGCTCAGCGCCACGGCCGCCCCTTAATCGCCCTTGACCCACCAGACGGCTGCCCCAGGCACGCCTCCGCGCTTTCCTGCTTCCTTTGCGCCTGGAATATCCCTAGCGTGAGCGCCGCATCGCAAATGAACACCGCCGCCCCAGCGCAGCCTAATTCTCGAAGCTCTGCCCGGCTGATGTCGCTCGACGTCTTCCGCGGGGCGACCATCGCCGCAATGATCCTGGTGAACAATCCCGGCAATTGGAGCGCCGCGTACAAGCCGCTGCTCCACGCCGAGTGGCACGGCTGGACCTTCACCGATGTCATCTTCCCCTTCTTCCTCTGGATCGTCGGCGTCGCCATCCCGCTGTCCACCGCGCGCCGGCTCGAGCAAGGCCAACGCCGCCGCGAGCTCCTCGTCCACGCTCTGCGCCGGGCCGCGATCATCTTTGCACTGGGCTTCTTCCTCAACTCGTTTGGCTACCTGATTGACGGCTCGCTATTCCGTGACGGCTTCACCGCCTGGCTGCACAACTACGCCACCACAGTCCGCATCCCAGGCGTCCTGCAGCGCATCGGCATCTGCTACTTCGTGGCCATGCTGATCTATCTCGGCGCCGGCATCCGCGGACAAGTCACCTGGATCGCCGCGCTGCTCGCCGGTTACTGGGTGCTGATGATTGTCGGGCCGCTGCTTGGCTGCGGCACGGGTGGCCTGGAGCGGCAAGGCAATTTCTGCGAGTACATTGATAACCTTGTGCTCAACGGGAAGGTCATTGGCACGCACGTCTGGAGTGGTGGCAAGACCTGGGACCCGGAAGGCATCTTCAGCACCGTGCCCGCCGTGGCCACGTGCCTCCTTGGCATCATGACCGGCCACGTGCTCCGCTCCAACCAAACGCCCGAGACCCGCACCGCGTGGCTCTGCGTCGCGGGCAACCTGTTGCTGCTGCTTGGAGCGGTAATGGACGCCTGGCTCCCCATCAACAAGAATATCTGGACCAGCTCCTACGCAGTGTTCATGACGGGCATGGCAATGAACTGCTTCGCCGTTGCTTACTGGCTGGTGGACGTGCAAGGGTGGCGCAAATGGGCAAAACCCTTCGCCATTTACGGCATGAATGCAATCGCCGTCTTCATGCTGGCGGGTTTGCTGGGCCGCATCTCCCTTGCCGTCAAGCTGACCAACGCCGCCGGCCATCAAGTTGCGCTAAAAACGTGGCTCTACGACAAGCTTTTCGCCCCGTTCGCCAGCCCGGAAACCGCGCCCCTCCTCGGCTTCCTCGCCAGCCCGAAGAATGCCTCGCTGATGTGGGCGCTGATGTACGTCATCGCGCTCTACCTGGTTGCGGCCGTAATGTATCGCCGCAAGTGGTTCCTTAAGTTCTGATCAGAATCGCGCCACGTTCCAGCCCTTGCGGTAACGACGTTGCAGGTAACGATTGGCCTCGGGTTGATTAGTGACTTTCAGGCGGGCGCTGTCCCACTCCAGCTTCTCCCCAGGCACCCGAATCGCCACCGTCCCCAACAGGATTGCCTCGGTCATCGGGCCCGTCTGCGCGAAATGCGACTCGGTCTTTTCGCCACCGAGACAGGCATCCACAAAATGATGGTAGTGATTGCGCGGTGGCACCTTGGGTCGCTCGATCTTGCTGAACTTGTCTTCCGGCAGCAATTGCGGCGGGGAACCGTGCGGGATGAACAGCGCGCCTTCCGTCCCAACCAACATGGACGATTCCGGCGGGTAGTCCTTCAAGTCCTCCGAATAGAGCTTGCGGATGCGCTCGGGCGGATAGAACTCCCCGTCGAACCATTCCATCACCAACTCGCGGCCTTCGGTCTTCTCATTCCCGGGGAAAGTCCAGACGATGTGGTTCCCTTGAGGCCAGGTATCCGCGCGGCGTGCAGGGGAGTCTTTCCACGACTGCTGCACTTCCGCCCAAACTGTCAGCGGTGGCGTCAGCCCGAGTCCTTTCCAAACAGGATCGAAAATGTGGCAGCCGATGTCTCCTGACCAGCCAGTGCCGAAATCCTGCCACGCGCGCCACTTGGCCGGATGGTAGATGTCCGGCGCGTAAGGACGCGTTGGGGCGCTGCCGATCCAAAGATCCCAGTTCAGGGACTGGGGCGGGGGTTGGCTAACTGCCGGGCGCGGGCCTAACAAGCGGTAGGCTTCAATTGCTCCGGGGCGGTTCGAACACAGGTAAGCGTGCGTGATCTTGCCGATTCGGCCTTCCTTCAGCCATTGGACACCGGTGCGGTCATGCAAACCTGAGGCCACCTGCGTCCCCAGCTGGGTAATAACGCCCTTCTTAATAGCGGCTAGAGTCAACGCGCGCACTTCCGCGACATCGTGACACAGCGGCTTTTGGCAGTAGACATGTTTCCGCATTTGAATGGCGCTGTAGGCGGCGGGAAAATGCGTGTGATCGGGCACGGCCACATTCACTGAGTCAATCCGGTCGCCTTCCTTCTCCAGCAGCTCCCGCCAATCCGCGTACACGCGCGCACCGGGCACGGCTTTGGCGGCCTTGTCAAGGCTCCCGGCATCCACGTCGCACAGCGCGACGATCTGCGTGCGTTGATGCTGCAGGAAGTTTTGCAGGTCAACCCATCCCATGCCGCCCACGCCAATGCAGGCGTGGTTCAGCTTCGCGTTGGGCGCAATGAACTTCCCTCCGGCCGGCGTGCTGCGGCACGACATCAAGAACGGCCCGGCGACGCCGGCCGTGGCTGCCGCACGCAGGAACTGGCGTCGAGACCACCTCTGCGGCGTGCCGTACCGCGAGAGCGCCTGAGCGGGGGAGGAAGAAAGCGTATCATTCATGCCGGCAGGTTGGAGCAGGCGCGGACCAAGAGCAAGTCTTTCGAATGCACCGACGAATCGGAGTTGAAGCGGGAGCGGCTTTCGCTCAGGCTGGAGTCATGAATCAATGGCACATGCTGGCGCTCGGGCTCGCGGTCGCGGTGTGGGCCGGCTGCAAACAAGCCGCTCTTCCTGCAGGCCCGAGCCTGCCGACTGCTGCGCAACCGAAATTGAAAACGATGAAACTGTGGCTCGGCGCCGAGGAGATGGTGGCCGAATTGGCGTTGACTCCCCAACAACAGCTAACCGGCATGATGTTTCGCACGAATCTGCCAGAGAACGCCGGGATGCTGTTTGTCTTCCCCGCGCCTCACCGCGCGTCATTCTGGATGAAGAACTGCCCGTTGCCGCTGTCGGCGGCTTACATTGATCCGGAGGGTGTCATCCTGGAAATAAACGACCTGCAGCCTCATAACACGAACTCTGTCGTGGCCACTTCGCAGCGGGTCCAGTTTGTGTTGGAAACCAGCCAGGGTTGGTTTGGAAGGCACCAAGTCGCTCCCGGGACGGTGGTCCGCACCGAGCATGGCACGCTGTTGCAGACCTTCTTCAGCAATCGCTGAGCCCACACCGTGGCGCCGCAGTCACGGTTCTCGCTCAAACGCCGTATGAGCAGCTTCGTTCCTGACTCGGGACAGGCTATCTTGGGCAAGTTCGAGAATTCCGGACAGCGAGCTGATGTCTCCGCATTCGACTAGTTCCTCCAGCCAGTCGGTGAAGAGGGCTTCCGGGTGAGTGCGCGGATCGGGCAAGTGCCGCCAGCGCCGCTCCGACCAATCATAGTAAATGCGAGTCGCGTCGTAGGCATAAGGCTTGGGAAGCCGGTCCAGCAGAATGGCGAGCATGCCCCGATCGCAACCGCCGGTCACCAGTGATCCGATGAACCGTAACTCCGCTTCTTGCGCTTCGTCGAGCTGCAGAGTGTTCGTGGGGGCGAAACTCAGCCAGCCGTCCTCGTGGAGCTTAACCGCCGCCCACCAATTGAGCCCCATTTGCCCACAGACCGCGCGCGCGTTGGCAGGAAAGAGCAATTGCTGTGCGGCGGTCACTCGGGCCGCCTCCGGGTTGTCATCGAAAGCAGTGTTCACGTCTGATACCCACAATCCCAGGGCAGCATCAGCAAAACTCCCAATCTTGCAGCCCCAGCCGTCTGGCCGGTGCTGATAGTAGTGCCGCGCCAAAGAATAGGAAGCACGAATTTGTCCCCAATGGAAGCCTAACCACGAGGAAGGCGCAGTTGGCCGAGTTTAACGCCTTCGCGGCGGGCGAGCGTTGCCTCGACCTTAGGAACGAACATCTGCGTCTCCGCAGGCAACCGCGTGGCGATGGCGTCGAACGTCCTCGCCTTCCGTTGCTGCAGGAGCTTATGCACCGTGCCCTCGCCGGCGTTGTAGGCCGCCAGCACCAACCGCCAGTCCTTGAACTGGGAATGGAGATTCGCCAGGTACTTGGAAGCGGCACGTGCGCTGGCATCCGGCCGCAGGCGATGGTCCAGTGGCCAGGTTTTGAGCCCAAAACGGCGGGCGGTGGCGGGCATGAGCTGAAAGAGCCCCACCGCGCCTGCCGGGCTGCGCGCCCGCGGATCAAACGAAGATTCCACCTCCGCAATCCAGACAAGTTCGGGTGGGACCTTCTGCGCTGTGAAAATGGGCTTCAGACGGGGCACATAGTTTGTCGCCGCTTTGGGCCAAGGCCGACCCGCAAGCCGCCTCACCCATATCTCTCGCTCAGTATCAGGTGCAGGGTTGGGGACGACCAGAGGCGGCCGACCCGGCTGTGGTTCAGGAGGTGGGAAAGTGCGTCGGACCTCTTCGGCTACTTCCAGGTAATCCAGTCTCGTTTTGAGCCAGGCGGCGTAAGGTTGCGTTTCTTCCTTGCCTTCCAGCAGCGGCAGGATGGTCCGGGCTGGAGTGATAAGAGAGGCAAGATCCACGACATACTCCCCAGTGAACCGCTGCTGGATCTCGCCGAAAAACTGCTCCACCTTGTTCCGATCCACTTCGTTCAGCAGGCGAAGGACGTCCTCGTCGAGATTCTCCTGTGCCCACTGCTCAGCGGAATGGGTGAAGTCGTCGAGACTCCAGGTGTCCTCCTGGCCGAGGGACAGGAACGAACACAGTAAAAGAACAACTGCAATGCCGTTTCGCTTCACGGAGGTCAGGATAACACACCGGATGCCACGACGCCGCAACCTCGTATTTCGTTTACAGCCGCAGTCCCTAGGTTTACCGTTAGCCTACCAACTATGGCCAACGCCATCGAATTCGTCCTTAATGGCCGCATCATCCGCCTTGAAGGCGTTTCCCCCAACACCACGCTCCTGGAGTATCTTCGTGGCGCGGGTCTGACTGGCACCAAAGAAGGCTGTGCCGAAGGCGATTGTGGGGCTTGCTCCGTGGTCATAATTGATCGCGATTCCTGGGGCCAACCCTGTTACCGCGCTATCAACAGTTGCCTGGTGCCCTTGTGCCTCATTGCCGGCCGTGAAATCGTCAGCGTGGAAGGACTCTCCGCGCGCAATCAGCTCCATCCAGTTCAGGAGAAGATGGTCGCGGCTCACGGCTCACAGTGCGGTTACTGCACACCGGGCTTCGTAATGTCCCTGTTCGAAGGATATTATCGAGGGGATATACGGCAGCCGGACCAACTCGACGACCAGTTGTGCGGCAATCTTTGCCGCTGCACAGGCTATCGGCCGATTCGCAATGCGGCCCTCCAGGCTTTTCCCGAGCGGCACTTGCGGAACGGTCATGATTCGTTTGCCGAGCGGCTCAAGAAGGGCGCGGCGGGCTTAGGCGGGGTCGAATACCATTTTGCCGGGGAGAGATTCTCTCGGCCCACGTCGCTCAGAGCCTTGCTGGAATTGGTTGGAAGTGTGCCCAATGCCAGGCTCATCGCCGGCGCGACGGAGTTGGGTCTGGACATCACTAAGCGTTTCAAGAAGTTCTCCGCATTGATCTCCGTAGAAGCGGTGCCGGAGCTCAAGGAAATTCAACGCACAGACTCCGAATGGCGCATCGGTGGGGCAGTTAGCCTCACGGAAATTGAGCAACGCATGGCGGAGGAGTTCCCCGCGTTGGGTGACATGATGCGGGTGTTTGGCTCGCGCCAGATTCGCAACCGCGCCACCATGGGCGGCAACCTGGTCACCGCCTCGCCCATTGGCGACAGCGCCCCGCTGCTCCTTGCGCTTGACGCCAAGGTGGTGCTGACCTCGCTCTCCCATCACGAAGGTGAGTCCCCTGCCCTGCTCTCGGAGCGCACCCTCCCGATTGACGAGTTCTTCCTCGCCTACCGCAAGACCGCGCTGGAGCCTGGCGAAGTGCTCAGGACTATTATCGTTCCCCGGGGCGCTTCTCGACCCGAACTCACACGCAAGTGTGCCTGGTACAAAGTGTCCAAACGGCGTGAAATGGACATCAGCACCGTCGCGGCATGCTTTACCCTGGACGTGGACTCGGAAGGCGTCATTCGTCATGCGCGGCTCGCCTATGGCGGTGTGGCTGCGATGCCCGCGCGCGCGCGCAAGACGGAGGCTGCCCTGCTTGACCAACCGTGGTGCGAGGACACGGTTCGGAAGCTCCTGCCGGTCCTTCAAGCCGAATTCACGCCAATTTCCGATCTGCGCGGCAGCGCCGATTACCGCCGCGCGCTAATCACAAGCCTGTTTGAGAAGTTTTGCTGCGACGGCAGGAGCGGGACGGCGGAGCTTGCTTCATTGGCGCTTGGACGCAGCCGCCCGGCCCGCGAGGCGCCACCTCACGAGAGCGCGCATAAACACGTCACCGGGGAGGCGATTTACACCGATGACCAGACTGCGGGGATGCTTGAGGTCTGGCCGGTCTGCTCGCCCCATGCGCACGCCAGGGTTCTGGCGCGCGACGCGAATGCGGCTCGCACTATGCCTGGGATCCGGGCTGTGCTGACGGCGGAAGATGTCCCCGGCGAGAACAATGTCGGCGGGGTGAAGCACGACGAAGTCCTGCTGGCGGACAAGGTGGCGTTATTCCACGGGCAGATTGTGGCACTTGTGGTTGGCGAGACGCAGGAGGCGTGTCGCGCGGCCGCGGAAAAGGTAGTGGTGAAGTATCACCCGCTACCGCCAATCCTCACGCTGGAGCAAGCGTTGGCGGCGCGTAGTTTTCACAATGCCCCGAATTACATCCGGCGCGGCAAAGTCGGCGCGGCGTTGGCCGACGCGCCAAGGACCCTGACAGGGGTGTTTAAACTGCAAGGGCAGGAGCATTTTTACCTGGAAACGCAGGCGGCGTGGGCCAAGCCTGGCGAGGACGGATCTGTCTCCGTCGTTTCCTCCACGCAACATCCTTCCGAGATCCAGGCTCTGCTCTCCCACCTGCTGAGCGTCCCCGCAAACAAAGTCGTCGTCCAAAGCCTGCGGATGGGCGGCGGCTTCGGCGGCAAGGAAACCCAGGGAGCGACGCCTGCGGCCCTCGCCGCGCTGGCGGCGCGCCACACCGGCCAACCCGTGCGCGTGCGCTGGAACCGCGATCAGGACATGACGCTCACCGGGCACCGGCATCCTTTTTTGGCGAAGTTCAAGGTGGGGTTCGACACCGAAGGCAGGCTGCTGGCTGCGCAAGTTCATCTCTACTCGAACGGCGGCTGGGCAATGGATTTGTCGCAGGCCGTGACCGACCGCGCGTTGTTCCATCTTGATAATGCTTACTACATTCCGGCGGTTGAGTTCCGCGGGCAGGTCGCCAAAACCAACCTCTCCTCGAACACTGCGTTTCGCGGGTTCGGCGGTCCGCAAGGGATGGTGGTCATGGAGGAAATACTCGACCGGATTGCCCGGCAGCTTGGGCTGCCGCCGGAAGTCGTGCGCGAACGGAATCTCTACCACGGAAAAGGCCGGACGAACACGACGCCCTACGGGCAGGAGATCGGGGACAACCGCATCCAGACCATCTGGCGCCGGTTGAAGCGCTCGAGCGACTTCACCCGCCGCCGCAGGGCCATCACCATTTGGAACGCCACGCATCCTAACTGTAAACGCGGCCTCGCTATAACGCCGGTCAAGTTCGGCATCAGTTTCACGGTCACCCATCTGAACCAGGCGGGCGCATTCGTGTTGATCTATCAAGACGGCACGGCGCAGGTGAATCATGCCGGCACCGAGATGGGCCAGGGGCTCCACACCAATATCACTGCGATCGCCGCGCGAGAGCTCGGCATCGAGCCCGAACATGTGCGCGTCATGCCTACCAGCACGGACAAGGTGCCCAACACCTCAGCCACCGCTGCTTCCTGCGGCACCGACCTGAACGGTGCGGCGGTGAAGAATGCGTGCACAATTCTGCGCTCGAGACTGGCTCCGGTTGCGGCACGCTTGCTCCAACAGAAGTCAGGGCGGGTGTCGGCACCAGGCAAACTGGTGTTCGCCAACGGCTTGGTTTGCGACCGCGGACGACCTCGGACTACCGTGAAATACGCCGAGGTAGTGCGCAGAGCTTACCAGGCGCGCATTAGCCTGTCGGCGACCGGCTATTATGCCACACCGGGGATTCATTGGGATCGCGTGGCCGGTCGGGGAAAGCCGTTCCACTATTTCGCCTGCGGCGCAGCGGTGAGCGAAGTTGAGGTGGACGGATTCACCGGTATGATGCGCGTCCTGCGCGCGGACATTCTGCACGACGTCGGGGACTCCGTGAACGAAGGTGTCAACCGCGGTCAGGTCGAAGGCGGCTTCGTGCAAGGCATGGGCTGGCTGACCACCGAGGAACTGCTATGGGACAACGAGGGGCGGTTGCTTACGCATTCACCCGACACCTACAAGCTTCCCTCGATCGGCGATATGCCCCAGGTGTTCAACGTCACGCTCCTGAGGAACGCCGCGCAGAAGGGCGTTGTCTATGGCAGCAAAGCCGTGGGCGAACCACCGTTGATGCTGGCGATCTCGGTGCGCGAAGCGATCCGCGATGCTGTCGCCGCTTACGGTTCGCCAGGGAGCCACGTGCCACTGGCGTTACCCGCGACATGCGAGGCGATCTTCATGGCTATTCAACAAGTTCGCTCCACGCCGCTGGCGACCCCTGCTTCCCATAGACCAGTTCCGCTCGCTTATCAATGAACTGGGCCATAATGCTCACAGCGATCTCCTGAACGCTCTGCGAGCGGATCTTGATCCCCACCGGGCAGGCCACGCGTGCCAGTTCCCCTGGGGTGGCGAGCTTCTCGTCGGCGAAATGCTCGAAGATAGTGCGGGCCTTGCGCGCGCTGCCGATCATCCCCAGGAACAGGAACGGCCGATGGATCCATTCCTTCAGCACGAGCGCGTCGTGCCGATGCCCACGCGTGACAATCAACCCGAAGCTCGGCGCCGCTGGCAAGGGGAGCATCAGCAACTTCTCCCACAACTCGGCCTGCAGAGTGACTTCGGATGGGAAGAACTGGTGATTGGCCAGCGCAGGCCGGTCATCGAAGACCGTTACGCTAAAGTCCAACTGCAAGGCCAGCGGCGCGACTGCTTGTGCAATGTGCCCCGCCCCGGCAATCCACAGCGCGCACGGCGTCGTGACCGTCTCAGAGTAGAGCCAATCACCACCACGCACCGCACCAGCGCCCTGGAGGGCACCAGGGACGTGCTTGATGCTGTAGTCCCCCGTGACGCCCCATACCGCAGCCCGCCGTCTCTCCGCCAGATCCCTCCAAAACTGCTCTCCAGCCTTCTGTGCGTTAGGTAGGATTAGCCCGCACACTTTCCCTCCGCACATCAGACCGTCGTCCCAGCCGAAATCGTGATCGAGCAGCAGGTCAAATGTCGCCGCCTGCCCGGTGCGCAACGACTGCGTCGCACGATGTTGAATCTCCGCTTCCAGGCAACCACCGCCCAGCGTGCCCTTGATCCGCCCGTCACCGTAGAACAGCGCTTTGGCGCCGACCTTCTGCGGGCTGGACCCCTTCACGCCAGTGATGATGCCCAGCGCAACCGGTTCTCCGCTGCGCGCGGCCTCCGCCAAGGCCTGGAAGACGATGTTTCGCATGAACCACAGCACGATAGCGCCCCCACGCCCGGGAGTCGAGAACCGGGCCCGGTAAGATCGCCAAGGCAGACCCACGCGCTGAACCGCCGCAGACCAGACTCGTATGGTGGGCAAGGCGACCTTCCCAAGCCAGTGCTACTACTCTTCCACTACCCACACCGCCTGGATGCCTGAGTCACAGGGATTACGAGGCTAAAACTGCCACCAGCCAAATCCGGGTAGGCCATCCCTATCCCCAACCCGCACACTGTCCATATTTTGGACAGTAATGCTGGCAGCTAGCCCTCTCCAGTCCCCGCTGAACCCGGAACCTTTGGCTTGGAGTTACGGTGACGGCACGGTGGTGCCCCGGTGTGTATCCCATGGGGAGCGCTCCCCATGGGATACACACCGTGGCCAGACCGCACTAACAAGCCATAGACCAGCCAAACGCGAGGCAACGACGGCGTAGGACCACCGTCACGTCGTCGTCGCCTGTGCGGCGGGGGTGCAGGAGGCTAAGAGGGGAGTGCGAGACGACGAATCGCTATCGGGATTCCCCGGAAATCCGCAAGAACCCAGATTAACGGTTCCAGCGTGGCCTCCATTCGCGGGCCAGCTCAAGCGTAAGAATCTCCTCGAAACGGCCAGATTCCAGTCCTAACGTCTGTCCCGTCATTAGGATGCCGACGACTATGCTTGAGAGATTCTTTCGCCTTTCGGAGAACCAGACCAGCACTCGCGTCGAATTACTGGCTGGATTGACGACGTTTCTGACGATGGCCTACATCATATTCGTTCAGCCGTCCGTCCTGTCCGGAGCGATGTTCGGCAAACCCACCGGCATGGACTTCGGGGCAGTGACTGCGGCGACTTGTGTGTCCGCGGCGCTCGCCACGGTCCTCATGGCACTCTACGCGCGCTATCCCATCGGCCAGGCACCGGGCATGGGGGAGAATTTCTTCTTCGTCTTCTCAGCCGTACCAGCGGCCGCAGCTGCTGGCTTTGACAATGCGTGGCAGGTGGCCTTGGGCGTGGTGTTCATCTCCGGCGTGCTGTTCCTGATTCTGTCGCTGGCAGGATTGCGGGAACTTGTATTCAACGCCGTCAGCCCCAGCCTCAAGAACGGGATTGCGGCGGGCATCGGGCTCTTCATCGCCTTCATTGGGCTGCAAAATGCGGGGTTGATTCTCAAGGATCCCGGCACAGCGGTGAAGATGAACGCGCACTTCGCCTCGCCCGATCTGATCGTCTTCTTCGCTGGCCTGCTGCTGACGGCTGTGCTGCATGTCCGCAGGGTGCCGGGCTCAATCCTGTGGGGCATCGTCGGAGCAACGGCGCTGGCAGCTGTGTTCAAATTGGGCTTGCCTCACCTGCCCCGCTCGATTGCGACCGCCCCGGATGTGACCGGGTCGGTGTTGATGCAGCGCTTTGAATTCGCGAAGGGCATCGTGGCTGCGCCTCCCTCGCTGGCGCCGACGTTTCTCAAGATGGACCTAGCGGGTGCGCTCACGCCGAAGATGCTGCCGTTCATCTTTGTGTTTCTATTCATGCTGGTTTTTGACGCCATCGGCACGCTGATCGGCGTGTGCGAGCAGGCTGGCTTCATTAAGGACAACAAACTGCCGCGCGCCAAGCAGGCGATGCTCTCCGACGCCGTCGGCACAGTGGCCGGGGCGGCGCTGGGCACAAGCACCGTAACGAGTTTCATTGAGAGCGCGGCGGGCGTTGAGCAGGGCGGGCGGACAGGATTGACCGGACTGGTGGTCGGCGCACTGTTCCTGCTATCGCTGTTCTTCAGCCCGGTAATTGCGATGGTGGGCAGCTACCCGCCCATAACCGCGCCGGCGCTGGTGATTGTCGGCGCCATGATGATTCAGAACGTGGCAAAGGTGGACTGGAAGGATTACAGCGAGTCTGTGCCCGCCTTCCTGACGATGATCGGCATTCCTCTGTCCTACTCGATTGCGGATGGCCTGGCGCTGGGCTTCATCAGCTACCCGATTATCAAGTTGTTCAGTGGCAAGGGCCGCGAAATCGGCTGGCTAACGTACGCGCTGGCGGCCGCCCTCGTGGCCTATTTCCTATTCGTCCGTAGCCGGATTTAGCAGCTCACGTGAGATTAGTCATATCGTGAGCGGCAAGGAAATTCGGCGTCTCTTGGGGTCGGCTGACCCTCTTTTTCTCTCGCGAGGCTGGGAAACTCGGTCCATTCTCGGCTATGCGCGAACTCCAGCGAAAGCTCTGCATCGCCCGCGGGGAGCGACCCGCCGAGCGGCTCTTCAAGAACGCCAGCCTCATCAACGTCCTCAGCGGCGAAATCTACCGCGCCAATGTGGCGGTGGACGACGGCCGCGTTGTCGGCGTGGGCGACTACAAAGCCCGGCACGTTACTGACCTCAAGGGCGCCTACCTGGCCCCAAGCCTCATCGACGGCCACTTCCACGTCGAGAGCTCCATGCTGACCACGCGGGAGTTTGCCCGCGCCGTCGTTCCCCATGGCACCGGCGCGGTGGTCATTGACCCCCACGAATACGCCAACGTGCTCGGCCTGGACGGCATCCGCTACGTTCTGGAATCCAGCCGCAACCTGCCGCTGGACTTTTTCATCATGCTGCCTTCGTGTGTGCCGGCCACGCACCTGGAGACCGCCGGCGCGCGGCTCACCGCCGGGGACCTCGCCCTGATGATCGGCGACGACCGCATTGCCGGCGTCGCCGAGCTGATGAACTACCCAGGCGTTTACCTCGGTGCCGAGTCTGAGTTGGCCAAGGTCGAGGCCGGCAAAGGCAAGAATATTGACGGCCATGCCCCCGGCCTGCGCGGCCGCAACCTTAATGCCTACATCCTCGCCGGCGTCCAGTCCGATCACGAATCCACCGAGCTGGCCGAGGCCAAAGAGAAGCTCCGCCTGGGCATGCACGTGCTCCTGCGCGAAGGCAGCACCGAGCGCAACCTCGGCACCCTGGTGCCGCTGGTCAATCCGCACAACGCCATGAACTGCTCGTTCGCCACCGACGACAAGCTCGCCGGCGACCTCGTCTCCGAAGGCCACATTGACCACAGCCTCCGCAAAGCCATTAAGCTCGGCCTCCCGCCTATGGTTGCACTCCAGGTCGCCACCATCAGCACGGCCCGCCACTACCGCCTCCGTAACTTCGGCGCCATCGCCCCCCGCTACTGGGCGGACTTTGTCGTCTTCGACAACCTCAAGCACCTCAAGGTCCGCCAGACCTACAAGAAGGGCATCCTCGTCGCCGAGGACGGACAATACCTGGCCCCCCCGCGGCCCCTTGTCCCCCGCCCGCGCAGCACCATGAACCTGCGCTACCGGGCCCCCGAAGACTTTCGCGTCCGCCTCAAGCACCCCGCGAAGATTCGCGTGATCGAGATTATCCCCCACCAGATTGTCACCCGCCACACCCTCGAGCGCCCCCGCACTGTGGACGGCCAGATCGTCCCCGACGTCCAGCGTGACCTCCTGAAGCTGGTCGTCGTCGAGCGGCATCACGCCACCGGTAAGGTCGGCGTCGGCTTCGTGCGCGGCTTCAAGCTCAAGACCGGCGCCCTGGCCTCGACCGTCGCCCACGACGCCCACAACGTCGTCGTCGTCGGCACCAACGACGCCGACATCGCCTTTGCCATCGAACAGTTGGTGCGGATGCAGGGCGGTCAGGTGGCCGTCAGCGACGGCAAGGTGCGCGCCGAACTGGCTCTACCGATTGCCGGGTTGGTCTCCGACCGCCCGCTCAAGGAGGTTATTGCCCGCATCGCCGGTTTGAACGCCGCCGCCCGGGGCATGGGTTGTCGTCTCGAAGCTCCCTTCATGACCCTCTCCTTCCTGAGCCTCTCTCCCATCCCCGAACTCAAGCTCACCGATCAGGGCCTTATTGATACCGTCACCATGCGCCCTACCAGCCTTTTGGCTTAAACGGGTCCGCCGCCCCACCCGTTAACGGTTCTGGCTCAGAAAATACAGCAGGCAGGCCACCACCGCCGAAACCACCGCCGCCGCCGCAATCGCCCAGCGCAGAAAACGCATCTCCTTCTGCCGGCGGGCCCTGCCGCCCATGCCAGGCAACAGATAGAACCGTTCTCGCTCCTTATCTCGTTCAAACCAAAGCATGGGGGAAAACTTCATCGCCAATCATGCCCGTGCCAAAGCCGCAGGAGAGAGATTCCCCGACTCGATTCCGATAGCTTGATGCGATAGCACGGGTCCCATCATGCCAACTATGCCGGGCGGTGACCAGACCTTTCTGCTCCTTGGCGCAGCAGAGCTGCTGAATCCCGGCAATGTTGGTCATTGACATCCCCGGGCGGGCCACACAGGATGGCGTCGGCAAATGGTTCAACCGCTAACATAAGGATGCGACATGAAGACGACTTGCCTCACCAAGTGGCTTTGCTTCAAGCCAACTGATTCGTTGAAGGGCTTCGGTTTGATTCTGCTCAGTGCGGTCATTGCGGGATGCTCGCAAGCGAAGCCTGAGAAGATCGTTATATTAGGCTCCAATACGATTGGCGAGGAGCTGGCTCCCCTGCTTGTGGCCGAGTATAGGAAGGAACATCCTGCCATCGCGGTTGAGATGGAGTTTAAAGGAACCAGTTACGGGATGGGGGCACTAATGGTGAGTCGCTGCGACATCGCGGCCGCCTCGCGGGAGGCAACCACGAACGAGATTACACTGGCCAAGGCCCGAGGAATTGAATTCGACGATCATATTATCGGCGCTTACGACGTCACAGTCATTGTGAATGCGGGAAGTCCACTGACCGACCTCACTAAGGAACAAGTGCGCAATCTCTTCACTGGCGCCACTGCAAACTGGAAGGATGTCGGGGGGCCCGATGCGCCGGTGAATCTGTATATCCGCCACCCCATTTCTGGCACCCACCTCGGCTTCCGCGAATTGGCGATGGAGAACAAGCCCTATGCCATTAATGTGAAGACCTTCACCAATTACACCGAAATCGTCCAGTCGGTTGCCCAGGACCCGCATGGGATCGGCTACTCTACCATCCCCTTGGCCAGCAAGCCAGGTGTCAAGGCCATCTCCATTGGGGGAGTGGCCCCCACTGTCGAAGCCGTAAACAAGGGCCTTTATCCTTACGCGCGGGTGCTGCGCCTTTACACCGATAAACTCAATTCAACACCCGCGGCTCGTGCGTTCATTGACTTTGTGGAGTCAGAGCGCGGGCAGGCTCTCGTGAATCAATTGGGCTTTGCGCCCCGCCCCTGACTCGCCTCCAGACTGGGAACCCGCGCGGCGGGGCGTCCTTACAGACCGCTATCTTGGCTTGACTTCGTGTCCCTTTGGCTTCAGCATATTCTATATGCGAGAGTCGGAGCGGCGTTGATGGAAGCGAATGCCTTCGGCTAGTGCCCAGGCGCAAGGCTGTTCCCTCCTAGAATTAGAAATAACGGAAATAGACAATGAAGATCTTAGTCTGGTGTTTAAGTCCGGTGGCTGCATTCGCGGCGTTGACCTTGTTCGGCTCGACCACGCTCCTACCGGGAGCGGAGGAGAAGAGCGGCGGGCCAGTTGATCGCCTCGAACGGCTGGAACGGCGCGTCAATGAGATGGCCCAACAGCAACAACAACTATTGCGCCGGCTTGGCGCGCAGCAGGAACGCCAAGCACCAAGGGACTCGATTGGACGTGACAACTTGCGGCCCATGAAACCGGTGCGCGATCGCTCCGGCATCGGTCAACCGAGGCAAGGCGATCGGCCTTCGGCGTCGGTAGCCGCGCCCGCACCCGCTTACCCGCCTCTGGCAGCCGGGAAGGCCTGCAAAGACATCGCCGGCCTCGTGAAACTATGTCTGCTGGTGGGCTTTATTTTCAACATCCTGCTGGCCATTTGGATCTTCACTGACATTCGCAAACGGGGCGAAGGCTCGGGCATCTTCATTGGCCTGGCGCTGTTGGCAGGCATCCCCGCCGCAATCATTTACTCGCTCGTTCGCATCAGCGATAAGAAGCCTTGACGGAGCTGACGTTCCTGGTCCGTAATGCGTAAACTGGCACTCGTGATGGCCGGGTGGCTGACGGGCTTCGCCGGCCGTGGAACTGCGGCACCCGCGATTGATGCCGCGGGGAGTGACCCTTATGCACCCGCACGTCAGCGCATGGTGGCCGAACAGCTCGTCGGCCCGGGCCGGAACATCACCAACACCTGGGTCTTAACCGTGATGGGACGAATCCCGCGCCATGAATTTGTCCCTGAACGGCGCCGTTCCGAAGCATACCGCGATCATCCCCTGCCCATCGGTCACGGGCAGACCATTTCGCAGCCCTTCATCGTTGCCTTCATGAGCGAGAGGCTCGAACCCAAGCCTGCCGACCGCGTTCTGGAAATTGGCACCGGCTCCGGCTATCAGGCCGCCGTCCTCGCCGAACTGGTGGCCCAGGTCTACACGATTGAAATCGTTGAGGACCTCGCACGGCGTGCCGCCACGGACCTAAAGCGTCTCGGATACACCAATGTGCACGTGCGCGCCGGCGACGGTTACCAGGGGTGGCCTGAAGCCGCCCCATTCGACGCAATCATTGTCACTTGCGCGCCGGAGCAAGTGCCAAAACGCCTGATCGAACAGCTCAAGGACGGCGGCCGGATGATCATCCCGGTTGGGCGCGCCTGGAACCAAGAGCTGGTCCTGCTGCGCAAGCAGGATGGCAAACTCGAACAGCAGGCCGTCCTGCCGGTGCGCTTCGTTCCCATGACGGGCGCGGCCGAAGAAAGATCAAAAGTCAAAAGCCCGAGTCCCAGGCAAACGCAAGAGCCGAAGCCCCAGGAAAGCCTGCGTCCGTGACTGCTGAACTCTTGACGCATTGACCCAGCCGGGGTTCTGGCTTTTGAGGTGCCGAATTTGGGACTTCGGCCCTCGGGTCTCGGGGTAGCTTCGTTGCGCGCACTCCCACAGGGAGCGAAGCCTTGTGTCTTGAGCCTACGCCCGGAGTCTCCTACGATCTCAACACATGCATACCACTGCGCCCAAGTCAGACACCCGATTCACCCGCCGCCAGTTTCTTCGTGGCACCACGCTCAGCACCGCCGCCTTTATGGCGGTGCCCGGCGCGGTGCTGGGATTGCGCGGGGCGACCTCTGCGAACCGGAAACTGAACATTGCCGGCATCGGCATCGGCGGACAAGGTGCTCACGACCTCAGCCAAATGGAGAGCGAGAACATCGTCGCCCTCTGCGACGTGGACATGGAACGCGCCGGCCACACCTTCAGGAAGTACCCCAAAGCGCAGCAGTTCACCGATTACCGCCAGATGCTTGACCAGTTGAAGGAGATTGACGGAGTCGTCATTGCCACGCCCGACCATCATCACGCCCCCGCCGCGATGGAGGCTATCAAGCGCGGCAAGCATGTCTATTGCGAGAAGCCGTTGACGCATTCGGTGTGGGAGGCACGGCGACTGGCACAAGCGGCGCGGGAGGCAAAGGTCGCGACCCAGATGGGCAATCAGGGCCAGGCTTCCGAGCAGACGCGCCGCCTCTGCGAGTACATCTGGTCCGGCGCCATCGGCAGAGTACACGAAGCCCACATCTGGACCGACCGCCCCTCCCGGGGATTATTCGACGAGTACTGGCCGCAAGGCTGCGCCCGACCCGAGGACAGGCCGCCGGTGCCTGCAACGCTGAACTGGGACCTCTGGCTGGGCCCGGCGCCTTTCCGTCCATATCACCCGGCTTACCTTCCCTTTAAGTGGCGCGGCTGGTGGGACTTCGGCACGGGCGCCCTTGGTGACATCGGCTGCCACGCGATGGACCCGGTGTTTCGCGCGCTCAAACTGGGCGCTCCTCTCAGCGTCCAGGCTGCCTCGACACGCGTAAATCAGGAGACCTTTCCTCTGGGCTCGATCGTGACCTACCGGTTCCCGGCGCGCGGGGCTACGTCCCAAGCCATCAATGGCCATGTGACAGGATTGACTGGCGCGCCAAGCGGGGCAGTCGCCATGCCACCATGCACGCTCGTTTGGTACGACGGCGGGCTGCGCCCGTCCCGGCCCGACGCCTTGCCCGAAGGAAGGGCCCTGGGCGACAACGGTCGTCTTCTCATTGGGGAAAAGGGATTTATTTTGGGCAACGAAGTTTACCCCGAGTCGTGTGCCAGGGAGGTCCACGACCTTTCCAAGAGTATTCCACGTTCCAAAGACCACCACCAAGAGTGGATCCAGGCGTGCAAAGGAGGCAAGCCCGCTGGCGCAAACTTCGACTGGGCCGGGCCACTCGCCGAGTCGGTCCTCCTGGGCAACGTCGCTCTACGAGTCCAACTCCGGGAAGACCTGACGCTTTGCAGTCTTCTTTGGGACGGCGCTAACCTCCGGTTCACCAACCTCGAAGACGCGAACCTGTTCCTGCGCCGCGAATATCGCGCCGGTTGGAGCCTTTGAGACAAGCCAGGCGGGGCTGAACTACTTCGGCTCCGCTGTCTTGCCGCTTATCCGCGTGGCCACTTCGTTCAGAAGTTCCTGGTACTGGCCTTTGTGGAGCTTGCCAATCCTGATTTCCTCCTCCAGCGGCTCTCCCCTGTTGCGCAGGAAGAATGCCTCGCACTTGAGCTGGCAGGTGCCGGGCAATGCCTCCCCGACCGATACCCTGACGCGTACCCAAACGCGTTGTCCCATCCAGTTGCCGTAAGCGAGATTGTTCATTGCCGTGCCTTCCTTTTCGAAGCATAGGCTAGCCCAGGTTCTGCGAGTCACCTTATAGCCATGGTCGTGGAACACCTCCGAGGTGACATCGCTCACTCGCTCGGGCGGCTGGCCACGAATCTCGACAGAGGCGAAGTGAGCCGACTTCGCCGTCTTAGTCGAACTGCAGCCAGTGCCCAGGAATGTGCCAAGACCAATGGCCAGCAGGACAGCCAGGCCCCAGGGGCGCAATGGCAGACCAGAACGATCACTCCTCATAGTTGTTTGTGCTTTCTTTATGTTGTTGGTTCTCGAAGCCGCCCGTTCGGACGGCGAGTGCGGGCGCTTGCCAATACGGATTTTGGAGCCGCGCTTCAAAACTCGAGCTGCACCCCCTGCAACCGATGGGCCAGTTGGCGCAGAATCCGTTCCTCGTCCGCCAGGTCCTTCGCGGGGAAGGTAACGCTGAACCGCAAGTAAGCGCCCGCGTCATCCCAAGGCACCGTGGAAATCAACCTTTCGGTGATCAGCCATTGCGAGGCCGCTTCCGCGCTGCCGAATTCAATTCGGCTGCCGGACCTGGTCACAAGCGCCTTGGGCGCCTTGACATACAGGAAGAATGATCCCTTCGGTTTCCGGGCCTGGAACCCCGCGCCCGCCAGCGTCCGCACCAGCCCGTCCATCCGTCGTGAATACTTCGCCGCAATCCGGGCGGTAATATCGGGATGGTCGAAGCCATGCGCCGCGGCATGCTGGATCGGCAGAAATTGCCCCGAGTCCGTATTGTCCTTCACATCCCCGTAGGCCCGCACGAGCAACTCATTGCCGGCCACAAATCCGCACCGCCACCCCGTCATGTTGAGTGATTTGCTGGCCGAGTGCAGTTCCACGCCCACCTCCTTAGCCCCGGGCGTCGCCAGGAAGCTCAACGGCCGGCCCTCGAACACCAACGCTGCATAAGCCGCATCGTGGATGACGACCAGGCTATTCTTGCGCGCAAATGCCACCACTCGAGCAAAGAACTCGGGCGTCGCGCTCGCGCCGGTCGGGTTATTCGGATAGTTCAGCACCAGCACCTTGGCCTGGCTCAACACTTCCGCGGGTACCGAGTTCAAATCCGGGAGGAAGCCGTTGTTCTCCGTAAGAGCCAGGTTATGCACCCGCCCGCCCAGATACTTCGCGTGCGTGCCGAACACCGGATAGCCGGGCACCGTCATGAGCACATAATCTCCCGGATCAATCAGCGCCGTCGGCAGTATGGAAAGCGCCGCCTTGCTGCCAATCGAGTGAATCACCTCGCTTTCCGGGTCAATCTCTTCCACGCCGAACACACGATCCAGGTAGCGGGCCGCCGCCTCTTTCAGGACCGCGTCGCCGTTGTCCGCGTAACCGCGGTTCTCCGGCTTGCGCGCCTCGGCACAGAGCTGATCCACAACTTCGGGGAACGCCTTTTCATCCGGCTCTCCGATACCCAGGTCAATAATCTCCTCGCCGGGATGCGCCGCCAGAGCCGCGCGCCTCGCCCGTTTGATCTTCTCGAATTTGTAGATAGTGCCCGACTTGCCGTATTCCCGGCCGCCGATACGAGCTGCAAACAGGTTCTGAATATAAGACTCGGTCATAACCTCGACGAAATTCCAGCCGATGCTCTTCACCGGAGTAGCCGCACTTCGTCTGGCTACATTAGTCAAAAGCACCCGCCGGGGCAAGAATCCAAGTCAACACGGTTTCTCAATCACCCCCGACGAAACAGACCCGAGATTCGCTGCCGCATCTGCTTGGGCTCAAACGTCCAGAAAGGCAAAACTGGAAGCTCTTGCCCATGTTCACTGTATGAGGCCAGGATTACCGCGGCCCCTTTTATCATTTCCATTGCCCGGGCATTGCCTTAACAATTCCGCCCTGTTAGGTCATGAACCGAGCCGTATTTCTCGACCGCGATGGGACCATCATCGAGGAAAGAAACTACCTCTCCCGCATAGAGGAGGTAGTTATTATCCCCGGTGCGGCAGCGGCGTTGAGATGCTTGTGCCAAGCCGGGTTCAGGCTTTTCATCGTGTCCAACCAGTCTGGCGTGGGGCGAGGCTATTTTACGCTGGCGCAAGTCGAGGAAGTAAACCAGTATCTGCTCAGGGAACTTGGCCGCGAAGGTGCACGCTTTGATAGGGTGTACATCGCGCCCGAGGCGCCCGATGTGCCTAGCCGGGGCCGCAAGCCGTCACCGCAATTCCTACTGGATGCGCGCGATGAGTTCGGCCTGGATTTGGCGCAGAGTTATATGATTGGCGACAAACTGATTGATTTGGAATGCGGCTGGAATGCCGGCGTGAAACTCTGTCTGCTGGTCCGTACCGGTTACGGGGCGGAACAGGAGCGCGCATCCGCCGGCAAACTGGCGGCCGCCACTGTCGTGGACGATTTGGCCGCGGCGGCACAGTTGATACTCAAGCAAACCTGAACCCCCGCCCCGCCGGGCGGGGCATTTCCGAGAGAGACTCCCAAACGAAAGAACAAGAATTATGTGTGGCATAGTTGGATACGTTGGCAAAAGAGAAGCAACCCCGTTACTCATTGAAGGCCTCCGCCGGTTGGAATACCGCGGCTACGATTCGGCCGGCGTCTGCATCCTGGCGGACCGGCGTTTGCAGGTGCGCAAGCAAGTCGGGCGCGTCGAAGGGCTGGCACAGTCGCTCAAGGCAAAGCCAGTCAAAGGGTCCCTGGGCATTAGCCACACCCGCTGGGCCACCCACGGGCTGCCCAGCGACATCAACTCCCACCCGCACCTCGACCAGTCCGGCAAGATCGCCATGGTGCACAACGGCATCATCGAGAACTACGCCAGCCTGCGCCATCGCCTCCAGCGCCACGGGCACCAGTTCCTGTCCCAGACCGACACGGAGGTCCTGGCCCACCTTATTGGTTATCACCTCGAGAAGCTGCCCGCCAGGAACGGCGGCGTCAGCCCAGAGCGTCTCGTCCAGGCCATCTTCGCCGCCACTGGCGAGGTTGACGGCACATATGGCATCGCGCTCATGCATCAGGACCTGCCGGGCTATCTGTTCGGCGCTCGGCGCGGGTCGCCGCTGGTGGTCGGGACGGGCAAGGGCGAGAACTTCCTTGCCAGCGACGTTTCCCCCATTGTCGCGCACACCCGCAAGGTCATCTATATGCACGACGGCGACGTCGTCACGCTCACTGACAAGGACTTCGCTTTACAAGCCAAGGGCAAGCCGATCAAGCGTGCGGTCAGTTCGGTGGATTGGTCGGCTGAGGAGGCCGAGCGCGGGAAATACCCGCACTACATGTTGAAGGAGATCTTCGAGCAGCCTGGCCGCGTAGCCGAGGTGCTCAAGCGCACGCTTCGTCCCGCGAAAGGCAACGTCGAGTTTGAAGAAATGGCCCTCAAACCCAAGGAGCTGGCCAAGATTGAGCGGCTCATCCTCGTCGCCTGCGGCACGAGCTGGCACGCCGCGCTGGTGGGCGAGTATGTCATCGAGACGCTCGCCCGCATGCCGGTCGAGGTCGAGTACGGAAGCGAAATGCGGTATCGCGGCCGCCCCATCGAGAAGAACACGCTCATGGTATCCATCTCCCAATCCGGGGAGACGGCGGACACGCTGGCGGCCATCCGCGGCGCCAAGGCCCAAGGCGCCCGCACGCTTGGCATCGTCAATGTGGTGGGCTCGACCATTGCGCGCGAATCCGACGCGGACATCTACATGCGGGCAGGCCCCGAGATCGGCGTGGCCTCGACCAAGGCTTTCGAGATGCAGACGCTACAGCTGACCCTGCTGGGCATTGCCCTGGCTCGACAGCGCGGCGAGCTCTCAGCCGCCGAGGGCCGGAAGCTCGTGCGCGAGTTGCAGACCATCCCAGGCAAGATCGAGAAGATTCTGGCCGGCGACGCGCACTTGCGGAAGATTGCCAGGAAGTATCACAAGGCGACCGATTTCCTTTACATGGGCCGCCAATTCAACTTCCCCGTCGCCCTGGAAGGCGCCCTGAAGCTGAAGGAGATTTCCTATATCCACGCCGAAGGCTATCCCTCCGCCGAGATGAAGCACGGGCCTATCGCACTTATCGCGCCCGACTTCCCGAGCGTATTCGTGATTCCGCGCGACGCCATGTATGACAAGAACATGAGCAACGTCGAAGAGATCAAAGCCCGCAAAGGGCCGATCATCGCCGTCGCGACCGAAGGGGACACCGAAATCGCCCACAAAGCCAACGATGTCCTCTACGTCCCGCGGACAATGGATATCCTCCAGCCGCTGCTGACGGTGGTGCCGCTACAACTGTTGGCCTACCACATCGCCGTCCTGCGCGGCTGCGATGTAGACAAGCCCCGCAACCTAGCCAAGAGCGTCACCGTAGAGTAGCCTCGCCCATCCTTATGTATTTCTGTATTCAGGGAGTAAAGTTGGAAACTAGGTAATAAAGTCGGAAACCGTGCAATAGAGATGAAAACTGGAGGGCACGCGGCGGGCCCTCCGCAGGGAATAGAGTTGGAAACCGATGACGCTTATTCTCAGATCGAGAACAGCCCTCACTACTACGAACGCAATACATAGCACTCTTGTTCTGAGGTTCTCTGTATATGTCCCCATGAAGATCCACGCTCATACCATCTCCTAACCCGGCGTAGCCGGAACCAAGAGGTTGGGGCAGATTGGCGGGGATGGAAACGACCAATATCCCCCCGGCTCCCGAGCCGAGTTCACTGATTTCGCGTTACGCTTCACAGATTGCCGGACAGTTGGGCTGTTTTGATCGTGTCATCATCACCGGCAGTTTACAGGACGTGTGTCATCCCGCCGCTTTGGAGCGACAGCTTCACTTTGCCAACATTCGTTGTTTTGATCTGGGCCTCTTCGCCGAACCGCTGCGGGATGCGATGCGGGATCACGCCCTGACGCTGGCCCGTGCCGCCGGGTTGGAAGTGGAGTTCATTCAACGGCGGAACTTTCGCAAGGAAGAGCGCATCGCCGAGATTCTCCACCGGCGGAGGGATCATCCCGGACTGCTGCCTGTCTTCTCAGCGATGGAGCCTTGTCCGGCGTTCCGGCCCTGGCATGACAAGCTGAGCGGGCGCACCGGCGTCAAGATCACCCAGGGCAAATGCTTGCACTTCTATTTCCACTCCGTTCCCATAGCTTGGGAAAAGCAGGGGTGAACCGATTGATTTCCGAGAGAATCAAGGGTCTTGTTGCAGAGCGGCGTTAAGACTTTGTTCAGGATTGTATGACTACGGGGGGATTTTTG
>Ga0209507_1000331_pt1 | contig 56927 bp, 38 predicted proteins | sample AD_UKC028_MetaG_FD_184414 | JGI IMG/M metagenome (GOLD analysis project Ga0209507, IMG submission 184414) | Active sludge microbial communities of municipal wastewater-treating anaerobic digesters from USA - AD_UKC028_MetaG (SPAdes) (version 2) | ecosystem: Engineered > Bioreactor > Anaerobic >...
GGGGCGGGGCGGCGCCGGGCCATCTGCTTCGTTGCTCGGTCGGTCGAGTATCGCGGGGGGATACACTCCCTCCCTTGCGCCTCGCATCTGGCCCGGCGGCGCTCCCGCCAAAATCGGAAGTAATTTTTGCACAGACCCTTAGATTCGCCTCCAGCGTCCGCATCACCAGATGATAGTGGTCATCAGGACCAACACGTAGATGGAATTGACCCCATTGTTATCAATCGGCCAAGGATCGCCTCTCGGGCCATCGCCAGCAAATTAACCTGTATCATGAGGTGCCAAATGGCCGGTCCACATCGCCCGAACCGGCTCGTTCGAGGTCGTGGCCGATCACCGAAACAAATCCCCCGCCGGCCATTGCTGGATTCGGTGTGTTGCCTGACCCATCACCGAGTCGATCGCCGCAAAGTCCTTTCCTCTTTGATTGAACAGCACGACACAGCCGATGCCGCTTCGCCACCGGGCCAGAAAGGTATAGGTGCCCGGCAGCGAACCGGTATGCCAGGTGTTGCGTTGGCCATTGCCATAATCCCGGACTTGCCAACCACACGCGTAGTAGGAATCGCCGAGTTGATAGTCCTTGCCCGCGAGGTTCTCCGGAAGAGCGAACATCCGCTCGATCGAAGCGGCCGAGAGCGCCGGATGATGATTCGGATCATCCAGCGCCGCGACAAACCGGGCCAGATCGACCGCCGACGCCAGCCACCCGCCATGGGCATCGAGATTCTCGACGCGAAAGCCCCCGTACGGGCGCTCCCCCTCATACTGCACCTCGCCCGGGAACCGCTCCGCCAACCGCGACTTGCCGATTCGCATGTTGCGGATGGCCAGCGGAGCCAGGATCTCCTGGCGCACGTATTCCTCGTAGGTCATTCCGCTCCGTTTCTCGATCACCCGCCCCAGCAAGCAATAACCGTAATTGCTGTAAGCATAGGTTGTTCCCGGCTCAGACTGCAGCGGTTCACCGTTCATGCAGGCGATGATGTCGGCGGTCCCGATCGGCAATGGAACCCTCAGGGCCGCGGCAAACCGTCGATCCCGAAACATCGGATCATATGACTTGGCGCGATCCCATCCGCCCAGGTGCTGCAGTAGATGCAGAATCGTGACCTTTGGCAGCCTCTGATCCATGGTCTTGCCCTTCACGGGCGCGAGGTCCAGCACCTCCACCACTTTCTCGTCCAGACGCAACTTGCCCGCTTCGACCAGGTGGAGAACCGCCACCGCCGTGATCGGCTTCGAGAGACTGGCGATGCGGAACAGGGATTCCGGCCCCACGGGCTCCTCCTCTGTGCCCGCCCAACGATAGCCTTTGGCCAGCATCAACCGCCCCTGGTATGTGACGGCAAGCGCTCCCGCCGAGATCTTCCGCTTGACCATGAATGCCCGCATGGTGTCGTCCAAGGCCACGAGTTCCGGCCCGGCCGATTCGCCCGTCGCCCGCCAGACTCGATCCGCGGCCTTTGCGTGCGCGCTGGCCAGCAGGCTAATGGCTATGATCGCCGCGAATGGTTTCATTTCTGTCCTTCGTCGTGGATTCCGCCGTCCCCACCCAGAGCGCGAGCCGCGCGGGCCGTCACCCTGTGGAATGTCCGCCCATGTGTCACCAAACGCCTGATGACTATCGCATTTCGGCCAAACCGACAAATCTTTTGAAGATACCACAGCCTGCGTGGGAGGGCGACGGGGCGACCGCGTCCGGGAGAAATCCTTGACCTTCTTCCCAGCCAGGTCGAACCTGCCGCAATTCGATCGCCATGAACTGTGAACTCACTCTGCTGATGGTTGCCGGCTTGGCCATCGCGGCACCCATTGGCCAGGCGGCGCGCGTGTATTACACCGACCAACCCACCGGCGCGCCCGGCTCGGTTGTATCCCTCGCGCCCGACGGCTCGGACCAGCAGTTGGTCATCACTGTGGCCGGGACGCCCGACCTCCGCGGGATCGCCTGGCATCGCGCGTCGGGCCGGGTCTTTGTGCTCGATAATGGCCCCGCGAAACGGATCTTCTCGATCCGCCCGGATGGGACCGGACTCGAGGGGGTCGTCGGGCTGGGCGCCAGCGTTCTCAACGCGGACCTCGAGATCGACGAGGTGTCTGGCAAGCTGTATTGGGCCGACGCCAACCCCGGCAGCAGCGGGAACGGCTTCGTCTTGCGTGCCAATCTCGATGGCTCCGGCGTCGAACCGGTCGTGACGACGCCGCCCGGCACGGCCGCGGCGCCGTATTTCTTGTTTCTGGATCCACCGGACGGTTTCATCTACTGGGGTGTCACGAGCAGCGGCAATGGCCCCAGCAGCTTCCGCCGCGCCACCTTCACCGGCGCCCTCGATCCAGACTTCATCATCACCACCCCCACGCGCACGCGCGACCTGGCCGTGGACCCCGCCACACGCGCCGTCTACTGGTGCGATCGCCAGTCCGGCACGCTCTTCAAGCGCGCCGTCGCCGGGGGCGTGTATGAGGTTGTGCTGAGCGGCCTGAATGCGCCGCACGGCTTGGCGCTCGATGCGGAGGCGGGCAAACTCTACTGGGCGGATACGGGCGGCCGCGGGAGCGGCCCTTTCAGCACCAGCGCGCGCCGGATTGCACGCTGCAACCTCGACGGCACGGAATTCGAGAACCTCTCCATGCCCGCGGCCCAGAGCGAGCCGTGGGATCTCGCGCTCGATCTCAGCAGCCCATCCTATGAGGAATGGCGGATGCGATTCTTCTCCGTAACTTCTCCCCAAGCTGAGCCGGCTGGCGACGCCGATGGCGATGGCGCTCCCAACTTGCTCGAATACGCCCTGGCCACCCATCCGCGGCGCGGCTCGGATGTCCCTCTTCTCACCATCGATGGAGCCGCCCTCCGGTTCACTCGCCGCCTGGATGCGAAGCTCAGCTACTGCGTCGAGGTTTCGACGGACCTGGCGGCATGGCACTTCAACGGCGACGACACCGCCCTCGTGTGGACCACCGAAGAACCCCCATCTCCGCTCGGATCGGGATTGGAGTCCGCCCGCGTGCTTGCCGGCCCGGCTTTATCCAGTGTTTCGCCGCTGTTCTTCCGTGTCCGGATCGCGGCTGAACTCTGATTAACCCGGGAAACGCGGCTAAGGGTCTGTGCAAAAATTAATTCCGATTTTGCTGGAGGGGATTGGGCGGGCTGGCAAGGCGCGACGAGCGAGCATACCCGCGCGGTCTGTGAGCGAGGAGCAACACAGCCAGCGCGCCCAAGGCCCCCAGCCCGCAGGGGCGGGGCGGCGCCGGGCCATCTGCTTCGTTGCTCGGTCCGTCGAGTATCGCAGGGGGATACACTCCCTCCCTTGCGCCTCGCATCGGGCCCGGCGGCGCTCCCGCCAAAATCGGAAGTAATTTTTGCACAGACCCTAAGACCCAAGATTCGCCTTGCCGTTCAAGGGGTCGTCATGACCGACCCCGATTCTTTCCGATCTCAAGTAGCGGCTGAGGATCTCGACGTTGCGACTGAATGTCTGGCTCCGGATGACTCGAATGGCGGGATCCTTCGGCCGGTGATATCGCAGGCCGCCGCCTTCGATCCATCGGCCGCGATCGTCCTGGGCCTCGAGCACGGCCTCGACCTCGGCGATGCCGGGAGGGTTCACCCGAGCTGGCTTCTTCCGCCCCTGCAAGGCGGCCGGATCGGGGCGCGTATCCATGAGCCGGTCGAGCTCGCGCTCGATGGCCTGGGTCGCATCGGGGACCTCGAACGCATAATGGGTGGGCGCGTCGCGGCCGTCGTAGGTGAGCTGATAGTCGGAGGTGAAATACAACGGCTTGTTGGTCTGCAACTCGTAAAAGCGGGCCAAGCCGCCGTTCGGCAGGCGCGATCGGCGTAGATAGGCAAGCGCCCGCGGGATCGGCTCCATGTATTTGGTCTGGCCGGTCTCCCGGTAGAGCTCGAGCAGCGTTCGCAGGACACCCTGGGATTCGCCTCCCGTCACGGCGGGAGGCTCGAACTTCCGGGCCCAGGCCGGATGCATCTCGAAATCGTACTGCTGCGCCCAGGCCGGCTGAGGCTCGGGCATCTGGGCGAGCAAGAGAAAATCGCCTGCTTTCTCCGCAGCGGCGCGGCATCGGGCGGCGAGGTTCGCCCATTCTCCGGCCTGCGCCCGCTGGCCATAGATGCGGCTCGCCTCGAACACGGTTTCGATCGTCGTGAGGAGCGCATTGTCATTGAGCGTGTAGCGGAGCCAGTACCGCCCGTCACCCGGCCATGCCCGCGGCCACGACTCCGGATACGCCGCCTTCTGGACAGGGTGTTTGCCGGGCTCGGGGAAACGGTCGTAGCCTTGCGGCCAGGCGCCGTTGGGATATTGGGCCTTGAGCAAGGACTCGAGAGCGTATTGGACGGCCTCGTGGATCCGTGTGTCCTGGAACGTAAGCGCCTGGTCGATCCGCATCAGAAAGCGTAGCGCGGCTTGCGTGGTGTCGTCATCGAGCGTGGTGACGTTTCGGCCCGCGGTGCCGCCGCCGTCGCGATAGGCGATCTTCTTCCGCAACGCCGGATCGAACTCGATGGAGTAAGTCCACCCTCCCGACAGCAGCTGGCCGCGCATCAATCCGCGGGCGGTTTCCACCGCCGCATCGAGGTAGAACCGATCGCCCGTGGCCCCGTATGCCGTCAGGAAGGCCATGCCGACCGATGGCGTGCCGGGCGGCTGCACCCAGCCGCGCGTTGCGCTGGCCACGCCTTCGCCTTCGCGTTTCGAGAGATCCTCGCTGCACTGCCAGAGATACGTGCCGTGGACGGCCACCTCCCGGCGGAAGAAGTCGACGGCCCGGCGCAAGCCGAGCGCCGCGCGATCCGGCAGCGCAGCCCGCGGCTTCGGTTGGGGGGGCAAAGGGGAATGGAGCCGCGCGAAGGCCGCCCGGCAAGCTGCCGTCTGCGGATCGCTTGTCCGCTCCATGTGTGCCAGCAGGAGCTTCTCGAGCCGCACGACGGGCGGGCCGTATCGGGGCTCGCGGATGACATTGGCGCGCTCGTCGGGATCCGTGCGCAGGTCGAAGAACATGAGCGGCTCGCCGGTCTGGAACTGCGCCACGCGCGCCGCAATTCGAGGATTGCTTTTTGCGGCTTCCGCGAGCGCGCCAAAGGAGGCCCCGCTCATCGCCTCGACCCGGAACTGCCGCGTGCCATCGGCCCACGCGTGGAACATCAGCGCGAAATCCTTGGTCCGGATGCACCGCTGCGCGAACGATCTTCCGCTCGACACCGTGTTGACGTGGGTGACGACGAAGTCGCGTCCGGGCTGCTTTTCTCCGCGCAAGAGCGGCAGCCAGGAGCGACCGTCCAGGCCGGCGGGCGCAGGGACATCGAGCGCTTCGAGCACGGTCGGCAGCAGATCGACGCTGCTCACCCACTCCTCCCGCCGCTGCGGCTCGCCCATGCCGGGCCAGCGCAGCAGAACCGGCTCGTGCGTGCCGTTCCGATACACCGTCGCCTTCGAAAACGGAAACGACATCCCGTTGTCGCCCAGGAAGACAACAACCGTGTCGCCGCCGTGGCCGCGCGCCTCGAGCGCCGCCAGGATGCGCCGGAAGCTCTCGTCCATCCGCGCCACCGCCGTGTAGTACTGCGCGATTTCGCCGCGCACGGCGGGCAGGTCCTCGAGGAACGAAGGTACGGCGACCTCGCCAGCCGTGTACACTCTGGCGGGAGCGGATGGGGCGGCCGCGTTCGGGCGAGCGCCTCGCCGGGCCGCCGGCTGCGCGGATCCGTTCGCCGGGCCTCCCGCCTCGGCGGCGCTCGGGAACGGGCGATGCGGATCGGTGATGTTGGCATTGATGAAGAAAGGCTTCCTGGCAGCGGCCGCAGCGTCCATCGCCTGCCTCATCTGCTCGTCCCAAAGCGCGGGCGTCTTTCCCGAGCCGTCCAATCGCAGATCCCACGGAAACTCGGCGTCCGGCTTCATGTGGGGATGCTTGTTCATGACGCAGGCGTAATAGCCCCGCGCCCGGAGCAGCGTGACCAGGGTGGCCGTGCCGGGCTTGATGGGATCAAAGCCCAGCGCGCCGTTTCGATGCGGCACCAGACCGGTCATGAAGGCCGACCGGGACGGCTGGCAGATGGAGACGGTGAGGTGGCAGTTCACGAAACGATGGGCGGTGGCGGCGAAACGGTCGAGCGCGGGCGTCGCGCCATGCCGGTCGCCCATCCATCCCGGCGTGTTGCCGTTGAGGTCGTCAGCGGTGATCAACAACAGGTTGAGCGGCGCGGCCGCCATCCCCGCCAGCGGCATCGCCAGGGCGCTGATCAGCAGTCGAAGGGCCTTCTTCATGGTCTCCCTTTCCGAGTCAGGATGGCATCTGCCCCGCGGTCATCGGGGGCATCGCCAAGATTGTTGGATAAGCCGGCATGGATGTGTGTGAGCGCTGGGGAGCATCGTATGCGGGTGAGATCCTCCTGTCCAGCCCGCCGGCGCGGCCGGCAGAGCGGATGCCTTTACAGATCGGCCGCCAAAATCCATACTCGAGGTCGAAACAGCAAAACCACCCAGACAACCAGCATGAACAATCCATCGCATCTGACCCGGCGGCAATTCCTCGAGAGCACAGGCAAAGGGGTTGCGACGCTGGCGGCTGTGTCCGCCGCTGCGCCCTCGATCCTGTCGGCCCCGTCGCCCAACAAGACCATCGGCGTCGGCTGCATCGGCATCGGGACGCGCGGCGGCGGCCTGATCAACAGCGCCGCCGCGGTGCCGGGGGTGAAGGTGGTGGCCGTCAGCGACGTGTACCAGCCTCATCTCCGGAAAGGCGTCGAGCGCAGCAAGAATCCGGATGTGAAATCCTACGTGGACTACCGGGAGCTGCTGGCGGACAAGAACGTGGATGCGGTGGTGATCGGCACGCCGGACCACTGGCACTGCCAGATGGTCCTGGACGCCGTGAGCGCCGGCAAGGACATCTACTGCGAAAAGGGCTTTTCGCGGACGCTGGCGGAGGCGAAACGGATGCGAGACGCCCTCCGGCGGAGCCGGGTCGTTTTCCAGCTCGGGCACCAGGCGCGCCAGAGCACCGCCGCCTTGCAGGCCAAGGACCCCAGCCCAACCATATGGTGGATTTCTTCCATTGCGTCCGAAGCCGGGGCACCCCCAAATGCCCGGCCGACGAGGCTTTCATCGAGACCGTCACGTGCCTCATGTCGGTCGAGTCTTACCACCGGCGGCGGATGGTGCGGTGGGATCCCGTGAAGGAGGAGATTGTCTGATCCCCAATCCGGCTCATTCTGGCGGCATCCAAAGCCGAGCCCGGTAGAACCGGCCGGGGGTTCCAGCAGCGTCGGGATCGATGTAAACGAAAGCGCCGTCGGCGCCCGCCATGTTGGTCGCGACGCAGGTCCAATCGGCACAATCCGCCGAGGTCTCGATCGCGTAAGCTCGGAGCGGCTGGCCGGCGAGCCGCACCTCCAGGCTCGAGGGCTCGATCCAGCGGCCGGACAGCCGGATCGGGAAAGGACGGACCTCGATCTCGACGCAGCGGAACACGCCGCCGCCGATCGTAAGGTTCGAGAATTGGATCGTGTTCGTATGGCTGCCTTCGGCCAATTGGTTTGCCTCGCTGTTGAATGAGGCGGTGACCGCAGCGGCCGCTCCGGCGGCCAGGGCGCCGTTGCTGGCCGATAAGGACAGCCAGCCTGGGGAAGGGGCCGCGGCCCAATCGAGCGTCGAACCGCCCGAATTGGTCAGGGTGTAGACCATCGAGGGCGGAGAGAACGGGCCTCCCGCCGTGCCCCACGCCGACCGGACATCGGCGGGCAGCACTTCCAGCACGCCCGGCCTCTCGGCGGGAATCGCAACCTCGAAGTGGCCGAGCACCGTCTCCGGCGTGCCATTGTTGAGCGTGTCTTCCACGGCGCCTTCAACGAGCGTGATCGTATAGGTGCCGTTGTCGGCGGAATCCCACGTCCCTCCGGGGGCCGGGATCGAGTAGGACGCGGTGATCGGCGCGCCATCCGCGGGCAGATCGGCGCCTACGAACTCGAGCCCGTTCGTAGAGGCGTTCGGGCCCGTCACGATCAAATCCTCGGAATCGAGACTCGACAGCCGCACGGCGGTCTCATCGCCAAAGGTGACGCTGCAGGAATGGCTGGGCGAGCCGCCCAGGGTGAGATGGGCCACGCTCAGAATCGGGATCGGCGGCGCAGTATCCAGCCTGCCGTTGCCCAGCAGCTCGACGTCGTCCAGATTCCATCCGATCTCGTTCTTGGAATTGTTGGACGAGAGGCTCCAGCGCAGGCGGACGGCCGGGCTGGAAGCCACCCCTGCCGGCAGCGTGTATTGCACCTCTTGCCAGGACGTGTCGGAGACGGCGCTCGAAGAGGACCAGAGGTTCGTCCATGCCGTTCCGCTGGCCGACGCCTGGATGGATACCGAGTCGCCGGTTCGGGTGCGCAGCCAGCGCCTGAAGCGCAACGTGACCGACGCATAGCCGGAGCAGTCGATCGCCGGCGTCGTCGCGTATTTGGCGCTGAGCCGGTCGGCGTAGTTGCCGCGGAGGTTGTAGGCAATGATATTCGTGCCCGTGAAACCGCGGGCTGGCCCTCCGCTTCCATACGCCGGCGACCCGTATTCCCACTGCGGCTCGAGCGTCCAGCCCGGATCCGTGTCCATGTTCGCTATGTAAATGGCTGTGGGCACTGTGATCGCAAGCTGACCCAGCTGCCGGCCGGCGACAAAGGCGCTCTCGGTGTCCGAGACCTGGCCGGCCTGCATCCAGACGAGATAAACGCCATTGTCCGCGGGCGACCATGCGCCGCCGCCGGACGGCGTGATCGAGTAGATGGCCGTGCGCGGCGTGCCGTTGTCCGCCTGATCCAGCGAGACCCAGCGCGCGAACTGGCTGTAGCCGTTGGGCCCGGTCACCTGCACGTCGTCGGAATCGATGGTCGATACGTCCACCGCCACATTGTCGGAATAGACCACCGAGAAGAGGATCTCAGCCTGCCCGGCCCGCGTCAGGTCCGCCGCGCGCAACTCGGCCACGGGCGGAACCACATAGCCCGTGCTCTCGCTGATCGAGCCGCTGATAAAATATTGGCCGATGCTCCCGTACGCCGTGTAGCCGGTCGGCGGGAACTTGAGCGGATCCCCTGCACCCGAGCTGCGCACGTGGAGGAAATATCGCCCCTCGAGCAAGTTGGTCCGCAGCCGCGCCGCGGTCTCCAGCGGCGGCTGGTCCGATAACAAGAGCCGCCCGGACTCGTCGTAGAGATCGGCCCAGACATCCAGGTTGCCGCCCCGCGTCCCGGCCGGCGCGATCCAGGGCGCGACCGTCAGGCTGACCGGGCCGGAGCCCGTCACGAACGAGAAGACATCGACGTCCGTGCTCCGTTCCAGCACGCCTTTGTTGGCCGTGTGCGTGTTGTCGGGATCGGTCTCGGGCGTGGTGGCAAGGATGTTCGTGCCTCCTGAAATCGAAAGCGCGGTGGCCGTGCCGGGGGTGCCCCCGTGGTCGTCGGCCCGGTAGGAGAGCTTGCCGGCGATGGTCGCCAGGTCATCCTGCGTGTTGTTGGCCAGATAATACTCGCCCTTGCTCCATTGAGTGACGTTGCGGCCATACCCGGTCCCCATCAGAGGCCCCCACGAGATCTCCCCGCTCCCATGCCCGCCGTAATACTCGGTGCCGTCCGTCTTGCCGTCGTGGCTCAGGCCCATGTTGTGCCCGATCTCGTGCGACACAGCCTCGGCGATGTAGGCATCGTTGTAAGCGACATTATCGCCATAGATCCACGCGGGGCGGAAGACGGCGTACTGGGTCATGCCGAACACGTTCACATAGGCAACGCCCGCCGCGCTGGAGTACGGATTGGGTTCTCCGTTGGCATCGGTGGTTCGCGTGACAACGGCCATGGCCGTGCGCGAGGTGAAGGAGGCGGGCCGCTCGGTGGTCACGTCGATGTTGAATGAGGCGTAATCCTCCGCCACTCGCTGCCAGATCCGCCGGATCGCCCCCTGCTCGGCATCGCTGAAGGTCGCCAGGTCCGAGTCGCTGCTGAAGGCCACCGCCGGGATCTTGTCTCTCGAGATCTCGATGTTCCATGCCGTGCTGGATACGGATTCGCCGCTGAAATTGATGAAGAGGACATTGGGCGCCCCGGGCCGGCTATGGAAAATTAAGCTGGACGGAAACGGGCTGACAGGCGCCGCGGCTCCCGCGATCGAGGGCGGCTCCGGCCCAGCCGCCTCTTCCGCAGCCGCTGGATCGCACGCGTACAGGATGGCGCCCGAGGCGTCGGCGTGAAGCGACCGCAGATCCGCCTCCGTGAAATGAAAGCTCTGCAGCCATCCCAGAGCCCGCCCCCGGGCAGATGAGGGCAGGGCATCGAGCTGCGATCGAAACCGGCCTGCAGGCAGGTCCTCCAGCCGCCGAAGAGCCCCGATCGGAAAGGAACGCCCCCTGCTGCCGCCCCCAGCCGATCCATCCGCCCACGGCTGGCCTCCCGCCGCCTGAGCCGCCAACCCAAAGGCCAGCACGCACTCGGCTGCCAACACAACCCACCCCCAGCCTTTCAATCTCATACAGGCGCACGCGCCCCGGCCAGCGGCGCCAGACGCCGGGCGTTGCCCCCGCGAATGGCCGCTTCCGCCGCTGCCGAGAGCGCGGATTCCTTCAGCTTTAATACAGCCGATTCGAAATAAAACAAGGGCGCGTGGGATCCGAAGAGGACTCGTTCCGTGGAGACCTCGCGTGCGAGGCTGGCCACTCCTCCGACATTCTCGACCGTCGCGATGTCGAGGCACGCGCCCGCACGCGCGATCTGCTTCGCCAGCGCCAGGGGCACGGATCGGAACCAGTTCAACAGCACAACACATGCGTCGGGCCGGCCCTCGAGCAGTTTGGGAAACGGCTTGAAATCGGCATGCGGCGCGCGGCCCAAGGGATGCTGGGTGCGCTCGTCCTCCATGTCGGCCACGATCTGAACGATCATCCGGCGCTCGCCGGCCAGATCGAGCAACCGCCCCAGCGCCGAGTCGTCCAGCCGGTAGCCATGATAGGATGGATGCAGCCGGATGCCGGCCATTCGATGCTCCTCGGCGCACCGGGTCAGATCCGCCTCCCATTCCGGCAGCTTCGGATTCACCGAGCCGAAAGGTTCGAGCAAGCCGAGCCCGTGCCGCCGGCACTCCTCCGCCAGCCGGGCGTTGGCGCCCGCGATATCCTTGTGGAAGATCCCATCGAAAGCACCCGTCCAGGCCTGCGCCACACCGACTTGGCGAAGCTTGGCCGCCAAGGCCGCGGGCTGGTCCAGCGGCAGCCTGCGGAACGGCCAGCGCCCCAGCGTCACGTTCACGTCGATCCATCCGCCACCGGTCCCCTTCTGCTCGAGGGCCGGCAGGGCGGGACGATCCTGGCCAGCCGCCCACCCGCCGGCCACGGAGACCGTCGCCGCAGCCGCTGCCTTCATGAACGCTCGGCGGCTAGTGCGAACTCGATTCATGCTTTCACCCCTTTCGACTCGAGGACCGGCCCGAGCAGGCACCGGAGGTTCTGGCCCAGGATGAGCCGTTTGGCGGACTCGGGAATATCGGCGCCGGCGACCTTGGCCAGCTGGGATGCGAAGCTCCGGCCGCCGGCGTCGCTGCCATAGATCACCCGCTCGGCGCCCAGCTCGCGGACCGCCATCTCCGTCACACCCGCCGCAGGATCGAACCCGCACAAGTCCACGCACACGTTGCCGCAGTCGCGAAGCGCGCGAAAGCCAACCTCCCAATCGCCTCCCGAGTGAGCGGCGATGAACCGGGCGCGGGGATGCCGCCGGGCCAGCTCCGCCAGCTCGATCGGAGTCGATTCTCCGGGCAGATTGCCGGTAGCCTTGAGGTAGGTGTGCTGGAGGATGACTGCACCGAGCTCGGCGGCGCGGCGCACCAATGGATCCAGCTCGGGCGCGTTGCAGCGGCGCGCAACCCATAGCTTGACCCCGACCATGGGGCCGTCTCGCAAGCAGCGCTCGATCTCGGCCAGGCTGGCTTCCGTGTGCCTCGGATTCAGATAGACAAACCCGAACACGCGCTCGGGGAGCTCCTGGACCGCCTGCAAGACGTCGTCATTTTGCGCGCGCAGCTGCTCCGGCGATGGATCGTAGATCCAGCTCATCCCCATCGAAACGCAGATCCGCTCGATCCCCAGCCGGCCGGCATACTCCAGAAGCTGCACCGCTCGCTTTCCCGGCGTCTCTCCCGGCACGCCCGACAAGTGGCAGTGCGCATCCCAGATCCGCGGTTCCATCGAGTCCACGCGCCTTGATTACCCGGACGATAGCGTGTCGTCCAGCGCGAAGGAGCGCGATGCAACGGATCATCAGAGGGCCCGCTTTCCAGGCTATTGGCTCGGCGCGGCGAAACTGCCATGATTCAACCCGCGAATCGAGCCGGCGACCGCCTCCATGCTTCACGGCGGGAATTGTAAAAGGGGATTCAACCATTGCCCCACCTGAACCGCGGCGGATCGCGCCGACGATGCCAGCACGTTGTGGTCGGCCATCCAGAAGGTCCGACCGCCCCGATAGCCGGGGCAGTGGCGGCGCAGCCACGCCCGCACCCAGGGCCAGGGCACCAGCGGATCGATCGCGCCTCCCAGGTAGAACACCGGCCGGTCAAATCTCCGCGCAACCGGCCGCAGATCGTTGCCCAAGATCAGTTCCAACCGGTGCGCCGTGGCTCGATGGTCAGCTTCATCCCGGCGCGAAACGAACTCGGGCAGATCGGCCATCGTCTCGGGCGCACGCCGATATCGCCAGGGGGCATAGCACACATAGAGTTTGAGGAGCGCCCGCAGGCATCGGGCGGGCATTCGGCGCCACAACGCCAGCGCCCCTCGCACCCCCCATAGGCACGGATGCCTCACGAAACCGCCCGCCAGTATCAATCCCAACACCTGAAAGGAATCCGCCCCGCCAGCCGGCCCCCTCCCCTCGCCCGCCTCGAGATCGATCACGGCCCATGCGACCTGCGACCCAAACGACTCCCCGATCAGCCATCCCTCCCGAATCCCTTCTTGCTCGAGCGCTTCGCGAACCGCCCGAGCATAATCGGCCAAACTCCACGCCGTGGAGCGCGGGTAGGTGAACTCGACGAACCGCCACTCGGGCAGGGCCGCCTTCCGAAAGCTGGCGATGAGGGTCCAATCCCCCTGGATCCCCGGCAGGTAGATCAGCGTGCCCCGGCCCTGTTCTCCCTGAACCCGGACCTGCAATTCATCGCTCGATTTCGTCGTCACTGGAAATGGGCCGTTCGCACTGCGCAGCGCGCCTCGATCCGATGTTCGCGCCTGTGTTGGATCCACGATGGCGCCGCCGTGCCGTTCATCATTCCCCTGAGGCCCGCCGTTGTCAAATCCGGCGGGAATGGGCCGGAAAAGATGGGTCGAAGGCAAATTTGGGCTCGACACCTTTTGGGGCTTCGTCTAAGAATATGACACTGATGCCCTTGACAGATGCTATCGCGCGCCATGCCGTTGCAGATGCATGTGGCGGCGCTGGCCGTTCCCGGACACTCGCCGGATCACCATCAACCCAAAGAACGCTATGTTAGGCTTGCCTGATCCCTGGATCGCTCTGGTTTTCATCCTTTGCATCGCCAGCGCCATCCTTTGTGTCGTCTACAGCGCCATCAACTGGAACCGCGGCGACGAATCGATTCAGGAGGATGACGTCCGCTGGGCGGCCTCGGAAGACAAGGCGGAAGAAAAACTGTAGGCCGCGCCCGGCCTCGATCGGGATTCAACGTTCCATTCCCTTACAACCCAAGGAATCACCATGTTGCTCGCCGAAGTCGGTCTTTTAGACATCTTCGTAGTGTTGCTCTACCTGTTTGTGACCGCCTACTTGGGCTGGCTGGGTTATCAAGGCACCAAGACCACGACGGATTACCTGGTCGCCGGCCGCAAAGTGCATCCCTTTGTCATGTCGCTCAGCTACGGCGCCACATTCATCTCGACCAGCGCCATCGTCGGCTTCGGCGGCACCGCCGGCAATTTCGGCATGAGCCTGCTCTGGCTCACGTTCTGCAACATCTTCGTCGGCATCTTTGTCGCGTTCGTGTTTCTGGGCGGGCCCACGCGCCGGATCGGCCACCGGCTGGACGCCCACACGTTCCCGGAGCTTCTCGGCCGTCGCTACCAAAGCCGCTTCATCCAGGTCTTCGCGGGGCTCGTCATCGTGCTTTTCATGCCGCTCTATGGCGCCGCGGTCCTGATCGGCGGCACGGAGTTCATCACCCGGTCGTTCGAGATCGACTACAATGTCGCCCTGCTGCTCTTCGCCGTGCTCGTTGCCGCCTATGTGTTTTATGGCGGGCTCAAGGGAGTGATGTACACCGATGCCCTGCAGGGCAGCATCATGTTCATCGGCATGGTGGTCCTTCTGGTCTACACCTATGTCCGGATCGGCGGCGTGACCCCCGGCCACCAAACCCTGACCGATCTCGCCGATTTGGCGCCGCCCGCGCTCACCGCTCTGGGCCACCAAGGGTGGACCCAAATGCCCCTCTTCGGCTTCGGCGACAATCGATACAACCTCTGGTGGATCGTGATCTCGACGCTCGTCCTGGGAGTGGGCATCGGCGTCCTCTCCCAGCCCCAGCTCGCGGTCCGTTTCATGACCGTCAGGAGCCGCCGCGAGCTCAATCGCGCGGTCGGCATCGGCGGCGTCTTCATCCTCTGCATGACCGGTATCGCGTTCACCACCGGCGCGCTCTCCAACGCCTACTACGCCCAGCATGGCACCCTCTTCAAAGGCCGCATCGTCAAGACGATCCACTCCGACAAAGGGCATGTGGTGCTCCAGCTCATGTCCCAGGATGCCTCGGGCCAATGGCTCGATGTCATCAAGGAAACTGCCAAGGGCGGCAAAACCTCCTCGCTGACCGCTCCGCCCCCCGCCGACTCGAGCGGCCAATGGCTCCCCATCCCGAAAACCACCAACGAGGTCGGAACCGTCCGCGAAGGCAATGTCGTCCCCGCCGTCCTGGATCCGGAGAAGCCCTACGCCGAGTCGGCCGGACCCAACCGGATCGCCCAGGGACGCTCCATCAGCATCGTCAATGCCAAGGGCATCTCCGACCAGATCATCCCCAGCTTCATCAAGGATGCCATGCCCGCCTGGTTCGGCCTGGTCTTTCTTCTGACCATGCTGGCAGCGGCCATGAGCACCCTCTCGAGCCAGTTCCATACCCTGGGCACCGCCGCGGGCCGAGACCTGTTCCAGAGCCTGTTCGGCGCCTCGCGCGCCCAAGGGCCCGACCGCACAATCTATATCGTCCGCGTCGCGATCCTGTTCGGCCTGGTCTTGGCGGTCGCTTTCGGCTACTACGCGCACAAGTACCAGGTCATGGTCAGCGTCATCGCCCGCGCCACAGCCATCTTCTTCGGCCTCTGCGCCTCGACCTTCCTTCCCGCCTATGTCGGCGGCCTCTTCTTCCGGCGCATCACCCGGACCGCGGCCCTAACCTCGATGATCGTCGGCTTCACGGCCACCGCTTTGTGGCTGCTCCTGGTGAAAGTGCCCGAATGCACCATCCTCGGCCTGGTCAGCGCCAGCGTTCTCGCCTCCTCGCCGAACTGGCCCGTCGTGGATCCGATCCTCATCGCCCTGCCGCTCTCGGCCCTGACCGTCATTGTGGTGAGCCTGTTCACCCGGCCGCCCGACACTGCCCATCTCCAGCGCTGCTTCCCCGGCTCGACCGAACGCTCCATCTGAGCCCGGCCTGAGTACCTGCCAGCCCGAGCAGCCATTCCCAAAAGGCGCGCCTCGAGTCCGAAGCGCGCCCTCGAATCGGATGGATGTCAAAACAGAGGCGTGCCTTTCGGCATATGGACGATCACCGTGCCAGCGATTTTGTCATGCCACGATTGCCGGCGGTTGTCCCAGCCCACCCAGAAGAATCCCAAACCGAGAACCACTGCCGACAAGATCGCCGATAGCCCCCGCACCAGCGCCACCGGAAAATCCACGTCCCGGCTGTCAATCCGGACCAGTTTGAGCCCCAGCAGCGCGCCTCCGATCGTCGTGCCTCTCCAGCTCCAAAGAGCCAAGTGGTAGGCCAGCCATACCAGAAACCAGTGCCGAGACAGGTGAAGAAGTGCCAGCGCGCCAAACACCACCACCCCGTCAATGACCGCTGCCAGCAGCCGGATCCAAAAACCCGCGCAGGGCATGCCGCTCTCGGCCCAACGGATCCCTGCCTGCCCCGCAGCCATTGAATCCATGGTGGGCGCACCCGCCGCAGGGCTGCCCGCCGGCACACCCGATGGCGCCGTGTCGCCCCCAGCGCTTCCGCCCTCTCCGCCCGGAGTCAGGATCGGCGCCGTCACGGCTGCTGGCCCCCTCTCCCTCTGCAATCCGCGGAAAAGGGCGACCATAACCGCCCCCATCGCCACGGGCACGATTGCACCCCATGCGAGCAGCCCCAGAATCGGCGTCACATACAGGAGGGTGAACAATGCCATGCCCACCACCAAGCTAGCCAACGGCTTGTCCAGGACACCCAATCCCAGCTGACGAGCGATCTGCTGGCCGGCGACCTGATACACCGCCGCCTTGCCAAAGAAATAGGCCAGCACCAAGCCGCATGCCAGGAAGGGCATCACGATGACTCCCACGACTGATACCAGCAGCAGTAGCAGGAGTGGACCCATCAGCACCAGCAGCACAATCCCCGTCCCCAGCGTCGCCAACGGCCGCTCCTCGAGCACGGCCGCACAGGCCCGAATCGGCCGGGGAAAGACCGCCGACAGCAGCACGTAGAACAGCAACAGGATGCCCGTAATCCACCATGCCCAGGCATGCTGATGCGGCAGCGGCCGCAGCCAGAGAAGGCCATGTCGCAACCATTGCTCAACCCATCCCAGCCCCGGCAGGCTCGACAGCCATGGGATGAACACCCGGTCGCCCCCAATCGCCGCACCGGACGCCACCGCGACCGGCCCCACCGCCACCACGCTGTCCCGCACCTGGGCCGAATCCTTCAGGTCGGTCTTTCCCAACACCACGACGACGTCCCCATCCACTTTGCCCTCGATCTCGAGGTCGGCCAGCACGGCCACAACATCCCCGCGAACCTCGCCCCGCACCACCGCCTTCCCTCCGATCAGGACTAGGCCCGGCTGATAGATTTCATTCGTCTCAACGACCACATTCTGGCCGAAAAACGGGATCTCCTGGTGGTGCCGTTCAAACCGGGCTGGCGCCGATTCCGTTGGATCGGTCGGGACGACATCCACGGATTCGATCGGTTGAGCCGCAGCCTCAGACCAGGCCAGCCATGCTCCCAGCACAACACCCGCCGCCTTCCAACCGAGGTTAGTCTTCATAGGCCCTTGCGATTTAGATCCTCCGCCACGTCAGACGGAAATACGCTGTCCCAGCCCCCAGGCAGAACAGATACATCACCAGCGAAACCGCCCAAACACCCAGCAGCCACGGCTGCAGGATCTGGCGAAACGCGCCTGTCCCGGCTTGACCCAATAACTGGATCGCATTCCACACCGCAGCGCCCCGCCCTCCCCAGCCTCCCACCCATTCCATCGCCCATCCGCCGCCCCAGAATCCGAGAGCCACCATGGCAACCGCCAGTCCACCCAAGCCCCCCCCCATCAGCGCCCGCGCCCAGGCCGGCCATGACCAGTAGGCCTGCCGCCACCATGGCAGCCGCTGGCGGGCCGCCACCGCTTCCATCACGCGGACCGCCAGATCCGCCGGCGCCCGCCTCGCCGGCATCCGCCGCAATACATCCCCCACCTGCCGTTCCAGTTCCTGTTCCGGGTTCATGGTTGCCTCTGCTGTTCAGCCGCATCCTCCGCATCCCTCGGCAGCCCGACTGCCGTCGGCGAGCAATCCCATTTGCTCCATCTTCTTCGCCAAAGATTGCCGCGCTCGATGGATATCCGTCTTGACCTTGCTCAATGACACCCCCAGCCGGCGTGCGATCTCCTCGTAGCTCAATTCCTCGAAATGGAAGAGCACCAGGGGCACCCGCTGATGTTCCGGCAACCGCCTCAGGACGTCCTCCAGATCCGCCCAGCGGTCCGCATCCCCCGGCGCGTTCGATTCGGGCGGCGCCGCCAGGTCCGCCTCGAACTGGCCCTCCTCGCCCTCCGGCATCATCTCCGAGAAAAACCGCCATCGCGCCCGATACCGTGTCAGGTGGTTCAGCGCCAGATTCCGGGCCACGGTCCGCAGCCATCCCCCTACAGTCTGAGTCTTGATCAGCTCGGCAAACCGGTCGTACGCCCTCAGAAACGTCTCCTGACACACATCCTGCGCGTCCGCATCGTTGCCCAGCAGCCGAATCGCCACCGTGTAAACCATATCCTGATGATCCCGCATGAACGCCTCGAACTGTTCACTCTCGTTCATCCGTCGCCCCGTGCCGGTTCAGGGCTTGTCAATGGTTATACCCAGTGCTCAGGGATAAAGTTGCACGTGAATCACATAAAGAAAACTGAAAGGTGACCGCCGCCAAGGGCGGCTGCCGCAGGTTGCATCGATCGTGCTGGCCCAGAGTGAATTCCGCCTCGCGACCTCGGCTGCCCCGGGAGGGCTTGCACCCTGGATCCCCGGAACCGTCGCCGACCTCAGGAGGCGGACTTCTTTTCGTGGCGCCATCCCACCTCGGAGGGATGGCGCCTTAATCGCGGCTTTCCGGCCCTGTGCCAATCACCGGGCTTGGAGCAATGCCTGGGCCTTCTGGCGGGTTGTATCGTTGGCGGTCCTCTCGAGCACAGTCCGCAAAGCCTTCTGCATCCGCTCCGGGGCGATGTTCGGGCGTTGCTTGCCTCCCACCAAGTTCACGATCGCCAGGCAGGCTTCTTCCTTCACGGCTGGATCCTCCGACAGGATCGCCAATCGATCGAGCGCGGCGGCGGTGGGTATGGCGCCGACCACCGCGATCGCCAACCGCTTCTCCTCGGCCCGCGGAATCGAGGGCAGGAGGGCATCGACTCGGGCAAGCCTGGCGTCGGCGGCAATCCCCTTGTTCTCCTGGAGGAGCTGCAGGTAGCCGCGCGCTCCCTGCACCCGATGCGACATCTTCTTGCCCGTCTTCGCCAGCGCCAGGAGCGGCTCCAGCACCCCTTGGTCCTCGGGCCAGTTGTTCGGCCACGTCCCCAGCACGCCCACGGCCTCGTCCTGGACCGCTTCGTCGGCGTCTTCGAGACCCGACACGACGGCGGCCAGCGCCTCGGCGCCGCCCGCCGCGGCCATCCCCTGCAACGCCACCTGCCGCAAAGCGCCTTCCCGGCTCCGCATCAGGGGCATCAGGCTCGGAACCGACCCCGCTCCTGCCCGGCCGCAGATCGAGAGAAGCGCTTTCTGGATCGATTCCTGTTCCGCGGCGCCGGCGGTCTGATCGAGCAACCGCACCAGGTCGGCCACATGTCCGCGGTCTCCCAGAGCACCGATGGTTTCGACGGCGGCGCGGCGGATCTCCGCGTCGCTGTCCGACACGCTGGGGCGAATGATCGGCAGGGCTGCAGTCATCTGGCGCGGCCCGGCCAGCTCGATCAGTACCTGCCGCGTTCGTCCGCCCGCCGACGATAGCCGGGCCAGCAGGTCCCGCTCGATTTCCGGCCCTTCGATGCGCGTCAGGGCCGTTCGGGCGGCCTGGGCCAGGGCATCGTCGTTGCCCGCCGCGGCCTCCAGCAAGACCGGCACGCAGGCCACATCGCTCCAATGATCGAGCCGGCGCAGGGCGATCACCCGCAGCTCCTTCGGCCCGCTCTGGGCGATCCGCAGCACCGCCGGCAACACCGCCGCGTCCGGGCGGTCGGACAGGGCCATGAACAGGCTCGCCTGGCGGGCGGCTGGACAGCGATCCAGCTCCGACGCGATCGCTTCGGTCGCCTCGGTCCCAGGCAGCTCGCGCGCCGTCCGCAACGCCATCGCATACCGGGCGCGATCCGAGGACCGCAGCTGCTCGATCAGGAGCGGGATCCCCGCCGATTGCCGGACCAGAATCGCGCCGCGAGTCGCCTCCAGCGTCCGCTGCAGCGGGACGTTCGACCGGCGCACGGCATCATAGAGGCGCTGGGCTTCATCGCGCTTGTTTTCAGCCAGAAACCGCTCCGCCGCCAGAATGCATCCCTGCGCCGCAGCGGCTCGGACCTGGGGAGCCTCGGCGGCCAGCGAGGACTCGATCGCGCCGGCCGCCGTCGGGCCGCCGATCCGTCCCAGCGCCTCCGCGGCGGCGGCGGCGATCCCGGCATCGGGATCCCGCAGCTTCTCGATCAACGGGTCCACCGCTCCGGCATCGCGGCGCACCCCGATCGAGTTGATCACGCCGATCAAGAGCCGGCCGCGGACGCGGCCCAGGGCATCGCGCAGGGCCGCGCCGGCCGCCGGATCGGGGATCGCCTCGAGCGCAATGCGCGCCCACGATGCCAGCTCCGGATCCGCCAGCAGGGGCGCCAACGCCGGGACAGCCTCTCTCGTCCCATAGATGGCCAGCTGCTTGCAGGGTATCGCCTTGTCAGCCGGCGCCGCATCCGACTTCAGAATCTGGATCAGCTGGCGCTCCTTCTCACGGGCGGAGACGGCAGATTCAGCCGCCCCGAGACCCGCCGAACCGCTCGCCATCGCCCACATCGCCGCCAGGGACCAAGCCCATCGTGCCATGGAAAAGTATCTGGATGTCATATCAATCCTGTTGGGTCAATCGTGTCGGGTCGGTTGGTTAGATTCGCCATGGCTCGCGCAGCGCTTCGGAGCGCAGCCGGTTCGCTTCCGCATCCCCCACGAACTCGTTCTTTCGCGGGTCGAAATAGAGCTTGCGTCCCAGGAACAGGGCGATGTTGGCGGCATGGCAGGCGATGTGCGACTGGCAGGCCACGTCCGCGTTGGCCCGCGGCTGGCCTCGCGACTTGACGCAATCCAGGAAATCCCGGACGTGGAAGTCGGCGGGGTAGCCGGAGATCTTGGCGCCTTTTCCCGTGAGGAGGGCCGGCGAGCTGGCCATGATGTCGCCATTGTCGGCCGTCTCCACCCACTCCCGGTCGCCCTCGAATCGCACAGGGCACGAGCCCAGAGGCAGCCAGCCGTCATTGCGCATGATGAGGCGGACGCCGTTGGCATAGCGCGCGTGCAACTGGTCCCCCTTCGGCTCATACTCGACCGGCGCGGTGTCGTCGGCGTCATTGGCCCACTGGCAGAGGTCGACGCAATGGGAGCCCCACTCGAGACAGCCGCCTCCTACCATGCCACCGCCTTTCTCGAAGTTGAATCCATCGAGCCAGCGCCGGTTGTAAGGGCGCCAGGCTGCCGGGCCCAGGTACATGTCCCAATCCACTTCTTCCCGGGAAGGCTCGGCCTCGGCCGGCGCCCACCCGCTGGTCCCGGGCTTCAATCCGCCCGGATGCGCATGCATCGTCTGCAGCCGGCCCAGCCTGCCCCGCCGCGCCAGGTCGATCGCAAACGCGAAATTGGGGAGGCTGCGGCGCTGCGTGCCTGCCTGAAACACGCGGCCGGTTCGCCGGAAAGCCTCCGCCAGCGCAACGCTCTGCGCGATGTTCTTGGTGCAGGGCTTCTCGCAATAAACGTCCTTGCCCGCCTGCGCCGCGAGTATCGATGCCGTGGCATGCCAGTTCGGCCCCGTCGCAATCAGCACGGCATCGATGTCGCTCCGCGCCAGCAGATCATGCAGATCGCGATAGGTCGCGCAATCCGAGTTGCCGTACCGGGTATCGGCCATCTTCTTGACCGCCTGCCGGCGCACCGCCTTGACATCGCAGATCGCCACGAACCGCAAGTCCGGCTCGTGCAGAAAACAGCTGAGCACGTAAGCGCCCCGATTCCCGATGCCGATCGCGCCCAGCAAGATCTGCTCGCTGGGAGGGACCCCGCCGTCGCGCCCGACGACAGCCCCGCGGACCACCTGGGGCGCCATCAGCAGCGCTCCCGCCTGGGCTGCCCTCTTCAGAAACTGCCGGCGGCCTATGCGCGCCGCATCTCGATCCCGGGCCGCTTCCCCGCGGGCCGGAAACCCGCCATCGATTGTCGTCGGTCTTTTCATGGTTCTTCTCGTGTATGATTTGGGCAAAAGCAAACGACGGATATTGTGGTTCATCCCCGGCCGCTGTCGAATCAAAACCTTGCCGAAAAGAGAACCCGACCTCCCCGGCAGCAGCGCCTTTGGACGCGCGGGCATGAACGCCCAGCCAGCTGGATCCGCGGACGCCGCCCTGTCAGTACAGAACGCGCACCACGGTCCGGGGTCCAGCGGGCTGCCATCGGATCGCATCCCCATCCATCCGCCCATCCTCGGCAGGCCGGCCATCGACGAGAACGCCTCGGGGAGACCGGCCTTCCGGGTGGCGAAGCCGGATCGCCAGGGGGGTCGCCGGCGCCTGCTGCGGCGCATCCACGACCGCTTCGATGTAGCCGTCCCCAAGATGCGAATCGATCCGATACCCCACCGGGCCGAACCGCGTGGGGGCATTCTCCACTCGGATCCGATGCCCATCCCGCAGCCAGGCAGCCGGCACAAACGGCGCCAGCCAGAGGCGATCCCCCCGCTCCTGCACCAGCATGGTCCGCGTCTGATGCAGAAAATAGCCGGTCTCGTGCGTCTTATCCCACGCGCCGCTGTGATGGAAATGCTCCCAAAACGTGAGCACCTCCCGGTTGACCAGCGACGCCAGGCTGTTGAAGTAGGAACGCAGAAAAGGGCGCACCTCGTCGCGCAATCCGTAGATCTCGACATTCCGGCAGTAATAGGGCTGCACTTTGGAAAAACCGCCCAGATGGAACCAGTCGCGCTCGTTCTCGGCCGCGGGGTAATCGAACCAGCCGCTCTCGAGGAAGGCGCGGTCCTCGAGGTGCTCCATCATCCAGCCCGCCCGCGGATCGTCCGGCGCCAGGACGCCCGCCGGCACCATCTGGTGCGCGCCCAGCTCGACGTTGTACGCCCAGCTCCGGCCCGCATCCTCGCCCGGATAGGCGCGGGCCACCGGGCCGGGCGTGTGCGGCTGGCCCGGGTAGAACGGCACCCAGATCCCCGAGCGCAACGGCACCACCGGCGCCTCCCGGCACACCCCCTCGAACGCCGCCCGCGTCGCCTCCGCCAGGGCTCGCCCTTCCCGCTCGAACTCGGCGGCATCCGGGTGCCCCAGGCTTTTCAGCGCCTCGCCCAGCTCGCGCAGCCCGGCGGCGTAATAGGCGTTCATGCAGAAATGCTGCGCATACACGTTCCAATCCGCCAGAACCCCGGGCGGCATCAGGCCGTAGCCCCGCACCGGCCTGCCGTCCGATCCCGTTTGCCGGGTCTTGGCGATCTGGCGAACGATCCATTGGCCCACTCGGGCCAGCTCGGACGCATTCGCTCGAAGCCAGCCTCGATCCCGGGTCAGCTGCCAGTGCTCGCCCACGGTCCACAGATGCCACCCGGTCCCGAAGGTCGTATACCCGGTCGTCAGATAGCCGCTCGGGGTATACCGATGCACAAAGTAATCCAGGCCGCGCCGCGCGAAATCGTGGTGCCCCATGAAATCCATGCCGCGAATTACGGAATGGGCTTCGCTCTCGAGGGGGCCATAGGCCATGGCGGCAATCCAGGGCGCCAGTCGATCCGCTCCGTCGGGACGGGCGGCGATATAACAGCGCACCTCCGAGGAGCGAATCAGGTCGTTGAGAAACGGCTCGGGTGTCTCGATCCGGGCGCCTCCGGACAACACATCGCTCCAGTAGCGCTTCGTGGCAGCCCGCAAGCCTTCCGCGTCCAGCCGATCGGGCAACGGGCCGCCATCCATGGCGAGCGCCAGGACCAGCTGTCTCGCGGATCCAGGCCATAGATCGCCGCGAATGGCCAGGACGCCGTTGGTGGCTGCGGTCGTCCATTGCCCATCCATGCTGAGAACAACGCGCGCCATGGTCTTCCCCGATGCGCGCGCGATCCAGCCATCGGCGGATCGCGCCAGCTCCGCCGCCCGATGGCTCCGGACATGCTCGAGAAAGGCCAGCTCGAGCGTGACCGGGACGGCTGCGGCTGAACGATGGAGGAACGTGAACTCGGCGATCCCGACGGAGGGCGGATCGGCGCCCAGGCGCGCCGCCCCGGATTCTTCCAGCGGGGCAACCCAGGTCCGCTGCCGCAGCGCCCACCCCCCCGCCGGCTGTGTCGTGACGGGAATTGGCAGCCACCCGCCATCCAGCTCCCGACCGATCACCCCTGAGGCGGGCGCCTCGAGCCGCACCTGGACGCCCGCCGCGCTCGCCAGCCAGTCCGAGCTCGGTGCCGGGGCGGTGTGGAAATGGAGATCGCCCCTCCGCTCGACCACCAGCTTGGCGCCGGCGCAGGCCAGCGACAGCAGAACCGGCCCCTCGTTCTGCGCCGCGCGATGGGTCCGCGCCAGCGCCTGCTCGAGCGTCTGCTCCGGCATCGTTCGGACTCGATCCAGCACGGTCGGCTGGCCGGCGATCCGCTGCCGGTAACCGGACAAGGTCGCCGGCGATTCCGCCCGGCTCACGATCACCCCATAGGCCGGCACGTAAACCGCCTCGTTCTTGATGACGTCCTCGAGCGCCACATGGACCACATGATCTCCCCGCTCGATCCGCAATTGAGTCCGCTCCGAGTCCAGACTCGATGGGCATGCATAGCGGACCTGGATCACAGCCGGCGAGCCGATTCGAATCGAGTTCGGGATGCCGCCGATCTGCTCGCCATCGATGACAGCGACCGTGGCATGATCCGGCTGGCCTGCGGGCGCATCCGCGCCCGCCGGCTCGCCGAGCTCGATCTGAAAGCCCCGAGCTGCCCAACGGGTCCGGGTCCGGCAGACAGGGGCCCGGACCTCGGCCGGCCTGCCGTCCGCCGGCCAAACCCAGCGCACCTTCCAAACGCGGGGCAGGCCGCCGGGCGTCGAGGTGTCCGCCTCGAAAAGCCAGCGCCTCTCCCGAATGGCGATCCGGCCCTCGATCGGCTGCCATTGTCCTTGCCAGAGCGATTCGCCAAACCATCCCTCGATGCTCAATCGGTCCGGATCAGGCCACCCTTGCTGGCCAGATCGCTCGAGCTCGAGCGAGCGAACAGCTCGGCGGCTCAGCCACCGGATCCCGATGCTCGCCGACCCGCCGGGTGATGCCAGAACCGCATACACCCCGTTGCGATCCGGCGCCAAATCGCTCTCGAGAACAAAATCCTCTGCCGGAAACTCGCCGGTCCGCGGCGCCTGGGTGCCGTGCCGGCGACGTGGATCGCTGGTCATCACCCGGCCGAAAGGCGCCACATTCACGGGCAGCTCAGCGGCGGCCTCCAGCCCCCTCTCCGACCGCACGAGCCGGGCATCGGCCCAATTGGCCATGTCGCACGCGATGCCGTCCCCGGCAGGATCAGCCTCGAGGCGAAGCTCCCACGCGCCCGCAATGGGAACCGCGACCCGGCAGGCCGGATCGCCCGTGCGACGCACCCCGCTGTCATAGCGCGGCTCACCGTCGACCCAGACCCGAAACACCACGCTGCCCGGGCTGCCGCAGGGCTGAAGCCCTACCCATGCCTGGAATTCGGTGAAGCCGCCCTCGAGCCAAACGGTCAATGAACCCGCCGCATGCAACCCGATCCCCCTCGAGAAACGCCGGTCCCCGATCTGCAGCGGCTCGCCCTCCCGGTGCGCCTCGTGCGCCGCGCGATCGATCCCTCGCACCCCCCAATCCTGCTTTTCGGCCACGATCAGCTCCGGATGATCGCTCAGCTCAAGGATCTCAGCCGCGCAAGCCACTCCGCCGAGCCAGGCAACGCCGGCGGCCGCCACGGCCGCCGCACCCGCAGCCAGCCGCCCCCCAGCCCGAGGCCCATCCACAACTGCCTCCCGCCGTCCGAACCCATCAGGCCCGCAGCCCGCGCAAATCCGGCTCGAGCTTGCGCCCTTCGCGCAGCAGTGCATCGAGAGCGACCTCGCCCCGTGCATAGGCCGCCTCGCGCCCCAAAATCGCTGTAAGATTCGATCGCACCGACGCCGCCACGGTTGGATTGTCATATCGGCCAGTCGTGATGAACTGATGAAACTCGCGGATGTTGGCCCGCGTGCCGGTGGTGTAAAGGTTCGTGTGCGCTCCCTCGTAGAACTCCTTCCCGCGCACGAACACCCCCTTGTAATAGTCGGTGCTGATGTAGCCATCCGTGCCGTACACCCGCGCCGAGATCTCGTCTTTCATTTCCGGGATCGCCTGGATGCACGTGAACGACAACACGACGTCATCAGGGAAAAAATACTGGACCGCGAAGTGGTCAAAGATGCTCGTCGGCGGACGCATCTTCCGCCCCCCTGCGCCGATGGCCCGGATCGGATCCGCATCGAGGATCCACGTCGCGACATCGAGCGAGTGAATGCTCTGCTCGACGATGAAATCGCCGGAGAGAGCGAGCACGTAATACCACGAGCGCAACTGCTGCTCGGGGGTTTCGGGAGGCGCGCCGCGGCCGCCTCCCAGCCACGGATAATGGGCCTCGCCCATGATGATGCGCCCGATCTGGCCCTCGCGCACCAGCTGCAACGCCGCCCGATAATGTTCGCTGGCGCGGGTCTGGAAATCGACCAGGAACACCCGCTGGCACGCGGTCGCCCGCCGGCCCGCCTCGGCGATCGCCTGGCACCCGGGCGCATCCACCGCAATCGGTTTCGCCAGGTACACATGCTTCCCCGCTTCGACGGCCTCCGCCGCCTGCTGGGGATGAAAATACGGCGGCGTCTCGATCACCACCGCGTCCAGCCTGCCCTCGAGCAGGCGCCGGTGCCCGGACAGCCCCGTGTAGCGCCGCGCAGCGTCAATCCCCTGCTTGCTGCCCACGGCATCCGCACGATCCGGAAAATAATCCGCGCACGCCACCCATCGGTAGCCGCCAGCTTCGGCAAACATGGGCGCAATCCAGCTCCCGCGCCCGCCGCAGCCGATCAGACCGATCTCGATCGCCGAGTTGGCTTCGGAGCCGAACACCCGTCTTGGATCCAGCAAAAGGAACGTCGAGGCTACGCCCGCGCCAGCCAGAAAGGCCCGCCGCGTCGAGCCCGTGCGATCCATTGTCTTTTTCATAAGCATTACTCCAGGGGTTACGGCCGGGCGGCCTTCCTCCGGGCCGCGCTCAGCGTCTTCTTCATCCATTCCACGCTGGCCCTTGTGTTCTCGTCGGAGCCGTGGCACTCGATCGACACAGCGCCATCCCAGCCGGTGGCGTGCAGGTACTCGAGGCAGCGGCGGATATTGTCGGCGTTGACGCCGCCCCCCACGGGCACGATGCTGCTGCCGATGCCGGTCTCCTCGCCGCGAGCCGCCGCGGCCAGGTCGGCGCTCACGTCCTTGATATGGCAATGGGTCACGAAGGGGCGCATGGCCTGCAAGTAGGCCAGGGGGTCGTGGCCGGCGATGAAGGTGTTGCCCGTGTCGAAGTTGCACCGCAGCCACTCCGACTCGAAATGCTGGAACAGCTTCTGCATGAATCCGATGTCGTTCGTGTAGGGCCCGTGGGGCTCGACGTTGACAATGACCTTGTAGTCTTCGGCCCAGGACAGGCATTGGCGATAGTTGTCGCACGTGACGCGGAACACCTCCTTGCGCGTCAGGCCGGGCGTCTCGAACGCGCCGTCCACGGTGTCCACCATCGGGCAGCCCAGCTCGGCCGCGAATCGGATGGACTGCTGCACATAGGCCACCCCGAACGCCGATCCGTTCGGCCCCATCATCGGGTAGGAGCCGTCGATCTGGGACACCCGCAGCCCCAGCTCGTCCAGAAATCGCCGGAGAGCGCGCGGATTCGATTCGAGCGAGACCGCCGGATCGTATCCCAACGCGGCCACGAAATACTGCCCGTGAATCACGCAAAACTCGATGTGCCGCAGCCCGAAGGCTGCGACCTTGTGGCAGGCCGCCTCGAAGCTCGTGCTCAGCGGCCGCCAATTGTCCGTGTGGAGTCCAATTTGAATCATGGTGCGTTTTCTTTCTGGTCTATTCCGCCTGCAGCGCCTTTGCTGCAGCCGCCAGCTCCCGCTGCTGCGCGGGGCTGATCCGGGGATACTTCAGATCCAGCGAGCCCAAGGCGTCGATCACAGCGGCCGCCACGACGATCCGCGTATACCACTTGTGGTTGGCCGGCACCACATACCAGGGCGCCTCCTCCGTCGCCGTGTGCCGGATCATCTCCTCATACGCCGCCATGTACTCCTTCCAGTGGCCGCGCTCCCGGACATCGGCCGCCGAGAACTTCCAGTTCTTAGCCGGATCCTCGATGCGTTCGAGAAACCGCTTCTTCTGCTCCTGGCGGGACACGTGGAGAAAGAACTTCCGCACCACCACCCCGTTGCGGCTGAGGTAGCGCTCGAACGCGCGGATGTCCTGGAACCGCTGCTTCCAGATGTCGCGGGAGATCAGGGCTTGTGGCAGCTTCTCCCGGGCCAGGATTTCCGGATGCACCCGGACCACGAGGACCTCCTCGTAATAGGAGCGATTGAAGATGCCGATCCGGCCCCGCTCGGGCAGATGCCGGATGCAGCGCCAGAGGTAGTCGTGATCCAGCTCCTCGTCGGATGGCGCCTTGAACGAGGCCACCTGGCAGCCCTGAGGATTGACGCCCGACATCACATGCTTGATGGCGCTGTCCTTGCCGGCCGCATCCATCGCCTGAAAGATCAGGAGCACCGCCCGCCGGTCCTGGGCATACAGCATGTCCTGCATCGTCACCATCGCATCGATTCCCATCTTCAGCGCTTCCTGGGCTCGCGGTTTGTCGTCCGCCCCGAACCCCCCGGTATCCCCCGGATCCACGTCTTTCAATCGGAACCGGTCGCCGTCCCTCACGCAATGGGGCCGCGCCAGCTGACCGGCAGCTTTGATGATCTTCTCGAGTTTCATGATCTCTCAATCGAATTGCCGCACCCGCTGTTATCGCAAGATCTCAGGGCGCATCCACCCGGCGCGAGTCGGAAATGCGGGCTTGCGCCCAGCCGCCGAGATCGCGCACGAACCGCTAGTCCGAGCGCAGTCCAAACGACACCGGCAGTTGCATCAGAACCGATCCAGCCTCGCGGAGGGTCGTTGCGGCCGCGTTCAATCCGCTCAGCACACCCACGTCGTCCGTCTCGAGCTCCGCCTCGCGCGCCCGATCGAGGCATGCCGCGATTTCGTTGTCATTCAATCCCAGGTTCTGAAAGATACTTCGTTCCTCGGCGGTGTACCCCTCGGTTCGGAGCCGATCGATGACTTCCTGGTACTCCTGCGGGTTCACCCAGATCTCCTCGACGCCTTCCTGATCGAGAAGGCTCACCCAGCTCTCGATGGCGTCCGCCGTGTCCCACATGCATGCCCCTGCCCGGCGCTCATGGTGCACCGCATACGCGCCTTGCCGCAGATACCAGTATTCATTGCCGGCGCGATAGGCCCCTTCCTGGCGTTGGATGGCTACCACCGCAGCGTGAAGATGTGCCGCCAGCTGCAGCATGCGGTCCTGGAGCAATTGGGCCGCCGCCAGCCGCTGCGCGCTGATGCCCGCCCCGGCCTCGAGCGGGCCCGGCGCCCAAACCTGCTCGATGGTGGGGACATCGTAATCCGCTCGCGCAAGCGTCCCACCCGCCGCCGCTGGCATGGGCCGGAACGGACGCGGCGGGTCTCCCCCGGCATCTCGAATTGTCTCCCCCGCATATTTGTAGAGCTGCATGTTGATGTCGATGAGCTTCTCGATCACCTTTTGCGGAATGGCAAGAAAACTGGGCATCTTCGCCACCTTGAATGTGGTCGATACGATGGTGTTGTTCCTTTTGTAGCCGCCGAAGTGCGCGTTCCACCAGTTCTGCACCGCCTGGGTCACACGCCCGGATAGGCCAATGTTCTGACTGCTGGAGTTGGCCGGTTGAGCCGCATACTGTCGCGTGCTAAAGATAAAATCCATCAGCCGGAAGACCGTGCGATCCAGGATATCAGGCTTGGGCGGCGCCCCAGCGGCAGCCACCGTCGGCCGCCCAATGATCGAGCCGCTTGCTGCGCCCGATGCGCCCGCCGCGGCCTGCCCGCGGCAGAATGTCGCGAACTCGGCGATCCATGCCCGATAGGCCAGGCCCAGGCGATCTGCCAGATGTGGATAGGCGGGGTCTTCTTCCAGGATTGCGGCCGCCAGCGCCAGCCGCAGCGCCTCGCAATAGTTGGCCAGATTCATCAGGCGCGCCGCGCTCGACGCGGGCCCCGGCGGCCGGCCCGGATGCACCCTCGTTAGCTCGGCATCCAGCCGATCGAGCTCGGCCTTTTCCAGCAGCGCCCACGCATAGCGATGGGTCGCATCCGCAAACCGTCCCTGGTTCTCCGTCGTTCCACCCCCCTGGAACGTCCCCGCCAGCGTCCACCCAATGCCCGAATGCGACGCCGTCAGCAGCCGGCGCGGATCGCCCTCGTCCCGGGGACCGACGATTGCGATCTGGCCAAACGCATAGCCCTTGAGCCCTGACTCGCCACCCACCTCGAGCGGCGGCACACCATCATCGTAGGTCGTCCGGATCTCGGCCCCTTCGAGATCGGCAATCCGGGTGATCCGGCCCCAGGCATCGGTCTCCACGGATATCGTCTCCGGAACGCAAACCTGGACCAGGGTCTCGGTGTAGCCGCCCACCAGATAGCGAATCATGAATCCGCCAGGAGGCTCACCGTCTTCGGGCATCCAGCTCCAGCGGCCATAAGGAATGAACCGCGGCGGCTCCGTCGGGCCCGAGGGCGGCGCTGCCGCAAACGCCAGCGCCTGGATGTCCTCGTAGGACAGCTCCATCGACTCCGCCAGCCCCTGCTCCGCCTCCTCGTCCCATCCCAACGATTCGCGGACCTCGAGCGGCAGGTTCTCGTAGGGCGCCCCCCAGGCGCGCATGAAGCGCCGCGTGTAGGCGACCTTCTGGCGGCCCTTCAGCTCAGCCGCGGCATCCAGGCGCTCGAGATCGTCGGGCGACAGCAGCTCGGCCGCCAGCGACTGCAGCGGATCCGGCAGGCCGCTCAACGGCGTCCGCAAGATGATCGCCCAAAGAAGAACTTGCGCCGATTCCTGATCGATCGACGGATCGAGCGTCGCACCGCGGATCACCTTGGTCACGATGTCTGCTCGCGGGCCGTTCATGACCTCGGCAACATATCCGTCCCCCTCACGGGGCGTGGGCGTGCCCGTCTTGAGGCAGTAGCTCTCGAGCTCGACCTCCCACAGCCCGGGCGCCAGCACAAAACCGCCCTCCAAGGTCCGCGGCGCCGCAATCAGCGGAGACCAATGCGCCGGATTGAACCGGTCCAGAAATGGCACATCCGGGCACTGATCTCCGGGCACGCTCTTCAACGGCAGGTCGCTGGCCAGGCTCACTGCGTAGTCCAGCATCAGCAGGTCCGGATCGGGATCCAGTCGCAATTGGAAAAACCGCATGCCGGTCTCCTTGGGCAGGGTGATCCGGCGGATCCCTCCGACTATTTCCTCCGCCGCCATCACCGGCATCCAGATCGCCGGCGATCGCAGGCTCGAGATTTCCTCCAGATAATACGGCTCCGGGCTGTCCGGCCAGGATAGAACATCGGCGTCCGGGATCGCGCCATCGAGGCTCAGCCGCAGCCCGACCGGTTGGGCGCCTCGTGCCGCTATGCACCCCGCCGCTCCAAACAACGCGATGCATAACGCATGGATCCACCAGGAGAAACGGCTCTCCATGCAATTCGTGTTCATGGGCTTATGCTGCCTGGTCCATACTGCAAGGCCAGGAGCCGTTCAAGACAAATCAATACCCACGACTCCGCAAGCCGTGCCGGGTAGCCGCCGATACAGCGAGGCCGATCTCGCTCCGGGCTGAGGGCGTCCGCCTCTTCACGCCGGCGGCTGCGGCTCTGGAAATCCCGTGATTACTCCGAGGACTTGGCGCGATAGAATTGCTGGCCGACGGCAGGAATCGAGAACACGTTGGTCTGCGGCGTCTGGTTGGTGGCAATCGCCGTCCAGGCGACGTTGTTGCCCAGGCTCGAGGTCGCCTCGAGAATCCCCGTGTAGTAGACATCGACATTCCCATCGCGCAGGAGCATCGACAGATGCGGCCGGACAGGCGCCTCCACGACCTTGAATTCGACCTGATTGAAATGCATGCTGCCCTGGTTGGCGCTGGAGCCCGTGCCCCACTGCACGCCGTGATACGCGTAGGCCGAGACGTCGCCCGCCCAGCCGGCCAGGACCTCCCGCCCGTCAAAGTAGTAGGTTGCACGTGCCGTCGCCGGATCGAACACCACCTGGTGCAGGTGATACTCGGCGGCGCCAAAGCCGGGCTCGGTCAGAGTGATGCCCGACGAGCCCTGTGGGGTGACCACCAGCGCGCCCGTCGCATCGAGATCGTACCACAGCAGCAATCGGCTGCCCGAGGCAATGCCCAGTTGAGACATCACCGAGGAGCTGCTCGAGAAATCATCCGCGAACCGGCTGCGCACTGTCATCACCCAGCCGTTGGTCCACGCCGCCTGCTGCTGCTCGGCCGTAAGCGGCATGCTGTACTGGATGAACTGGCTCCCAGCGGTTGTCTGGTCCGTCACCTGCCACGCATGCAGCCCGGTGCCGAAATCGTCGTAGACCGGCCCGGTGATCAGGGATGGGTCTGTGCCAATGCTCGCCGTCCAGGAGCCGCCCTCGGGGGTGGCGGGATCGGGCGGGCCGGACGGATGCGTCGCGGGCGTGCCCGCATCATACCGGGCCAGTGTTGCCAGCCGGGCTGTCTTGAAGATGGCGGGCGTGTTGCCGGCAATGGGCAGGCTCGAGGTGTCCCGGATGTTGCTGATCCGCAGGGTGTATTGGCTGCCAGCCTGCTGCGGCGTGGTCCGCAGCTCAACGGTGAATGGGTCCACTCGCCGGGCCGACAGGTTCGTCACCCCGGATGATTCCCAGACGTAGTTCAGGATGTTCGTCGCCTGGGCCTCGAGCACGGGCTCCGAATACCCGATCAGCACCCGGTCCAGAAGCCAGGAGCCCCGGACGCTCACCACCTCGGGCGGAGTCGTGTCGGAGGTCACGGTCAGAACCGCGGCATCGGTCTCGACGCTGCCCAGCGCATGGAGCGCCCGACAGCGGTATTGCGAGCCGTCCATCCCCAGGGTGATGTAGTCGGTGGTGAACGAGTTGCTGACCGCCCCCGGAATCGGCACGTTGTTCAAGAGCCACTGGTAGGCGGCCACGAAGGGCGTGAAGCTGGCGGCGAACGTGATCCGCTGGCCCACCCCGTTCGTGCTGCTCTGCGGATGCGCCACGACGGCTGGCTGCGTGCCGCCCACGACATCGAGCTGCACCCGGTGGAAGTTCATGTCGCCCGTGTTGGGGCTCGATCCGGCGCCGAACACCAGCCCGTTATAAACCGCGTTGGCGCCGCCGGCATAATTGGCCGCAATGAGCTGGCCATCGCAATAATAAGAGGCGTTGGTCGTCGCAGGATCGAACACGATCACGTGGGCGCGATAGGCGAAGGGATCGCCCGGCAGCGCATACGTCTCCCCTTCCAGCAGTTGAGCGGTGAGCACCATGTTCGCGTTGACGGAAAAAGCGATCCCGTACCGCCGCGTGACTCCCGGATGGCTGTAGAGAACCACCGGACACGAGCCCGCCCCGTTGGGCAGCATCCGGCTCACGCACAACAGCCGCCAGCCGTTGGCCCGCGCCAGGTCATCGGATGCCGAATCGATCGCCAGCCGGTAATCCAAAATGCCGCCCCCGCTCCCGGCGTTCTGGTCCGACACCGCCCATGCGTGGAGCCCCGTGCCCAGATCGTCCGCAACGCCGCCCACGACCATCGACGGGTTCAGATTGGTCGTCATCATCCAGTAGCCGCCGGCGGCGCTCGCCGGATCGGACGGCCCTTGCGGATGCGTCCCGGCCGCGCCCGCGTAATACCCCGCCGCCGATATCACCAGCGCCGGCGTGTGGAAATCGATCGTCGATCCAGCCGGAATCGTGTTCGCCGCAAGATCCTGAACCCCCGACACCGTCACGGTGTGCGTCGCGCCGGTGCTCAAGACCGACGTGTGCAGCTCCACCGTGAATCGATCCGCCAGGATCGCATTCGAGACCGCGATCCCGCCGCTGACCGCGTAATGAGCCGGGTTGGTGGCCGACGCCTCATCGACCGGCTCGGAAAACCGGATCCGCGCGTGCTCGAGGGTCAGCAATCCTTGGGCGCTGGCAAGGGCCGGCGCCGCCGAGTCGTTCACGGTCAACAGGGCCGGCAATGTGCTGCCCATCCCCTCATTGTTCGAGGCCGCCAGGACATACGAGCCCTCGTCCGGCTTGGTCACGAACGGGATGGTGTAGCTGGCCGATGTGGCCCCGTCGATCGGGACGTCGTTCTTGTACCATTGATACGTGTCGGGGAAGTTCCTGAACACGCCCGTGAACGTGACCGATTCGCCCGCGTTGGCCGTCACCGAAGCCGGATTTTCGACCGCGGCCGGCGCCCCCATGTCCAGAGCCAGCGACACGTCGTCGATCGCCAGAAACGCCCCTGCAGCGCCCGCGTTCGTGATCCGCTGCAAGCTCACATAAATTCGATCCGCCGTCGTCAGGCCCGTGCCGGTGAAGACGATCTGGAACTTGCGATCGTCCGCTTTGCCCTTGGTTCCGCCCGATGCCACCGCGAATCCCGACAGCGCCGTCAGCGCCTGGGAATAATCCATGTTCCCGCCCATGACGAACTGCAGCGCGCCGCCCGAGCTGCCGATCTCGTACCCGAACGTCACCGGGCGGCCCGCGTCGGACGTCTCCGCGGCGGCGACGAACGAGAGCGTGAACGTGCAGGGCGACACGGCGGGCAACGCCGGGATCGCGATCGCATTGGTGATCTTCGCGTCGTTATGGCTGCTGACCCAGCACCGGCTGTTCAGACCCGACCCGCCCGCCGTGGCATTGAAGATCCGGTGCTCGTTGGCGCCGATCGTCGGGGGCGTGGGATCCACGTAAAACCACTGGCCGCCCGCCGGGCCGTTGGTCAGCGGGCTGGGCGCCGGGCTCTGCGCCGGATACTCTTGAAACGTGTCCGTGTAGATCACGCCCCCATGGGCGCAGACGGCGCACAAGGCAGCCAGCGCGATCAGGCCTGGCCTCGTTGCGTTGCGTGCTTTCATCATCTTCTCACCTCGCGTTCGAGTCGGACTCGGTTGGGCCATCGACATACTTGGGAACCGCCATGACACTTCGCCAGGATTCGGGCGCTGTCAAAGCGGTTTCACTTGTCATATCGGCATACATTATGAAGCCGCCGGCGCCCTGCCTTCCAGGATGGGGATCAGTTCGTCTTGCGCGTCGTGCGCTCCATCAGCCAAAGGCAGTCGGGATTGTTCGGCGACGCGACATTGAGCTGCAGCTCCTGGCCTTTCCGGAGGAGGGGCACGGTGCGCGGGTCCTGCCATTTCTTGATCTCGGAGTGGCCGTCGACAAAGGCCAGCCCGCCCGCTCCGTTGTGATAGCTGGCCGGGTAATCCACGATCTTCCACAGCGAGGGCTGGTCGGGATAGCCCGTCATGCCGACGACCATCTCGCCATCGTTGATGCTGTCCTCGCGCTCGTCCATGAGGAGCCACGTCTTGCTCTGGCCGGGGCTGGTCACGTCGCTGAGCTTCTTGTAGATCCGGAAGGCGCTCGGCGCGAATCCGGCCACGTCGGTCGAGTCGAACCACGCGTTCATGGCGATGCTGCGCACGCGGGGATAGGTGGTGTTTTGATAGCGGACGGCGCTTCGGTCGGCGGGGCACTTCCAGATGGCGGTGTTGTTGCCGCAGTATTGCCAGAGGAGGCTCTTCTTGATGTCCTGCTCGACGTCCCAGTTGCTGCGGTTGCCGCCGTTGAAATCCAGCGAACCATGCACCCACTCGTTCGGGCCGTAGGACTGGGGCACCTTGTCCGAGTTGTCGTCGACATACATCCTCCAGGCCACCAGCATCTGGCGTCCATTGTTGAGGCACATGATGCCCTGGGCCTTGGTCTTGGACTTGGCCAGTGCCGGGAGCATGATGCCGGCGAGGATGGCGATGATGGCGATGACGACCAGCAGCTCGATGAGGGTGAAACCGCGCTCCCCAGTCGGTGGGCGCCGGGATCCTGGATGGGTTGGGATGTTCACGGCTGGTTGCCCTGGTTCAGCCACACGTCCACGCGCGGCGTGTCCCAGGTGTAGGGCTTGGTCACGATATCGAGCCTGCCATCGCCATTCAAGTCGGCCGCGCGGCTGTCGTGGTTGTCGATGCCCACGGACAGCTCCTGCGTCTGGAAATTGCCCCGGCCGTCCCCGTACAGAACCCACGCGGCGCACTTCTCCTTCGGGCCCGGCGTGTGCATCTCGGCGCAGAAGATGTCGAGATGCCTATCGCCATTGATGTCCGCCACCTCGAGTGTGTGGCCGGAGAGGACGTCGCGCTCGAGCAGCCGGCAGCGGGTCCACGCTTTTGGATCGACGGGATCGCCCTGGCATTCCATGTACCAGAGCGGGCCGTTGCCGTCACCGGGCGCCAGGACGATCTGCGCCACCTTGCCGGGCTTGAAATGCCCCGCCGCGATCCGGCCGGGATGGTCGGCGATCTGCACCGGCTTGAAATCGTTGCCGCCCGCGTGCTTGAACCAGTAAAGGCCGGCCAGCAAGTCCAGCCGGCCATCGCCGTCGACGTCGAACGCAGCCATTCCTTCCTGCTTGATGGCGGTCTTGACCGTCGAGGTGTTGAGGATCTCGATCAGCGGCCATGACTCGGCGGCACGCGGATTTTCCGGGATCTCGGCCATGAAGAGTTTGCGGGCGCCCTGGTTCCAGAACATGAGCTGCGGCTTGCCGTTGCCTTTGAAATCGCCGACGACATGGTCGTGGTGCGCTCGACCGCCGCCCTTCTTGATCAGGTGCTGTTTCCAAGGTGTCTGGGGGTTGAAGTTAGGCGCGGGGTTTTCATACCACCAGAGCTGGTCGCTGGACGCATCGCCGCCGATGATCAGGTCCAGATCGCCATCCCGGTCCACATCCCAGGGGAATCCGCCCGCCTCAGGCGCCTGTTTGGTGTCGTCCATGACATACTTGTGCCAACCAGCTCCCGTACGGCGCAGCCAGATGATGGCGGGCGCCTGGGTTCGCTCGGCGATGACGATGTCAACAGCACCATCCCGGTCGATGTCGAAGACGACGCAGGCGGTTTGCTGCCTGCCGCCATTGGGCGCGGGCAGGCCGCCCGTCTTGCTCGACAGGTGTTTCCAGATCGGCATCGCGATCCCACCGGCGGCGGCGTCAACAAGGGAGATGACCGCCAGCATGTGGACGGCGGCGAGAAACGCTTTTGTCTTCATGCGCGAAGCCCGCTCATGGCTCCGCCTCGCGCGGGACCACCGTGGCTCGATTCAATGTGCGCATCCCGGATCGCCCTGGCAAGCCCAATCCGCTGCGTCCCCACGCGAGGGACGCAGCCGGATCGTTACGGCTTGCGCAGCCGGCAAAACATGGCGCGACCGCTCGTCGGGAGCGCCACCGGGTTGCCGCCCGGCGCGTCGGTCCACACTCCTCCCACCAGGTCTTCCGTCGTTTCCAACTCGAAGCCCGCGGTTGCAGGCGACCAGGAGATGATCGCCGAATTGTCCGATAACTGGATGAAGAGGGTCGGTATTTCGCCGGCGGAAGGCACGATCACGCCCGGCCAAAAACCGCCCCGCAGCATGAACGTGCCACCGCTCATCGTCCCGCCATCCGGCTGGCCCAGCGTGCCGCTGACGGCATAAACACCGCCGGCGCTTGTGCCGCCACCGCCATCGACGGTGGACCACTCCTGGCCATATTGCGCCTGAGTCGCCGCGCCGAATAGCGCCACCATCATGGCTGCAACCGCGGCGCGCATGAGCCGAGTCCGGATCTCGATTCTCGGACATCGCTCGATGATCCCTCGCCCAATCGTTTTCATTAAGGACCTCCGTGCTGTTCCAGATCCATGGTCAGCTTGCCTTGCGATCGAATCATGGCCACTCATCAATCGTGTAACTGATCCGAACACCGTATACTGACACGACATCGCTCTTCGATTCGCCAATTTCGCGCATGTGGATGAAGTACTCGTAGTTTTGGTTATCGATCGTTGCATAGGAAACGCTGGTGTCCGAAAGAGTCATGTTGGTATTGACGCTTGACACCACGGCCATCGTCTGCGCTCCGGTGTCTGCGGCAACGGCTTTGCGATACAGCGAACAATCGAAAATGTGTGATGCGTCATCTGTGCGGCCCCACACATGAAGCCCCGTGACGGCCGCACCATGTGGAAGGTGCACTCCATAGTAGCCGTAAGCCCGTTTGCTCTTGTCTGCATACAAAGTGGCGGCATAATTGACCCAGCAGTCTTGCATTGCATCGTCATTCACCATCGGGGTGATCGCGTGACCCATGGAGAGCCAGCGCGTTTTCGGCGGGTTGATCTTGATTGAACGATTCGGGCCGCTGATGGTCACGGCGTCCAGAGTGCCATCTTGATTCTTGATAAAAATGGCGCCGTCACTGCCGCCGCCTCCCAGGCCCAGGTTATTCGCCGCCAGCAGATCGTCGGCCGCCACGACATCCCCCGTGCCAACCGCAAAACCGACCTGCGGGCTCGAACCGGCCTGCACCACCGTGGTCGCCGTCAGGTTGCCTTGGACGGTAACGCCGGAGGAGATCGTTCCGCCGGAAAGACCTCCCACCGAGGTCACCGCCAGTTGAGTGGCATGCTTGCCGTCGACCGTATCGGCGTCCAGCCCGCTGCCCGCACCGTCACCGGCCAGGACGGCAGGCAGGATTTCGCTGTCGCGGGCGATGGCCGCGTCGATTCGCGAAGCAGCCACCGTGCCGATCTTGATCGCTCCGGCATCGACCGAACCCGCGGAGGATACGGTCAAGGCGTCTGTGACGCGGGCATCTGCAATCACGCCGCTGGTGATATCGGCAGCCGAGTGGAGATGGACCGCATTGGCAAAGGCGCCGGCCTGCTGGCCATCCAGCAGATCGGCGTCCAATCCGCTGCCAAGTCCGTCGTTCATGAGCAGAATGGACAAAATCTCGTCGTCGCGGGCGATCGTTACCGGGATCCTCTCGGCATCGAGGATGCCGCTGGTGATATCGCCGGCCCCGTGGCTATGGCCGTAGGGTGAGAAAGATGCCGGCAACTGCCCCGCGAGCGTGTCGGCATCGTCGGCATGCAGGCTCCGCACCGCATAACCCACCGAGGCGATCCGCTGGCGAGGGGCCAGATCTACGCCATTGATCCGCACCTGCAGCCAAACCGAGCTGCCTCCGAAGATCGACGCCGGCATCAGGTTGCCCGGATCGTCTCCGATCGTCGCTTCAAAGACGCCGTTGGCGTCGGGTGTCACGGTGTCCGTGTCACTGAATCCGCCGCCCAACGAATCGCCTCCAACTTCGGCGCTCCAGAATGTGAACACCACTTCGACCGGTGTTGTGACGGGATCGCCCGCAGTTTGGGTAAGCCGCCCCTGGTAAACCATCAATCCCGGCACGGCGATCGCCGATTGACTCAGGGCCAGCAGGAGCGCCGGAACCATCAGAGATTTGAGTGATTTCATTTTTCCGCCTTCCTTTCTTTGGAAACCTAAACGACAGGCGATCTCCGCCTGGGAGGGAGCATTCGAGCAAGCTGTTATTTATAATCTGACCCTGGCGAATGAGATCGTCAAGGGATGGCCCACAAATGACGAGGGCCGGCGGGATCCGCCAGCCCTCGCGATGTCGACGGCGCAGGCTCACGCCCCCGCCGTCCGCTGGAGCGAGGATGAATGGCTCTCGATCACGGAACGATGGTCGAATCGAAATTCGGCCCATCGTCGATCACGACCGCCTTGAAGTCATGAGGCACGCCCACAAGCACCTCGCCGGAGCAGCTCATCCCTCGCCCGTCGCTGGCTGTGAACCGGATGTGATACATGCGCCCGTTCCCCGGGACCTTTTGGGTTCCCGATCTCTCGGCCCGGACCTGGGCAGTGCTGGAGCCGACGCCGGACGCGTCGGGACCGAAGTTGCCGTCCCCGAACGTGTTCACCGGCTCATCCTGCCAGATGCCATCGATGGTGATCGTGATGGGATCGCCGTCAGGATCGGTCACGCCGAGCACTTGAATGGCGGTGAATGTGTTGTTCGGCGGCCAGAGCCTGGCGATGCTGGGATAGGCTCCCGAGCAGTCCGGCGGTTGGTTCGGTGTGAAGATGGCCATATCGCCGTCCGAGCAAACGATTTCCGGACAGCAGGTGACGCTGGCCACAAAAGTGATTCCCGCAGGCTCATTGGCGCCTTCCGGCGGGGTCACGGTTGCGACGTTGCCAGCATCGATCGTGACGGTCCAGCCGTCCGGGACACCGGCAGCGGCCCATGTCACGGGCAGCACGCCGTTGTAGGTGAGGTAACTATCGAGATCGATTGGCTGGAAGGGAGCGATTTGATCCGGGATATCGCCGACCTGGGGCGTCTCGCACACGACAAGATTATCCATGTCCGCGTCCCTGCCCGGCGTGCCTCCGCCGACCGGGACCACCTCCAATCGGGCAGCCCAGAGATGGATTCCCGGAGCGTCGGACGCAACCGAATACAAGTGCTCGGCAGTGCCGGTGAAGCCGCTCAGAATCAAGGTGTCCACCAGAACGCTGTCCTCGTAGATCGTCAGCACGCCATCCACAACGAAGCGCTCGACGGTGTAGGTCGTCTTGACGTCATATCCAGCTTGATCGCAGGCGCAATCGGGCAGATCGATCTGGACTTCGACGGGCGGAGGCGGCGCGACCTTCTCGAGCACCATCAGCGCCCAGGCCGTCGCCAAGGCCGAGTCACCCCATCGGTCGGGAGGCCAGGATCCGTCGGCGTTCTGGCTGGCCACGATCGCCGCGGCAAACTCCTGGTACCAGTCGACCGGGTTGCCCGCCACGGTGATGGTGTCAATCCCCAGGCTGACAAATCCCTTCATCAGGCAGTACATGCATTGATATTCATGGGGTCTCCACCCTGGATCGCTCGATAGGTCGTTCCATGTGTTCTGAATGTAGACGATCGCACTCTGCACCCGCGGGACAGCCGTCGAATCGCCCACCAGCGACATCTCGAACAGCAGGTTTCCGGTCTTGAGAAGGTTGACCCAGTCGCCATCGACAACATACTGGGAACCGCCGCTGGCATCCTGGATCGCGTTCAGCCAGGCGCTCAAACGATTTTTGGTGGAGTCCGGGATCGCGCATTCGAATCCATAGGCGGGCGCCTCGGCATAGCGCAACCCGAGAACCGCGTAGCCGCTGTTCGAGTTGTCGCTGGGCTCGTTCATGAAAAAGTAGCGCCAGCCGCCGTCGGGATTCTGCGCGAAGACGAAGTAATCCACGCATGCTTGCAGCACAGCCTGGTAGGTCCACCCGTCCACATAGCTTCCTGACACGTTGACGACTCGATCGGGCGCTCGGCTGGCGGCAATCGCCATCATCCCCAAACCCGTCCGGTATGTCTCGTGCGAACCCAGCGTGAAGCACACCCCCATGCCGGCGCCATAGGACGCCGTCTGGCTCATCAGGTAATTCAGCCCCCTGATGACGTTCTCACGATACGGATAGCTTTCGTCGAACGGCGAAGGATAGCCCATCTCGAAGGCCCTCTCCTCCAGTTTGACCACCGCGAGAGATGTCCCCGCCACGGGCTCGCTCCCGTAATACGCGCTCCACGATCCATCGAGGTTCTGTTGCGAAACCAGCCAGGCGAGACCTCTATCGATCGAGCTCGCAATCTCCTCCGGCGTGACCGCGCGCAACGGGGCCGCGGCGAACATGCTCGCCGCCACTCCCAGCGCACATGCACAAGAGAACGTCGTTCTCATTGAATGGCTCCTTTCCTTGTTGATTGTATGAGCTGGCTTTCTTCCACGTTCGCCTCGATTAAGCCACGCTCCAGCACGGACAAGAACGGTGTTTATATTGAATGATCGGAGGTATTCTTACGAAGGGCCAGCGGACCCCTCAGGCTCGCTCGGGCACAAGCCGATCGATGCGCCCCTCAGGCTTGGCTTGCCCGCCACGCGCTGGGAGACAGGCCCGTATGCGCCTTGAAAGCGTGCCGAAACCAATCCTCGCTGGCGTATCCCGCCTCGACTGCCACCTGGGCGATCGTCTGCGCGGTGTCCCGCAGCATCTCCTTCGCGCGGCATAGCCGGAGCTCATCCACGTAGGCATGAAATGTGACGCCGGTCGCGCTCGAAAAGACCGTCGAAAGGTAGGAGGCGTTGCGGCCCAGGGCCTGCGCCAGTTGATCCAGGCTCATCGGCCTGCGATAGTGATCGCGAACATACGCCAGCATTCGATCGATCGTCCGTGGCCTGGTTCCGGCGGCGCCTGGCCGCACCGGCTCCTCGGGCACTTCCGGCAGGCGGGCATGGAGCTCGTGGCGGAGACGGACGATCTCGGCACTCAGACAATGCACCTGGCGCCGCGCGGATTCCAGCTCCTCCTGGAGCCGCCGGTTGACAAGTTTCGTGCCCGCCTGGTCCTCGAGCATTCCGAGGATGTGGACGACCAGATCAAGATGCGCCCAGCCCCGCTCGCTCGCCGGCCAGTGCGGGCTCAACTGCAGCGTCAGCCGCCCGACCTCAGCGCTCGCTACCCGCAAGCGAACCGCGATGATCCGGCGTCCGTATCGACCGCGCAAGCCGCCGGGTGGATCGGACCTGCTCCGCTCCCAGTTCTCGCGTTGGCGCGTCTCGCATTTCCATGGCTGAATCCTCTTTCCCGAGCCAGCAGGCGCCCAATCGGGACAGGCATTCGTCGCCTGCGAACCCTCGCCAGGAGCGCAGGGCACATCGCATGCGATCGAGAAGGCGAAACCGGGGACAATGGACTGGAGGTGGCGCAGGAATGCCTCGAGGTTCAACTTGAGCTCTTGCTGGCAGAACGCGATGTCGCCGAGGCGGGCCGATGACGGCTCGAACGGCACTCCGTGAACCGGGCCATCCTGGAACAATGGCTCCGATCCGCCCATGCTGGCTGTGCTGGTGTCCTGCCACTTCCTCGCCATGAAGTTGCCGCGGGTTCGATGGGCCTACTATTTTCAGCACGCCTTAAAGGATAATCTACTTTTTCTTATCATAGGCCCGACCGGAAGGCAAGCCGCATCGGGGGTGCGCGGCTGGACCCCGCGGTCGGTTTGGGGGCGCGCCTCTTTGGACCCACGACCGGCCCAACGCCGCCCTGGACAGCACCGCAAGTTCCATGCATGCTCTCCCCCCATCATGGCAGCCTGGTGGAGCAAAATAACGAGTTCGCCCCTGCTGGTACGAGTGGCGCCGTTCGTGGTGTTTCTCGTCCTGACCTCTCTGCAGGGGCGGCTGGGTGAAGCGTCGCATTACTGGATGTATCTGGCCAAGACGGCTGTGGGGGGGGTGCTGGTCTGGCAGATGCGCCGCTACGTGACCGAGATCGAATGGCGCTTCACCGGCGCGGCGATCGGCGCCGGGATCCTGGTCTTCCTGCTCTGGATCGGGCTCGAGGACGGCGTGCGCGCGCTGGGTTTTGCCCATTCGTATCCCAAGTTCGTCCACCCGACCACGACCTGGAACCCGCTGGCGTTTTTCGCCGGCGCGCCGGCGGTCGGCTGGCTGTTGGTGGTTGTCCGGATCCTGGGTGCGACGCTGGTGGTGCCGCCGCTCGAGGAGGTGTTCTATCGCTCCTTTCTCTACCGCTACCTGCAGCAGACCGATTTCCTGGGGGTGCCGCTCACCCGGTTTTCCGGGTTCGCATTTGTCCTGACGTCGGCCATCTTTGCCTCGACGCATGTCGAGTGGCTGGCGGCGTTGTTGTGCGGTTTCATTTACCAGGGGCTGGTCGGGTGGAAAGGCCGGCTGGGCGACGCGATCGCCGCTCACGCGCTCACCAACCTGCTTCTGGGCCTCTGGGTGGTCAGCCGCGGAGCGTGGCATTTCTGGTGAAACGGTGATCCCGTGCCTGCTGTTCGAGGATGAGCATTTGCTGGCGGTGGCCAAGCCGGCCGGCTGGGATCTTCGCGCCTCCGGCCCCTGCGCCGGCGAGGGCATCTTCGATTGGCTGCGCCACCGGGAGCCCCGATGGGCCCGGCTCGCCGCCGTGCATCCGCGGAGCGCGGAGGTCTCGGGCGTGGCGGTCTTTGCCCTGAGCGAGGCGGCAGCGCAGGCTTTGAAGCAGCAATTCGCCGAATCCGCTGTCGAGGAACGGTTCCTTTTCCTGACCGACCGGCCAGCCGGGGATGCCGCACGCGAGATCCGATCCGGCATCGCTCGCGCCAGCGGCCGTTGCGAGATCCGGCCCCTGGCTTCGGGTTCTCCAACGGCCCATACCCGGTTTCGATCGCTGGGGCCCGATCCCGGAGGCACGCGGATCGAGGCCGTCTTGGTCGCCGGCACAACCGACTCGATCCGGGTTCATGCGGCGGCTTGCGGATGGCCGATCCTGGGCGACTCGATCTATGGAGGATCGGCAGCGCCTCGTCTGATGCTGCATGCGGCCGGCTTGCGGCTTCGGCACCCGGCGAGCGGCGCGCCTCTGGCTTTCGAGACGCCGCCCGAATTCGACCAGCCGCCCTTCCGGACCCGCAGGTTGGCGATCATCGATCCCAAGGAAACCACCGCCTACCGCCTCATCCATGGCGGAGCCGATGGCTGGCCCGGCTGGTTCGTCGACCGGCTCGAAGACGATCTCCTCGCCGCTTCCACCCTCGAGCTGACACCTGGCCGGAGGGCTTTGCTCGACTCCTGGCGCCGCATCGCCGAGGCCCGCGCGGTCTACTATCGGCTCCTGACGCGGCCGTCGCAGAACCAGCCCGCGGAACGGCCGAGGCTCGATTGCGCTGCAGGATCGCCCGGCCCCGGCCGGTTCGCCATCCGCGAGAACGATCTGCGGTTTCTCCTCCGCATGGGTGAAGGCGGAGCGGGCGGGCTTTTCCTGGATCAGCGCGACAACCGGCGGCGCCTGCGGGCCGGCCATGTCGCCGCCGGCTTCCCGCTCTTTCCGGATGGGGCAGCCGGCCGCACGGTGCTCAACACGTTCGCCTACACGGCCGCATTCTCGGTCTGCGCCGCGGCTGCCGGCGCCCACACCGTGAGCCTGGATCTCTCCCGCAACTACCTCGAATGGGGCCGCGACAATTTCCGCGCGAACGGCATCGACCCCGCTGAACACGAATTCGTCGTCGGAGACGTCTTTTCCTGGCTGAAGCGATGGAGGCGGCGGGAGCGATTCTTCGACCTGGTGATCCTGGATCCCCCAACGTTCTCGCGCTCGCGGGAGCACGGCGCGTTCCGGGCGGAGGAGGATTACGCCGCGCTGGCGCAAGGGGCCATCGCCGTCCTTCGGCGCGGGGGTGTGCTGTTGGCCAGCAGCAACGCAGCCCAATGGCCGCCCGCCGATTTCCAGGACGCGATCGAATCCGCCGCGGCGGTCTTGAGACGGCGCATCCTCCGCCGCCATTATGCCCCTCAGCCCCCCGATTTCCCGGCGCATCCGGACACGCCGGCCTACCTCAAGACCCTCTGGCTCCGGCTCGAGTAATCCGGTTTCCGCTCAAGGAGATTGCCGTTTGATCCGGCCTTGTGTATGTTGGATTTTTTGATGGCATTTCAGAAATGAGCGAATCATCGAAGACAAAGGAAGGCGGGCCCGGCCCGGCCGCCGAACCCTCCCTGCGCCCCGCGGAGGCTTCCGACGACACGGGCGCGGACATTGAAGCGGCGCGGCCCGACATGGGGGACGAGGAGCCGGTGTCAGCCCAGCCAACGGCGGAGGAGATCGCCCGGTGGCAGGAGCGCGCGGCCAAGGCCGACGAGCATTGGGATCGGCTGCTGCGGCTGACAGCCGAGTTCGACAACTTCCGGAAGCGCGCCCAGCGCGAGCGCCAGGAGGCGGTCCAATACGCCAACGAGAGCCTCCTGGCCCGACTGGTGACGGTCCTGGACCACTTCGAGATGGCCCTGGCTGCCATCCACCAATCCTCGACCGGCAATCTGGATTCGTTTCGCACGGGCGTGCAGATGATCTACTCGCAGCTTCGGCAGGTGCTCCAGGAGGCCGGCCTGGAGGAGGTGCTGGCGCTGGGCCAGCCGTTCGATCCCCAGGTCCACGAGGCGGTCCAGCAGCAGGAATCGTCCGACGTCCCGGAAGATCATGTCCTTTCCCTGGTCCGGAAAGGCTACAAGCTCAAAAGCCGCCTCATCCGCCCGGCTCAGGTCGTGGTCGCACGCCCGCCGTCCGCCTGATCCGCCATGGCCAAACGCGATTATTATGAGGTCCTCGGCGTCGACCGCAACGCCGGCGAGGAGGAGATCAAGAAGGCCTATCGCAAGCTGGCCCTCAAGTATCATCCCGACCGCAACCCCGGGGACAAAACCGCTGAAGAGCGCTTCAAGGAGCTGGGCGAGGCCTACGAGGTCCTCAGCGATCCGCAGCAGAGGGCCGCTTTCGACCAGTTCGGCCATGCGGCCTTCGACCCCCGCGCTCGAGCCGGCGCTCCCCGCGGCGGCGGGTTCCACGATCCGTTCGACATTTTTCGCGAGGTGTTCGGCGGCGCCGGCGGCAGCATCTTCGAGGACTTTTTCGGCAGCGCCAGCGGCGGCCGCTCCGCCCACGGACCCCAGCGGGGCGACGACCTCCGCGTCGACCTCGAGATCTCGTTCACCGAGGCGGTCCTCGGCTGCGAAAAGGAGATCTCGATCGCCAAGCCCGATGCCTGCGAGACGTGCCGCGGCAGCGGCGCGCAGCGCGGTTCGGGCTCCAAGACCTGCCCCGCCTGCGGCGGCCGCGGCCAGGTCGTCTCCTCCCGCGGCATCTTCAGCATCGCCCAGACCTGCCCCCGCTGCGAGGGCGCCGGCCAGATCATCGAGAACCCCTGCCGAACCTGCCACGGCACTGGGCGCATGAACCGATCGGCCTCGATCAAGCTGCGGATCCCGCCCGGCGTCGACACCGGCGCGCGGCTTCGCTCGGCTCACAATGGCGCGGCCGGCGCTCGAGGCGGCCCCAACGGCGATCTCTACGTCATCCTCCACGTCCAGCCCCACGAGATCTTTCAACGGGACGGCGACGATCTGATCTGTGATGTGCCCGTGAGCTTCGTCCAGGCCGCCCTCGGCGCCGAGCTCGAGGTCCCGACGCTGACCGGCAAAGCCCAGATCCGCATCCCGCCCGGCACCCAGTCCGGCACCGTGTTCCGCCTCAAGGGCAAGGGCGTTCGCAACCTCCAGGGCTACGGAACCGGCGACCTCCATGTCCGCACTGCCGTCGAAGTGCCCGCCCGCCTCAATGCCGCCCAGAAGGCCAAGCTCGAGGAGTTCGCTGCCCTGTGCGACGCGAGTGTCAATCCCATGTCGAAAAGCTGGTTCGAACGCGCCCGGGATCTCTTCCGCTCGAATCCTTGAAAAGCCCATCGTGTTGTTATTTGATCCAATGCTGGCAATGATTCCTTTTCTGGTTGGGGGCTTTTCAAGGATTCGTTGAGCGAGGCGTCGATGTCCGCAAATCGTCGTCGAAGCCCGTTGCGCGGGAACGGGGGGATGGCCTCGCCGGTCTGAGGTGAAGCCTCGCTAACGATTATGCATCGGTTTTTCGCTGAACCGCCTGTTCTGGGCCTGGATTCCTTCCGGCTCGACGCCGCTGAATCCCGCCACGCCAGCCGGGTGTTGCGTCTCCGGCCGGGCGACCCGGTCGAGGTCCTCGACGGCGCCGGCGCCCGCGTGGAAGGCCGCGTGATCGAGGCCGGCCCCGGCGGGCTCCGGATCCAGACCGTTCGCCGGCACTTGGTCTCGCCGCCGGCTCGCCCGATCACCCTGGTCCAGTCGATGCCCAAAGGGCCGGCCATGGAGACGATCATCGAGAAGGCCCTCGAGCTGGGCGCCGCCCGAATCGTCCCCGTCATGTCCAGCCGCTGCGAGGTGCGCATCGAATCCGGCGCGGCCGCCACGCGGGCCCGGCGCTGGCGCGCCACCGCCATCGCCGCCCTCAAACAGTGCGGGGCCCCCTGGCTGCCCCAGATCGACCCTCCCCAACCCTTGGCGGCCTATCTCGAACGCCCTTGGCCAGCCGAACTCGCGCTCTTGGGCACGCTCGAGCCCGACGGCCAACCGGCGCGCCATTGGATCGATGCCTTCCGCAGGGCCCACGGACGCGCACCCGCCTCCGCGCTGATCTGGATAGGGCCCGAAGGGGATTTCACCCCCGGCGAGATCCAGGCCATCCGCCAGACGGGGGCCTGCCCGCTGACGCTCGGCCCTCATGTCCTCCGCGCCGACACCGCCGCCATCGCTGCGCTCGCCATCCTCCAGTCCGAACTGGCCTGACCGGTTCGAACGCGGCGGGAACGAGGAGCTGGACCCGCCCCCGGCCTTGTGGTTCCATTGCCGCGGAATCATGAAGAAATCTCTTGGCGCAAAAACCCTGGTGTGCCCGACCCCGTTGTTCGTGGTTGGCACCTACAACGACGATGGCCGCCCCAACGTCATGGCCGCCGCATGGTGCGGCATCTGCAACTCCAAACCTCCATCGGTGGCGATCTCGTTGCGCAAAGCGACCCTCACGTACGGGAACCTCCTCAAACGCAAAGCGTTCACGGTCAGCATCCCCTCGGAAAACTACGTCCGACAGGCCGATTTCTTCGGCCTGGCCTCGGGCCGCGACCTCGACAAGCTCGCCGCCGCCGGCCTGAGCGCGGTTCCCAGCGACCTGACCGATGCCCCTTATGTGGCCGAGTTCCCGCTGGTCCTTGAATGCCGAGTCGTCCACACATTCGAGCTCGGCCTTCACACGCAGTTCGTCGGCCAGATCCTGGACGTCAAGGCCGATCCGGCCGCGTTGGACGCTGACGGCTGCCTGGACATCCAGAAAATGCAGCCCGTTTCGTACATCCCGGACTCTCGGGCGTATTTCGGGATCGGGAGGTATCTCGGCCGCGCCTTCGAAATCGGAAAATCGCTGCAGCCATGAACCCCGGCTTATGCGATCCGCCCGAGGTGCGCGCTGCCGAACCGCATCTCCCCCGCCGCCGTCGGCCCGTCTGGGGCCATGCCGATGGCGATGCGCATCCTGACGATCCAAACGCAGTCCCATCCTCACCCCGAAATCAAATGAAAGCCGTCGATCCCCATCGGTGGATCGGATTCCTGGCAGCAGTCCTTCTGAGCGTATGCGGCGCATCCGCCGCCGAAGAGCAAACGCTGCTCCCCGACAAGCTCAACGACCTGCCGCCCGAAGTGCGCTCGTTCGCCGCTGCGAAAGAGAAGCAGGCCCGGGCGCTCGCTCGCAAGCTCGATATCCAGGTGGACCCGCAATTCTGGACGTTCTTCGAGCTGGCCAGAAAACTGTTCGATGCGAATCCCGACCGCGAATTCTACGTCGAGGAAAGTTTCCCGCTCGATTGGATGTATCCGCACTTATCGCCCCATGGGCTCATCATGAAGATCCATCGCCAACCGTTGAAGGCCATCCCGGCGGAGGCGATCGACAAGGACCGCCAGTTCTGGATTAAACAACAACAGCAACTGATCGGCGACTGGCTGCAGCCGGGCACACTGGTGAAGGATGTGTGCCATTTTGCCTTGAAGATCTATGGACGCAAGGACCTGGCTGGATTCACCGGCGATCCGAACTTCGTCAAGGACGATCCTGCGCCCAAGGCCTACTCGAAGCTGCGCAGCTCCATCGGCGGCCTCTATGCCTGGCGCATTGGCAACTCGTGCAACGATGAAGACCGGCAGCGCGTCAAAACGGAGGCCGAACTCGCCTTCAAGCAAGCCTATGCGTTCTGCCCCATCAGCCCCGAGGCGCTCTTTCGCTTCGTGAGTCTCCTCATGTCCGACGGGCGCATCGACGACGCCCGGCTGCTGGCCCTCACCACTCTGCAGCTCAATCCCACCAACCAGACCGTCGAAGATCTTTCCCAGCAGCTCGATCGAATGAAACGCCAGCAAAAACCGCAGCCGCCGACGCAAGGAGGCGGATACCGATGACCGCCAGCGTCACGCCGTTGCGAAAGGGAGTATGAAAACGATCTGGCTGGCGATCTTCCTGCTGCTCGGCGCCACCGAAATCGCCCCCGGATCGGCAGCGGATCCTCCCTTGTGGATCCAAGCGGCGGACGCCCGCGCCATTTCACCCCTCATGACGCCGGCCTCCGCCGTCGGCCTGCAGGAGCCCGGCGTCTACGGCGAATTTCTGGTGCCCATGGTCACAGCGACGCCAGACACCCCCGCCGACGACTGCTGGATCGAGTTCTCCACCGCAATCCCGAAAAGCGGATCGTATTGGCTCTGGGGCCGCGTTCGATTCCCCGCCGGAGCGCATGAGTCGTTCCGCATCGTTCCGTCCAACCCGTCCACTGGTCAGCAGCAGATCATCGCCCCCGGCCCCGAACCGCGACAATGGCACTGGGTTCGCACGGGCCCTTTCGAGTTGCAGCCCGGCCCGGCGGCCTTTCGCGTTCACCCGCACCAGGCGGCGGCATCCACGTTCGGCCCCCTCCACTGGCGGCAAGCCGAACTTGCGCTGACACCGCGGCTGAATCTGCTCTGCCTGACGCCCGACCCGGACTTTATTGCCACCGATGATGCCGCCGCCACGGCCCTGGGGCTGTCGAAAACGCCGTCGCCGATGCCTCGCGTGGAGGCCGCCCGCCTGGATCCGGCAACTGGCGACCCGCCGCCCGCCAACGATCGGAAGCCCGTGCCGGACTGGATGCGGTGCCCGCGATGGTTCACCAAAGATTCCTGGCGGGACGAGCTGCGCCATCGCCAAGCCGGCGACATGGCGGCCATCGTCCGGGAAGTGGCGGCCAACGGAGGCGAGACCCTGCGCTTGAGCTGTTTTTGGGGCGGCGAAGCCTATTTCCAAAGCCGGGTCGCTCCGCATGCCCCCGGCCTGGGCGGGCTCGATTACCTGCGCGAGGCGCTGGACGAGTCGGCGCGCACCGGCGGGAAGGTCGTCGCTTACATGAATCCCAACGCGCTCTGCCTCGGGCACCCGCTGTTCGACGCCTGCGTGATCCGCGCCGCCGACGGCCGGCCGAACCGGCAACCCGCCTATGGCGCCAACTGGCAGCCCGAGGCCGCCTATGCCTGCATCCATCATCCCCGCTACCGACAGTTCCTCCGAGATGTCCTCACCGAGATCTTCACGCGCTACGGACCCGCGGGGCTTTATGTGGATGGCCTGACGCCGCATGTCTGTTTTTGCCAGCATTGCCGCGCGAAATGGCTCGAATGGTTCGGGGCCGAGATGCCTGTGGACAGCCTCGATCGGCTCGATGCACGGTGGGCCGTGTGGGGCGAGTTCGGCCGCGATCCGCAGCCGGTCGGCGATGTCGTGAACGATCCCCTGGCGCGGCGCCTGACGGAGATGATGCGCCGGACCCTGGTCGAGGTGACTCGCGAATTCCGCCACACCGTCCAGCGGGCCAAGCCGGACGCGGTCACGCTGTTCCACTCCCATCCGAAACCGGACAGCGATGCCGATTACGACGGGACGTTGACGGAGGTGTATTCTCCTCGGCCGTGGGTTCACACCGCCTGGCGGAGCGGCGAGCTGGCCGGCTATTCGGCAGTCTACCCCGTGCCCGTGCTGTTCAACGTCTATCCCCACCGCCATTTCACCGCCGCCGAAGCCCGATATCACGCCCTCCAGGGGCTCGCCAATGGCGCATACCCGAACTTCTGGAGCGCTGCCGGCATGAAGCCGGTCTTCGATTACATGCGCCGGTGCGCCCGCCACCTCGACTTCAACATCACCGCCCCGGTGAAGTTCATCGCCCTGCCGCGCGATCTGCGCGAATCGGACACCCAGCGCCGCGCGCCGGTTTCCCGGGAGGTGGTTTACGCGTCGGGCAGCCGATTCCTGGCGCCCTATGTGGGCGCCTATTCGGCCCTGATGCGCGCGGGATTGCCGGTCGTCACGCTGCAGCGGCCGCACTTCGAGGACGGGCTCGATGGCTTCCGGGTCCTGGTCCTGGCCAATGTCGCGCTCATGAGCGACGCGCAGGCCGATGCCGTCCGCCGTTTCGTCCGGAACGGCGGCGGGCTCGTCGCCACCCATGAAACCTCGCTGTTCGACAAAGCAGGCCGCCGCCGCGCCGATTTCGCCATGTCGGACGTTCTGGGTGTTCATTACCAGAACACCCTCCCGGCCGCCCCGCGCCCCGTGTCGGTCGAGGCGAACCATCCCCTCGCCGCCGGCCTGCCGCAACCTCTCCATTTGATCCATGACGAACCCCTCGCCGCCGTGTCGCTCGCCGGAGCCACACGCGCGGGCGCTTTCGCAGACGGCCCGCCTGCCCTCCTGGTCCGCGCGTATGGCCGCGGCCGGGTCGTTTACATGCCCGGCCGATTCGATTCCATGCAGTGCTTTGCCCTCATGCCGGCGATCGAGCGCCTCTTCGCCAATGCCGTCCGCTGGGTTGCGCCGGAAAGATCGCCCATTGAAATCCATGCCGCGGGCCCGGTGGGCGTCACTCTCTTTCGCCATCCGCGGCGCCTGATCGCTCACCTCGTCAATCACCAGCGCGACAGCCAGCTCGGCTCGGATGCCTTCGCCCCGCTCACCCATGTCTCCCTCGACATCGCCTTGCCCGAAGACGCCCGGAATCCAGTCGCGCGCCGCCTTTGGGCGGACTGCGATCTGTTCCCTCAGGTTCATGGCCGAACCCTTCAGATCGAGCTCGGCACATTGGACGAATATGAAGCCGTGTCCGTCGAATGGTAGCTCGGGATTGGCTCGCAACCGGGCCGCGGCGCCTCATGGCAACCTTTTTCCTCGCGCGTCGGGCGCGTTTCGGCAAACAATCCTGTCCGCCATGAAATCCTGTCACTTGTTCCGCCGGCGGGGCCTGGATCCGGCCTCGATCGCCCGCCCGCGCTGCCGCCAAAGCCTGCGTCTGCAGCCGGCAATTCCCGCCGCGCTATGCATGTTCCTCCTGGCCAGCGCGGCCGCCCACGCCGCGCTCGCTCCGGATGCCATCAAGGAGCTCGAGGCGTCCATCCGCGCCCATCGCCAAGGCGTCCTGACCATCGAGGCCGCGCCCGGAAGCGATGTCGCCGTCGAGCAGCTGCGCCACGAATTCTGGTTTGGCGCCGCGCTCGCCAACCAGGCCTTCAGCGGCCGCATGCCCCCTGAAGACGCCGAGAAATACCGGGCGGTCTTCCTGGCCAATTTCAACGCTGCCGTCACCGAGAACGCCCTCAAATGGCACACGATGGAACCTCGGCGCGGCCGCGTCGATTACGCGACCGTCGAGGCCATCCTGGCCTGGACTGGCGAGCACCAGATCCCCTTGCGCGGGCACAACATCTTCTGGGGCACCCCCGGCTTCGTCCAGAGCTGGCTCAAGGACCTGCCCGATGCGGACCTGCGCGATGTGATTCGAGAGCGCGCCCTCGACATCGGCCGGCGCTTCCGAGGCCGATTCGCTGAATACGACCTCAACAACGAGATGATCCATGGCAACTACTACGAGGAGCGCCTGGGCCCCGACATCACCCGCCAAATGGCCCAGTGGGTGCGGCAGGAGGACCCCCATGCCGCGCTCTACCTCAACGACTACGACATCCTGACCGGTGCGCGGCTCGACGACTACTGCCGCCACATCCGGGGGCTCCTCGATCAGGGCGTGCCCATCGCCGGCATCGGCGTCCAGGGCCACCTGCATGGCGACACGTTCGATCCCATAGCCCTCCGAAACGCCCTGGACAAGCTCGCCCAGTTCAACCTGCCCATCCGCATCACCGAGTTCAACATGCCCGGCCAGAGATCGCGCTATTACCGGGAGCGCCAACTGCGCCTCACCGAACCCCAGGAGCAGGAGCGCGCCCAGTCCCTCGCCGACTATTACCGGATCTGCTTCGCCCATCCCCGAGTCGATGGCATCCTGATGTGGGGATTCTGGGAGGGCGCAAACTGGATCCCCGCCAGCTCGCTCTATCGCCGGGATTGGACCCCGCTGCCGGCGGCGCTCGCCTATCGAGACCTCGTCTTTCGAGAGTGGTGGACCCGCCAGAGCGGCCGGACCGACGATCGCGGACGATACACGCTGCGCGCCTTTTTCGGCCGCTACCGGATCACCGCCGGCGGCAAGGAGACGATCGTCGATTTCCCCAAGGCGGCCGCCGCGCGCGTGGTGTCGATCGGATCCGACCATCCGCCGTCGTCTGGCAGCCAGACACCCTGATCCGCAACCGGGGACGCCGGACGCCACAATCCCGCACAGGTCAATCTGCGCCCTCGCAAAACGCTTGCCAGCCAGCGGCGCACCGGCTTTCATTTGACTCCTGCGGGCGCCCGCCCCTGGCGAAGGCGCCCGCCCTGCAACCATGGATGTGACGCTGCTTACCCGCGCCAAAGCGCTCGGATTCTCCGATCGTCAGATTGCGCACCTCACGGGCTGGACCGAGGACGCAGTCCGCGCGGAGCGCCGCCGCCTTGGCTTGACGCCCAGCTACCGCCTGGTGGACACCTGCGCCGCCGAGTTCGAAGCTTTCACGCCCTATTTTTACTCGACCTACGACCGCGGCGATGACGAATCACGCCCCTCCGGCCGCCGCAAGATCATGATCCTCGGCGGCGGCCCCAACCGCATCGGCCAGGGCATCGAGTTCGATTACTGCTGCGTCCACGCCGCATTCGCCCTCAAGGAAGACGGCTTCGAAACCCTCATGGTCAACTCCAATCCCGAGACCGTGTCGACCGACTACGACACGAGCGATAAGCTCTACTTCGAGCCGCTCACCCTCGAGGACGTCCTCCATATCTACGAGCGCGAGCGCTGCTGGGGCGCCATCGCCCAGTTCGGCGGCCAGACCCCCCTCAACCTCGCACTCGGCCTCCAGAAAAATGGCGTCCGCATCCTCGGCACCTCCCCCGAAAGCATCGAGATCGCCGAAGACCGCAAGCTCTTTGCCGCCATGCTCGACCAGCTCGGCATCCCGCAGCCGCCCAACGGCATCGCCACCTGCGAGCCCGAAGCACTCGATCACGCCCGCCGCCTCTCCTACCCCGTCCTCGTCCGCCCTTCCTTCGTTCTCGGCGGGCGGGCGATGCGCATCGTCTACACCGATGAGGAGATGCGCCATTACATGCGATTCGCCGTCGAGGCATCCCCGGAACATCCCGTCCTCGTCGATAAATTCCTCGAGGACGCCACCGAGGTCGACGTGGACTGCATCGCCGACGTCGGCCTCCAGGATGATCCCAATCAGGGTGCGGTCGTGGTCGGCGGGTTCCTCGAGCACATCGAGTTCGCCGGCGTCCACTCCGGGGACGCCACCATGGTTCTGCCCCCGCACACGCTGGCGCCGGAGACGGTCGAGACCCTGCGCCGCCACACCCACGCCATGGCCCGCAAGCTCCGGATTGCCGGCCTCATGAACGTCCAGTACGCCGTCAAGGACGGCACCGTCTACGTCCTCGAAGTCAACCCCCGCGCCTCGCGCACGGTTCCGTTCGTCAGCAAGGCGATCGGCGTGCCCCTCGCGCGCCTGGCGGCCCAGGTCATGGCCGGCAAGACCCTCGCCCAGCTCGGGTTCACCCGCGAAATCCACCCCGCCTATTGGGCCGTCAAGGAATCCGTGTTCCCCTTCCGCCGGTTCCCCGGCCAGGATATCCTCCTCTCGCCCGAGATGAAGTCCACCGGCGAAGTCATGGGCCTCGATGCCGACCTCGGAATCGCCTACGCTAAATCCCAGATGGCGGCCGGCGCCGAGCTACCCCTCCACGGCCGCGTCTTCATCAGCGTCAACGACGCCGATAAAGCCCGCGCGGCCGACATCGCCCGCGAGTTCGCCCGGCTCGACTTCGAGTTGGTCGCGACCAGCGGCACCGCCCGCACCCTCGAGCAAGCCGGCCTCAAGGTCCAGCACGTCTTCAAGCTCAGCGAGGGACGCCCCACCGCCGTCGACCTCCTCAAGAACCGCGAGATCCACCTCGTCATCAACAGCCCCTCCGGCCAGATCCCCCGCGCCGACGAAGTCCGCATCCGCACCACGGCCGTCCAGCTCAACATCCCCATCATGACCACGCTCAGCAGCGCCAAAGCCGCTCTGCTCGGCATCCAGGCTCTCCGCAAAAGCGGCTACTCCGTTCGTCCACTGCAGGATTACCACCCACCATGTTCACAGGCATTGTCGAAGAAACCGGCGCCATCGAGCGCATCCAACCCGCCGACCGGTCCATCGAGCTGACCGTTCGCAGCCGAGTCTGCGGCCGCACCGCCCGCGTCAGCCATAGCCTCGCCGTCAACGGCTGCTGCCTCACGGTCGTCGGCGCCACCCCTCGCGGACGCGACCGCCTCCTGCGCTTCGATCTGCTCAAGGAAACCTGGATCCGCACCAACCTCCAGTTCGCCCGGGTCGGCTCCCTCGTCAATCTCGAGCGCCCCCTGCGCGCCTCCACCGAGCTCGGCGGCCATTTCGTGACCGGCCACATCGACGGCTTGGGCACGATCCTCCGCTGGGAGCGGTCCGGCCAGGATTGGCTCCTGGATGTCGCCGCCCCTCCCGAAATTATGCGCTATGTCGTCTTCAAAGGCTCCATCGCCCTGGACGGCATCAGCCTCACGGTCGCCAACCTGATCCCCGGCGGATTCCGGATCTGGATCATCCCCCACACCTACGAGGTCACCGCCCTGCGCGAGCGGACCCCCGGCGCCCAGGTCAACCTCGAAGCCGATCTCCTCGGCAAATACGTCGAGAAGTTCTTCCATGCCCGATCCCCGCGTCCCGCGTCAGGAGGAAAAGCGAGCAAGAGAATCACTCCGCGTCGCAGATGAAGCATCTATCGCTTCGGGTCTATGTTTGGCCTGCGATCCTTGTCGGTTGCGCGGCCAGTCCCAAGGCGCGACGAGCGAGCATACCCGCGCGGTCTGTGAGCGAGGAGCAACACAGCCAGCGCGCCCAAGGCCCCCAGCCCGCAGGGGCGGGGCGGCGCCGGGCCATCTGCTTCGTGGCTCGG
>Ga0209507_1000333_pt1 | contig 56707 bp, 55 predicted proteins | sample AD_UKC028_MetaG_FD_184414 | JGI IMG/M metagenome (GOLD analysis project Ga0209507, IMG submission 184414) | Active sludge microbial communities of municipal wastewater-treating anaerobic digesters from USA - AD_UKC028_MetaG (SPAdes) (version 2) | ecosystem: Engineered > Bioreactor > Anaerobic >...
GTATGCTGGCCGTTTCGATCTACGGGGGTTACTTCAACGGCGGCCTAGGGATTCTCCTGCTTGCCCTGTTTGGCCTGCTTGGACAAACCCGTTTGAATGCCATGAACGGCGCCAAGAATCTTGTTTCTGCCTTGCTGACCGCTATTGCGGTGGCAATCTATGCTTGGGGGGGCGTAGTGTCTTGGCCCCATGCGCTGGCGATGATGCTTGGCGCGACCGCCGGCGGCTATCTAGGTGCGCGCGTCGCCCGACGGATACCGGCCCCCGTGTTGCGTGGCGGCATTGTTGTCACCGGTTTAATCATGACTATTTTGTTCTTCACACGAGGATAATTCAATCAAATGGCATTGGAATTCGTTCTCGGACGGGTTCGTCGCGATATTCGACTGAACGGCAGTTTCATGGCTCATTGCTGCCCCACAACATCCTTTAGGCCAATGGCCGGAAAGGCCGAACCTCAGCCCTTCATACCAACCAACTACCCCTCCCTAAACCGACTCAACGCCCGTCGATCCCGCTTCGTCGGCCGCCCCTTCTGATTCGGCATCGGCGATGGCGCCAGTTGTCGAAGTTCGACGACCTGAGCACGCCGCTGCGTGCTCTCTGGCGTCTCCAGATAGAGCAACTGAGCCTCTGGCGCCGGTCGGCGCTGCTCGTTGATACCCTGAACAACGATCTCCCAGTCCTGCTCGCCGGCGCGAATCTGGAGTCGATCACCCACCTTGACCTCCTTGGCCGGTTTGACGGCCGCACCATTCAACTTCACCTTGCCCCCATCGACCGCATCGGTTGCCAGACTACGGGTCTTGAAGAAACGGGCAGCCCAAAGCCATTTATCGAGACGCACGAGGCCCCCTCCTGAATCGACGCATTGATGCACTCACGGCATGACCTGTCTTCATCCCCGTCACAGCAACAATTGCTGCGGCACCTCGGTAATCAGATTCTCTGCCGGGTATGGCTGCAGGAACTCCCGGCTCTCGCCGGCAGGGGCGCCGAGCCAGGCGTCGTACGCTGCCTCGTCCAGGATGACGACCATGCGTTTCTCATCATCGGGCTTGTGAAACTGCCGCATTAACGGATGGGTGTCTGCATTGATGGTCAGCATCGTGAAACTGAACACCGTCCTGCCCTCCGGGGATTTCCAGGTCTCCCAGAGACCGGCAATTCCCATCGGCTTGCCATCCTGGCGTCGAATCCGCGCCGGAATCGCCTTCCCCGAGCGCCAGTCCGGTTCATAGAGGGCTTCGGCCGGGATAATGCAATGCCGCGCCTGCCGCCAGGCATTCCGGTAACTGGGTTTCTCATGCACGGTTTCCGAACGGGCGTTATAGGTTCGTCGCGCAAAACCTTGATCCTTGGCCCAGCCGGGAATCAGGCCAAAGGATCCCACCAGCAGTTCCCGGAAGGGCACGGCCTCATCGCCGACATCGGCAAACATATGCTTGCGCAGGAACGGACCGAAGTAACCGGGCCAGACACTGGGCTGCAGGTTCACAGGAACCTCCGAAACAGCGAAGAATGCCTTCAAGCGAAGCGGATCGGTCTGCGGGTCGTAGTGGGCACACATGGGCCCGTTACTCGCCGGAAGGGCGTTCGCGATACGCCTGGTCGAAGACATGCTCCAGGGCAGGATGCACACCTCGCAACTGGTCAATGACTGCCTTGGCCCAGTCGAAGTACGCCTGACGGCGTTGCAGCGACCAATCGTGGGGTGGGGAATGGGCGATGTCGCGCAGATTGCAGATCTTGTCGGCCAGCTTGACCAACTTGGCCCGCCGGCTGATGTGCGGGGCATGATCGATCTGTTGCTGCTTGCGGGCTGCCTTCGGTAGCGCCTTGTCGTCGCTCACTTCAAGCACGATCTCGGCGATCTCCTGGCCGAAATGGCGGACCAGTTCCTGTACCGTGGTTTCCGTGTCTTCCAGCGTATCGTGCAGAACCGCAGCGATCAGAACCCGCTCGTCGTCGATTTCCGCTTCGTTGGCCAGCACATTGGCCAATGCAATGGGATGGTTGATGTAGGGAGAGGCCGCCGCATCCTTGCGGCGCTGGTCTCGGTGTTTGTCTGCGGCGAAGGCAATGGCGGCAAGCAGTCGGTTCATGGCGTCATCCTACCTCAGCTTCAAAGCGGCAACTCGGCCTGGCAGGTGGCGGGTTGAGCAACGATGGCCGACGCCGGCAGCAAGGTGCTGGCACGTACCCCGAGCAGCCGAATCCGCTGTTGCAACGGTACTCGTTTGAGACATTCACCGGCGGCCTTGCGGATTTCCCGGCCATCGGCAGTCGGTATTGGCAGGGTGATGTCCCGGGTGACGGCCTGGAAATCGGCGTAACGTAGCTTGATGCCGATGGTGCGCGCGACATAGCCTTTGCGGGCCAGGTCGTCGGCAACCCGCAGGCAGATGCCGGTGAATGCCTCCGATAGCTCAGCCCGATCCTGCCTTGGATGCAAGTCACGCTGAAAGGTGCTTTCACGACTGATCGACTTCGGCTCCCGGCGGGTCGAGATCGGTCGATCATCTTCGCCGTGCGCCACCTGATGCAACCAGGTTCCCATCGTGCGCCCGAAATGGCGGATCAAGTGATCGACCGGGGTCGCTGCCAGATCGCCGATGGTGGCAATGCCCATTCTCGCCAGGCGTTCATTGGCCTTGGGGCCAATCCCGTTGATCTTGCGGGCGGCCAGCGGCCAGATCCGGATGGGTATCTCGTCGCTACCGAGAATCGTGATCCCGTCCGGCTTGTCGAGATCGGAGCAGATCTTGGCGAGCAGTTTGTTGGGGGTAATGCCGATCGAGCAGGTGAGACCGGTCGCCTCGAATACCGCGCGCTTGATGCGTCGTGCGAGCGGCAGGCTATCTTCCGGGATGTCGGTGAGATCGATGTAGATTTCGTCGATCCCGCGATCTTCGATACAGGAGGCAACGCTGGCAACGGCTGCCTTGAATCGTCGCGAATAGTCGCGATAGGCATCGAAGTTGGCTGGCAGCAGGATGGCTTCCGGCGCCAGCTGGGCGGATTTCATCAGGCCCATCGCCGAGAAGACACCGAGGGCCCGGGCTTCATAGGTGGACGTGGTGACGACGCCTCGTCCCACGTAATCACGGAGCCGGGCGAAGTGCAGGGTGCCATCGGCCTGGCGAACCGGCTGATGGACGTTACGGCCGCCGACGACGACCGGTTGTCCGCGCAACTCCGGGTAATGCAGCAACTCCACCGAGGCGAAGAAGGCGTCCATGTCGAGATGGGCGATGCGGCGGCCGGTAACAGGGATCGGATTGTCGTTCACGACAGGCTGATCATCCAGGTCTGGGGGCCAAACAATGTGGGGCTTCATTGCGGAAGGAAGTCGAATAAACCTACTGGCCGCAAACGGGTAACGCGAAAGTCGGCGACGGGGAGGCGGGTATTGGCAGCTAACATGGCTGTATGAATATACAGCATGTCGTTTGTGGCAGCTATCTACACGCTGACGCGCATCGTGATACGCACTGTGTTCAGTGATTTCCAATTTGATTTGTATCGATCTCTACACTCATGGCCAGGGGAGCGACCATCAGGCCAGCTCTGGCTGCTGGCGACAGGCATTACTTATCTTCGACCGTGCCCAAACGATCTTTCACAGGCTCAGGCTGTACCCTGATCTTGGTCAGCATCATCATGACTTCGGGCTTGCGCGCTTCACGTTCTGCTTCAGGATACCGGGCGAGGATGTCATCCGCTTCCTTCTCGATTAGCGCGTTCTCGCGAACCTTGCGATCCGCTTCGGACTCGGGGGTTGTCTTCGAATCCACGGCAGCATGGATGGCCTTTTCACTAACCATTTCGATAGCGCCGATGGCGAAGCCCTGAATGATGCTTGAGATATCGAAGGCAGCGGCAGGCGCTGGCGCAGCGATACACAGAAGGAAGGCCAGTGGCAAGGAAAGGGCAGTGCGGTTTTTCATGGATCAGTTACCGGTGCATTGCCGACTCAGAGATTGGACAGGTGCCGCTTCGCTTCTTCAATTCTGCCTGGCAGCGTATTCAGTTGATCCAGGGGCGAGTTTTCGCTGATCAGCCATTGCTCCGAGAAATTCGCCAGATCCGTGACGGCAAGACTGATTTCGCGTGACTTCGCCTCGCGAACCGCCAAGGTAATGGGGCGATCAAACGACATAAAGCCCACCATCGAATCAGTGACTATCGCAGACTCCCCCGGGCGTAAGCCATTCTCGAAGGTAGTCACGGGATTCCATTGATACAGGACTTCCGGTTTGCCATTGATACGGAGCGCCCCTACCAACTGGACTTTCGACAACTGAATCGAAGAAGCATTGGTGATCCGGAATTTGTATTTCAAATCCCGACGGTCGAAAAACGCGTCATGCGTCAGTTCAATGCCCAGAATTTCCACCCGGACTTTGGACAACTCCGCATTTCTCTTCTCGAATTCGGGTTTTTGTTTCTCGGCCTCGGCAAGCTGCGCCTGCAATGAAGCAAGATATTTCTCCAATTCCGCATGCGCTGCCTTGCGATAAGTGGTTCCTGAATACTGCTGCTTATATTGCTCATAGCTCAGATTGGACACGGCAAAATTGAATGCTGCGGCCTCTTCCGGCTTCGCTGCCGCGAAATCCTGATCGATCCTTGTCTTGTAGGCCTGGACACTGGAGAAGTCGGGGGAGGTGTCCAATCCTTTACCGCACCCCGCCAGAATCAGGCAAAGCACTAGCGCTGTAAAGCCTCTTGTCATCTTCATTTTCTGTAATCTCAACTTTTCTGCCGATTTCCAAAGTTGCGTGTAAAGGCGGGCCGGCAGATTATTGGTAGGTTGTTTCCGCCTAGTGCGCCCCGCCATTCCTGAGCAATGCCACGATCTCTTGTTGTCCACTGCTCTCGGCAATCCTCAGCGGCGTTATGCCCGCTGTGGCCACATTGAGGTCGACCCCGCCTCCGGTGATGAAGAGATCGACCGCCATGCTGTCCCCGCGACGGATCGCTGCCACGAACTGCTCCTGACTGAAATACTGGAGCCCCATCGCGGTCAGTTCCTTGCGCGCATCGGCGGTATTCGGCTTTTTCGCCGGACTCGGAGCTGCCTGCTTGGCCGCCATTTGCTGACGCACCAATTCGTTTTGCCGTTGCATTGCGTACTGCAACTGCGCCAGTTCGGGAGGCAGCGCCGCCGCAGACTGCGCGGGGATCGGGGTATTGATCGGCGTCGGCTGCGGCTGAACGGCAACCGGTACGGCCGACGGCGGCAACGCGGTGACGGCCGGCGCTGTCGGCCGTACCAGATCGTCTTCGACCAGCACCCGGCCGGTCATGTCCTTGGGATGCAGTTGCACCAGCTTGTAGGTCATCCCGGCATCGTGCAAATTGCCCTCCAGGCGCTCCAGCATTTTGTTGATGGTGACGCTGCTGTCACCGAGTCCGACCAGGCTGCCCATTGCGCGTCCCAGCATGGCGGACAGCACATTCGGATTGGGATTGCCGACACCGGATTGTTGTCCATAGAGGGCAAAGTAATTGAGGCGGTAACCGCCAGCATAGGGAAACAGACAAAAGCGGTGATAGGTGGCTTCCCCATATTTCGCCATCGATTTGTCGAGCCCTTCGATGGAGAACACCTCGCCGGCACAGTCCGGCTTGGGGCCACCGCTGTTACGCGTACCGATGGTCATCTGGCCTGGATAGTCCGGAAAGGGCGTCATCGGGATGCCCTGGCGCACCTGCGAATTGCGCGCATAGGTGCGAACGGCATCGAGCGCGGCGCTCTCGATGACCTCTACCTTGAGGTCTTTACCGGGCAGGTCGTAGACGGCATAGACCGTTTTTTCGCGGTAGGTGGAACCGGCGATTTCGGTGAGGGGGTTCTGGGCGTGTGCGGATGCGCTCGCCAGTACCAGGGGCAAGAGGAACAAAGAGCGTAGCAATATCAAGCTTGTTCCCGAATCTCGCGCCGTTTCCCTGTTTTGCCTTTGAAGAGGTAACACCGTTCCATCCTCCCTGTCCTTAGTGTTTTTGACGCCGGAGACATGCCTCCGCCATAGAAATCAATAATCCTACGTTTAACGTAGGGACAAGGCAAGGGTGGCCTACGAATATCGTAGGTATGTTGAAGAAAGGTTTGAAGCCAGCGGCGGGTGCTTTGGGCAGACGTTTGCGCGAAGCGCGCTTGTCGGCCGGATTGACCCAGGATGCCTTGGGCGTCGCTATCGGGCTGGACGAGGGGCCAGCCTGTATCCGTATCTCACGCTATGAGAGTGGTGTCCATCAACCCAGTCTTGATGTCTTGTCGCAACTGGCGAAGGCTGTGGATGTCCCGCCAGCATTTCTCGTGACTGAGGATGACCAGATGGCGCAGGTGATTTTGCACTTGTATCGCCGTGCGAAAGAAGATCCGCAGTGGCTTGGTGGCTTATTGGCTAGATGGGAGAACTGACCTTGCCTTCGTCCTTTGTTTCACCACTCTGTGTTTGAGTAGGTACTAAATTAACGATAGACATTGGGTTGACTGGGTATGGCTCGGTTCAAGCGGGCCGTTAAATTCAAACAGCCTTGTGTTTGCGAAAGCGCTTTCTTCTTTGAAGTCCTGCTTCCAAGTCACCGCTGCCGAAACTTCAATGCTGGCGCGTAGAGGGGACTGGTCGACGATTGTCTGCCTTGTGTGCTAGGCGAAGAGCTAAAGTTTCCCTGCGATTTGTGAGTGTATGGATGTGTGGTGTGCATTGATTGTTATATATAATGCACAATACACATATATTTGGGCTCTGCACATGGTAATCACCAGCATTTCGCAGCTCATCAAAACAGCCCGCGATGGGCGTAGCCAGGCCGAGTTCGCCCAGGAGCTTGGGATTTCACAGTCGTCCCTTTGCAGATACGAGAACGGCGATACAAATCCCAAGGCAGAAGTGATCGAGCGCTGTATGCGTCTCGTGCATTGGGGAGATCAGGAACATGAGCCATCGGTCGACGAGCTGGCAACTAAGGTGCGCACCCAGCTCGGACGAGCCGATCAGGCACCTTTGCGGGTGGCATTGTCCAAGCTGATAGATGGGTTGGCTGCCGGATAGACGTGGCTCGCGATATGAGCCATAACATCAACTAGGATGGAGGGTGAAATGACGACCCAATCACGCATCGAATGGACGGAACAGACTTGGAACCCGACGACGGGCTGCACCAAGATTTCCCCTGGCTGCAAGCATTGCTACGCCGAAGTAATGGCCGGGCGGCTCCATGCCATGGGCGCTCCGGGCTATCAGAACGGCTTTAAGCTGGCGATACTGCCTGAACGGCTTGGGCAGCCATTACAGCGCAAGAAGCCGACGGTTTACTTCGTCAATTCGATGAGCGACCTCTTTCACGAAGACATCCCGGATCAGTTTCTCGATCAGGTCTTCTCGGTGATCCGGCAGACGCCACAGCATACTTATCAAATTCTGACCAAGCGTGCCGAGCGCTTGCCGGAGTATTTCAGGAATCGCGGCTGCCCAAAAAATGTGTGGCTCGGCGTATCGGTCGAGGATCGGCAATACGGCGTGCCGCGCATCGATTACCTGCGCCAGGTGGATGCCCATATTAGGTTCTTATCAGTCGAACCCTTGTTGGAGGATGTTGGCGAGATGGATCTCACAGGCATTCACTGGGTGATCGTGGGCGGTGAGTCGGGGCCGAAAGCACGGCCAATGAAGCCGGAGTGGGTAGCGAACGTGAAGCATCAGGCCGATGAGTCTGGTGCCGCCTTCTTCTTCAAGCAATGGGGCGGGTGGGGAGCCGACGGCGTGAAGCGCCACAAAAAGGCCAATGGCCGTATCTTCCGTGGGCGTACCTGGGATGGCTACCCTCAGGCTGCGCATGCGCCGTTATAGAGTGTCCAGAATGGCCTTGGCGATCTTGGTCGCGAGTCCGTGCGCGGCTGGTTTCGGGTTCGACGCCGCGAAATAGAGCGCGAACAGAGGCGCTCCACTGGGGCTTTTCGAATCACCGCCCTGATACAGAATTTTCGGTGCAGTCACCGCCGGGAAAAGACCCTTCAGTCGCTCCGATACAAAGTCCAGCATCTGGTGATGATCGGCGTTACGCTCATCACCATCCTCACCACCGAACAGGCTGGCTTGCCGTTTTGGCGCGTAGAATACTTGCCGCCATTCATCTGTGCCCAACAGGCGCGTGATGGATTCTTGCTTGTCCGCATCCATCGCGCCTGCATCCATCGCGGCCTGACGATATAGCCCGGAATACGGGAACAGATACCAAACGTCGATAGCTCCAGTCTTGGCGATTGCCTGCAAGGTCGTCCATTCGACATGCATGCCGAACGGGTCGAGAAACAGTACCGCGCGCTCATCGCGCCACAGGTATTTGTCGCACAACGTCTTCAGTGCAGCATTGGCATCGTCACGAATGACCTCGATGGTTTTGTTTGGGTATTCGGTTTCCAGCGCCTTGAGGGCGGCGAGCTTCTTGGGCCGAAGTTCAATGAAGCAGAATTTGTGGAACGGCGGATCCGTCGCCAAAGCTCGCCTCGCGGACCCGTCGATGCTGGTCTTCTCGCCGTCCACGGTGATATCGCAGCGGCCAGTGCCGGCGAAGGCATCGATGTAGATTCGCGTGAAACTCTGCTTGCTCAGTGCGGTGTTGAAGGCGACAAGGTACTTTTCCAGGGCTTCGAGCTTGATACGCGTCCAGATGCCGCCGAAGGCGTGCTCATCATCATGCCCCTTGTTATCGTCAAACATCGATGGCTCCATCGCACTTACTCCGTCACGCGCTCATACGCCTGCCGAACTACGTTAATCGCTGCCGGCACGTCGTCTTCTGACTCCAGGTTGTAAAGCACGCCACCAGTCTCGGTTGCGCCGATGATGAAAGCAAACTCTGTCGCATCCCTGGCGTTGCCGGATGGGTCTTCGCAATCGGCAAAGTCGAGGTTGAGTAGCATGCTCAGCCGCTGCTTGCGCGGAATGATCTCGACGAAGAAATCGAACACTCGGTAGATGACGCTGCGGTCATTCGGCAGCTCGACGACATCCGCACCCAATGCCTGGATCTGTGGCCGCAATGCTTCGAGGAGTTTCTTGGCGGTATCGTCGAGTTCCAAATCCTCGATCCTGTAATTGGCGGCCAGCGCCTTGTGCTCTTCCAGCTCTCGCTGCTTCACCGCCAACGGATCGACAACAAGTGGCCGCCATACAGTGACGGCTTTCTCGGCGAGCAACTTGCCACGTTGTTCGATGGTCTTGGCATCCCATGCCGGTTGTTCGCGGATGAACTTGTTCAGGCGTAGCGGACTATCGCTGAAACCAGCGGCAATGGTCTTCTTGTCCGAGAACGGCTTGTCGCTATAGGTGGAGTTGTAGCCGGTCAGCGTCAGGTTGCCCAAGCGATGCAGCCACGTTTCTTGTACCGTTTTCCAATCGCTGCCGAGCATTGCTCGCCATTCCGGACGCAAATCCTCGTTCTGCGGCATGACGTGTTCGATGGAGAAGTTCGAGGTGTCGATACGTTCCTTGCTGAAGTTCTCCAGTCGATCCAGCAGGTAGAAGCAGGTGCGCATGTCGTACACATCGCGGGTTTCGAGCGCCTCGCGGAATTCGGCATCGGTCGGGAAGCGACGCTTCTTGCCTTGCCGGTACAACGCCACCTTCAGGCTTAGTAGAGGCTGGTTTTCGGTGATCCGATAGGCGAGGCTGGCGAAAATTTGCCCCAGGCTGCGCGTCTGCATGTCGCACACCGAACGCCGGAATACGAAGCTCTCAAGAAGCTCAATGGCCTCGACGAACTCGTTGGCACTCAGGGTCTTGGCCCGGTCGTGATAATCATAGAGAGTCAGAACGACCGGCGAAGCCACCTCGACCAGGGAGCGCAGGCGTGCAAACGCCTCCTTCAGCGATGGTTGCTTCTCCTGTCCAAGACTGAATGCCGTGTAGTAGGTGCCGAAGCGGCGCAGATCGTTGAGGATGCCGTCGACACCGCGCTTTTCGACGATGCGCGAAAAATAGCTGCGGAACTCGTGATAGATATCGGCGGCCTTCAATGGCGTGCCGGGCCGCATTTGCAGTGTCAGAAAATCCTTCACGAATTTGTCGAACTCGGTACGGTAGCGCCGCCCGAAGGCCTGCTCGATGGGCTGCCAGTGCTCCTCGTAGAGCTGGGTCTGCGAGGACTCGTCCAGGCGCATCAGGACAAAATTGCGAATCAGATCGGCCTGGGTCAAATCGACGCCCGTAGAGTTCAGGCTCTCGAAGATCATTTGTGGGTCGTCCTGGCCGCGCGTCAGGCTCACATCGACGACTACCAGTTTCTTGATGCCGGCGTACACCGTCTGCACATCGGCCTGCGCCACCAGATCGCGCAGGAACAGGAAGTTCTCCTTCACTCGCTCCGACGCGGCATCGGGAATGTCCTTGCCATCCAGCAAGGCAATCAGCGTGTCATGGTCGGCACGGCGCAAATGCAGCTTGTGACGTCGGTCGCCCTTGCCATGCCGGTTGCGCAGGTAATAGTCATCCAGCTCTTCCGGCGTCGACACCTCGTCGCGGCTATCACCATTCCCCTGCACCTGGTTCATTTGATCCCGCAGGGCGATCAACAGCAGGGTCAGGGTCGTCATCCGTTGCTGACCGTCGATCAGCAGCCAGCGCGTGATGGTTGCCGTGTTGTCTTCGGCGGCCACGTAAACGACAGAGCCGAGGAAGTGTCCTTTCACCTTGAGATCGCTGCCAACGCGAATCACGTCTTTCCATAGCTGCTGGCAATGCTTGGTGCCCCAGCTGTAGTCACGCTGAAAAATCGGCACGATGAACTGCTTCGCACCCTCCAATAGATTCGTGACCAGCGTGTCTTCGGCTTTCATGCTCGGGTCTCAGTAATATTGCCGGATGTAGCTGTAGGCCTTCTCGAACAGTTCTTCGTCGGCATGCAGCTTGTACTTGAACAGGGCTTTGCGCAGCGCCTTCTTTATCTCCCGTTCGCCGGCCAGGGTGTCCTGCCAGCCAGGGAAGCGCACCAGGCGCACGATCTCGTCGATATCCGCCACCACACGCTCGACCATGATGGGCGTCTCGGCGGTTTTGGCCTCGTTGAAGAGTTCAGTCAGCGCCGCCTTGCCGCGATCCTCATCTTCCTCTGGAGGCACTTCCTTCTCGGCCTGAAGCACTTCCTTGGCCAATTGCAGCAGTTGCTTGAGGAATTCGACACTGTTCAGCACGCCGGACTCGAAGCGATCCCTCAGGGCATCGAGCCGCTCCGACAGTGCCTTGAATTTCGGATTGCCGAGATGCTTGCGCAGCCGCCGCGCCACCTTGATCTCGATCTCCTTGGCCTTTTTCGGGTCAGGATTCGAGAGCACCGCCTCCAGCAGATCGGCATCCAGCACCAGCGTATCGAGGTCATCGCGCACGGCATCGACATGCACGTTCTGGTGGATCAGCTCGATGGTCTTGGCCCCGAGGGAATGCCAGATCAACTTGCCGTGGCCACTGGAAGGTTGCACCGACTGGTACACCTGCGACAGCCACTTGTAGTCTTTCTCGTACTGACCAAGGATGGTGTCAGGCGAAATGGCCTCCCACAGCTTGCCCAGCAGGCTGTAGGCCCCGGCGAAGTTGTCGCGCACCTCGTTGTTCGGCAGACACTGCTGGGCAGCAATAAGCCCCTCGTAGCCCTCGACGGTGCGATCGACACCAGCAAAAAAGGCCAGACATTTCTGCATCGCCTCGGGTAGCCAATCCTTCAATTCCTGAATGTTCGATACCACCGCCGTCACGCTCTTGTCGTCGAATTCCAGCGCCTTGGCCACATCGTCGAAGATGCCGAGGTAGTCCACGATCAAGCCGTGGGTCTTCTGTTCGGAGTATGTGCGATTCACCCGGCAGATGGCCTGGAGCAGCGTGTGGTCGCGCAGCGGCTTGTCCAGGTACATCGCCTGCAAAATGGGGGCGTCGAAACCGGTCAGCAGCTTCGAGGTGACGATGATCAGCTTCAGCGGATCGTTTGGGTCGCGGAAGCGATCCAGCAACCGTTCCTCCTCGTCCCGGCTGCGCGCAAACGGTTTGTACTGCGGCTCGTTGGCGTTGACCGTCATTACAATTTCGGATGATTCCGGCGGCATCAGCTTGTCCAGCTCTGTCTTGTAGAGCAGGCAGGATTCGCGGTCGAAGGTGACGATCTGCCCCTTAAAGCCGTTCGGCTCGACCTTGCTCTGAAAGTGCTGGACGATGTCCTCGCAAACGCGCCGGATGCGCTCGGGTGTCTTGACCAGTACCGCCATCTTGGCGGCGGTCTTGCCGAGGTTGTCCTTGTCGAGATCGGACAACCCGCCGGTCATCTCCTTGAATGCGGCGTCGATGGCGGCCTTGTCGATGTGCAGTTCCAGCAGGCGTGGCTCGAAGTGCAGCTTCAGCGTCGCTCCGTCGCGGATTGACTCCTCGAAGCCGTAGCGGCTCATGTAGCCCTTGTCATCTTCCTCGGCACCGAAAGCATAGAAGGTGTTGCGGTCGAAGCGGTTGATCGGGGTGCCTGTCAGGCCGAACAGGAAAGCGTTGGGCAGGGCATCGCGCATCTTGCGGCCCAAGTCGCCTTCCTGGGTGCGGTGCGCCTCATCGACCAGGGCGATGATGTTGCTGCGCTCGTTGAGTGCGCCATCCGCTTCACCGAACTTGAAGATCGTCGCGATGATGATCTTGCGCACGTCCTGCGCCAGCAGTTGCTGCAGCTTTTCGCGGGTATCGGCCTTTTCCAGGTTGGGGATATCGGCGCCGGTGAAGGTGCCGGTGATCTGGGTATCGAGGTCGATGCGGTCAACCACGATCAAGACGGTCGGGTTTTTCAATCGGGGATGCAGGCGCAGCTTCTGCGCCGCAAACACCATCAGCAGCGATTTGCCGGAGCCCTGGAAATGCCAGATCAGGCCTTTCTTCGGGTAGCCGGCCAGCACCCGTTCGACGATTTTGTTGGCCGCCTCGTATTGCTGGTAGCGGCAGATGATTTTGATGCGGCGCTTCTTCTTGTCCGTGGCGAACAGCGTGAAATTGGAGAGGATGTCGAGCACCACATGCGGCCGCAGCATGCTCTCGGCGGCCAGCTTCAATCCCTTCAGCGGATGCTTGAGCGCATCGCCGTCGTCCTCCAGATTCCATGGCCCCCAATCCTTGACCGGCAGGCCGAGCGAACCGTAGTGGTATTCCTTGCCTTCGGTGGCGACCGAGAACACATTGCAGACGAACATCTCGGGCACGAACTTCTCGTAATCGTCATGCACCTGCAAGGCGCCATCAACCCAACTCACTGCCGCCCGCGTCGGCGTTTTGGCCTCGATCATCACCAGCGGCAGGCCATTGACCACCAGCAGCAAGTCGGCGCGACGTTCAGCGCTGCCGGCGCGGAAGGTGAATTGCTGGGTAACGACGTACTGGTTCTGGTCCAGGTTGTCGAAGTCGATCAGCCGCACCGGCACATGCTCGTTGTTCAGGCCGAAGGGCATCGAACGCTCGCCCCTGATCCACGCCATCATCTCTTCGTTGGCGCGGATCAGGCCATCGGAACGCACCGCGAGCACGATCGCGCGCAGCTTGTACAGCACCTCGTCGGCGCGGTCGGGCTGGGTGGCAATGTCCGGGTTGAGGCGGATCAGCGCCTCGCGTACCCACGACTCGACCAGCACGTCCTGTGGCTGACGTGGAAAGTCGGCGCTGGCGATACGGCGCCAGCCAAGACCCTTGTGGCTACGGCCGTAATGGCTTTCTGGCTCCTGAACGGCGTTAACCGCAGCAGGCTTGCCGGGGTCGGAGAGCAGGTCGTAGAGGTAGGCTTCGACGGTGTTGGATTCGTTGAAAGCCATTGCCACTCCCTTACGCGATTTCTTTCAAGGCCTGTGCCTTGAGGTTTTGGGCCAGTGTCTTGCGCTTCTCGATATCGGCCCGTGCCTGTCGAATTGATTGAATTTCCTCCAGTAACGCATCCTGCATTTCTATGGAGGGAACCTTCAGCGTGTGCTGCCGTATGTCGCTACCGTTGATCTTCCAGATGCCATTGGTCGACTTGGCGCGCGAGATCAAGCGTTTGTGCGTGGCCGGAGCATTCCATTGCAGAGCGGCAAACTGTGGCCGCATGACATCACCGTCGAATTGCAGCCGGATGAGCAAGTCAGGATAGAAGCACCCTTGCGGCACGGTATCGACAAGCCCGCATTTCCCTGTCAGCAGCTTGTTGCCATTGCCACGCACGACGAGGACGTCATCCTTTTTCAACGCGAAGGCTGCGGCTTGTTCATCGGTCACCTCAGCGTACTTGACGTTGCCCTCGGTAACGATGCGTCCGGCTCTGACCGCACTGATGCTCAGGGTTGGATAACCTCGCTCATCGGCATTTACCTTCGGTGAAAGCCCGTTTCTCGGCCCTGTCGTTACCAGGTTCTGGACTGGAACAAGGCGATCAGATGAAAAAGAATCGAGTGCATCCTCCAGCCGCGAGAATTCCAGAGTAATTGCCGACGCAAGCGCTGCATCCAGCGCAACAAGGTTTTCCTCCAACGCGCGGAGCATGGCAACGATGCGCTGCTGCTCGCCCATGGATGGCATTACAAACTCGAAATCCGCTAGGCTCGTCCAGTTGGTACGTGGGCTCAGGCTCCCTGCCGAGGTACCAACCGCATGCTCGAAAAACGCATCGGTCTGGCAAATGAAGGGCAGCAGCTCAGGCAACAACGCATCTGCATCCTGGCTTTCCAGTACGTAGATGTCGCCGGAGCAGACACCGGAGAAATCGGCCATTGCCACCTTGCGCTGGTAAGCGCGGCGTTTGCCGAACAGCACTTGCCCTGGCTTGAACACGCTGGTGAAGGTCACGCCTTCGGCCACGTTGCCCCAACTACGAATACGTAAATCGCCCGGCTCCAGATGTTCCAATCCGACATAGCGTTCGATACCTTCGGCTAACGGATCGGCACAGCGCGCCTTGGACAGGCGGACCACTTCCCCAAACTTCAGGCGGCGCCCATTCTTCATCCTGACGCCCCGGGAGTGTGAGGCATCAAGTGTTTCTGTCGCATCCACTCAAGTGCCTTGCACCAACGATCTCTGTCGATTCGCTTTTTGTTCTCGTGCCAGTTTTGCAGAACCTCTTCAACGATCTGATCGTCGGTAGGAGACATCCCTTTATTCACAAAATCTGACCACGCGGAATACAGCGTTGCGACGATTTCGCATCGTTCAGTGTCCAGATTCCTGAACAAATCGATAATGAATTGGACGCTGGCATGAGCATTCCTGAAATACCTTTCAAAATATTCTCTGTGCCCACCGGCTTTTTCCATTGGGATGTAGAACGTACGACCATCCCGCTTTTCCGCGTGGAACCACTTATGACTTTCAAGATTCTTCGCGATGGAGCGCATAGATCTGGGATCGTACGGACCTGCGGCCTGCCTCAAGTAGTTGCTCTGCAAGTCCGGTTCGAGTCTCAAGTGCTTCTCGCACAAAAACAATATCTTCTCGAGTTTGACGCTGCCGAATTTTGATTCCTTGTGCAGTTGATCAACGATTTCCGCTGCAATAACAGCTCGTTTGAAAGCCGGCTGAACAGATCGCTTGGCGGCAGAGTTGATCGGTATGACGTTGCCGACCGAGTTGGTATTCGACTCGTACTCTGGGAGTGGCTGCCCCAAGGTTTCAGTCAGGCTGTCCATCTGTCGCCAAAATTCTCTGCCATCGGTTTGCCACTGCGCCCATGCATCTTTCAATGTGGCCGACTCGTTTACGGCGTTGCCGCTCGGGACCGCAGTCACCCGTTTTACGTATAGCGGAATCGACAGACTTGCTCCGTTAGCGGCGATCTGCTTCCTTGTCATTACGGCGGAAAATCCTTCCTCGGCGGCAAAGGCGCGGAAAGATTTCAAGATGCGCTCCTGATGCTCAGGCTTGAGGAAACTCTGCGCTCGTTCCCGCGTCACCTCATTGAGCGCGTCAATGAACAGAACCTTGCCTTTGCGCGCTTCCGCTTTGCAGCGGTTGCAGACGACGATGCAAGACTCCATCGGCGAGTTGTAGAACAAGTTCGGCCCAAGGCCGATCACGGCTTCCACCCAATCCTGCTCGACCATCTTGGCGCGCATGGCCTGTTCTTCGTTGCGGAACAGCACACCGTGCGGCCAAAGGATGGCACAGCGGCCCCTGTCACTGAGGCTGGCCAGAATGTGCTGCTGGAAGGCGTAGTCGGCCCGGCCTTGCGGCGGGGTGCCGAGGAAGTTGCGGCCCCATTTGTCTTGGCCCCAGGCTTCGCGATCCCATTGCTTGATGGAATACGGCGGGTTGGCGAGGATCACGTCGAACTGGCGTAACCGGTCGCCCTCGATGTGCTGCGGGGCGGCCAGGGTATCGCCCCGGATGATCTGGAAGTCCTCAACGCCATGCAGGAAGAGATTCATTCGGGCGATGCCGGAGGTGATCAGGTTGCGTTCCTGTCCATAGAGCTTGAGTGTGCGGTATTCGCCACCGTTGCGTTTGACCTCGGCCAGCGCAGAAATCAGCATGCCGCCGGTACCGCAGGTGGGATCGTAGATGGACTCGCCGGCCTGGGGGGTGAGCAGTTGCGTCATCAGGTGCACGACGGTGCGGTTGGTATAGAACTCGGCGGCCGTGTGGCCGGAGTCGTCGGCGAACTTCTTGATCAAGAATTCGTAGGCGTTACCAAGCTCGTCCTCGGGTACGTTGGCCACCGAGAGCGTTTGCGTCGAGAAGTGTTCGATCAGGTTTTTGAGAGTTTCGTCGGGCAGGCGCTCACGGTTGGTCCACGGCGCATCGCCGAAGATGCCGGCGAGCAGATCGGGGTTGGCCGACTCCAATTGCCGGAGGGCCGACTGGATGGTCATGCCGACATTCTTCGGCGCCTGGCGCACGTCGTTCCAGTGCGCGCCCAAAGGAATCTGAAAGCGGTGGTTCTCGGCGAACTCGGCATAGGACAGATCGCCATCTGAGTCGGCTAGCGCTGCCTGATATTCCTCATCCCAGACATCCGAGATGCGCTTGAAGAACAGCAGCGGAAAGATGAACTGCTTGTAATCGCCGGCATCGATGAGGCCGCGCAGCAGCACGGCGGCTCCCCAGAGGTAGGATTCGAGTTCTTGTTGGGTGATTCGCGCTTTTGTTGTCTGGGTCATTGCAGCCACCCTCCCTGGGCCATGACCTTGGCCAGTCGATCCTCGGCTTCCCGGCAACGGGTCAGCGCATCTTTAAAGGCGGCGATAGCCTCGGGAAGCGGCGGGATGTCTTCTTGCAACGGTGGCAGCACGTAGCGGGAGATGTTGAGCGTCCAGTCCTCGGCCTTGACTTCGTCGATGCTGACAATGCGCACGGCGTCCTGCACGTCTGCATACTTCTCGAACCAGCCTTGGATTTCGAGGGCATGCTCCGGCTCCAGGTAGTTCTGCGCCCGGCCGCGCCGAAACAGGCGTGAGGCATCGACGATCATCACCTTCTTGCGCCGCTGGGTTGGTTTCTTTTTGCGCAGCACCAGAATGCAGGCAGCAAGGCCGGTGCCGTAGAACAGGTTGGGGGCCAGGCCGATAACGGCCTCAACCAGATCCATCTCCAGCAGCTTTTGGCGGATGCTGCCTTCAGTCCCTTTGCGGAACAGCGCGCCCTGCGGAAGTACCACGGCCATGCGACCTTTGACCTCGGCCATCGACTTGACCATGTGCTGTACCCAGGCGAAGTCGCCACTGCTCGACGGGGGCAAGCCGGCAAAGTTACGGCCGAAGGGATCGTTGATCCACAGTTCCTCACCCCATTTTTCCAACGAGAACGGTGGATTGGCAATGACGCAGTCGAAATTGGCCAGCCGGTCGCCCTCGAAGAAGGCCGGATTGCGCAAGGTGTCACCGCGCACGATCTGGAAATCCTCGATGCCATGCAGGAACAGGTTCATGCGGGCGATGGACGAGGTGGTGAGGTTTTTCTCCTGACCGTAGAGCTTGCCCCACAGCCGCTTCACGTCGCCATGGCGTTCCGTCACGTGCTGGACGGCGGCGAGCAACATACCGCCGGTGCCGCAGGCAGGGTCGTAGATGCTCTCGCCTTCCTTGGGGTCGAGCATCTCGATCATCAGCCGCACGACGCTGCGTGGGGTATAGAACTCGCCAGCCTTCTTGTTGGTGGCGTCGGCGAATTTCTTGATCAGGTATTCATAGGCATCGCCGAGCAGATCGGAGGCGATGTTGCGGTTACCAAACGACACTCGCGAAAAATGCTCGATCAAATCCTTGAGCAGTGCATCGGAGAGGCGATCTTTGTTGGTCCACTGGGCATCGCCGAAAACGCCATACAAGGTGTCCGGGTTGGCCTTCTCGATTTCCCGCATGGCGCGTTGAAGGGCATTGCCGACGTTGGTTGCCACGGCGCGGACGTCATTCCAGTGGCAGTCATCTGGGATCTGGAAACGGTGCGACTCGGGAAACAAGGCCAGTTCGGCATCGCCGGTTTCATCGACGATCTCGTCGTATTCCTCGTCCCAGACATCACAAATCCGCTTGAAGAATAGCAGTGGGAAGATATAGGTCTTGAAGTCAGCCGCATCCACTGGGCCGCGCAGGATGTTGGCGGATTCCCAGAGGTGGGATTCAAGCTGGCGGAGCGTTACGGTTTGATCGGGCAAAATCGGCTTGTTTATTGTTATTTATTGTGCAGATGGCATTATCGCACCAGTGCGGCGCAAAATATGAGCCACTACAATCCCCATTTCGGCCCGAGACCCCATGAACCGCACCGAGCGCTTCTACAAAATCGACCAGATGCTCCACGAACGGCGCGTCGTGCCGATCGAGGTGTTTCTGGACGAGCTCGACGTGTCGCGTGCCACCTTCAAACGCGACATGGAGTATCTGCGTGACCGGCTCCACGCCCCGATTGTCTGGGACCGCGATGCCGGCGGCTATCGTTTTGAGAGCGTCATAGCCACGGGCCCAGCCTATGAACTGCCCGGGCTGTGGTTCTCGTCCGGTGAACTGTACGCGCTTCTGGCCGCCCACAAGCTGTTGGGCGATATCGAGCCAGGAATTCTGGCATCCCATGTCGCGCCCTTGCAGGCGCGGTTGGCGGCCTTGCTGGAGGCCTCAGGCCATTCGGCCTCGGAAATTACCCAGCGGGTACGACTGTTGTCGATGGCCAAGCGCACGGTGGAGCTGCGGTTTTTCACCGATATCACGATTGCACTGCTGGAGCGCAAGCGCATCGAGATCGATGCCTGGAATCGCGGGCGGAATGAGACCAATACCCGCACCATCTCGCCGCAACGCCTCGTCCATTACCGCGACAACTGGTATCTGGATGCCTGGTGCCACCTACGCAACGACCTGCGCAGTTTCTCGGTGGATGCCATTCAGCGGGTGAAGGTGCTGCGCGAGAAGGCGCGCAACGTGGCGACGGGCAAGCTGGACGCCCACTACTCCTCGGCCTACGGCATTTTTGCTGGCCAGGCCAAAGATTGGGCTGTGCTGCGCTTTTCGCCAGAGCGTGCCCGATGGGTACAGTCGGAACGCTGGCATCGGGAACAGCAGTCTGAAGTGTTGGCGGACGGCAGCTATTGCCTGCGTGTGCCCTATGCCGACGAGCGCGAGTTACTGATGGACATCTTGCGCCACGGGCGGCATGTGGAAGTTGAAGCACCGGCGTCGCTGCGCCAAGCGGTGGCCGACGAGGTGTTGGCCATGACCGGGACGTACCACGGCTGTTATTTGATCAATTCATGAGGCGCAGTATTTGAGCCACCTCACCCGTTAAGGTAGTGGCTCGTAAAGGGAGGCAGTGATCATTGTTGAACACGTCGGAAGCTGATTATTTCGCCCTGCGGCGGCTCATTCTCATTGATGCCTACCGCAAAGGTGCCATCACTGAATTAAAGCTTGATGGCCATACCTCTCTCACAGGAGCGAATGGCGTAGGCAAGACGTCGCTGCTGCGACTGATTCCCTTGTTCTACGGGGAAAGCCCGAACAAGCTCGTGCAGGGCGGTGGGGTGAATCAGTCCTTCGTGCAGTACTACCTGCCCCACACCACCTCTTTCATCGTGTTCGAGTACAGCCGACGCGGCAAGGTCTGCATGGTGGTGTTACATGCTTCACGCTCCGGCGAAAGCGTTTACTACCGCTTCATTGATCAACCATTCGCCTTGGAGCGGTTCCGCGACGAGTTTGGCGACCTTGTCATTGGCCCCGATCTCAACCGCCACATCCGGAAGCGAGGCGAGTTCTGTTCGGAGCAAATCACCGCTCTCTCGGATTACCGGGCCATCATTCAGAACGCCGTTTCTGGCAATCGCGATCACCGGACTCTGGCGGCGAACTTCTCATTCGTCGGGCCGGGTAGCCGTCTGAGCCATGTCGAAAAGATCGTGACCGGCATGTTTTCGCGGGTGACGAATTTCCGCGACATTAAACGGATGATCGTTTCCTGCATTGTCGATGACAAGACCAGCATCCGGCTTGAATCTAGCAAGACGACCATGAAGGACTGGGTGCGCGAGTACCGAGCCTACGCAGTGGTGATGGAACAGGCTGGTCGCATGCAGGATTTCCAGGCAGCGCAAATGCGCCACGAAGCGGCTGCGCGGCAACTTCAGCTTGTTCACACCGATTTTGCCCGCCTGCAGCAGGTGCAAGAAACTGCAATCGAGCAGGCAAAATCCAGGGCGGGTGAGATCCAGGGCGAAATGCAACTCCTGGAAGAGCAAACCAACGCTCAGTTGCGCGAAATCGGCAGTCAGCTTGGTGTGGCCGAAGGACAGGTTAAGAGCCTGAAGGGCACGCTACAGGGGTTGGAGAAGCAATACCGCGCCTACGAGAAGGAAGATCTTCCTGGCCTTGCCCGTTTGGTCGATGCCTTGCCGCAGCTGGCCGACGATCTGGAAACGAAAGACAAGCGGGAGAAGGCGCTACTCGGAGAGTCGCAGGATCTGGCCAACCGTTATGCCGAGATGCGCAATTTGCGTATCGAAGCCTTCCATACGCTGGAGCGGGAAAAGAATGCGCTGAAGGAGCCAATTCGGGTCAGAGGCCGAGACGAGGAAGCGCAAGCCCGGCAGTCGGCTGATGAGACATGGCAGGCCATCGTTGCGGAATTCGATCGACAGGAAGAAGCGATCAGCAACGCGAAGGAGCGGCTGGTCGAGCAATTGGGCGGGCTAAAGCAGGCAGCTGAGTATCCGCAAGCCAGCCCCCAGGTCGCTGCAGCCAAAGAGCAGGCTCGCACTGAGCGTGACACAGCAGCGGAGGCCGCTGCCACGGCGCTGTCGGCATATGAGGAAGCAAAGACCGCGCACCAGGCAGCCACGGATGCGTTCCGTGCCATCGATGACCAGATTCAGGATCTACGAGAGCGAGAAAAGAAGGATCAAGCGGCGCGGGCGCACCTGCTCTCGCTCAGAGACGCCGCGCCAGGCACGTTGCTTCACTTCTTGCGAGAAAACCGTCCAGACTGGACCAGGGACATCGCAAGGGTGGTACCTGAGGAGCTGTTGTTACGCACCGATCTGACGCCCACGTTGGTCAGTGAGGAGTCTCTTTCTCTGTATGGCGTTGGCCTGGATCTGACTGCGCTCGATGTTCCGAGGGCAGCCGACGAGGAGGTGCTGCGGCAGAAAATAGAGGAAGTCGATCGGGCTATCGAGCGGCATCAGCGAGATGCAAAGGCCAAGGAAAAAGAACTGGAAGCCCAATCCGAGCGCGTCCGCCAGGCGAAAACTGCCTCTGACGACAAGCAACGCCTTCATGTCCAGGCCGCGAACGTAGCACGGTCATGCCAGACAGCCCTGGAGGCGGCGGAGCGGGCATTGGCAGAGGATTTTCGTCAGGCCGGCATTCGTGCCCGACAGCAACTGCAAGAAGTCCAGCAATCTGTTGAGAAGAATAAGCAGGCGCTGAACACACTCAAATCGACCCGAAGCGCACGCAAGCATAACCATGAAAGCGAGCTGAAAAAGCGCTTGGCGGCAATTGAATCTCAGGTTCAAGCCGAGATCGGTGAGATTGATCAGGTCATTGCGTCAGCAAAATCAACCTGCGATCAGGACATCGGTGCGTTGAATAAAGAGTTGGACTCCGCGTTGAAGGCACGGGGCGTCGACACCGCTTCGCTCGAGAAGCTTCAGAAGGAGAAGACGGAGGCGCAGGAGAAGTTGCAGAAAGCACGGTCCAATGAGGCCAAGGTCGGCGATTGGCGGCGCTGGCTGAAATCTGAGTGGGAAACCCGCTCAGAGAAAGAAGCTGAATTGAAGGGGGCGGAAGCCAGTGTCCAGCAGTTGCTGGAGCAGGAGTCCCGGGCACGAAAGGCACGCGAAACCAAGCATGGTGAGCTGGATAAGGCGCTCAGCCAAGTCAATCAGGAAAAGGCCAAGGTAGAGAAACTACATGGCTTCGTGGTTAAGCGCAGAGATAAGCTGACTCGTTGGCCGGCGGATCCCATCGGGCTGCTGGCCAAGCCGCTACGAGACCAAGATGCCTTGGAAGCAGATATGGATCGGCTGCTTCTGGATATTCATGGTGAGGAAGCGCGAGCACGAGAGGCGTTGACACCGATCAAGCGAGTGTTCTTTGAGTCACCGGGCACCACGCCTTACCAGTTCTATGACAAGAAGCGTCTGGAGCTGGGGCCGGATCAGGACGGCGCTTCACCATTCCTGTGGGTTGCCCCCATGCAAGAGTGGTTCGAGGCCGAACACGAAAATACCCGCAGGTTGCTTTTGAGCCAGTGCCGTAACTTCGCCTCGGGCATCCACGAGTTCCATGATCGGCTCGATGGCTTCAAGCGCAAGGTCGGCATCTTCTCGAAGGACTTGCAGGAGAACATGGCGGCTTCGACGCGTTTCCGCTTCATCAGCAGTGTGGCGGTGCGTATCACCACTTCATTCGATGGCTTGGATGGTTGGGACAAAATCAAGCAGCTGGACGAGGAGTACAGCGTGTGGGCCGGCAAGGACAGCAACGATTTGCCAGGGTCCGCGTTCGCTGATGCGGTCGATCAGGTTAGCGATTGGCTACAGGGCCGCCATACCCTGGACGTGAAGCTGGAAGACCTGCTGGGTCTGGAAATCGATATCGAGGAAGCGGGGCAGCCGAAGAAGACGGTAAAAGATGAAGGGCAGCTGCGAGATGCTTCCAGCAACGGACTTTCCTATCTCATTCTCTGCGTCGTGTTTGTCGGCCTGATCAACAAGATTCGCGCCGGCCAACCTGTACAACTGGTCTGGGCCTTGGACGAGCTGCGCGATCTGGATCTCGACAACGTGAGAGTTCTGCTGGATATGTTGGCGGACAATCAAATTCACTTGGTTTCCGCCTTCCCCGATCCCGAGCCTGAAATCCTGGCCCTATTGAAGAATCGGTACGCCATCCATGAAGGGCGTCGCCTTGCAACCTTCCAGCCGGAGGTGGCCAATGTTTGAAGCGACGGTCATCAAACTTCTGGAAGGGGCGTTTATTTGCCGGACGGCATACCCCGATCTGTTTTCCTTTCTGGAGGATGAATCAACCCGCCGCCAGGTGGACGGTTATCTGACCCAGATCGGCCGTCGTCTGGCCGCGACTTCCCATGGAGAGGCGTACTACGCAGCCCACAGAGCGGTTGGGCCCAGCGAACGAACCGAAATCAGATCCCTGTTCAAGGAAGTGAAACACGAGCTTCGGCCTGTGCTGGGTTTCCTTAACCTGATCATGCAGGCACAGCGTGCCGACCGAACCCTTGGTACGGGCGATGTGATCGATTTCCCCAAGACGCTGCTACACATCTCCGAGAACCCACATCTGGGTGAGATGTTGCGGGGCTTCGCGGCGCTGGGGAAAGAGTTCGCATCCAGTGATGCCAACTTGCGCACCTTGCTGGATCGGTTGTTGCAGCAGATGGTGAAGACTGGCTACCTCATCCCGGATCGCCAGGGCGACCGCTTCGAAGTCACCGGCAAGATCGATTACTTCTACGAAGTCGTGGATTTCCTCGCCGAAAATGAGCAGGCCATTCGCGAGGCACAAGACCAAGAATCCGAGGGCGAGACTGGGAGGTTGTTTTGAGTCGGGATGGTGTAAAGCACCTGATCGGCCGCCTGGCTACTCACCAGCATCTGGTTTCCCACGCCTATTACAACAGCGAGTTGATTAAGGACGAGGAGAACGCCCGAGGGATTGAGTTATTGCAACAGCACAAGGTGCTGATCCCGCGCGGCGACGATGCCTACACTCTTCACACGACCTTCCGCCGCTTTCTTGACGCCGCCCTGAATATCGAACGGCTGTACGGCATTGGCTCCGATCTTGGCGTTGCGTTCGAGCGGCTGGAGCAGCTGACGAATGCACTGTTTGATGTCGCTCATGAAGGGCAAATGGAAGACCGCGAGCGGATTGAGGATGAGATTCGTCAGTCCATCTATGAGATATCCGACAACCTGGCAGCCGATCTGGCGCATCTCAGAACACTGGTCGAAAACCGTTTCGGCAATGTGAGCACCCTGGCCGAGAAGAAACGCCAGAATGCCTATTACATTGGCCGCACGGAAAAGGTAGTACGGGCAATTGAACTCTTCACCCTTTCCGATCTGGGCGAGCGGATTCAGACACAGGGAGCGTTTGCGAACATCGCTGCCATGTTCCGTGCCCAGCTACAGGATCGCCTGCCTTCATTCCGGCAGAATCTGAGCGACATCCTGGAAATTCTGAAGCAGTATCTGTTTGAGTACCGCGAAATCGAGGAGCGGACTCGGCGGGTGCGTAGCCTATGGCTGTATCTTGAGCGTCATCCTGTTTATGAGTTGCAGGAATGGGACGAAACCGCTCATCCCCAGCCCTGGCTGCTGAAGGCATCGGGACTATCAATACGCAGCCATCCTTGGGTGCGAGATCCGGAATACACAGACGCTCTTGCCGATCTCGCGGGTGACATTGCACCACCGACCCTTCGCTTGCCGGTTGAGCGACCTCGAGGAACGCTGATTGAGGAGGATCCTGCACCGTCGGTAGTCCTTCAGATCAAGCCTTACCAGCGGGCTATCGAGAATCTCATCACCACCTGCAAGTCGCAGAATGTCCGCGCATCCGCCTTGGAGTGGTATTTCGACCACCCCAACGACCTCGGCGGCATGAGCGTTTCGGTCTGGCTGCAATGCGTGCTGGAAGATCTCGGGCCAAGAAAGAAGAAGGAGCTCGGAATCGCTGTGGTCGCCGAGGAGTCACCCGACCCCATATTTACCGGCAATGTCATGGTCAGTGATGTGCATGTGGAGCCGGCGTGATGGATAAGCGGCTCATCAATACCTTGCTGCGGATTTTTCATTCACCGGACACCCGCTTCGCCTCCGGGCGAGCAATCAGTGCCTTTTGTTCTGAGTACAACCTTGGCGTCAGGCAGGGGAGTTCCCTGGTATTCAATGATGCACATAAGGCGGAGATCGGGCGGATCCTCAACGGGGAGCTGGGTATTGACCCGGCGGCGACGACAGCCGATAGCTGGAAGGGCTTGGGTAGAGCTGAAAGCCTGATGCTTGCCAGGGATGAGAAGCTCACCAGTCGTACTGTCGGAGATGGCAGATTGAGGGTGAAAGCACTGTCCGGGCACGTTCTGCGGGTTGCCGGTGGTAGCTGGTCCCTGCCGGATCGCTCCGATCTGGGGATGGATCTCAGCGCAGTTCTCGAGAGCGAAATCAGCCACGATGCCCTGCTGATCGTCGAGAACCTGCAAACCTTTGATGACATCCACACGGTAGATTCGGGGGTGATGGGCAATTTGTCCGCGCACGATCCGCTTGTGATTTATCGTGGGGATACCCAAGGTGGCGCGCGAGCTGATGCTGTTCATGCGCTGGTCAGCGGTACGGGGCTGCCGGTTATCGCATTTGTTGATTTTGATCCCGCCGGCCTGGTCATTGCATCTGGCTTGCCAAGGCTGGATATGGTTTTGGCTCCCCCTCTGCAGGACTTGGCGGAAATCATCCAGGCTCGTGGTATTGCCAAGCGCTATCTCGAGCAAGTAGCGATGGCGGCTCACGCTATGCAGCGGATTCAAGGAGACGCCCGTGTGGCTCCTCTGTGGCATGTCATCCATGCGGCTGGCAAGGCGCTTCCACAAGAGTATTTTCATCGCCGCGCAAAATAGCTGATCGGGCTCATAATTTGAGCCAGTACCTCCTGGACAATACGCACATGCGATAAGGTGCGAAGACAGGGGGGAGTAGATGCCGATCAAACAAGTTCTGACCGACCAGCGGATACCGGTCAAAATCTGGACCGATGAGGTCGATGACAATTCGAAAAAGCAGCTGACCAATATCGCCAGCCTGCCGTTCATTCATCACCACGTCGCCGCCATGCCGGACGTACATCTGGGCATCGGCGCGACCATCGGTTCAGTCATCGCGACCCACAAAGCCATCATTCCTGCTGCCGTTGGCGTCGATATCGGCTGCGGCATGGTGGCCTGCCGGCTTTCCATCACGGCAAACGATCTCGATGAGAAATCCCTGAAGGGCGTGTTTGACCAGATCAGCCGGGATGTTCCCGTTGGTCGGGGCATGCACAACAACCGAAGGTCATTCGAGGATCAAGCACTACCGTTTGCGACTGGCCTTAACCGGATTCTGGAGAAGCATCCGGTACTGGAAAAGACCATCTGCGGCACGACCAAGTGGGTCAAGCAACTCGGCACCCTCGGCGGCGGCAATCACTTCATCGAGGTTTGCCTCGATGAATCCAGCCAGGTGTGGATCATGCTGCACTCGGGGAGTCGCGGTATAGGCAATGCGATGGCCGAATATTTCATCCAGCTGGCCCGCAAAGACATGGAGCGCTGGATGATCCAGTTGCCGGATCGCGATCTAGCCTACTTCCCGGAAGGCACTGAGCATTTCGACGACTACGTCGAGGCCGTGCATTGGGCACAAGAATATGCGCTGCAGAACCGGCAGTGCATGGTTGATCTGGTGCTGGCCGCACTCAAGCGCCACCTGCCGCCCTTCGAGGTGACCAGTGAGGTGGTGAACTGCCATCACAACTATGTGGCTCGCGAGCATCACTTCGGCGCGGACGTTTGGGTGACCCGCAAAGGGGCTATCCGGGCGCGCGAGGGTGACCTGGGGATCATCCCTGGCAGCATGGGGGCGCGCAGCTACATCGTTCGCGGCTTGGGCAACCCAGAAAGTTTCACGTCCAGCGCCCATGGCGCCGGGCGCCGCATGAGCCGCACTGCCGCAGAAAAGCAGTTCACCGAAGCCGATCTCGCTCGCCAAACCGATGGGGTGATCTGCCGCAAGGACAGTGGCGTCATCGATGAAATTCCGGGCGCTTACAAGGATATCGATATTGTGATGGAGAACCAGAAGGACCTGACTGAAACGCTGCATACTCTGAAGCAAGTGGTGTGCGTGAAGGGGTGAAAACAATGGATACGCGAAATTTGGTGATCGGCAGTCGTATCGAGCAGGGGCTGCATGGATCGGGAACCATCACTTTTGTGGGTACCGATTACCTCGGTATTGCCTTTGATGGCGAAGGTGAGGCATTGATTCGCCGCGAATCACTGGAAAAGGAAGCCCCCGCTGTCGTTGAGCAGCAGAAACCTGTCTGCGAAACGCTTCCCTGGCCGGCATCAACTTTCATCCCCGAGAGGGAAGATGCTCAACATTACCTGGGCTCGCACTGGGATCCGTTTGTCGAAGACTCGAAGGAGCTGATGGGCCGCCTTCCGGAAATCCTGCCGAATGCGCTGGTGCAAACGGGGTACGGTGAGAATCGCAAACCGGATCGGTCATTACCGGATGACTGGCCAAAGGGGTTTCAGTTGGTCTGGCCGCTTCGGGTGCAAGGGATGGCGCTGATTCTCCGTGTCGAGAAAGAGGCGAACATGCTCGTCAGCCTCTTCCCTTTCTTTGCAACCGGCAGCCAGCACACCCTGACCTTGCGCGAGGTCAGCGTTTGGGAGGGCGGACTGGAAGCCCAAATCACTGCCAGCTGGGGCGAAGGTGAAGTGACGTTCTTCGATACGCAGTACCTGATCAATCGGGTCTGGTACGAGACGGGCAAGGAGTGCGACTTCATCTTCTCCGGCATGGCCTACAACGCCGGTCCCGCCGAGAAACATGAATGGAAAATCAACCGACATCACAATGAAGTGGCTTGGATGAATCGGCGGTTGAAAGATGGCGAGGAGCCCCATGAGGCTGCTTGCACCATAAGCATGGACGGTGCCGCAATGTTTCTGCCGGTCAGTGGCTGGGATGTCGATGACTACAGCTTCCATGCGCCGGTGAAGTCGGTGACCGAGTTCAAGGATTGGCTGGGCCAAGATGGCTGGCGGGTACGCGCCACGGTGATGCGCTTCGGTGACGAGGATGCTGATCTGGATATTTTGATCACGCGGCGCGCGTGGACTGGCGAAACGCCGCCGCAAGTTGGTCAGGATATCGAGGGGCAGTTGTGGTTGCAGGGATACCTCTGGATGCCGAGGTGAAATGAACGGTGAGTGGCGCAATCTTTGAGCCACACACACGGTAAGCTGGTGTCATCGTTAAACGGGGATGCGCCATGAGCAGACGGATATTTCTTGAGCGAATCACTACGCTTATCGGCATCAGCATAGCCGCGCCGGTGGTCCATGCAGCGGTACCCAGGAGGGTGGAGTTGCAGCGATCACCCGTGGCTGGATTTCAGTATCACCAAGGAGCGTCCATCTGGCCATTGTTGATGTCAGGGGCCTCCTTGACCTTGGTGCGCGAACCCGACAATGCTTATGATCCGCGAGCGGTTCGAGTCGATTGGCAAGGGTATAAGCTCGGCTACGTGCCGCGCATTGATAATGCGGCGGCAAGTCATTTGCTGGATTCCGGCCATGTGCTGGAGGCGCAGATTGTTGGACTCCAGGATTCAGACAACCCTTGGGGCCGTGTCGAGTTCGCGATCTATTTGTCTGAACTGGGTGCTGACGATGGACGATGAGCCCCTTTTGCCACGCCGTGTGACTGTGCTGGGCGAGGCGATGCAGTCGCTTTGGCGAAAGATTGCAACGCGACTCGACGATCCAGTCACTCCATCCATCCCGGTGTACGGGATGACCGAAATCGTCTCTCACCATTTAGACGAACTACAGTCCTTCGCTCACCGCCTCAATGATTGGGTCAATGGACTGATGTCCGATGAAGTGGAAAACGAGAACGCGGCCGACAGTGATGTTTATCGGGCCGTTGGACGCTTCGAGGCATTTGCTAGTCTAATTTTCCTGTGAAGTGCCAAGCTTTCTGTTCCGGATGCTGCATCGACCAGCACAGTTCTCGAATACTCAATTGATCAATACTGTGGGAAATTCGATAATTTATTACTCGGTCAACAAATGCCATTGAGTTATCTGATGAGCATTCAAAAGGAAATTGAGTTGTTGGAAGCCATTTGTCACGGCGTTGATCCACGAGACGGCACATTGCTTGAAACGCCTCGAGATCCAGATTTGGACAAAGCCAGGCTCACTTACTTGAGCAAGTTGAAGCGGCTATCGAGGCGTGCTGCGGAAAAGTCAGGGGCTCAGTCATCAACACCAAAGCCTCTGATGCATGGCAAAGCATGGTCCCACGAAGATGACGACTCTCTGCGACTAGCTTGGATGTCCGAGCCTGATATTGATGCGGCTGCTCTCGGAATACGTTTCGGACGTGTTACTGGTGCAATCATTGCCCGACTCGCACATGTCGGGATTTTCCCTGATCGTGAGTCGGCTAGAGAGGAAAATCAGGCACGCTTACAGCGAACACAAGGAAGGGCGACCAATTGACTTCTGTAATCTGAACCGACCTTCGGCGACCGTCACCATGGCAAAATTTCCCCACACCTCACACACAGAAATTCTGACACACTGGATCAAGAGCGCTTAATCGTGAGAGATTACGACCACCAATGCATCGACCACTCAGCCTGCCGGGATCGCGAGTACGAACAGCAAGAACAAATCCGCTACCTCAAAGGCCAAATCACGTATCTGCAAGAAGAACTGGCCGATACCGAAGATCAGCTCAACGAAGCCCGAAGAAAACTGCAGGAAATCGATGAAAAAGGTATTTAGTACCTGCCGCTGGACTTCTTACTCCACTCGACAGCATGGTGAGCAAAACTTGCTGCTGTGGTTAGGAAATGCACGATGAAAAACCACAGGCTAGAACTCTTTGGCCGTATTCAGCGCCAATACCATCGGCAGCGCCAGTGGCGATTGGGGCAGGATGGCCTATTCGTCCCGCATTCCTACGCTGAAACTAAGCCAGATAGCCTGTCCTGGTGGGACGACGTTGGGATCATCCTCAATGGGCGGCGCGTTATCGTGTGGTGGCAACACCCTCGCTATGTCTACAGTACTGCTATTGAAGAGCAATCCTGGGAGCGTGCTGGCCCGAACCCGCAAGATGATTGGCTATTTGATGGAGCGACAACCAACTTCAATCGGGTCGGTAAATCGCGCAAAAAGATTGTCAGCTATACCTCCCGCCAGCCTTCGGCGGCGCAAGATGCTTACTACGAACATTTGCGTACCGTTCGCCAACAAATGGAAACTGAAGGAATCGATCTGGATGTCTCCGTTTCGTGGAAACGGGAGCGTTTGAGTTGGGCGACCGGTGTTGGCCTGATTGTCCCGCTGGAAGTCAGAAATGAAGCCGAACTGGCACAGGTTGCCTCCCTGGCAAAACGCCTGTTGCTCGGGCAGACGACATTGCAAAACGAGTTTCCTCAGTATCGATACGGCAAAACAGACTGGCTTCGTGAGCAGGGGGCTGCCAAATGACGCATATCGCCACTCAGCCGGATTCGTTGCTGGCAGAAATACGAGCACTGATCGAAGACGCACGTCGCCAAGTAGCCCATGCCGCCAACGCTGGCCTCACCATCGCTTACTGGCGGATCGGCAAGCGCCTCCTGACGGAAAATTTGACCGATGGCCGGGGCGAGTACGGACAACAGATTCTTGCATCACTGGCACAACAATTGGAGCGGGATTACGGCAAGGGTTTCAGCTATTCAGCCTTGACCCGAATGGCGAGATTTACTGAGTTGTTCCCGGACGAGCGAATTCTTGTATCGCTGATACAAGAATTGACCTGGACTCATTTCATCGCATTGCTGCCTCTGAAAGACCCGCTTGCCCGAGAGTTCTACGCCGAAATGTGCCGATTGGAGCGCTGGAGCGTTCGTACTCTGCGGCAAAAGATCGGCGGCATGCTCTTCGAGCGTACCGCCCTGTCGAAGAGCAGCCCGGAAGTTGTCCGTCAGGAACTGGCCACTTTGCGCGACGGGCGAATGACGCCGGATATGGTGTTCCGTGATCCCTACCTGCTCGACTTCCTTGGCCTGTCTGGCGCGTACAGCGAAAAAGACCTGGAAGCAGCCATTCTTCGTGAAATGGAATCCTTCCTGCTCGAAATGGGCAATGGCTTCTGTTTCGTTGAGCGCCAGAAACGCATGAGTGTAGGTAAGGACGACTTCTATCTCGATCTCCTGTTCTATCACCGCCATCTGCGTCGCCTGGTGGCCATCGAACTCAAGCTGGAATCCTTCCAGCCCAGCCACAAGGGCCAGATGGAGCTTTACCTGCGCTGGCTGGACAAGCATGAACGGGCCGTGGGGGAAGAGCCGCCAATCGGTCTAATCCTCTGTGCCAGTGCCGATGCCGAGCAAGTTGAACTCCTGCAACTGGATGAGGCATCGATTCGGGTGGCCGAATACCTTGTTGAACTGCCTCCGGTGGCGGTGCTGCGGGAACGCCTGCACCGCGCCATTGAGCATGCAAGGGAGCGTACTGCACTGGCTGCACCGGAAGAGGGGCGGGCATGAATGTCGCGCATCCAATCGATCCAATTGTCCGCAACGACATCGAAGATCGCTTGTCCTCCATCGAGGCGGACCACAACATTCGCGTACTCTATGCCTGTGAGTCTGGCAGCCGGGGCTGGGGCTTCGCCTCACCGGATAGCGATTACGATGTTCGCTTTATCTATGTCCATGCGCTGCCCTGGTATCTGCGCGTCAGCCTTCAGCGCGACGTAATCGAGATACCGATTTCAGGCGATCTCGACATCAATGGATGGGAACTGCGCAAGGCACTTGGCTTACTGAAAAAGGGCAATGCCACACTGATTGAGTGGCTGGATTCGCCGGTGGTGTATCGGTCGGATGCGAATTTCCTGAGCGCCATGCGAAATGCGGCCCGGCAAACGCACCAGGCCGAACGCTCCTTTCACCACTATGTCCACATGGCACGCCGGAATTACCGCGAATACCTACAGGGGGAAACGGTCCGCCTGAAAAAGTACCTGTATGTCTTGCGCCCGTTGCTGGCGACATTATGGATTGAACAGGGGCGCGGTGTCGCGCCGATGCGTTTTCAGGAATTGTTGAACGCCATCATCAACGATCCAACCTTGCTCGCAGCGATTGATCAGTTGCTGGCCATCAAGCGAGCGACCGGAGAGTCGGAACACGGATCGCCTTTGCCGATCATCAATGCTTTCATTGATGCTGAACTGACGCGGCTGGAAACCGTTATGCCGCCTGTGTTGCGCGATACCGATTACTCAATTCTGGATCGTCTGTTGATGGATACGGTGCTCAAGCAATGAGCCACTACAAGCCTTATCCGGCTTATTCGGATTCCGGCGGGGAATGGATTGGATAGGTACCGGAAGCATTGGCGGAAAATGCCGTTCAACCGGGTAGCCTCGATCTGTAATGGGCGAGATTATAAGGAAGTCGAAAACGCCGAAGGTGCCTACCCGGTAATCGGATCTGGTGGGGAATTTGCGAGGGCGCTTGACTTCATGTTTGATGGCGAGTCGGTGCTACTCCTCGGTCGCCAAGGAGCTATCGACAAGCCGTTGTACATCAACATAAGGCCGAATTTCAGACGATAAAACGAAAATTGTCGGGTCGATTAAGGCGTGGATTGAAACTCCGGAAATAGTACCGACTGGAACAAGAGTATTCCAACCCGGAGGCCGTGCCATCCCCAGTGCATAGCCAGCTTGGCATCAACTGCACTTACGACAGTTCATCCTCGTTGAGGACCTTGCCGATTTCGTAATGGGAGATTCGACCGTTCAGCGGATCGATGGCGGTCTTGACCAAGACCGCAATCCGGCGAGAAATAAAGAGGGCACGAGAGCATAGAAGTCCGGCTTGACGCCACTCCGACCCGATTGGAAGGAAGGCAAACCGCGCCCTTGCCTTTCCAAGGGTGATCGCTGCCGGTTCCGGCTTCCCCTCATAACCAATTCCTTTCAGGCGAATCTGCAATGCATCAATCTGTACTACATAACCATTGATTTGGCGCTCGATCCCATCGCATTCGAAAGGCAAGGTTTCCGGAAATTGGATCGTCATCGGCCCATCGGCGAAGGCGATGGGCAACGTTTGTCCTTGGTACTGCCGCATCAATGCCCACCGCGACAAGTCGGCGCGGGAGGGTCCGCGCAAGTGATGGTTTTCCCCCGTTGACCTGTCATGGGCTTCCCTGAAAATCATACGCTGTTGTTCATCGACCGAACGCTTCAACAATTGCAGATCGTGTTCTAAAAGCGCTCTGGCAGAACGGTTTTGAGAGTTGCTATAGGTAAGCGATAGTTGGCCCGTGTACTCTAGGTCAAAAAACAACTCGTGCCGGCCGTCTTTGATACCAATCCGGTCCACAAGGCGGCTGTTGGGTAGCCTACCCGCTACTGGCATCAGCGCCCGTACTTCACGACATAGGACATTTCGGCGCTCGATCATCTCGTCAGGAGAGTAGGTCGCCCCACGTGGACCGAAGGGCAAGCTAAAGGCATGGATCGTGTCAGTCCTCATTGGCACTCTCCTTTCTTCGCTTGGTCGATTACTACCGCAGTTGTGGAGTTACCAAGTTGGAGGTACAAGCAGGCTGCTAGCATCAACGCGTTGAAGCCGGCAATGGAACAACTGGCGGGCGAAAGAGATTCCGGCAGCGGGGTGCTGGACCACGTCAGATAGCACTTCGGGCGACCCGGATGTGGTGTCTTCCAATCGACCATGGGCGGGACGCGATAATGGCAAAGAAAGGATTCCGTCAGCCTTGCTTCCAACACCTTGTCTTCATGATCGGGCGAATGCGGATCACGGGTGCTCACCGTGATGGCCAGTTGTTCGACTGGAACGCCGGACTTTTGAAGCAATCCGGCCAAAGCAGTAGTGGGTGAGGGTGAGTGCCCGCCATCATCCAGGATAAGATACCGGCCTCGGTAGCACTGTTGCCACGCCGCTAATGCGGCCTGGATGAAGGGCTCTGATATGCTGACCCGCCCGAGATAGTCGCGTAGCAACGCGTATTTTGGCTGCGAGATTCGGGTGAAGTCGAATCCCGACAGGCGGTGCTCGTCTAGGGAGGCGAGTACGGTCAATGCGGTTTTGAGTGTTGGCCTGCCCGAGGGAAAGAGCCCTCGGCTGGCTTGAAAGCCGCGAAGCAAATCGGCGGCGTCCAGAACCAATTGTGCCAGCCAAGCCTCGGACTGCCGGCAGCGCATCGCGACCACGGCTGTCGGTTTTCCGGCGGCTAGGTCGGCGCAGACTTGCAGCACCGTTTCGAAGCCGGCAATCGCAGATTTGTCGAGCCATACAGGGCGCTGCGGTGTTGCCATGTCAATACCGTCCGCTACAGAGGAAAAGCTTGTACCTGAGTTTTGGGATAGGATGGCTGTCCAGTATTTCGAAGGGCCAATGACCCCGGCAGTTGCCTTCCGCTGACGTAGTGCGGCACCGCTGACTCCCACCCATCGCGCGGCGTCAGCTGACGAAATCCGCAACTGGGATAATGCGGTGTCGACGTAATGCCGCAACGCCTCTTCGAAAAGATGGCTGTAGCTCTCTAGGCTGGTTTGCACCGTCATGTGTCCGGCATAGGTAGCAATCACATCCAGCGGGTTGACGGCGGCTGAGGATTCCCCGTTCAGCAATGCCTGGCGGACAGCCTGAGAAATCCACGTGTGGGACAGGGTGTGGAGCGAGACATCCGGATCGCCGGTGGCAGTCTTGAGGAGTCGGTTGATCGCCACATAGAGTTGCCCTTTTCGGTAAACGCGCGAGGAATGGTACGGGTCGCCGAAGAGGAGGTCTTCTCCGGCGGCACCCTCAGCACGGCGCTGCTCGACCCACTCCGTAATCTCTTGGCGTACCGAGGGATCAATTAGTGGCTGTACCCGGCGGGCTGACTGGGTCTTAGGGCGGCCATCTCGGGGCAGTGGACAGATTTCCAGTTCAGTATCCCCCATGTATTCTCGAACCGAGCGTAGACGGAGCGTGAACAGCTCGCTTGCCCGAATGCGCAGATTGGTGGCGATTAGCATTGCAATCCGAATCTGCGCGCGCAGGCGCTCGTCCATCGTGGATGAACCAAGCCAGTCGAGAATTCGGGCCTGCTCATGCGGCCAGAGCAGATTGGCGCAGGGCAGCACGTCGATATCGCGGTGGACACTGGTTCCCAGGGCTGGCACGTCGAGCCAGCGCATCAAGAACCGATGCCATGAAGACAAGGCGGAGGCTAAATTCTTCCGGTTGCCCGGCATGGCCTCTTCGATCAATTCCGTGTAGAGGCTTCCGAATTGCTTCGAATCCAGTTCCCTGGGGTCTTGGTTAAGAAATTTTTCGCGTAGTGTTGGCGCGGCCAGCCGGACATATTCGTATATTGGCTTGGGCTGTATATTGGATTTCTGGATTGTGCCGCTCTCAATCAAGTCGATGGCCCAGGCGAGGAGCAGGGTAGAAATGCGGTCGGCATGGGTTGCCTCGTGGGCGAGTTCCAGGCAGCGATTCATTGCACGCCGTTTATTATCGTGGGCCGAGAGATTCGGGTTAACAGCGACGCTGGTGATCAGCCGGTCGATGAGCCACCCACTGCCTAAAGCTTTCGGTGCCGAGAAAAATGCATCCCACGCACACCCCAGTGCTTGATCACTGTCGGAGAGATCGCCCAGAGGTTCCAATTGCGGCTTGAGAACGAGCATTTGCGAAACGTCACGGGCCAACGTCGAGCGAGGCAGGGCAGTCAGCGGGTTGGTGGAGATAGCGTGGGCGAAGAGAACTCCCGGCAGGTTCTCAAAGAGCCACGCTTGACCCGTTGAAAACACTGTCTTTAGCGGATCCGCATGCCGAGGGTAGATTACGCGCGCCATGTCATGAATAGCGGCGCAGGCCTCGGTATAGGCGATCGATTGAGGAGGCAGGCGAAGGATCGCTTGGGCGGTAAGTGCCGACAGAATGCGGCGATCCAGGCGTCCGTCAGGACGTTTCCATTCGACGCACGGGTGCTCGCGCCAGCGGTAGATGTTGCACGCGGCCATGAGAGCCAAGGGTAAATCCTGGCGGGTGGCGACACCGTCAAAGCACAGGAGCCGGGCGGCGACCTCCTCGAGGGGGGAGGAAAAGGCAATCGTGCCTTTGATCATGCGAAGTTGGGTTCTTCCAAATTCCGCTACGTGAGCGGATGTGGCGGAAGTCGGACGGAAATGAGTGCGTCCGACACGATCACTGATTGTCCGCAGGCTACCGGGCTCCAGCGTTGTGGCGAAAGCTTGGTTCGATTTGCGCGTCATGGCTTATTCCCGCCAGATCAGGCCGCGAAAGGCAGTCAGGCCGAGGCGAGACAACACCTGCTCGATAGCAGATGAAATCTGGGCCATCCAAAGACCCGGCACACGAATTGCTGTGGAGGCGTTGGGGTCTGTACCTCGCAGAGAGTGGCGAACGAAGGCATCGACGGCGGTACTTGCTATGCCAGAAGCATAGAGTTCGTTTTGCCAGTAGTGACGTCCGAAATTTCCTTCAAGCCCGAGTTCGGCAGGCCACCACGATTGGATTTGGTGGCTAGAAGCTGCTTTCACCGTCTTGCGGCCGCCAATCGTGAAAAAGGCGGGGACATCTTCTCCCTCCAAAATGGCCCTCAGTCGGGTACGACAGTGGCTCGCCTGAGAAAAGCCCAGTTTCAACAAACGACGATCGAGTTCCCGGCAATGGTCCAACCAGAACCGAATTTGATCTGCGATGGTCGGCGCGATGGGGACGGGACGGTCGCCGCGGATTTCGCCGACGGCCTTGTCGGTCAACGCGATCGAGAGACCGAACTCCCTAACGGCAGCGGCATTAAGGCGAATGGGATTCCCTTTGCGCATCGCCAGCCCGAAACTGACCATAGACGCAGTACAGAGAGCATAGGTATTGTGAAATTCGATCAGGCCGTCGAGGGTGTAGCGGCGCCCAAGTTGGTGGATCTTTAACTGCTCCTGCATCCAAGCGTGCCAGCGCTGAAGGGTCTCCGGCTTCGGCACCAATCGAGAGCCTACCGCAAGTCCTGCGACCAGTGGGTTGGGCTCGCCCCAGCCCAAGTAGTCAAAGCACTTGGTGGCGGCCTGCCTGATTGCTTCGGCCGTAACGCGGGAGTAGAAAAATTTTCCTGTGGGAACTAATCGCGGATCGTTTGCGAGGAGCGCGGCCACAATAGGAGGAACGCCCAGCGAAATGGCAAGTTTGCCAAAGCCATTAGTCAGCCGAGCAACGCTAGGCCGCAGTCCAGGTAAATTTTTTGCTGGAATAGAGAGGGTCGAGTCGCGTGACGTGGCTTGCGCCTGGGGCAGAAGCATGCAGACAGTTGTGGCTCCCGGATGTGCCTCCAGTTTGCGAAGAAGTTGCTCTGCGAGAAAACGCGGTAAGGGTTTGACAATTATGTCCCCTGCTTCTTCGAGACTATCCCCGGCCATTGGTGGTCTTGGCGCGCGGCCCTGCGCGAACAGTTCTAATGCCGTCTTGACACTACCGTCGTGCACGTCAAGCACCATGCTCCACTCACAGAGATGTGGGCCGGCGAGCGGCATGTCTAGTACCCAATCTGCGGGAATCCCCGCGTACATCGCCAAGCTTTCCTGCATTGCGCTTTCATTGCCCTCGCTAATTTTTCCCTGAAGGTGATGACCTGATGCGCGCATCTCGGAAGGTGTCTGGCTTCGATAATCCTGGACGCCTTGATGATCCTTGTCGCGCGCAAACTCGACTTGCGCACGAAAGTACTTGGCAATCCGGTGGGCAAATACCTCTGCGGTCGAGTCCAAGCCATCCTGTCCAGGCGAGGCGTCCTTAACTGCAAATAAGTAATTGGCATCTTGGCGAATCCTGAGCGCCTTCTTTTGCCAGATTGCTGTCGAGTTGCCTTTGGTGGAAGCTGCGGGTCCGTTGAGCCAATTCAGCAAATGGACAGCAAAGCTCTTGCGAAAGGGCTTTGGCATGGCCAAGCTGAGTGCCAATTCGGCGCCGATGGCCGACACTGCTTCCGGGGCAAGATTTCTCTGCGAAACTGCGGTCAACAGAGCCCAGGCCGGGAACTGGGATAGCCGACGGTATAGTGGAAATTGGAGTGAGGTTGAATTTTCCTGGTGCTCACGGACAAGGGAGATTTCAGCAAGCATTTGGCAAAAAGATGCAACTAGATTCGCCAGAATATTGTTAGGGTTCTCGAGCGTGCTGCTGTAGGCTTGGAGTGCCATTGTCGCTCCGCGCACGACTTCGGATAGACGGCAGATGTCGACCGGAGGAGGAGTGCAATAGAGAAGTCGACGAAAAGTCGTTTGCCCCTCAGCGCTTAGAAAGGATAGAAGGCGCGGAATGGGAGCGAGAGCAGCAGCGTGAACCGTAGAGCTTGGGCGTAGGACCACAATTACCTCCGTTCGTAGGCACAAATCGTCCCCCCGCTCCGAGGAACAGAATCAATGGCCCCCGCGCAAAAAAACGCCAGAGGAATAGCAATGGCCTGATCGCCAGAGCGGTTGGCGACGGCGGATTTATTGGGAGTGGGGGACTGATGGTTGGGGACGTAGGGGAGAGCTTCGAGGGAGGCGCTCCCGGTACGGGGGAAGCCCCGACGCGTCAGTCTGGAAGGCGTCGGACCTTAAAAGGCCTGGACCCTTCCTACCGATACAAGCAAAGACAAAAAACTTTGCTCGACCGATCGAGCCGCAAGCAATGCTGGCCGCTTGCGGGGTTCATGGCCATGTTGCATGGCCATAAGCAGGCTGCATATGTCCCAATGCAGTTCGGGGGCGTTTCAACGTCATTGAACTGGCAACGCCAAACCGATTGGAATGATAAGAAGCAGTTTATGGCCTGTCAACGCCCGAAGGTCACGCTTGGCAACGATGCGTGTTATCCTTGCGCCGGACGTAGGGAAGTTTTTGTGAATTCGCTGAAAGGTGGCCTTGGCGAAGCGGGCTAAAGTGGTTTAATGGACTTACAAATGGTGTTGCATAAGTCATTGTTGTAAAACAATTTACGCCGCACTGCGCCAAAATGGCCATGATAAACGCTGTAGAAGTACATCAATTTTGTCGGCCTCATAACCCGGGTCGCAGGTTCAAATCCTGCCCCCGCAACCAAAAGCATTGAAACCCTTGTCCTGCCTCGGCTGACAAGGGTTTTTGCTTTATGGCAGGTGTGCCACCAAGTGTGCAACCTATGCCCCAGATCAAAGTTCCTCGGTTTTATCTCAATCGTTGCGGCGTGTTCTGCTTTCGCCTGAAAACAGCAACCAAAGACCGGCGCTTCAGTCGGACAGCTGTTCGAAGCTTTCGAAGGTGCGGCCCGGTTTGGCGAGAGGGTCTCCGGGTCCGGCGATGCCAAGGACCGTCATCTGCGGAATCTCGGTGGCGACGGCAAGGACCTTCTTGATCGCCTGGTCCGGCGTCAGCAACTCGGAAACGACGCCCGGACGGGATTCGTTGGAGCAGTCGTACTTGCGGTTGCAGTAATTGCACTGGATGTTGCAGGCCGGGGCGAAGGCCACATGCATGCGGGCGAGGTAATGGTGCGCTTCTTCCGAATAACATGGGTGGTCCTGAACCTTGGCGCGGATGTGGTCGGGCAGATGGCCCAAGGCATCCGGGGCTGTACCGTAGCCGCTGGAGGCGCAACCGCGGCTTTCCGATGCTCGCGCGGTATTGTTGATGACTGGAAGTTCCACGATGAAGGCCCCTCGATAGCTGTGCGGAGTCTTTTCAGCAATCGTTGTGCCAGAGATTTTTCGTATTAAAAATCAGCGGGATGGGGAATCTCGTGGAATGCCTTGCTGGGTGCCTTGTCGCAAATGTGACAGCGGCTCGGAAACCTGAGTTTGAAATGACATTTCCCGGCTCGTATAAGTGACCCCGGTGAACTGCAGCGCCCCCATGATCAGCCAGTCTTGCTGTTCATGGGGGCGGTGTGGCCGGCTCAGGCAGCGGTGCTGCCTCTCAGGCTAGCCCTTCGATTTCTCGATGGCTTCCAGCAATTTCAAGGCCCGTTCCCGATTTTTGGCCTTTGCAGCTTCGCGCTCGGCCACATTGGCAGCCTCGGCCAGAGATGCCTGAACCAATAGCTGATGAGGCGTCAGCCCCCCCAGTGCCGCTTCGAGCATGGCGTCAGTTTTTGATTTGTCGTCATTTTCCGGCATTGGATTCTCCATTCGGGGACCCCTCCTTTTTACTTGGCAGCCGGTTTCCTGCCTGGCGCCGGGCGTGGAACAAACCCGGAAAGCCTGCACTGAAAACCTTCGATCGCTTTGCCTTTGACGTAGCTGGTGACGCTGCATCGGGAAATATCGCCGCGTGCCGACAGTTCGGACAGGGAGGCGCGAACCTCATCAAGCGAAATATTGGTTGCTGCTGCAATATCGAGGTCGAGTAGCTGACCATGTTTCTTCAGATATTCGAAAACCTTTGTGGTGTGCATCAGGATTCCTTTCTTTGTGGCCGTCACAAATGAGAGAAGCTACCTCAGAGCAAGGCAGTGGTTGGCACAACCAAGAAAAAAAGCCCGCGCGAGGCGGGCTAAATCCATTTCTTGGAGGAGATGGAGGAGACAGATGCCATTATGCCAAAAAACATTGTGCACCGCAACAAATTTATGGCTGCTTGTGAAAATACAGGCTTGTCCAGCGTCTTTAAAATTGCTGAAGAGGCTGACTGCGTGGGCGGTTCCATGATTTTGTCCCGCCATGAAAAAGGCCCCGCGAATTTCGCGGGGCCTTTAATTTCGGGAAACCCGAAAAGAGCTTACTTGCTCTTCTTGGTAACCGCAGTCATGTTGGCTTGAGCAGCGTCAGCAAATTGCTTGGCGACGGAGTTCATGTTGCCGAAAGCCGAGTTTGCAGCAGCAATTGCATTCTGGATCGCTGCAATGGCGCTCTCGGAACCGGCCGGTGCGGACTTGGTAGCCAGTTCAACCATGCCAGCGATGGACTTCTGGAAGTCGCCGAATTGGGCTTCAACCATCTTGGCCAGATCTTGCTGGGTCTGGGCCGTGATTTCATACACCGAACGGGAGTAGGCGACAGCCTTCTCGACGGCCGGTTTTGCCAGGGAGGACTGAACGGCGAGGGCTTCTTGCGGATCCTTGGCGCTCAGCACGGACTTGACGCCGGAAGCGGTGTCTTCCAGGGCCGAACGGGCAGCGTTCAGATTCAGGGCAGCGATACGCTCGGCGGATGCTAGGGCAGTGTTGGCGACGGACAGCAGGGAATCAACGGTGGCTTTGTTGGCAGCTGCGAATTGCTCAGGTTTGATAGACATTTGTTGTCTCCTAGATAAGGTTGTCGATGTGTTCGAAGAACAGTATAGCGCACTTATTTGAAAATTGTGCACCGCAGCAATCACGATTGATAAATAGTTTCAAAAGAGGCGTGTCCGGATCTTTCTGCCTGCCTGCATGGGCCGATCAGGTTCGCTCTGGCTCTAGCCGATTCAGGTAGTGCATCACACTTCAAGCCAGACTCTCAACCTTTGTTTTTTCACAGCCCGCAGCAACATCGGCTTAAGGCAGCGCCATGGATATCAGGGTCCTGTTTGGAAAGGGTGGTCAAGGCAGCACAAAGCTGCTTTTTTCCTGCACGCGGGTTGCCGCATCGTGTTTTCCAACGATATCGAAATGAATCGGCTGAATCCCCGACAGACTCCCGTCGCCCGGTGCAGAGACAGTGATCGACACCGGGCGGATACTGCCCGGCTCGGCCGAGAATTCCTTTACCCCGACAATTTCCAGCCCCGGCAAGCCGTTGACCGCAACCGTGTACTGCCGCGGGGCGTCGTCGAGATTCATCAATTTAAGGGTGTAGGCGTTCTCGATGCGTCCCTCCGGTGTTTCGCGCAGCAGCGCTCCGCGGTCGCGCAAGACATCGACCAACAACAGGGAGCGCTGGCTCACGGTCCACGCGCCCAGACCGGCAAATATCAGGAGCAAGCTGGCATAGACAGCGACCCGCGGCCGACTGCGCAGGCCGTTTGGCTTTGGCTGACCCGCCAGTTCCTGTTCGGAAGCGAAGCGGATCAGGCCGCTCGGGGCGCCGATCTTCTCCATCACCTGATCGCAGGCGTCGATACACAGCCCGCAGTTGATGCACTGGTATTGCAGCCCGTCGCGAATGTCGATGCCGGTCGGACAGACCTGCACGCAGATGCCGCAATCGATGCAGTCACCGGTGTTGCCGGCCTGATGCCTGACATTGCGCGGTTCGCCGCGCTGGCGGTCATAGCTGACATTGGCGGTCGTCGGATCGAACATCACGCCCTGAAAGCGGGAGTATGGGCACATGTGCTGACATACGGCCTCGCGCGCCAGACCTGCCTGCACATAGCAAAAGGCAGTGTAGAAAATCAGCCAGAAGGCTTCCCAGGGGCCGGTATCCAGTTTGAAGATCGTCGGCAGTAATTCGCGAATGGGTGTGAAGTAGCCGACGAAGGTGATTGCCGTCCAGGCCGCTATCACGATCCACAGGCCGTGCTTGATCGCCTTGAGCAGCAGCTTCCGACCGCTCATCGGCCCCTGGTCGAGTTTCAGGCGGGCCAGGTGGTCGCCTTCCACCTTGGCTTCGATCCAGGTGAAGATCATTGTATAAACCGTCTGTGGGCAGGCGAAGCCGCAGAATAGCCGGCCCGCCAGTGCGGTCACGAGAAACAGGGCGGTCGCCGCCAGTATCAGCACGAAGGCAAGTAGCAAGGCATCCTGTGGCCAGAGTACCAGGCCGAACCAGTAGAGCTTTTCGTGGGCGATATCGAACAGGATGGCCTGGCGGGTCGCCCCGTTGCTCTCCCAGTTCAGCCAGACAGCACCGTAAAAGATGATCTGGGTAAACCAGACCATGCCCCAGCGCAGCGTGTTGAACCTGCCCTCGATGGCTTTGGCGTGAATTTTTCCCTTCTTGCGGTACAACTCGAGCTTCGCTTCGCGAACCTTGCTGACGGGCTTGCTCATGATTGCGCTCCTGATCCGTGGATGGCCGCCAGTAAATCATCGGGAACGAAACAGGAACAGTTTCAGATAGGATGATTTCAAATAGGCACAGATTCGCTGGTTAACGACCAACTGTGCCGGTTGAAAATCTCCATACCTGTCCCTGTGATTTTTTCCGGGTACTGGAAAAATGGCGGCTTCCAATCATGAGTCTGCAAACATGACGGCAATTGCCATTCCGCTCCCCGAAACGCAGCAAGAGTCCTCAGGCCTTGGGCGCATTCCAGGCAACAAGGGCATCTGGGTTGGCATTTGCTGCGAGTTCGTCGAATTTCTCGTGCTGTTCGTCGTCTATTTCGTCGCCCGCGCCCATTTTCCGGAGTCGTTCGAACAGGGTGCGGAACGCCTGTCCCGGCTGTCCGGCACGGTCATCACGCTGCTGATGGTGACCAGCAGTTTCTGCATTGCCTGCTCGGTGGCGACGATGCGCGCCGGCGAGCGCCGACGTTCGCTGTATTGGCTGATCGCCGGGCTGGTCGTCGCGCTCGGGTATCCGGTCGCCAAATATTTCGAAATCCAGTGGAATCTGGCTCAGGGCATCAATGGCGAGTCGGGCATCTTTTTCACCGTTTATTACTATCTGACCTTCAACCATCTGGTGCACGCCGTCTGGGGTATTCTCGGCATCCTTTGGGTGCTTGCACGACACCTGGCCGGTGGCTACACGGCAGAGGACTACAGTGGCCTCGAAGCGCTGGCCAGCTATTGGCACGCCACCGACATCATCTGGCTGATCATCTTCCCCCTCTTCTACGTACTGGTCTGAATCATGGAACACGCTACCCAACAACCGGGCACCACGCTTTCTCCGCTTGTCGTCGCCTGGCTTGCGCTGGTTGCGCTGACCTTGCTCAGCCTCGTGCTCGGCCAGTGGTTTCATGGCGCGGCATGGCTGCAAGTCCTGGTCGCAGCCATCGTCTGGATCAAGGGATACCTGATTGCCCGGAGATTCATCGAGTCTGAACTGGCACATCCGTTCATCCGCAACGTATTGCGCGGCTTCATCGCCTTCACGCCGATTGCGCTTCTCCTGACGGCGTTTTACGGCCATCAGTTCGCGCGCTGGGCGACGCTATAGCTGAGCGGCGATCAGTTGCCCGAGCGTCGCCATTGCTTCCTGCTGGCTGGCAGAATCGGGATGGCCGAAATTGAGGCGCAGATGGTGGCCGAATTCACGCTTGGCCGAGAAGATGGGACCGGGCGCAATGCTGATGCCCCGCGTCAGTGCCTGCTGGTGCAGCAGCAGGGTATCGACCTGCTTCGGTAGTTCCAGCCACAGGAAATAGCCGCCCTGCGGCGCGGCCAGCCGTGTGCCGTCCGGGAGGTAGCGCTCGACGGCCGCGACCAGAGCAGCCTCCTGCTCGGCCAGCTTGCGCCGCAACTGGCGCAGATGGTTCTCGTAAGCACCATGTTTCAGGTAGTCGGCCAGCGCGATCTGGACCGGCACAGTCGTCGCCAGGCTGGTGGAGAGCTTCAGCCGCTTGATTTGATGGGCATAGCGGCCGGTAGCGACCCAGCCCAGGCGATAACCCGGCGCCAGGCATTTGGAGAACGAGGAAACATGCATGACCAGACCATCCGGATCTTCGGCCTTGCTGCACAGCGGCGCTTGTCGTCCAAAGTACAGCTCGGCATAAACGTCGTCCTCGATCAGCGGTACCTGATGCCGATAGAGCAGTTCGACCAGGGTTTTCTTGCGCTCGTCCGTCACCAGGCTGCCGGTCGGATTGGCAAAGTTGAGCATGAGCAGGCAGGCCTTGACCGGATGCCGGCACAGCGCCTCTTCCAGTGCCGTCAGGCTGACACCTTCACGCGGATGGCTGGGGATTTCGATCACTTTCAAACCCAGGCGCTCACTGGCCTGCAGGCCGGCGTAAAACGTCGGTGACTCGATGGCGATCAGGTCTCCCGGTTGCGTCACCGCCTGCAGGCACAGGTTCAACCCTTCCAAGGCGCCGGAAGTGATGACGATTTCCTGCGGCGAAACCGAAGCACCGTGGGCGATATAGCGCAAGGCCAACTGACGGCGCAACTCCTCGTTTCCCGGTGGCAGGTCGGTCACTGTGGCGAGCGGATCGAATTTGCGCGCTGCGCTGGCCAGAAAACGCCCGAGCTTGTCGAACGGGAACAGATACGGACTGGGGAAGCTTGAGCCGAGCGGCACCACCGATGGATCGCGCACGCTGTCCAGAATCTGGAAGATGAAATCGCTGACCTGCAACTGGGTCGAGCCGCCAACCGGGTGCGTAATCTCGGGTTCCGGCAGCCTGCGGCCAAGCCGGGCGCGAACGAAATAGCCGGATTTGGGGCGCGCTTCGATCAGCCCCCGGCTTTCCAGCAGGTAATACGCCTGGGTGACCGTAATCGGGCTGATGTCATGGGTGCGGCAAGCCTGCCGGACGGAAGGCAGGCGATCCCCGGCGCGCAGGATACCGTCGCTGATCAGCTTTTCCGTTTGATCGGCAATGTCTTGGTAAAGGCTCATGGTCGAATGCTAGCAGCGCTGACCGCATAGAACCTTTGCGCAAATCATTATTCGTGCCGGTCTGCAAAGCTTGAACGGCAAAAAAACAGCCTGTCGGCGCCCTTGTCGCAATCCCGACACCAGCAAAACTTCTATCCGGCTGATAGTAAAGTGAAAAGCACTGGCGCCGGTTTTGCTTGGTCAGGGGCATGAAAACGCATCTCGACTGGTCGGCTTACGACACCTACGGCATGGGCGATGCCTATGCCGGCATTCCGGCGACCGGCGGCAATTACGCCAAGGCGGTTGCCGTCTGCATGAACAATCACCAGTGCCAGCGCGACGGCAAGGGGGTGATGTGCCCGAGCTTTCGCATCACGCACGATGCGGCGCATTCCACCGGGGCGCGAGTCAAGGCGTTCAAGGCGGCGCTGAATGGCGAACTGGGCGCGCAGCCTTTCAGCCATCCCGACCTGGCGGCGGCGATGGATCTTTGCGTGTCGTGCAAGGGCTGCAAGAAGGAATGCCCGAGTGCCGTCGACATGACCCTGATCAAGACCGAATACCTGGCCCAGCGGAACGAATTGCTGGGTGTACCGCGCCGCGCCCGCCTGTTCGGCGGGCTGCCGGACTGGCTGCATCGCCATCGCCGGCCGCTGGCGTGGCTGGTCGGCTGGCGCAATGCTTCGCCGCTGCTGGCGCGCCTGGCCGAACGCTGGCTGGGGATTTCAGCCGCGCGGCCGATTCCAGCGCCGGCTCGGCGGCCCTTCGTCGCCGAAAGTCCCGACAGCTGCGGTCAACGCGGAAAAGTGGTGCTTTTTGTTGATACCTTCACGCATTACTACACGCCGGAAGTCGCCGCGGCGGCCCATGCCGTGCTGACGGCGGGCGGCTATGCGGTCGAGGTCCTGCGCCCGGCTGTAAACGACGGCGAACCCGGACGCCCGTTGTGCTGCGGCCGCACCTATCTGTCGCAGGGCATGGTCGACAAGGCCAAAGCGGAGGGGCGGCGGGTGATGGCGGCGCTGGCCTGAGCGCCCGGGCGGCCGAAATCAGGCGGGCAGCGGCGCCGGGGTCAGCGGGACGCGTCCCGTTTCGAGGTAGGTTGCGCAGCGCTCGATGTATTCGCGGGTGCTCTTGGGCATTGGCGTCCGGGCGCGGGCCAGGTAGAAGATCAGATCGCGGCCCTGGCGGATCAGCAGCAGGCCTTCAGAAACGCGGTGGGTCAGCGATTCCGGCTTGCGGTTGTCGACCGCCTGCGGCAGCGGTGAATAATTGGCCAGCCGTTCGGCGGCGGTGACCAGTTGCGACCAGACTTCGAAAATGTCGCGGTCGGTGCGCAGATTCTCGGTCTTGATCTTGGCGGCGTCGGCCAGGTCGCGCACCAGCCCGTCGATCGAGGCGAAGGCCGGAATCTGCGTGAAATTGGCGATCATGGCATTGGCGATGCGGTCGATGTCGCGCATCGTCTGGCCCATCTTGATATAGCGGCTTTCGTAGAAATCCTCGAGCGGAATCGAGAATGCCCGGAACGGTTCGCCCCACAGTTCGTCGATGCCTTCCTCGCCGCTGCGGTGGAGCACGAAGCGGCCGAGCTCCATGGCGTCGAGCAGGCATTGGCCGCATTCGCGCATCAGCGCATCGTCGCTGCGGATCTCGATGCCGTCGGCCTGCAGTTCGACCAGCCGGCGGAAAATGTCGGTCGCCCGGTTGAAGTAGGCGCCGGCCAGCATGGCGGCCTTGACCCGCTTGCGCGCCGGGTCGGTTTCCGCCGCATGCGCCGCCTTGGCCTCGCCGAGCCGGGTGCCGGGAATGTTGAGGCCGTGCTCGGTATGGTTGAACAGGCGTCGGGTCAGCCCTTCGATCAGCCGCTTCTTGGCTTCCAGTGTGTCGGCCGGGACCGGGTAGGTCTTGATCCAGTAACCGTCGTAGAGAACCCGCTCGACCCCGTCGATGATGCGGCGGGTGCCTTCCGGCGGACAGTCCTGATTCGTGCCTGGGTTGAGTTGATACACCTGGGTCATCGCGTGCTGCTCGAGTTGTAGTAGCTTCTAGAAGCAAAAAACGTGCGGAAAGGCGCCGTCGTTCCAAGTGGCTGAATTCACCGGGAAAAGGATTCTGCACCATATTCGGTCCGCTGTCGCGATGCACTTGATTTGTGCTGCAGGCACCTGCCGGGTGCAGACAGCGGGATGCGCCGTGGCTCAGGCGAGCAGGGCGACGGCCTTGATCTGCGTGTGCAGCGCCAGGCCGGGGCGGATCGCCAGCTTTTCGGCGGAGCGGCGGGTAATGCGGGCGAGCAGCGGGGTGCCGGCGGCATCGAGCTTGACCAGCACATGCCCCGGCGTATTGGTCGGCGCCAGCTCGGCCACCGTGGCGGCGACGCTGTTGAGGATGCTGGTCTGAACCGGCGGCGCCAGCGCCAGGCTAACGTCGCGGGCATGGATGCGGCAGCGCAGCCGCGTGCCGACCGGCTCGTGCCGCTGCGAGACAAGGATGCGGCCGCCGGTGAATTCGAGGCGGGTCAGGTCGTCCGCCTCGTGGGCGGCGATGGCGGCCTCGATGACGACGCCGGCGTCGTCGGCGAAGGTGGCGGGCAGGTCGATGCGGCTCAGCACCGCATTGAGCGGTCCGCTGGCGACAACCTTGCCCTGGTCGAGCAGCACCAGATGGTCGGCGAGGCGGGCCACCTCGTCGGGGGCGTGGCTGACGTAGATGATGGGGATCGACAGCTCGCCGTGCAGGCGCTCCAGGTAGGGCAGGATCTCCAGCTTGCGTTTGAGGTCGAGCGCCGCCAGCGGTTCGTCCATCAGCAGGATCTGCGGGGCGGCGAGCAGCGCCCGGGCAATCGCCACGCGCTGCCGTTCGCCGCCGGAAAGCTGGCCGGGCGCGCGGTCGAGCAGGTGGGCGATGCCGAGCAGTTCGGCGATCTCGGGCAGCGAAAAGCGCCTTGCTGCGGTCGACGTCCTTTTTTGGCCGAATTCCATGTTGCCGCGCACCGAGAGGTGCGGGAACAGGCTGGCTTCCTGGAAGACGACGCCGAGGGCACGCTGGTGCGGCGGCACGAAGCGGCCACGGCTTTCGTCCTGCCAGACCTCGCTGCCGAGGGCGAAATAGCCGGCCGCGGCGCGTTCCAGCCCGGCCATGGCGCGCAGCACGGTGGTCTTGCCGGAACCGGAATGGCCGAACAGCGCGGTGACGCCGCGGCCGGGCAGGATCAGGTCGACGTCAAGCGTGAAAGCGCTGCGGTCGACGCGGAATCGGGCCTGGATTTCAAGACTCATAAGGCTTTCCGCCGCGCCGGGTTGAAGGTGTACAGCGCCAGCAGCACGAGGAAGCTGAACAGCACCATGCCGCCGGCCAGCCAGTGGGCCTGCGTGTATTCCAGCGCCTCGACGTGGTCGTAGATCTGCACCGAGACGACGCGCGTCCGGCCGGGAATGTTACCGCCGATCATCAGCACGATGCCGAATTCGCCGACGGTGTGGGCGAAGCCGAGGATGGCGCCGGACAGGAAGCCAGGTCTGGCGAGCGGTACTGCGACCGACCAGAAGGCATCCCACGGGCTGGCGCGCAGCGTCGCGGCGACTTCCAGCGGCCGTTCGCCGATCGCCTCGAAAGCATTCTGGATCGGCTGGACGACGAAGGGTAGCGAATAGAACACCGAGGCGATGACCAGGCCGGGGAAGGTGAAGGGCAGCAGGCCGATGCCAAGCCACTGCGTGAACTGCCCGACCGGCCCGTTCGGCCCCATGGCGACCAGCAGGTAGAAGCCGAGCACGGTCGGCGGCAGGACCAGCGGCAGCGCGACGACGGCGCCGACGACGCCCTTGAGGCGTGAGCGCGTGCGTGCCAGCCACCACGCGATCGGCGTGCCGACGATGAGCAGGAGAGTCGTCACCACGCTGGCCAGCTTGAGGGTCAGCCAGACGGCGGCGAGGTCGGTGCTTTCCATGCGCTTAGTGTCGTGAGAACAGGTCGCGAATCTTACACAGGGTCGTCGTGATGTCGAAGCGCGGATCGGGCAGCGCCTCGCCGGCCAGGAAGGCGCAGCGCGCGGCGGCGGCGATGGCGGCGGTCGCCGTGGCGATGCCGGAGAGGTATTCCATCAACGTCTGTGCCGTCTTCCAGACCGCGTGCAACGCGCTCGCCGGCCCGGTCAGGGTGAGGATTTCCGTGCCTGCCGCGAGCCGTTGGCCGCTGGCGACGACCTCTCCAGCCACCCGCAGGCCGCGCAACTCGCCCATGCGCCGCGCTTCCTCGCTGCCGCAGAAGATTATCTCGTGGCGGGCGCGAAAGACCATGCGCCCGGCGCATTCGCCGATGCCAAGCGCCAGGGTGGTGGCGTCGCCGCACGGTGCATCGTCGTGCAGCAGGTTTTCCAGCAGGTGGTCGGGCAGGGTGTAGGGGTTCATGCCATCGATTTTCCGTGACCGGCTATTTGTTGCTTGCTTCGCCGGGCAACATGAAGCCATAGCGTTTCATCACGGCGCGGGCTTCCGGCTTGCTCATGTAAGCGGCAAAGCGCTTGGCCAGGGGGTTTTCGGCTGCGCGTTTGAGTATGACGAACCCTTGTTCCAGCGGCTGATGCAAATTCTCCGGGATCAGGTAGTAGCTGCCTTTTTCGGCCAATGTCGGGTTAACGGCCAGAGAAAGAGCAAGGATGCCGACCTCGGCATTGCCGGTTTGCACAAACTGCGCCGTCTGCGAAATGTTTTCTCCATAGACGGCCTTGGCGCTGACGACTTCCCATATCCCAGACGCTTTCAAGGCTTCCTCAGCACGCTTGCCGTAAGGCGCGTGTTGCGGATTGGCAATGGCGACTTTCCCGATTTTTGGATTGGCCAGATCCTTCAGCGTCATTTTGCTGGCGTCGCGGCTGGGGCTCCACAGCACGATGCGGCCGGTGGCATAGGGAACGGCCGGAGCGCCGGCGAAGCCTGATTTTTCGAGTTCGTGCGGATAGCCGATGTCGGCCGAGAAAAATAGGTCGTAGGGTGCGCCTTGCTGGATTTGCGTGAAAAACTTGCCGGACGAACCGTAAATGACGTCGATGACGTCGTCTGGTTGGGCGGTGCGGAATTGCTTGACGATTTCATCCATTGCGAAGCGCAGGTCGGCGGCGGCGGCTATCGTAATTCTCTCGCCGGCATGGGCCAGACTGGTGATCCCGAGCAGGACGGCAAGGAACAGGGCGTTTTTCATGGGGCGCTTCCTCTCAGGCGTAAAGACAAAGAATGACGGCCGAGGCCTTGAACACGGCGCAGGCGGTTTGGCCGACGGCGAGGCCAAGCTTGTCCACGCTGTCGTGGGTGACGACGGCGCAGACGCTGCGCCCGCCGGGCAGGGCCAGGGTGATTTCCGAATTCACCGGGCCGTCGTGGATGCGCGTGATTTCGCCCCACAGGTGGTTGCGGGCGGTGGTGCGGATGTTCGGGTCGGTCAGCAGCAGGACCGACGAGGACTTGACCAGCGCGTTGATCTCCATGCCGATGGCGAGGCCCAGCGTTTCTGCGGATTCGCGGGTGATGACGGCGACCAGTTCGTTCTCGGCGTCGAGCCGCAGGCGCACCTCGAAATCGACGTGGCCCTCGCGCAGCCCGACGATCTGCCCGGCAAACTGGTTGCGGGCGCTGGTCTTCATCGACATGCGCTTGAGCAACTGACGGAACTGCTGGAAGTCGCTGGCCAGCCCGTCGTTCATGCTCGCCGCGAGGCGGTCGAGGGCGGCCTGGTATTCCGCTTCCAGCGCCCGGTAGAGGGCGACGGTCTTGCGCCCGTGTTCGGTGAGCAAGGTGCCGCCGCCGTTCTTGCCGCCAGTCGAGCGGACGACCAGCGGCTGGTCGGCCAGGTTGTTCATGGCGTCGATGGCGTCCCACGCCGCCTTGTAGGATAGCGGCACGGCCTTGGCGGCCTGCGAGATCGAACCGTGCTTGTCGATCGCTTCGAGCAGGCGGATGCGGGTGTCGCCGAGAAAGCTGCCGAACTCGGTATCGACTTCCAGCCGGCTGCGCAGACGATGTGCGATTTGTTCCATTTTGTCGCCTTTGCTACGTTATATTGTTACGTATATAAAGATAACGCAATTGCTGCGGTCGACGTCGAAAAATAGCGGTTTTTCACGCTGCGCTATGCTTGATAGTGTGCAACGCTGCCCGCTAGATTGCGACGTGCCTACAGTGTTTCGTTATGCTGTGAGGTATATAGCGAAAACCGGGCCAGCCCAACGACAGTACAAGGAGAGCGACATGAAGATCAGCGCCCGCAACGTATTCGAAGGAAAAATCACCGCCCTGACCGACGGCAAGGTCAATGCCGAGGTCGAGGTCACGACGCCGGGCGGTGACCGCATCGTCGCCATCGTCACTGAAGGCAGCGTCGCCGCGCTCGGCCTCGCTGTCGGCAAGCCGGCCATCGCCTACGTCAAGGCGCCGTGGGTCATGGTGCTGGCGGGGGATGGCGGGGTGAAATTCAGCGCCCGCAATCAGCTGGCCGGTATCGTCGCCAGCGTGCAAAAAGGTGCGGTCAACAGCGATATCGGCATCAAATTGACGGGCGGATCGCTGGTCCATGCCGTGATCACCAACGAGGCGGTGATGGAACTCGGCCTCAAGCCGGGCGTGCCGGCCTGCGCCCTGATCAAGGCAAGTCACGTCGTGCTCGGCGTGCCGGCCTGAGCGCCTGGGCGGCGCCGTCAGCCGCCGTGCAGTGCCTGGAACCAGCCGTCAAGCGCCGAACGTTCGGGCGGCAGTTCGGCGGCCAGCCCGCCGGTAAAGTGCCGCCAGGCCGCCAGGTGTTTCTGCTGGACGACGGTGAGGACGGGAATGTCGCTGCTCATCACTTCCAGCATTTCGGCGGCGAGGCCGTCGCCGCCCGCCTCCATCGCCGCGAAGCGGTTGAAGATGGCGAGGTCGGCACCTTCGCCGGCGATCCGCCGCATGACGACGCTGGCATCGGCCAGCGCACCGGGGTCGAGCCGGCAGGCGGTGGATTCGCTACCCAGCCGCTGGCTGATCCCGTAGCGCGTGCCGTCGGCGAGATCGACCAGGGTCACCTCGCAGTTCGGGCCATCGGCCTGGAATTCCTGAAGCAGCCCCCGCACGCGCCATCCCGCTGCGAGCAGGTCGCGCGCGAAGGCGAAAATCGTGGCGTCGATGTCGGCCGCGCCGTTCGGGACGGCGGCGGCGATGCGGGGGGCGGGGTTGGGCAAGGTTGGCGTTCCGGGTGGATCAGGCTTCTTGCAGATCATTGACGCTGACGGCGAGCGCACCGGCGATTGCCTTAAGCGTCTTCAGCGCGCCGACGCGCTTGCGGGTCTCGATCTGGCACAGGTAGGGCTTGCTGATCCCGGCCTTCGCGGCCAGCGCATCCTGCGTCAGCCCCCGGTGCTCGCGCCAGACCTTGACGGGCTGTTCGCCGTCCAGAATGGCATTGGCCACGGCGGCGGGAATGCGAAATCCGTCGTCCGTGGCTCGGGCGGCGTCGAACAGCGCCGCATCGTCGGCATCTTCCAGCGCGGCGGAAAGACGTTCGTACAACTCGATGGGAATTACCGCGAATTCCCGCTTGCCATCACGTTCGATAAATTGAATGCCAGTCATTGATAAGCACCTCCACGCGGCGCTACGGCCAGCACATGAATCACCAGCCGTCCGCCTTCAATTTCGTAAATCACCCGCCAGTCGCCCACCCGCAAGCGATACGCCTCGCGGCCGACCAGCTTCTTGACGTTATTGTTCGCCGCGAACGGATCTGTCGCCAGTTGTTCGATCTTGCCGCGAATCTGCAGCGACACATTACGCGGCATCCCTTTCAGGGCTTTGACCGCATCGCGGGTGTATTCGATCTGGAACATGGGGCCAATGTTAGCAAATTGCTAACTAAAAGTTGAATTTATTTTTCCTGGCTACTTGAGTTTGCTATTGGCCTCGGCTCGGCAATTCGTAAAGGATTGTTTTCCTATTGCGCCTGATCGAAAAGGGAGCTAACAGATCAGGCGATGGCCACGGCCACCTTGCGGCCGGCGCGGGTGGCCAGCGTCACCAGCATGTCGAGGCTGAATTTTTCCCACTTGCCGCGCACAAGGTCGGAAACGCGGGATTGCCCGATGCCGAGCTGGCTGGCCGCTTCCGTTTGAGTCCAGCCGCGTTCGGTGATGGTTTCGCGCAGGCGCGCCATCAACTCGGCGCGCATGGCCAACAGCGCCGATTCCTCGGGCGAAAAACCCAGGTCGACAAACACGTTGCCTGAAGATTCGCTGATCGTTTCCATCGTTCAACCTCCAATCTGCCGATACCGACGTGCCGCCAGCTCGATGTCCTCGACGCGGGTCTTCTGCGTCTTTTTCCGGAAGGCATGCAACACGTAGACGCCATCCTCGAACTTGGCGACATAAATCACCCGCCATTCACCCTGCACATGCAGGCGAATCTCGTAAGCCCCCGGCCCGACGTTGAGCATCGGCTTGAAATCCGAAGGCATCAGGCCGCACTGCACGGCATGAAGTTCGAAACCCGCTGCCCGCCGTGCCTCGGCAGGAAAATCCTTCATGTCGTCGAGGCTGGAACCAACGAAGCGCAACGGTTTCATGGATTGATTATCCAACTACTTGGATAGATTATCAAAGTATTTTGATAGGACGCTCATCCTGCCGCCCGTTCCAGATTCAGCGCCAGCAGGCGGCGGAGGATTTCGTCGTCGGGCATTTCCGGGGTGTAGTCCGCCCAGCCGTAGGCGGCGGCGACGGCCTGGTCGAGCTGCTTGTGGGCGAGGTCGAGCCAGGCGGGGCGGGCGTTGTAGAGGTTGGTCAGGGTGCGTTTTTTCAGGTCGGCCTCGTGGCCGGGTTTGGCGAGCGGGCGTTTGGGGAAGCCGGCTTTTTCCTCTTCCGGGGTGATGACCCAGTCGACCCACTCGGCCGGGTTGAGCCAGGCTTCGCGCAGTTCGTTGAGGCGGCGGGCGGTGGCGGCGATGTTCTCGGCGACGATCTGGCCGGCCAGGCAGGGCGGCGAGGCCTGACCGGCGACGGGAGCGGTGTCGCGCGGCGTCAGGCCGGCGGGGAAGGGGAAAGGCTCAAATGTTTTAGTCGCGTTATATCTACGTGCAGTTGGATGATTGCCGTATGGTGCGCCTGTTGCCATCGTCCAGACTTCGTGAAACCGAGATGACAAAAGTCCAAACATTGCGTCATCGCTCGAAGGAATGACAATTAGGCTATGTTCCGGCGCAATGCTAATGGGCAACCAAACGAAAAACCGATGTTTCGCAGTTTCCACTGTGGCGATGTAGCGAGTTAGGCCAGCGAGTTTGGACCGAAGACCCGGTCTAGTTTCACCATGCCGCCACCAATATGTGGCACGCGCTTTTCTGTTGTTGGTGATGCGTTCAGGCTTTACGAATTCAACCACATGAGCAAATGGAGCCTCAAAGAGTGAAGCACCTCCTTCGCTCAAATTCAGCCCAAAGTCGATTACCCAATCTCCACGCCAGCGACCAGTAAGGTCAGCACCATTGAAAATAGGCTTGAGAACATCACTGTTCGGCTTTCCATTTGGATTCGGCAGCTTCAACCAAGCATTCGCCTTGTCCGAGGTGATTTTGAACGAGCCTGCCAAGCAAAGCCCAAAAAATGAGCTCCCCGCGTTTTGAGGGAGTGGCGTGGCCTTTGTTAAATCCAATCCCTGACCGGCGGTCAAATTCGCGTGAATCTCCTCCACTTCAGCGCCATCCAGTCGATTGCTACGGTAAACCGGAAAAATAGGCCCAAATCCCAAAAGCGAAACGCGCACGGCGGCGCCGTCATTGACCCATTCTTCGTCGCTCCAGGCTTCGAAAATGCGCGTCGTCTGAATTATCCGTTCGAGCACCTTGCGGTTGGCGCCGCCACGGATGGAATTCGTTGAAACGAGGCCGGCTGCTTGCAGTTTTCCGGCTTCGATCTGGGCGCGGGCTTTTTCGAACCAGTAGGTGACGAGGTCGGCGCCGCCGGGGACGCGCCCGTCGAAAGTTTTGCGCAGGATTTCAACGTAGTTGGCGCCGAGTTCGCCGCGCATGACTTTGTCACCGAGGAAAGGCGGGTTGCCGACAATGACGTCGGCCGCCGGCCAGTCGGCTTCGCTGCCATCCGGGTTGAGCAGGGCGTCGCGGTGTTCGATGCCGTCGAGCGGCTTGAGGATGGGATTGATGGCGTGCGGGTAACCGTTGCGCCGGCACCACTGGATGTCGCCGATCCAGACGGTGACGCGGGCGAGTTCGGCGGCGAATTCGTTGATCTCCAGCCCGAGGATGTTGTGCGGGCCGGTTTCCATGTTGAGCGGCGGCTGCAGGCCGAGTTCGATGGCGTCGACGTGGGCGCGTTTTTCGATGTCGCGCAGGGCCTTGAGGGCGAGGTAGAGAAAGTTGCCGCTGCCGCAGGCGGGGTCGAGGACGCGGAAGTGGTTGAGGCGGAGCAGGAAGGTCTGGTAGGCGGCCTTGGCTTTCTTCGGTTTTGCGGCGAGATCGGCCAGAATCGCGGCCTTGGTTCTGACCCATTCGGCGGCGAGCGGTTCGCTGACCAGCGGCTCGATGAGCTTGGCGATGGTGCCGGTGTCGGTGTAGTGGGCGCCGAGCGGGGCGCGGGCAGCGGGGTCGAGGCCGCGCTCGAATAGGGTGCCGAAGATGGTGGGGTCGATGGCGCGCCAGTCCATGTCGGCGGCGGCGCGGTGGAGTTGTTGCAGGTCGGTCGCGGTCAACGGCGGAATATCGATCGATTTGAACAGACCGCCGTTGAACCAGGCGATGTCGTGGTCGCCGTATTCGCCGCCGCGCTGCTGCATGGCGGCGAAGAGTTTTTCGATGCGGCGGACGGCCTTGCCGGCGTCGCTGCCGGCGTTCCTGAGCAGGTCGGTGAAGATGCCGTGCGGCAGCAGTTGCTCGTCTTCGGCGAACATGCAGAACAGGCACTGGACGAG
>Ga0209507_1000335_pt1 | contig 56257 bp, 49 predicted proteins | sample AD_UKC028_MetaG_FD_184414 | JGI IMG/M metagenome (GOLD analysis project Ga0209507, IMG submission 184414) | Active sludge microbial communities of municipal wastewater-treating anaerobic digesters from USA - AD_UKC028_MetaG (SPAdes) (version 2) | ecosystem: Engineered > Bioreactor > Anaerobic >...
CGCGCAACAAGGTCGGCCAGCGGCTGGCCGGCCACGGGTCGTTCAGAATCAACCGCGCACGCTCGGCGATCTCATTCAACAGCGCGGGCATCGCCGCCGCGACATCCTCCCGCGCCGCCTGGCCGATCTCCAGATTGGCGTAGACGCACCGATAGCGTCCGGTTCCGTTGAGAAACTGGACCAGCGCCAGCAGGCAACTGGTCTTGCCCATCTGCCGGGGTGCGTGGAGAACAAAATATTTTTCCTGCTCAATCAAGGGTAGGAGGGTGTCCAGATCCATCCGATGGAGTGGATTGAGGCTGTAGTGCTTGGCTGGATTGACCGGCCCGGCAGTGGTGAAAAAACGCATGGGGTTTCTCCTGATGACCATGTTTCGCAATATATCCCCGCTATCCCGAATCCGGCAAAGTCGGCTAAACTGCTGCTCATCCTTTTGACCCGCCAACCGGCCCCGGCGTAGGCAACCCCCGGTCGATTTACCGCATGACGAGCAACCCCCATGGATATGCAGGATATTTTCAACAGAACTGAAGAACATCAGTCCTTTGCTGCCGGCCAGGCCATTTTTCAGGAGGGCGATCCCGGCGATATCCTGTACATCGTGGTTGAAGGCCAGGTGGAGATTCTGATTGACAGCCAGTGGCTGGAAATGCTCGGTCCCGGTGACATTCTGGGCGAAATGGCGCTGATCGAAGATCGGCCGCGCAGCGCCACCGCCATCGCCCGCACCGACTGCCTGCTCACGCCCATTACGCGCCAGCACTTTCTGACCCTGATCCAGCACACGCCCCTGTTCGCCATCCGGGTTATGCGAGTGCTGGCTCACCGCCTGCGCCGCACCAATCAGCAGAGACTTTCATGACTCAAGCCGCAGTGGCCTGCTCGGAAGAAGAACTGGAATCACCCAGCGAAACCCTGCTCACCGACTACCCGGTCGCCGAGTCCGGCTATGACGAGATGTGCTCAGCGCCCGGTGTGTTGCGGCCGCATTGGCAAGCCATGGCTCAGTCGCTGGAGGAAATCGGTGGCGATGAACTGGAGCGCCGGCATGGCGAAGTCCAGCGCCTGCTACAGACCGATGGCGTCACTTACAACACTTATGACGATCCGCAGGGTCCGCAACGGCAATGGCTGGTCGATCCGATCCCCCTATTAATGACCGGTGAGGAATGGACGACGCTGGCTGAGGGACTGGAACAGCGCTCGCGGTTAATGAACGCGCTGCTGATCGATCTGTATGACCGGCGGCTGGCGATCCGCCAGGGCTGGCTGCCGCCCGAACTGGTTTATGCCCATCCCGGGTTTCTGCATCCCTGCCATCGCTCGCTGCCCGATGGCAACCGTCGGCTGATCTTCCACGGCGTGGATTTGGCGCGCGGGCCAGACGGCGTGTTTCGCGTCTATGGCGACCGCACCCAGTCGCCCTCCGGCGCTGGCTACACCCTGGAAAACCGCATCACCCTGGCGCGGGCGCTGCCGATGTTGTATCGCGACGCCCCGTTGCGCCGGCTGGCCAGCTTCCTGGAAACCGAACGCGCCACGTTGGCCGGACTGTCTCGACATCATCCCGAAAATCCGCATGTGGTGTTGCTGACTCCCGGCCCCAGCAGCCCGGTCTATTTTGAACACGCCTATCTGGCTAACTACCTGTCGCTGAGTCTGGTCGAGGGCGAAGATCTGGTGGTGCGTGATGGCCGGGTCTGGCTGAAAACCCTCGGCGGGCTGCGGTCGGTGGACGTGGTTTTGCGGCGGGTGCTCGACGCCTTCTGTGATCCCCTGGAACTGCGCGGTGATTCCCTGCTGGGTGTTCCCGGTCTGCTCCAGGCGGCGCGCGGCGGTCATGTCGTTCTGGCCAACGCCCTCGGCAGCGGTATCATCGAAAATCCCGGACTGGCGCCGTTTCTGCCGCTGTTATGCCGACAATTGCTGGGCGAAGATCTGAAATTACCGTCGCTACAGACGTGGTGGTGCGGCCAACCCGGCGACTGTGACTACGTCATGGCGAACCTGGACGATTTGCTCGTGCGCTCGATCTTGCCGGGCGGATCGCACTGGGAAGGCCGTCAACTGGACGCCGCCGCTCGCGCCCAACTGATCGAGCGAATTCAAGCCCAGCCCTATTTGTTCGTGGCTCAGACCCCGTCGTTGCTGTCCACTGCGCCGGTGCTGGAGGAAGGTCGGCTGACACCGCGCCCGGTGATGTTGCGCGGCTTCGCCGTGGCGGAGGATGCCGGCTACCGGGTGATGCCGGGCGGGCTGGCCCGGGTTTCCTCCGGGATGGATACCTTGCAGGCGGCGCTGCAAAAGGGCGGGATCAGCAAGGACTGGTGGGTGCTGGCGCCGACCCCGCAACGCCACGTCAGCCTGCTGCGGCAGGCGCACGGTCCCATCGTGGTCACCCGCGACGGCAGTGATCTGCCGAGTCGGGTCGCTGATAATCTGTTTTGGCTGGGCCGCTACGGCGAACGACTGGATGGCACCGCCCGACTGTTGCGGGAGGCGCTGGGCCGGTTGCTGGAGTGGGAACAGGACAATACGGATGAGCGCTGTCTGGACGATCTGTTCGAGGCGTTGGAAATCCCGGTGCCGCCGGTGGCGGAATCGCCGCGCGCCCGCTTCTTCGCGTTGCGCGAGGCCCTGTTGAATCTCCTCGTGGATACCGAGCATCCGGGCAGTCTGCAAGTGATCTTCAACGGTTTGTCCCGAACCGGCCGGGCGGTGCGCAATCACCTGGGCGATGACAGTTGGCGGTTGCTGAACCGCTTGCAGCAATGGATTCAGGAACTGCCTTCTCATCTGAGCGCCCGGCAGGCGCGCGAACTGTTGGAGGAGGAACTGATCCTGGTCGCGGCGTTTTCCGGGCTGAACAATGAAACCATGCCGCATCATCAGGGCTGGCTGTTTTTTGACATTGGCCGCTACCTGGAGCGGGTAGTGCGCACGCTGGATTTGTTCAAATTAGCCTTCATCACCGCCCGCAATCCCGGAGTGCCGCTCTGGGAGGTGGTGCTGACCATCACCGATAACCTGACCACCTATCGCCGTCGCTACCGTTCCGCGCTGCATCCGACCGCCATTATCGACCTCCTGTTGTTCGACGAGGGCAATCCCCGCTCGGTCGGTTACCAACTGCGGCGGCTGCAACGGCATATCGGTCGGCTGCAACAATCCGACGGCTCTCCCTACCGCAGCGCTGAGGAACGGCTGGTTCTGGAAGCGCTCTCTACTTTGCAACTGGCCGACATTGCGGCGCTGGCGACGTTGTCCCACGACAGCACCCGTTCCAGTGCTGAACTGCTCCGGTTGCTGGACGCTGTGCAGAAACCGCTGCTGGGTCTGTCCGACGCCCTCACCCACAGCCATTTCAGCCATGCCGAGGTTCCTCAACAATTGATCACGATGCGGCCATGAGATGAGGTATGCGTATGGATGAAAGATTGGATAGGAAAGACAATCGCTTGTGAGAGTATTACGATGGGGTTAACCCTCAAAGGCGAAGCAATGCGCGAGTTTGGAAAAGTAGTTAGTTGGAAAGAAGACAAGGGCTTCGGGTTCATTGAGCCGTCGTCTGGTGCGAAGCAGGTCTTCGTTCACATCAAAGCTTTTCCCAGCGGTTTGCGAACACCTGCAATTGGAACGGAAGTCAGTTACATCGAGGCCCGTGACGCGCAAGGGCGGGGCAGAGCAGAAAGCATTCAGTTGCTCAAGTCAGGGTTCTCTCTCGGTCCGGCGGCAAAGGCATTTGTATTTGCCGCTTTGTTCTTGCTTGTGGTCGCTGCCATCGTTGCGCTGGGAATTCTTCCGCGCCACGTTCTTTGGTTGTACTTGGGTATGAGCATGCTCACCTTTGCGTTCTATTTTTTTGACAAGTCGGCGGCGCAGAAGGGTGGGCAGCGCACGTCGGAAAATACGCTGCATACGCTCGCTTTACTTGGTGGCTGGCCAGGTGCGTTGTTTGCCCAACAGTTGCTTCGGCATAAATCCAGTAAGCAGTCGTTTCGTTCGGTGTTCTGGTTTACGCTCTTGCTCAATGTCGCCACGCTTGGGTATCTGGTATCGAACCACGGCACATGGCTTGTAGAAATATTTGAAAAATTGGTGCGTTGAGGGCTGACCATTCGCTGCAGGCTCGACGTCCCTGACGTGACGGACCGCGGCCTGAGTTCAACCGTTAGGCAATTCTCTACAAACCATTCAAGATAACTGTAACAGTCAAATGTCCCCCCCCCATCCAATTCAATATCAAGGTAGCAAGCGTAACTTGGCTCCTATTATTTTGCGTTATCTACCAAAAGATATAGACTACTTAATTGAGCCATTCGCAGGTTCCGCTGCAATTAGCATTGCTGCTGCAGAACACCAGTTAGCAAAAAATTACTGGATTAATGACTTAAATAAACCTCTATCTGAGTTGCTACAACTGATTGTAGAATCTCCTAACGACATTGCTTCATTTTATGAACAAATTTGGAATGCACAACATCATAATTCCTTTGAACACTATTATAAAGTGCGTGAAGATTTTAACCATACAAAAGACCCCCGTCTTTTTTTGTACCTATTAGCTCGATGTGTCAAAGGTTCAGTACGTTATAATTCAGAAGGCTTATTCAACCAAAGTCCAGATAAAAGGCGTTGTGGGACACGGCCAAAAACTATGCGTACAAATATTTTCGGTGTTTCTAGTTTGTTGAAAGGGAAAGTTAAATTTTCTTCAGATGACTATAAAGATGTTTTAGCTAAATCTCAAAAAACCGACCTTATTTATATGGATCCTCCTTATCAAGGAGTTTGTGGTGATAAAGATTGTCGTTACTTATCAGGAATTGATCATAATGATTTTCTCACCGCTCTTGAAGAACTAAATTCAAGAGGAATTCGTTACATTGTTAGCTATGATGGGCGAAGAGGAGATAAAACATTCGGTGCAACATTACCTGCTTTTCTTGATCTAACCCACATTGAGTTAGATGCAGGCCGTTCTAGCCAAGCGACTTTACTTGGACGTGATGAAATTACTCATGAATCTCTATATCTCTCACGAAATTTGATCGAAAAGCTTTCTAAAAAATCTACTGAAAGCAATCGACATTTTCGTATCCAACAACTTATGTTGCTCGAACCCCATACCTAATATGTCTGAACTCTCAAAAGATTTTCTTGATCTCTGTCATTCCGTTACAGCGAAACGCCCTAAAACTGTTATTGACCATATTTTGGAATATGGATTTATCACAACGGAAGAACTAAAAGATAAGTATGGCTATAATCATCAACCACGAGCAGTCCGTGATGTGCGAGAGCATGGTATTCCAATTGAAACTTTCAGGGTTACAGGTTCTGATGGGCGAAAGATTGCTGCATACCGTTTTAGTGATGTGAAAAACAAACGATTTAGAAAGTTATCAGGACGAACTGGCTTATCTAAAAAGATCAGAGAAGCATTAGTTGATAAATATGGCTGTAAATGTTTTATCTATCTCGAAGAAATTGATGAGCGTGAACTACAAATTGACCATCGTATCCCCTACGAAGTCGGTGGTGATGGGGAAGAAAACGAACTTAAACCAGAAGATTTCATGCTACTTTCAGGTTCTGCAAATCGTGCAAAATCGTGGTCTTGTGAGCATTGTGAAAATTGGAACAACATTAAAGACAGAACAGTTTGCTTAACCTGTTACTGGGCATATCCCGAAAATTATTCTCATGTCGCTATGCGACAAATTCGACGGCTTGATCTCATCTGGCAGGGTCAAGAAGTAAATATCTACGAGAAACTTAAAGCTGAAGCACATGCGCTTGATAAAGAAATCCCCTTGTTCGTTAAAGAAATTCTCGAAAGAGAAATGAACCGTAAGAACACCCAAAGTTAAAGCTTCGACGCTCAACTCGCCTAACTGGGTGCTGCACCGGAGACCACGCCATTCCATGGTATTAGCCACGAACTTATGAGATACACGATCACCCACCGTACCCTTTACCAGTACAGCAGCGGCGTCGTGTTGTGCCACAACGAAGCGCAGTTGCTGCCGAGAGAAACGCCCTGGCAGTTGTACCGGCCCAGTCAGATTCGGATCAAACCGCGACCGGCGCTCTCTGTGGAGCGGGTGGATTTCTTCGGCAATCGGGTGCTGTACTTCGCCATCCAGGATATTCACCATCGGCTGGAAGTCACGGTCGCTACGGAAGTGCGGGTGCTGGATGAGCGGCCGTTTGATGAGTCCAGTGTATCGCCGCCCTGGGAGCAGGCCCGGCAGATGTTGCGGGAAGACCCGGACCCGGAAATCATCGAGGCCCGGTTGTTTAGCTTGAATTCACCGTTTGTGGCGATTCAGCCGGAGTTCCGGGAATATGCGGAACCCAGTTTTACACCGGGTCGGCCTTTGTTGGAGGCGATGGCGGATCTGAATGAGCGGATTTACCGCGAATTCAAATACGACCCGCACTTTACCACCGTCGCTACTCCGCTCAATGAAGTACTCAGCGAGCGGCGCGGCGTCTGTCAGGACTTCGCCCATCTGGCCATTGCCTGCCTGCGGGCGTTGGGGCTGGCGGCGCGTTATGTCAGCGGCTATCTGGAAACGCTGCCGCCGCCCGGCCAGCCCCGGCTGATCGGCGCGGATGCCTCACACGCCTGGCTGGCGGTGTATGTGCCGGGGGTGGGTTGGGCGGAATTCGATCCCACCAACTGCTGTATGCCCCGGGAAAAACATGTAACGCTGGCCTGGGGCCGGGATTACGGCGATGTGGCCCCCTTGCGGGGAGTGGTGACGGGCGGCGGCAAACATGCGATGAAAGTGTCCGTCGATGTCGCGCCGAGTCCCGAACCGCTCAAAGGGAAGCGGGGTTAAGGGTTCGCGATTCTGCAGATCACAGTCGCACCGCCAACACGTCGCACGGCGCGCTATGCAGGACGGCGTTGGCGGTCGAACCGAGTAATAAGGCTAGCCCGTGGCGACCATGGCTGCCGACCACGATCAGGTCGATGTGGTGATCCTTAGCGGCGCCGAGAATGCCTTCCTTGGTGGAAATCGCGTTGACCACCCATAAGCTGGCGTCCGCTACATCCAGCCGCCGTGCCAGTTCACCTAGCGTATTTCGTGCTTCCTGGAGCAACGCTTCGTCAGGCAAATCGGGGAGGACGGGCAGCAATTCATAGCCCCCGCCCAAGCTGATGGTCACGTCCTCAACCACATGAATCAGACTTAATTGCGCTCCGCATTTTCGTGCGATTTCCCGGGCGCGTTCTCCAACCCGCAAGGCTTCTTCGGAAAAATCCGCAGCAAACAGGATTTGTTGGTACATGGCATTCACTCCCCAGTCATTTCTTACGGTAACGCTGTTTCCAGCAGCGTCCGCAGCAATTCGCGGGTGTCCTGACGCGCTGGATCGTTGGGCGGCAAGCGTTGTTGTGATTCGCGCAGGGCGCCGATACCCAGTTTGACCTGCACCAGTCCCAGATTATGCAGGGTTCGCGCATCATCGCGGCGGCGCAGCGATTCTCGATAGGCGCGTTGCGCCGAATCCAGCCGCCCCTGTTCCGCGTACAGGTTGCCCAGTTGAAACCAGGGTTCGGCATCGCCCGGGTTCAGGCGGGTCAGTTGTAAATAATAGCCTTCCGCCACGTCCCAGCGGCCGGTTTCGTAAGCTTGCCGGGCGCGTTCTTCAATAAACGCCGGATTCGCTGGGCTGGGCTTGCCCGTCGTTGCAGGAGTGGGTGGAGCAGTGATGGGTTGCGGAACACGCGGGGCGTCAGCCGTCGGGGCGCTGGCCAAACCGTCCAGCGTCGCGCAACCGCTCAGGGCAGTGGCAAAGGCGGCAGCCAGCAGCAATCGAAGCATGCGTAACTCTCTCCAGCGAACGGCGTCAACGCCGATCCGCAGTTACAACAAAAACACCGTCGCCAGTCCCAGAAAGATGAAAAATCCCATGCCATCGGTGATAAAGGTCAGCAGTACGCTCGACCCCATGGCCGGATCGCGGCCCAGGTGATGCAGGGTCAGGGGAATAGCGACGCCCATCAGCGCCGCCAGCAATAAATTCAACACCATCGCCGCCGCCATCACCTCACCGAGCGGCAGGTTCCAATACAGCAGGTAGGCGAACAGGCCCACTGTCACCCCCCAGACCAGGCCATTGAGCAAGCCGACCCCGAGTTCCTTGAATACCAGATGCCAGGTGTTTTCCGGGGTGATCTCGCCCAACGCTAGGCCGCGCACCACCAGGGCGGTGGTTTGATTACCGGAATTGCCGCCGATGCCGGCGATGATCGGCATCAACGTTGCCAGCGCCACAATCTGGGCAATGGCATTCTCGAACAGGCCAATGGCCCGCGAGGCGATAAAGGCTGTGCAGAGATTGACCCCCAACCACAGCCAGCGGTTACGGGCGCTGTCCCAGATCGGCGCGAACAGATCTTCATCGCCGCGCAAACCGGCCATGTTCAGCACATCCTCTTCCGACTCCTCGCGGATGTAGTCCATCACTTCATCCACCGTCAGCCGACCCACCAGCTTGCCCCGGTCATTGATCACCGGCGCTGAGATTAAATCGTAACGCTCGAAAGCGCGGGCGGCTTCGTCAGCGTTATCAGTCGGGCCAAACAGTACGGGATTGGTGATCATCAACTCGGCAATGTGCTTCTGCGGGTCATTGAGCAGCAGCGCTGGCAAAGGCAACACGCCCTTGAACAAATGACGGGCATCGACCACGAACAGGCAGTCGGTGTTGGGCGGCAGCTCCTCTCGGCCACGCAGCAACCATAAGACTTGCTCAACCCGCTGACTCTCGCGCACGGTGAGGATGTCCTGACTCATTCGATGACCGACCTGATCTTCGGGATAGGCCAGGGTGGTTTGCAGCCAGTCGCGGTCGCGGGCGTTGAGCGTCTGGAGGACTTCCGCCAGCACATCCTCGGTAATCGCTTCGGCCAAATCCGCCAGATCATCGGCATCGAGTTGACTCAGCATCTTGACCAGCGCGGGTCGGTCCAGCACTTCAATCAACGAATCCCGCACCGCGTCGGAAACTTCCAGCAACACCTCGCCGCCCTGATCATCCGGCATCTGCCGCCAGACCAGCAACCGGTCTTCCAGCGGCAACGCTTCCAGAATGTAGGCAATATCCGCCGGGTGCAGGCTGCGGAGTTTGAGTTGCAGTTCGACCAGATGCTGGCGATGCACCAGCGATTCGATGAGTTCATGACGGGGACTGGCACGGTCGCGGTCCACCAGCGTTTCGACCAGCCGATGCTTTTCCAGCAGCTTGAGAATCTGCCGCAGGTGATCCTCGACCCTATACGGCGATGGGCGCGGATGGGCGGCGGAATCGATCATGGGATGCGTTAGCCGTTAGCCGTTAACCGGATAACGCCGAATCACATAGTCATCGACGATTTTCTGGAATTCGGCGGCGATGGTCTCGCCCTTCAGGGTGACAGTCTTCTCGCCGTCCACATAAACCGGCGCGACGGGAATTTCCCCGGTTCCCGGCAGGCTGATGCCGACGTTAGCCTGCTTGCTTTCGCCGGGGCCATTGACCACGCAGCCCATTACCGCCACTTTGAGTTCTTCAACCCCCGGATGACGCTCGCGCCATAGGGGCATCTGCTGGCGGAGATACGTTTGAATATCCTGAGCCAGATGCTGGAAATAGTCGCTGCTCGTCCGACCACAACCAGGACAGGCGGTCACTTGAGGAGTGAAGGAGCGCAAACCCATCGCTTGCAGAATTTCCTGAGCGACAATCACTTCCTGCGTCCGGTCGCCGCCCGGTTCCGGGGTCAGGGAAATGCGGATCGTGTCGCCGATGCCTTCTTGCAACAGCACTGCCAGCGCCGCCGTGGAAGCGACGATGCCCTTGCTGCCCATGCCGGCTTCGGTCAAGCCTAAGTGCAGCGGGTAATCACAGCGCGCCGCCAGCTTGCGGTAGACCGCGATCAAATCCTGCACGCCGCTCATCTTCACCGACAGAATGATCTGATCATGGCGCAGACCGATCTCCTCCGCTCGTTGCGCGCTCTCCAGCGCTGACCGAATCATCGCCTCGTGCATCACTTCGGTCGCCGGTTTCGGCTCCGGCAACCGGGCATTGTCATCCATCAAGCGCACCGCCAATTCCTGATCGAGGCTGCCCCAGTTGACGCCGATGCGCACTGGCTTGGCGTGGCGGCAAGCGATGTCCACAATCGTCGCGAACTGCTCATCTTTCTTCTTGCCGCGCCCGACATTGCCGGGATTGATGCGGTATTTATCCAATGCCTCGGCGCAGGCGGGATATTTACTGAGCAGGCGATGGCCGTTGAAGTGGAAATCGCCGATCAGCGGAACGGTGACGCCGCGCATCGCCAGTCGTTCCCGAATGACCGGTACGGCGGCAGCGGCTTCCTCGGTATTGACGGTGATCCGTACCAGTTCCGAACCGGCTTCGGCCAGTTCCACGACTTGAACGGTGGTGGCTTCAGCGTCGGCGGTATCGGTATTCGTCATCGACTGCACCACGATCGGCGCGTCGCCGCCAACGGTGACGGTGCCGATGTGGACGGCGATGCAGGCACGGCGGGGGAGGAGAAAATCAATGCGAATCATGGAGATTACTCAATTTTTGACAAGTTCGCGTTCCCACACGCCAGCGTGGGAATGCGGTCTGAACCGCCCCAGCGGCCCGTGACGTTGAAGCATTGCAACTAGGCAGGGACTCCCACGCTGGAGCATGGGAGCCAGATCATCCCCGTCGTTTACGGTGGGGAGGATGTCAAGCCGTTAAGCCCTAAAGGGGCGGGCTAATTTTAGCCCAGGGCAACGCCCTGGGATGCTGAGGCGGTTTCCTACCGCAAAAACTCCCGGCTGATCTCCCGGAATTGATCTGTGCCGGCTTGATGCAGCCACTCGAAGGCGACCATCTCGCGGCTGACCACCCGCACCCCCTCGGCCCGCATCCGCTCCAGCGCCAGTTCCACATCGCGTGGCGACCGGGAGGATACTGCATCAGCGACCAGATACACTTCCTTGCCCACCGCCCGTAAGTCCAGCACCGTTTGCAACACGCAAACATGGGCTTCTACGCCAATAATGACCATCTGCCCACGATTCAGGGCGTCGATGCGCCGCATACAATCCCGGTCAGCGGCGCAGGAGAAGTGCAGCTTTTCCATGAACGCCTCCGCCGGCAACAGCTCGCGGATCGCTGCGACCGTGTGGCCCAGACCCTTCGGGTACTGCTCCGAGGCCAGCACCGGCACCTCCAGCCGCTGGGCGATTTGGATCAGCCAGGCGCCGTTGGCGAGGGTGCGGTCGGCATCGTGAATGGCCGGCATTAGTCGTTCCTGAAAATCCACGACCAGCAGGCAGGACGTCTCGGCTCTCATCAACATGGGTAGACTCTCTCAGTCGGCAATCAGGGTGATCGGTTCGCCGGAATTGGAACCCATGACCTGCTGAATATGCAACCCTCGCCAGGCTGGGGCCAGCAAATCGGCCGGAATGTCAGTCAACGGATCATCCAGGGCGAAGGTAAACAGCCGCATCCGGGGTTCCCGTTGCTGCTGACTGACGCTGCCGATCCAGATAGGCATATCACCTTCCTGCAACCGTGCGCCGACATCCCAGAACCGCACCAGCCAGCGACGAGTCGGATCATCACCGTAACGCACCATGGTTAACTCATCCTCGCGACCATTATGCAACTGCGGCAGAACCGGCAGTTCCTGCAATTCAACCTGCGGGCTTAACCAGAGCAACAGACCTTTCAAATCCAGTCCCGGCGCCGGTTGCCAACCCGCTTCCTGCAACTGCTGCTCCACCTGTTCGCGGGTTCCCGCCCATTGCAGGGTCAAATCCTGTCGACGTTGACCGCGAAAATCGAGCCGTTGCTGCGGCAGTTCTCGCCAACCGCCGGCCCGCCACTGATCCTGCGTCTGCACATGCAGCACGATCTGCGGTTGATAGCGTTGCAAATCTTCTCGATAGTCGAGACTGGCATGCAGCAGATCGGTGGCCAGCAGGGCGATCACGCTGTAGGCCAGCAACCCGCGCCAGTGGAGAGCCGCCTTGGGATGGTGGTTGTAGGCGATGCCCAGCACGGCGACCCAGATCAGTCCCAGGCACAGGCCTGCCAGCGTATCGGTCAGCCAGTGGATACCCAGATACAACCGGGCGAAGGCGATAGGGACGATCATGAACGCCGCCGCCAGATAGACCATCCAGCGCCGGGCTGGGGGGATTTCCCGAGCGATCAGTACCGCGAGAAAGCCGAAGACCAGCGTGCTGAACGTGGCATGGCTGGAGGGAAAGGAATAGCCGATGATGCCCTGTGTCGCCTGGTCGGGACTGGCCACCGGCAGCAACCAGCGAAACAGCAGATTGGTAGCCATGCCGAAGCCCAGCGCCGCCAGCCAGTGCCAGGCCGCCGAGTGATTGCGTCGCCAGATCAGCCAGAGGAACACCACCAGGCTCAATGGCAGCAACACCTGATAGTCGCCCAGTTCGGTGGTGAACACCATCAGGGCATCGACCCAGGGGGTGCGCAACTCATGGAAGAAATGGTAAAGGCTTTGATCCAGACCGCTGGGCAACTGCTGGCCGGCGGCGCTGAAACTCAGACTGAGCAAGACCACGCTGCCCAGCAGCAGTACCGCCAATGTCATGAGTCCGCGCAGTTCGTTTCCACGGGGATCGAGCAACGAGGTGCTGATTGGACCAATGAAGCGCCGGCCCTGGCTCCAGACAGTGAAGCGCTGCAACCAGTCGGTAGCGTGAGCCTGGAAGAGCCGCACGGCATGTTTGACCAGCCAGGTCGTCAACCACAGCAACACGACAATAATCAGGATGAGTACGGCCAGTCGTCCAGCGACCCGCGAGGCGATGTCCAGCGATGCACCAAAGGCCATGCCTGGCAACAGATAGACCGGCGCCCAGAGAATCCCGGAAATGACGTTGGCGACCATAAAGTCGCGCCAGCGCATATCCATCATCCCGGCCACGGTGGGAATGGTGCCGCGTACCGGGCCGAAAAAGCGTCCGAACAGGACGCTCTTACCACCATGCGCACGAAAGAATTCTTCACTACGGGTGATCATTTCCGGGCGCTTGGTGAATGGCCAGACTCGCCGGATACGCTGGTGGAAGACTCGTCCGATCCAGAAACTGATGGCGTCGCCGATGATCGCGCCCCAGGTCGACCACCAGTAGGCAGTCCAGAAATCGATGTGGCCGAGGCCGATCAGCGCGCCCAGACTGAACATGACCAGGGCGCCGGGGATGATCACGCCGACGATGGTCAGCGACTCGGCCATCGCTGAAATGAAGATGACAGCGCTCATCCAGCCAGGGTGGGCAGCAACCCAGGCGAACAGGGAGGTGACGAATTCGGAATGCATGGTCGGTTCGGGCCGGCGGGACAGGGATCTGGTGATTTCCTGAGAAGGTTATACCGGATCGCCGCCGTAAGGTAGAGCCGGCTTCTAACCGGCTAAGGCGCTTGCTGACAAAGATCTTGATCACCCAGGGCGTTGGGGATGTCTGAGTATCTTCTTTGCGGAGGAGGCTGGGATACGTGGATGACGTTAAAACTGCCCGTTGCGGGCCTTGCGCACCAGGTGCGCCAAGCCGTCATCGGTGACATCGCTCAACGCCCGGATCAGTTCAGCGAACAGGATGGGGCGCTGGATAATGATTTTTCGGATGTCACTCCCCACCCTACCGGCCAGCGCCAGTAATAAATCGGCGTCTTCCCCCAAATCCGCCGCCAGGCGCCGAATCGTATCCTCGGAGGGCGGTGGAACATTGCCACGTTCTACCTTACTGAGATAAGCCGGTTCCACGCCAATGCGCTGGGCGGTTTGTCGAACCGAGTAACGATGACTGGCTCGACGCTGTTGTTCGCGAAGTTGCCGGGCGTAATTGCCAAATGCCATGACTTTCCCCCTTCTGATGTCATTTTTATGAGTTAAATCGATAGCCAAAGTGGAAGCTATCTAATGACCAGTTTGGCAAAATCCAAGCCAAGGGGATTGACAGACAACAAGCCGGCGCAGGTGAGGTTTTTTGAAGAATTATTGGGAAAAACAAATTGATAAAAAAGGGGAGGGGTACAAGATATCCGATTTCGCAGGTGCGGCGATTGAGTTTTGAAACAGTGGGAATTTGACGTGTTTCAAAGTGAAACGTGGAGATTTCCTAATCCAGTGATCGATAATCCTTCATCCGGCGCCACAGCGTCGTGCGGCTAATGCCCAAATCCTTGGCGACCAGACTGAGATTCCCTTGATGCAGTTCCAGCAACCGCCGAATTTCAGCCTGTTCCATTTTTTCCAGTCGGGACCGATGGCCAGTATCGATCATGGAAACCGGCAGCCATTCACCCGGTTCAATTTGATCTCCAGTACTTAAAATCAAGGCGCGTTCGACCAGATTTTCCAATTCCCGCACATTGCCAGGATAGTCATAGTCGCAGAGTGCTTGCAGCGATTTTTCACTAAAACCATGCACCGAAATTCTCAGTTTGTGCTGCTTTTTTTTCAGGCAATAATCGGCCAATAGAGGAATATCCTCGGTACGTTCCCGCAGGGGCGGCAGATAAATGGGAAAGACATTAATTCGGTAATACAAATCCTGGCGGAACCGGCCCTGCTGAATTTCAACCGGTAGATTCTTATTCGTCGCTGCGATGATGCGTACATCGACCTGTCGATATTCATTATCGCCCACCCGCCGAAATCGCCCGTCCTGGAGAATTTGCAACAATTTGACTTGTAACATCGGACTCATTTCGCTGATTTCATCCAGAAAGAGCGTTCCGCCGTCGGCGACTTCAAACAGACCTTTGCGATCCTGAACCGCGCCAGTAAAAGCACCGCGTTTGTAGCCAAACAATTCGCTTTCCAACAGGGTTTCAGGCAGCGTTCCACAGTTCTGCTCAATAAAGAGTCGGTCCTTGCGGGGGCCTTGCGAGTGAATATGGCAGGCCAGCAGAGTCTTGCCCGTGCCTGTTTCGCCAGCTAATAACACGGTGGCCGAATTACCGATGACCCGGTTGACCAGTTGGAAAACCTGTTGCATCGCCGGACTGCGCCCCACGATTTCGGCGCACTGCAAATCCTTGTTAATTTCAGTTCTCAGGAAGGTATTTTCAATCTTGAGCCGTTCATTGACCGCTTGCAGTTCCTTGAGCAGTCGTCGATTTTCAATTTCCAGTTCATAAGTTTCCAGCGCCCGCCGGATCACCAGGCGAAAATCCTGACGTTCCCAGGGTTTGGTGATGTACTGGTAAATATGGCCCTGATTGATGGCTTCAATCAGTGCAGCGGTGTCGGTATAACCGGTCAGGATAATGCGAATAATCTGCGGGTTAATCTGGATAACTTGTTTGAGCAGTTCTACACCGGTCATTTGCGGCATTCGCTGATCGGTAATAATTAGTGCAATGTCCTGTTGTTGCAGAATTTCCAGGGCCTCGGTGCCACTCGATGCGGTAAAGACCTCATGATCTTCGGAAAAAGTCAGTTTAAGACTGCGCAGAATTTCTTTCTCATCATCAACGATAAGCAGGTTATGACGTTTCATACGTTTTTCCTGGTGAACGCAGGGGTAATTCAATAATAAACTCCGTTCCCTCATGGGTTTTGCTCTTGACCTGGATTTTCCCACCATGCTTTTCAATAATGCCATAGCTGATGCTGAGGCCGAGTCCCGTGCCCATACCGACATCCTTTGTGGTGAAAAAGGGATCAAAGATGCGGTTGAGATGCTCTTGAGCGATGCCTACGCCATTATCTCGAATCACAATTTTGACCCATTCGCCTGGCGCTTCAGTACGAATCCACACATCGCCTCGATAGGGAATGGCTTGCGCAGCGTTTTGCAGTAGATTCATCAGGACTTGATTAATCTGACTCGGATAGCACTCAACCAAGGGTAGAGAGCCATAGTCACGGTGGAGAGTAATCCGGTCTCCATACTGATGGCTCAGCAAATTGAGCGTGGACTCAATGCCCTCATGGAGGTCGGCCAGAGCCAGGCCGAGATCATCGATTCGGGAAAAGGTCCGCAAATCCAGCACAATTTTTTTCACCCGTTCGGAGCCTTCCTGGCAACTGGCGATCAACTCCCGTAAGGTTTTCAGGGTCGTTTCAAGGTGAGTGGTCCTTTTGCTGGGCGTATCGCCCAACGGGTCAGGATGAACGGCAGGCACTGAAACGACTCCAGCGAGGCGTTCGATATAGTCTTGGATAAATTCCAGATTACTGTGAACGTAGCTGATCGGGTTATTCAGTTCATGAGCGATACCGGCCACCAGCATCCCCAGTGAGGCCATTTTTTCTGAGTGAACGAGATGTTGTTGCGCGTTCGTCAAGTCCCGGTAGGCCGTTTCCAGCAGAGCATGTCGCTTGCTCAGTTCCTGATGGGCATTGACCAGTTCGTGAGTGCGCTCGACGACTTGACTTTCCAGTTCACGATTCACTTTCTCCAGCAGAAGACGACGCTCGCGTTCAGCGTTCAGCGTCCGAACCAGCAAATGACCGCTATAGGTCAGAACTACAATGATGATCGTAGAGAATACCGGGAGCCAAAGATGAACTTTGGCGAAGATCCACTCGGTCAGCGCCAATAACAGACCGGACCACAGGATAGCGGCGAGTGGGGCGGCGACTGGATCGATCCAGGCGAAGAATGCGCTCAGCGTCAACGCCAGCGCCAGCAGCAGAAGCCAGCGCTGGTTGGAATCGAGTTCCTGGATGAACCGCCCTTCCAGAATATTGCTGAGGATCGTGGCCTGAATCTCAACGCCCGATAAAGCACTGCCAGCCGCCCAGGAAAACGGGGTGAGGAATATATCGCCCGCCAGGCGGTTCGGTTCAGTGGACCCTTCCAGCGACCAGCCGATCAGCACGATCTTGTCGCTAAAAATTCCGGGCGGCAGCATCCCCTCATAGTCGAGAGCCTGATAGTAGGAAACCGTTTTGATCGTCCGCGCCGGTCCCCGATAGTTGATCAGCATGTTCTGCAATAGCGTCTGCGGGCTGAATCGCTTTTGTTCAGGCACGCCCATCGCTGCCGCCGGATTCCCAATGAAGCGCCGGAACGCCTGCAAAGCAAAAGAGGGCATGTCCAAAGTCATCAATTGTGTCCGCCGCACCACGCCGTCGGCGTCAATGTTGATTAATGGATGACCGGTGATCGCGGCATCCCGAAATGCTGGCGCGGGATTGACCCGGGTGGCGTGGCGAAACAAGGGGTCATCGATGATAGAAAACACGCTGACCAGCACGACATTTTTGGCGTCTTGCAGGGCGCGGACGAACGCCTGATCTTCAGCGGGCGTCGAAGGTTCCGCAAAGAGAATGTCAAAGCCGATGACCCGGGCGCCGGCCTGATTGAGTTTCTGGATCAATTGTGCATGGAGACTGCGGGGCCAGGGCCATTGCTGCCCGATTTCGGCCATGGAAGGTTCATCGATAGCGACAATGACGATGTTCTCAGGCGGGGGCAACGGGCCGCGCAGGGTGAACAATAGATCGAGTCCTTTCAGTTCGATGAAGGCGAAAAAGGACAGGTTGGTCAGAATCAGCGTAATCCCAAGGGTGGCGGCGGCGATCAGAACCGCCGACAGGATGTGGGTTTTTAATTTCGGCAAGGCGTTATCTCAGTACGGGCAGGGGTCTTTCCATTTCCAACTACCATTGGTGCGCACCCAGCATCCGCTTTGTAGCTGATCTTCAGTGGCGGTCACTCTTAAAATAGCGGTCCCTGTCGGCACCGATTCAGGATCGACCTTGACGACGCTGACTTTTCCTTGATCATCAGATATAACCACAAGAATCGTATTGGGTTGAATGTTGGAAAGGGTCTCGACAGGCACTGCAACACCGGTCCAATTCATTGGATTTTTCCTCATTCGTGACTAGAAATTAAGAATCAAACGACCAAAGAACATCCGCTCTGGAGTGTAAAGGGGACTGACGAATCCTCCAGTTTGAAAAGTGTAATCCTGGAAATAAAACTGTCTGTCGAACAAATTTTTCACTTCCAGAGTGATGATACCCTGCCGCTTGGACAGGCGATAACCCAATCCAGCATCGAACAGGGTAAATTCTTCATTTTGTGTGGGCAGGAAAGTTGGCGGCGCGCCGGGTGGCGAACGGGGATCAATGAGCTGAATGTCCTGATTCACATAAACCATGCCCCATCCGGCGAAAAAGCCGGAAGGGTCAAAATACTGGATTTTCAGCGGTAGAGAAATGGTTTGCAGTTGCGCAGGAATTGACGCAAAAAGCTGGCATAATAAGCAGCCTTTCTCCTCGAATTCCTCGTAGCGCCATGAGGCGGAAAGCGCCCAACGGTGATTAGGCACCCAGTACAAATAGGCGCTATAAAAAGTTTCCTGATTCGGCTCAATGAAATAGAATTCCGGCACATCCAGCACTCCAAAAGGCACTTGGTTATCCCGTTTCAGCGCTTCCAGGCCGCCAGACAGCCGGTCGGTGAAGCGGACATCGAGACCCACCCCGTAATTCTTCGATACGGTCAGGTCGATAAAATCAATGATCTGATTGAATCCGGCCACTTGCGTCGGTTCAATGGTCTGACGAGTGGCGAATTCCCGTTTGACCGTCTGGAAGGCAGCGGCTCGCAATGAAATCTGATCATTGATGGCCCACTGTACACCGAGTTTTGGATTCAATTCGTTTAAGCGAGCATAAGGACTGTCGTCCGATTCATAGCTCAAACCGAGGGTCCAGATCACATTATTGGGGATTTTAATATTGGCGTAGCTGTAGGCGATTTTCTGAGTGGATTCGGTAACAGGATAATCAGAACCGTCATCATATTCGTTGTAATCTATAGAATAAGCGCTCAGACCGGAAATCACATTGAAGGCATCCTGACGGTAAAGGAGTTGAGTTTCCACCTGTGTGCCTTTTATTTTTTGTCCAAGAAAGGCATTTACGTTTGGGAAACTCTTTAAAAAATCTCGATCCGTATAAACTACTGAGGCGATCAACTGGGTTTGCGGTGATAGTACATAGCGCGCTCCGACGCGGGCCATCTCCTGCTCGACGTCCGTGCGCTGAAAGGAGCGGAAGGAGCCGTCATAGCGGGATTCCAGGTCGCCACTGAAGGTTTCCAGAGAGCGATATTCGGCCTGAAGATTGAATTGCGGAGTCACGGCGGTCTGGAAGAACAGATTGTAAAGGTTATTTTCCAGATCGTTATTGGGCCGGTAGCCGTCACTCTGATAGTGAAACTGGCCAAGGCTATAGGAGAATCGCTCGGTTAAACCGGCGACGATCAGCTCATCGCCCCAGGCGCCCTGATTGCCGCCCGCTCCGGAAAAGTAGAGTGAGGGTTTTTCGCGCACGAACAGTGGATTGAATTCATACAGAGACGGTGACAGCGGGCCGGCGCTGGGCAGCGCTAGTCGGGTTTCCGCCATGCGCAACGAAACCGGGGTGATATTGATCGGTTGCAATAGCTGGGCTTGCAATAATTCGCTGGCTCGCGCCGCTTCAATCCCCGGCAACGCTGCATAGGAATCGGCCAGCAAGCGATGGGCGGAGTAATTGGCTGGATCGCGGTTGACCGACCGCCAGCCTTGTTGCAAACCGAGTTGGGTAAAGCCCACCTCATTATAAATCCGTCCCAGGGTCGCCGCCCGCGTCGCCTGGTCTTCGTCTAGTAGCAACCGGGAACGGTACACGCCTCGTTGATCGTTGAGTTCGATGGATTTTTGCAGACTCTCCACCGCTTCCACCGGCCGGTTGACGCTTTGCAGGCGAATGGCGTCGTAGAGCCAGGGCGTCGGGTCGCGGGGATCGAGTTGTTTGGCGACCTCCAGATATTTCTGCGCCCGTTGATCTTGCTTCACCTCATAAAACGCCTTGCCTAGATAGCTGTTGTAGAGCGAGACCAGCGGCTCCAGCAGCGTCGCTTTGCGCATTTCCACGATGGCGGCGTCGGTCTGGTTCCGCCGGAACAGCACCAGCCCCAAACCGAGGTGCGGCAATCCCAGCGTGGAATCCTGTGCGATGGCCTTCTCGAACGCCTCGCCAGCGGGATTTACCCGATTCTGAGCCAGTTGCAGGAATCCCCAAACGGTGTTGACCATCGCATCATCCGGCGCGTGTTGCCGCGCCCGTTTCGCGACTTTCACCGCTTCCCGCAAGCGGCCCATGCCAAACAGCAGACTGCTTTCCTGAATGAGGGCCTGGGGATTTTCCGGATCGAGCGCCACGGCTTGCCGGGCCGAGTTCAAAGCCCCGTCCAGATCAAATTCGGCCTGTTGGACCCAGCTCAGGCTGAGCCAGGCGGAAGGGGCAGCGGGATTCACAGCAATCGCTCGTTCCGCATCCGCCCGCGCTTCCGCTCGCCGGTTCTGCACCAGTTCGATATTGGAACGCAGGCTGTAGGCATCGGCGTTGTGGGGATCCAGCGTCAAAGCGCGCTCCAGCGCCTGCCGCGCTGCATCGACCTGACCGGCCAGGAGATAGCGTTGCGCGGCCGAAACCCCCTCTCCCCGGCCCTCCCCCGCCAGGGGGGAGGGGGTTTTATTGCGAGACTCCCCCTCCCCGGCGTGGGAGGGGGTTGGGGGGAGGGGGAGATAGTAGAACGACCATTGCACTGCATCGAGCGGATTGAGCAACACCGTCTTGCGTGGGGCTTCGCCAAGGCGGACATCCGCCTGTTCATTCGCCGCGACCAGGACGTTGCCTTGCGGATTGCCAAATTCCACCAAGCCATTGACGACCGCTAACCGGGCGGTATCGTCCGGCCTGACCGCCAGCGTGAATTCCGTGCCGCGAATGGTGGCGGTCGCCGGGATGGTTTGCACTTCCAACGCTTCGCCGCTGTTGCGCACCCAAATCTCGCCGCCCAGCAGGCGCAGGATATTGTCCAACGCCTGCGATGCAGCGGGGATAAAGCCTTGGTGTGACGGGACAATGCGTTTCAGCTCCAACTGGCTGTAGGCATTCAGCTTGATCTGCGTCCCGCTGGCCAGCAGGATCGCCGCCCGGCTACCCGCGCCGGTGCGCACGGCATCCCCCGCCGCCAGGGATGCACCGGCGTTGACAGTTTGCCAGCGGCCGTCGCGCATGACTTCAACGGTTCCTAGAGCGCTGACCACTTCACCCGCATCTTGGGCCAGGGCGGTGTCGAGCAGCATCAATTGGATGATCAATCCGAAAAAAAACGGACTTAACCAAAAATACCGCTTGATATGCAGCTCACTCATACCCTTTTCCCCTTACTACAAAGATAAATTGCAAAAAAAATTATGGTGCAAGCGAAGGGTAATTTCTCTTTATTTTCAGCGCACCGCGATGAGGCAACACGCTACGCTGTTGCGCCTGACAACGCCTGCTTCGTAACTCATTCGTTTACAACGAACGAACGCTGGCTTGACGGAAGGCTTCGCGCATCTCATCAAACGTTCGCGTTACCGGGAATTGCGGAAATTCATCGATCACATTCTGCGGCGGTCGGAATAAAATCCCGGCGTCGGCTTCCGCCAGCATCGCTGTATCATTGTAGGAATCGCCGGCAGCGATGACCCGAAGATTGAGGCCGTGGAACGCCCGGACCGCTTGCCGCTTGGAATCCGGCTGACGCAATACATAGCCCACCACCCGGTCATCCGTCACTTCCAGCCGATGACAGAACAATGTCGGCCAGCCGAGTGATCGCATTAACGGCATGGCGAATTCATAATAAGTATCCGACAAAATCACCACCTGGAACCGCTCGCGCAGCCAGTCCAGAAATTCCCGTGCGCCCTCCATGGGTCCCATGCCGGCGATGACCCGCTGAATGTCCGACAGTTTCAGCCCGTGCTGATCCAGCAGCGCCAGCCGCCCGCGCATTAACTGATCGTAATCGGGAATATCGCGAGTGGTCAGCCGCAGCGCCTCGATACCGGTGCGCTCGGCGACGTTGATCCAGATTTCCGGAATCAGGACCCCTTCCAGGTCCAGACAAGCCAATTCCATGAGAAGCCCCCTGTAAATGCCCGTCCGCGCTAGTGCGCCGACGAGAGTGAATGTTATCCGATGGCTAGAAGCATCCCAGGGCGTGGCCCTGAGTGATTATTGCTATAGCTTACGACCCATCGAGCAAACCCGCCAATTGCTCGGTGTTGAGCCGCAACCGCAGCGCCAGCACCATGATCAGATCAATCGCCGCCTTGGGATTCTGCTCCAGAAAGGGCATGAAATCTTTACGCTGGATAACCAGCAACTCGCAGGGTTCCAGGGTGACAGCAGTCGCCGAACGGCCCTGGCCATCAAGCATGGCAATTTCGCCCACGATCTCTCCCACCCCTACCGTGCCCAGCACAATTTCCCGGCCATCGCCATCGGCCACGCTCACCTGGAGTCGGCCACTGGTCACTACCAGCATTTCGTCGCCAGCGGAGGCCTTCTCAAAAATAATGTATTTACCCGGCAGAGTGACAGTGCGCGCCATCGCAATGATTTTCTCCAGATGGGCGGTAGAAAAATTGCGAAACAGAAAACACTTGCGCAGAATATCCATTTTCTGTTGCCGGGGAGCTGTTGGCGCTCGGTGCAAGGTCAGCGCCCCGTGCAACTGACTGGCGATCAGCGGCCGCTTGATACACACATAATCGGATTCGAGCATGGGGGAGGTCGAAGCCAGGATATGGGTCGCCTCCGGTTGATTTTGCCGATACTCATTCCAGAACAGCATCGCCCCCGGATCATCGGCGTTGACGACGAAGATATCAGCGACTTCACTGTTCTCGGTCGTCCATTTGTAAACGGCTTCCTGATTTCCGGCCACTGACAGAATATTGCGAATCATGCGGCGATCCTTTTCCGGAAACCCCAGGACATTGACGGACACTATTTTTGGCATAGCTGTAACCCCTTTTTTGAACCGGTGATGACGAGTTAATCCACACGACAAATCCATAGGCGCCTGGGATCGGCATTACGGCGCTATAATGAACCTGCACGTCCAATCTGGACGGTCCCTGCCCCGCTAACAGGACCCTGCAAATGGATCACTTGACCCTGGCTATTGCGCCCGGTTGGCGACCGCTGGCGACGATTGTTCTGACGCTGGACAGACTCGCGCCGAGCTACTGTAGGGGGAAAACACAGTGATCCGTTGCGGGTCTGCGGGCGACTATCGGCATTGCCGGACCGACACCGGCAATGGCGTTCGATTGTACCGCCAACTGAGCAACAGCGCTTGCCGCTATAACGACGCCTAGGGCTATGACCGGGGCGGTGTTTGGGTCGGTAACGGCTGCCGCGCCGGATTCACCCTGGACTGACCCGTTTTCTCATCCGACGAGGCGACTTATCCATGAACATGCGCTTACTGATCAGCGCCTGCCTGAGCCTGTTAGCGGGTTCGCTCCAGGCTGCACCGCCAGCGGTGACCGAGCTGAACCTGATGACCGGCCGCGAGGCAGGCACCTGCGCCCCTCTTTCCAACCCCTCCGGCATGGTCTAAAGTTGAAACGTCAAACGGACGACAACTCCGGGCATCCAGGAACTCACCGCACAAATAAGCCATGGCGACCAATCCTAATAACGTTCTTACCCAGCCGGGCGGTCAACTGAGCGGGTTGGCCAGACAACTGGTGTTGAATCACCTGCTTGACGAAGCCGCCGCGATCAAGGCGATCGATCAATCGCGGCGGGAAAACCTGCCCTTTGTCACCTATCTGGTGGACAACAAGCTCGTCCGCGATAAGGATATCGCCCGCCTGGCCTCGCGCAGTTTCAATTTGCCGCTGTTCGACATCGATGCTCTGGACATTGACAAGGCCATCGTGCAACTGGTCGGTGAGAAACTGCTCCGCCAGCATCACGCCCTGCCGCTGTACAAGCGGGGGCGGCGGTTGTTCGTCGGCGTCAGCGACCCCACCAACCAGCGGGTGCTGGAAGATATCAAGTTCCAGACCCGGCTCGATATTGAACCGGTCATCCTCAGCGAGACCCAGTGGGCCAAGGCCATCGAAGGCGCGATTGACAGCCAGTCGTCCGTCATGGTCGATCAGGACATCGGTGACCTGGATTTCAGCGCGGAGAGCGATACGAGCAAGGCCGAAACCACCCTGACGCAATCCGATGCCGACGATGCGCCGGTGGTTCGGTTCATCAATCAAGTGATTTTGCAAGCGATCAACCGGGGCGCATCCGACATCCATTTTGAACCCTACGAGAAGATCTATCGGGTGCGCTTCCGCCAGGACGGCATGTTGGACGAAATCTACAAGCCGCCGGTGACCATGGCTCCCCGGCTGGCGGCCCGCCTCAAGATCATGGCACAGCTCGACATCGCCGAACGCCGGGTGCCGCAGGACGGCCGCCTCAAGCTCTATCTGACCAAGCAGCGCGCCATCGACTTTCGCGTCAATACCATGCCGACGTTGTGGGGCGAGAAGGTCGTGCTGCGTCTGCTCGATTCCAGCAGTGCGCAAATGGGCATCGATGCGCTCGGTTATGAGCCGAATCAGAAGGAGCTGTTCCTGAAGGCCATCCACCGACCGCAAGGCATGGTGCTGGTGACTGGCCCAACCGGCAGCGGCAAGACCGTGTCGCTGTACACCGCGCTCAACATTCTCAACACTCCGGAAGTCAATATTTCGACTGCCGAAGATCCAGTAGAAATCAACCTGCCAGGCATTAACCAGGTCAATGTCAACCCCAAGGTCGGCATGACCTTCGCTAATGCCCTGCGCGCCTTCCTGCGCCAGGACCCGGATATCGTCATGGTCGGCGAAATCCGCGATCTGGAAACTGCCGAAATCGCCATCAAGGCCGCCCAGACCGGCCACATGGTGCTGTCCACCCTGCATACCAACAGCGCGCCCCAGGCCCTCAACCGGCTGATGAATATGGGGGTCGCGTCCTATAACATCGCGTCCAGCGTCACCTTGATCATCGCGCAACGCCTTGGGCGGCGGTTGTGCCCACAATGCAAGGAACAGGCGCATATTCCGGCGGAGGAACTGATTAATCAGGGTTTCCGCGAGGACGAACTCAAGGAACTGACGATCTACAAGGCGGTGGGTTGCGATCAATGCACTCGGGGTTACAAGGGCCGGGTCGGCATCTATGAAGTCATGCCGCTATCCGATGAAATGGGCCGGATCATCATGGAAGGGGGTAATTCGATCCAGATCGCCGACCAGGCGCGCCGCGACGGCATCAACGATCTGCGCCAGTCCGGCTTGAACAAGGTCCGCACGGGCATGACCAGTCTCGAAGAAATCAACCGGGTAACAACGGAATAACTGCCGTGGCTAAACAACCGAAGCTGGCAAAAGCCAAGAAGAAGGAAGAAGAGCCGACTTTTAAATGGGAAGGCACCGATAAACGGGGAGTCCGGGTCAAGGGTGAATTGCGGGGCCATAGCCCGAACCTGGTCAAGGCCGAGCTGCGCCGACAAGGCATCATCCCGCTCAGTGTCAAGAAAAAGGGCAAGCCGCTGTTTACCTTTGGCGATAGTATTGTGCCAAAGGATATCATGCTGTTTACCCGCCAGTTGTGCACCATGCTGTCATCCGGCATTGCCGTCGTGCAGGCGCTGGACATGGTCGGACACAGCAACCGCAAACCCAAGGTCAAGGAATTGATCCTGAGTATCAAGGCCGAGGTGGAAAGCGGCACCGCCCTGTCGAAAGCCTTCGCCAAACATCACCTGTATTTTAACGATCTCTATTGCAGTCTGGTGCATGCCGGCGAGGAAGCTGGCGTTCTTGAGGTGTTGCTGGACAAGATCGCGACCTATCTGGAAAAATCCGAGGCGTTGAAAGCCAAGATCAAGAAGGCGTTGACCTATCCGGCCATCGTGTTGGTGTTCGCTTTTGTCGTCACGGCGATTCTGCTGCTTTTCGTCATCCCCACCTTCGAAGATCTGTTCAAGGGTTTCGGCGCGGAACTGCCGGCGCTAACGAAATTCGTCATCGAGTTGTCCGGATTTTTCCAGAAATACTGGTACTTCATCATTGGCGGGCCAGTGGTCGCCATTGTCGGATTTCTGGAAGCGCGCAAACGCTCACGAACTTTTTATCAATGGCTGGATCGCATGATCCTGCAAGTGCCGCTGATCGGCGATCTGGTCGCTACCTCAGCCAACGCCCGCTTCGCCCGCACCCTGTCGACCCTGTTCAGCGGCGGTGTGCCGCTCGTGGATGCCCTGCAGAGCGTGGCCGGCGCCACCGGTAACTATGTCTATGAAAAAGCCGTGCTGGAAATGCGTGAATCCGTCTCTATCGGCCAGCAGCTCAATTTCGCCATGCGCCAGAGCAGCCTGTTCCCCGATATGGTGATCCAGATGGTGGCTATCGGTGAGGAAGCCGGTTCACTGGGCGACATGCTGGCCAAGGTGGCGGATTTCTATGAGGCGGAAGTTGATCAAAAGGTGGATGCGCTGACCACCATGATTGAACCCATGCTGATGGCGTTTCTGGCGATTGTGGTAGGTACGCTCGTGGTTGCGATGTATCTACCGATCTTCAAGTTGGGAGCAGCCATCTGACGGTGGCCTGCCAATGGATCTGATAGAACTGCTGGCCAGTTCCCCGGCGCTGTTTGTGATCCTGGCTGCGCTGCTGGGTTTGATCGTCGGCAGCTTTTTGAACGTCGTCATTCATCGCTTGCCCTTGATGATGGAGCGGGAATGGCGGACGCAGTGTGCGGAACTGCTGGGGCAACCGGCGCCGGACGGCGATCAATCCACGCTGAACCTGTGGCGGCCACGCTCGCGCTGTCCCCACTGCAAGCATTTGATCGGCGCGGTGGAGAATATTCCGCTGCTCAGTTATGCGTTGCAGCGTGGCCGCTGCGCGCATTGCCAGGCGGCGATCAGCGTCCAGTATCCGCTGGTGGAAGCAGCCAGCGGGTTGCTGGCCGGCATAGTCGCCTGGAAACTCGGCTTCGGCTGGCCGGCGGCGGCGGCGTTGATCTTTACCTGGGTCTTGCTGGCCGCCAGCGTGATCGACTTTCGCCATCAATTATTGCCTGACAATTTGACCCTGCCCTTGCTTTGGCTGGGACTGGGGGCTGCGCTGTTCGGCCTGTTCGCCGATCTGCCCAGCGCGGTGATCGGCGCCATGGCCGGTTATCTGGCGCTTTGGCTGGTTTATCAGGCGTTCCGGTTGTTGACCGGCAAGGAAGGCATGGGCTTTGGCGACTTTAAGCTACTGGCGGCGCTGGGCGCCTGGACCGGCTGGCAGTATCTGATCACTATCGTCATTCTGTCCTCGCTGGTCGGCGCAGTGTTCGGGCTGGCGCTGATCCTGTTTCGCCAGCGGGATCGCCAGATTCCCATGCCCTTCGGCCCGTTTCTGGCTGCCGCTGGCTGGATCGCCCTGCTGTGGGGCGAATCGATCAATCAAACCTATCTGCGCTGGCTGGGCGGATGACCATGCTGGTCGTCGGATTGACCGGTGGCATCGGCAGCGGCAAGACTGCCGTCAGCGACTGCTTTGCCCGTCATGGCGTTCCAGTCATCGATACTGATTTAATCGCCCGGGAACTGGTTGAACCGGGACAACCGGCGTTAGCGGACATTGCTGCTGAATTCGGGTCAAACTGTTTGGATCCTGCGGGCCGTCTTAAACGTGCGGCCCTGCGTGAACGGGTGTTTGTCGATGCCGCCGGTCGCCGACGGCTGGAAGCGATCCTGCACCCCCGGATTCGCGCTGCAGTGCGGGAGCGCATCGCCGCTCTGACCGCGCCGTATGGCTTGCTGGTGATCCCGCTGCTGGCGGAAACCGGCATGACCGATCTGGTCGACCGGGTGCTGGTGGTGGATGTGGCCGAAGCAGAACAAATTCGCCGGGTGATGGCGCGCGACCGGATCGACGAAACCCAGGCCCGGCGGATTCTGGCCACCCAAGCCAGTCGCAGCCAGCGGTTAGCGCTGGCGGATGAGGTTGTGGAAAACGCCGGGGACTTTGCCGACCTGGAACGACGGATTGCCGACTTGCACCCCTATTATTTGCGGCTGGCGGCTGAACGATTTTTCTGATTGCCGTTCTTCACTATCAATAGTTCGGACAGTTTTGATTTTTCAAAAACCTAAGCTGATCATGTATAAGAGCGCATCTTGGGCTGGATAAGATTGCGAAACTGCTTGAAAAGCCACAGGTTCGGGGTTAAATACCAATAAAATATTTATAAATCAGTATGTTATGTATTTTATCAAACTCGGGGAAATCCCCAAGTTGGATTTAATAGGGGCTACGGAGGCCAAGCCCTTGATGTGTGGCCCCCAAAACTGTCCGAACCATTGCACTATATTCATCATGAGGTTTTGCTGTGTCCCAGGCTATCTGCTACGAGCAGCCACTCAACGAGCGCGTGCGTGCGCTGTTGCGGTTGGAATTTCTGTTCCAACAGGTCGATCACGCCATAGCCGGCCACTCGACCTGGGATAGCCGCGCCGCGTTGCAGGGCCTGTTCGATATCCTTGCCGTCACCGGACGCAATGAATTCAAGAAAGAACTGCTCAAGGAACTGGAACGGCATACCGCTACGCTGGGTCGTTTGCGGCAAAGTCCTGGCGTTGATGCGCTGGCGCTGTTGGACGTATTGGCAGAAATCGGCGAGGTCATCCACCAGATTCACCGGACGAATACCCTGGCCCTGGATATCGTGCGGCAGAATGAGTTTCTCGGTGTAACCCAGAAGCGTTTTCAGGTTCCGGGCGGTGCCTGTCAGTTTGATCTGCCGGCGCTGCATTACTGGTTGCAACAGGAGCTGGAAGTTCGCAACCGGTACGTACAAGAATGGCTGGCACCGTTCGCACCGATGCGGGAAGCGGTTTTCCTGGTGTTGCGGTTGATCCGCGACAGCGCCATGCTCCAGCCGGAAATAGCGGTTAATGGCTTCTTCCAGCGCGCCCTGGATGCGAACGCACCCAATCAATTGATTCGGGTTTGTCTGCCGTTTGACGAAACCCGATTCCCCGAAATCAGCGGTGGTCGGCATCGCTTTACCATCCGCTTTCTGGAGCAACCCGATCCTAATCGCCGGGCCGTCGCCAGTTTGTCCGATGTCACTTTTGAACTGGCCTGCTGCGTTATCTAAACTCCTCAGCAGGGGAGGAAAGCCGGTAAAAGGCCGCGATAATGGGCTGATCCGCTTCGGGAAAAGCGAATCCTGCCAACTCAGCCGGTAATGCCCAGGCTAGCGGTTGTCCTTCCCGGCCCTGTGGTTCGCCTTGCCAAACGGTCACCCGCCACACGTCCAGCCACACCACCTTGTCGGGATAGGCGTGATGCACTTGCAACCAAGGTTCAGCGACCTGCACTGTAATGCCTAACTCTTCGTGCAACTCACGGTTCAGCGCCGCTGCAACGGGTTCACCCTCTTCCACCTTGCCGCCAGGAAATTCCCAGAGTCCGCCTTGATGAACGTGATCCGGTCGGCGGGTGATCAGCGCTTTCCCCGCCGGGTTGATCAGGATGCCGACAGCAACGTGAACAGGACTCACGTCCGATACTCAGCGTTGATGCGCACGTAGTCGAAAGAGAAATCGGTGGTCCAAATCCGTGCGGTGGCTGCGCCCCGGCCCAGTTCCACCCGGATGGTAATATCGGGACGGGCCATCACTTGTTGACCTTGGGCCTCCGTGTAATCCGGAGCGCGGCCACCGGTGCAGACGATACAGATTTCATCCAGATGAATGCTCACCCGTTCCAGATCGAGATCGGTCAGCCCCGCCCGACCTACCGCTGCCAGAATTCGTCCCCAGTTAGGATCGGCAGCGAAGAAAGCGGTTTTGACCAACGGCGAATGGGCGATGGTGTAAGCGACTTGTCGGCATTCGGCGCTATCCCGCCCACCTTCAACCTGGACAGTGATGAATTTGGTTGCGCCCTCGCCATCGCGGATGATCGCTTGCGCCAGTTCGATGCAGACGGCACGCACCGCCGCGCTGAAGCAGGCATAGTCTTCACCTTGCGTCGGGACCGTCGCTCCGGATTGACCAGTCGCCAGCAGCACGAGGGCGTCGTTGGTCGACGTGTCGCCGTCCACGGTGATGGCGTTGAAGGAGTCGGCGACCGCTGCGTTGAGAATGTGCTGCAAGAGCGCTTGATCCACCGCGGCGTCCGTGGCGACAAACGCCAGCATCGTAGCCATGTTCGGGCAAATCATCCCGGCGCCCTTGGCGATGCCGGTTACAGTGACCTCCCGACCGTTCAGCATCAATCGCTGCGATGCCCACTTGGGCCAGGTGTCGGTGGTCATAATGCCATGAGCGGCTTCCGTCCAGCCTTCCGCCTGTAATGACGCCAGCGCGGCAGGTAGACCGGCCACTAATCGTTCCACCGGCAACGGTTCGCCGATGACGCCAGTAGAGAATGGCAACACTTCTTCAGACCGGCAGCCGGTCTGCTTGGCCAGCGCCCGGCAGGTTGCTTCGGCGTCGGTCAGTCCCTGAACGCCGGTTCCCGCATTGGCGTTACCAGTATTGATCACCAGATAGCGAGGCGCAGTTACTGCTAGGTGCGCCCGCGCCACGATAACCGGTGCAGCGCAAAAGGCGTTTTGGGTGAAAACAGCCGCCGCCTGGGTTCCCGCTGCGACTTCAATGACCACCAGATCACGCCGGTCGGGATACTTGATGCCGGCGCGGGCGACGCCGAGTCGAACGCCGGCAACAATGAAGGGTTCCATAACAGTGTCCTCAAAGCGCCCCTCACCCTTTGCGGGAGAGGGGTTGGGGGAGAGGTAGAGTTAATCCAACTGACCGTGGCAGTGCTTGTATTTTTTGCCGGAACCACAAGGACAGGGTTCGTTGCGTCCAACTTTGCGTCCATCCCGGACAAAGGGGGTATGAGTCTCCTCCGTCTGCCGGCGAATTTCGATGCCCGATCCATCGTCTTCGTTCTCGTTTTCCACCAACGCTGAAGCCGCCTCGGCATGTTCAAAATGCAGGGCAGCGGGACGGCGCGGCGCGGGAATCGGTTCCGGTTCGGTCTGGAATTGCGCCCGCACCAGGAAGCTGATGGCTTCGTGATGGATGCGCTGCACCAGCGCTTCGAACATCTCGAACGCTTCGCGTTTGTACTCTTGCTTGGGATTTTTCTGGGCGTAGCCGCGCAAGTGAATTCCCTGGCGCAGATAATCCATTGCGGCTAGATGTTCCCGCCAATGGCTGTCCAGCACTTGCAGCAGCACCGACTTCTCAAACTGTCGCATCCACGGCCCACCCACCAGTGCTTCTTTCGCCGCATACGCTTGTTCCAGTTCGGCGTGAATCCGTTCTCGCAACGGTTCCTCGTGCAAGCTGGAATCCGCGTCCAGCCAGGCGCGAATCGGCAGTGGCAGGCCAAACTCCTTGACCAGCGCTTCCTCCAGTCCAGGCACGTTCCACTGCTCTTCCAGGCTGTGCGGCGGGATGTAGGGATCGATGGTTTTCTTGAGGATATCGACGCGCATCTCCTTGAGCGTCTCTGAGACATCTTCGGCTTCCATCAACTCGTTGCGCCAGGCGTACATCACCTTGCGCTGGTCGTTGGCGACGTCGTCGAATTCCAGCAGATTCTTACGGATATCGAAGTTATGGGCTTCAACCTTGCGCTGGGCGTTCTCAATCGCCTTGGTCACCCAGGGATGCTCAATCGCTTCATTTTGCTGCATCCCCAATTTCTGCATCAGCCCTGACACCCGGTCAGAAGCGAAAATGCGCAGGAGATTGTCTTCCAGAGACAGGTAGAAACGACTGGAGCCGGGATCGCCCTGGCGACCGGAGCGGCCACGCAACTGATTATCGATGCGTCGCGATTCATGGCGTTCGGTGCCGATGACATGCAGGCCGCCGGCGGCCACTACTTGTTCATGGCGTTGTTGCCAACTTTTTCGCACGGCGTCATGAGCCGCGGCATCAGCGCCCAACCCCAATGCTTTCAGCTCGGCTTGCAGGTTGCCACCCAGCACGATGTCCGTGCCTCGTCCAGCCATGTTGGTCGCGATAGTGACGCCGCCCGGCTGTCCGGCCTGCACGATAATTTCCGCTTCCCGCTCGTGTTGCTTAGCGTTGAGCACGGCGTGGGGAATTTTTTCCTTGTCCAGCATCGTGGAGAGCAGTTCCGACACTTCGATGGAAGTGGTGCCGACCAGCGTCGGCTGGCCGCGCTGTTGACAGTCGCGGATGTCCTCCAGTACTGCGTTGTACTTCTCTGACTGGGTCAGGAACACCAGATCGCCATGATCTTTGCGAACCATCGGCATGTGGGTGGGTACGACGATCACTTCCAGACCGTAGATTTGCTGGAACTCGAAAGCTTCGGTATCGGCGGTGCCGGTCATGCCCGCCAGCTTGCCGTACAGGCGGAAGTAGTTCTGGAAGGTAATCGACGCCAGGGTCTGATTCTCAGCCTGGATCGGCACGTTTTCCTTAGCCTCGATAGCCTGGTGCAGGCCGTCCGACCAGCGTCGGCCCGGCATGGTGCGGCCGGTGAATTCATCGACGATGATCACCTCGTCATTGCGCACGATGTATTCCACATCGCGGTGAAACAGAGCATGGGCGCGCAGGCAGGCGTTCAGATGGTGGAAGACGCCGAGGTGGGCGGCGTCGTACAGGCTGTCGCCGTCACGTAACAATCCTGCCGCCAGCAACAGATCCTCAACCTTCTGGTGGCCATCCTCGGTCAGATAGACCTGCTTGACCTTCTCGTCCACTGAGTAGTCGCCCGGTCCTTCCTCTTCCTTCTGTCGAGTAAGCGCCGGGATGATCCCATCAATCCGGCGATACATTTCAGAGCTTTCTTCCGCTGGGCCAGAGATAATCAGCGGGGTGCGGGCCTCGTCGATCAGGATCGAGTCCACCTCGTCGACCAAGGCGTAGTGCAATTCCCGCTGCACCTTCTGCTCCAGGCCAAAAGCCATGTTGTCGCGCAGGTAGTCAAAACCGTATTCGTTATTGGTGCCGTAGGTAATATCGGAACCATAGGCAGCGCGCTTTTCATCGGGACTCATGCCGGCGATGACCACCCCAACCGTCATGCCTAGGAAGCGGTAAATTTGCCCCATCCAGTCGGCGTCGCGGCGGGCCAGATAATCGTTGACCGTCACCACATGGACGCCTTTACCGGCTAGAGCATTCAGATAGACCGGCAGGGTGGCGACCAAGGTTTTGCCTTCGCCGGTGCGCATTTCAGCGATTTTGCCCTCATTGAGCACCATGCCGCCGATCAACTGCACGTCGAAATGGCGCATTTCCAAGGTGCGTTGGCTGGCTTCGCGCACGACGGCAAAGGCTTCCGGCAACAGGGCGTCGAGCGTTTCACCTTTGTTCAGGCGGGTTTTGAATTCTTCAGTCTTGGCGCGTAAGTCGGCGTCGCTCAAGGCCACAATGCCAGGTTCCAGGGCGTTGATGCGGTCTAGGACCTTGCGCATCTTGCGGATCACGCGGTCATTGCGGCTGCCAAACAGGGTTTTGAGAATATTCATCAATCAGGGGCCTTTCGCGTCGTCGCTCAGCTCAAATAGCGGACAATAATACCCCAGCAGCGGTTTTTTTGCCCGAATGACCGACGAAAGCGCCATAACTCAACGGCTTTCCGGGGAGGGCCGGAAAGCCGTTAAGGGATAACGCGGGTAGAGAAAAATCAGGGAGGGCCGTTCAGCGCGTCGCCTGAGCCGGTTGCAGGTAGGAAATCGGCGCTTGCCGTTCATCGCTGAAGGTCACTTCTTCCCAGGCGGTGCGGTCAGCCAGTAATTCCCGGAGCAGGCGGTTATTCAGCGCGTGACCGGATTTGTAGCCGGTGAACGCGCCAATCAGGCTGTGACCCAGCAGGTACAGATCGCCGATGGCGTCGAGAATCTTGTGCTTGACGAACTCATCCTCGTAGCGCAATCCATCCTCGTTCAAAATCCGGTAATCGTCGATGACGATCGCGTTGTCCAGCGTCCCGCCCAGCGCCAACTGCCGCTCACGCAGGTACTCAATATCGCGCAGGAAGCCGAAGGTGCGCGCCCGGCTGACTTCCTTGACAAACGAGGTGGTCGAGAAATCGACCGCTGCGTGCTGGTTGCGGCCCCGGAACAGTGGATGATCGAAGGCGATGGTGAACTCAACCTTAAAGCCCGGAAACGGATCAAACCGCGCCTGCTTGTCGCCATCCTCGACCATGATCGGCTTACGGATACGAATGAACCGCTTGGGGGCGTTCTGCTCTTCAATGCCCGCCGACTGGATCAGGAATACAAATGGGCCGGCGCTGCCGTCCATGATCGGCACTTCCGCCGCGCTGACATCGACGTAGGCATTATCGATACCCAGCCCGGCGAACGCCGATAAAAGATGCTCAACGGTGGAAATGCGGATTTTTCCCTTGGCCAGCGAGGTGGAGAGTTGCGTATCCCCGACATTTTGCGGGCAGGCCTTGATCTCCACCGGTTCGGGCAGGTCGACTCGCCGGAAAACAATGCCCCGGTCGGGCGCCGCCGGTCGCAAAGTGATATAGACCTTTTCGCCGGTGTGAAGCCCGACGCCGGTAGCCCGAATGGCGTTTTTCAAGGTTCTCTGCCTAATCATGTTAGGTCCCCCAACACGTCAATTGATCTGGAGCATGACGGCGCAATTTCATCATGCGTTGCGGCAAAGATACCGCACTTCGTGGCAATATTGCAACTTTTGTTTCCCTTTCGCAACTTTTTATGTTGCTAACTTGCGAAACCCTACTCCAGGATCAAAATCCAGCGCACGCAAATCGGGAGCGAGGGCTGGAATGGGGGACGATGACCGCTCGGCTTATTCCGCCTGACGGCGCAGAAACGCAGGAATGTCCAGATACTCCAAATCGGCGTCGCTCCGTTCCCGCTCGCTCACACCATCACCGACTGCCCGCCGCATCAGCGTCGGCGACCGCGGTGGCTCATAGCGTGGATGCGGGTCTGCATCACCGCGCACCAGATTGATGGTTGGAATCCGCGATTCCCGGTCGCGTCCCGTAGATTTGGCCGCTGGAGCGCCAAGGCCGATGCCGGTAGCAACAATCGTCACCCGCAGCTCATTTTTCATCTCATGATCAATGGTCGTGCCAACCACCACGTTGGCATCATCGGAGGCCAGATCCTTGATGGTGTTGCCGACCTCCTCGAACTCGCCGATGGTCATGTCCATGCCGCCGGTGATGCTGACCAGCAGACCTTTCGCGCCGGCCAGATTGACATTTTCCAGCAACGGACTGGCGATAGCCGACTCGGCGGCTTCGCGGGCGCGACCATCGCCGACCGCCCGTCCCGTACCCATCATCGCCATGCCCATTTCCGACATCACCGTGCGCACGTCGGCGAAGTCCACATTGATCAGGCCGGGATTAGTGATCAGTTCTGCGATGCCTTGCACCGCCCCTAGCAGCACATCGTTCGCCGCCTTGAACGCATCCAGCAGGCTGGCGCTCTTGCCGAGCACGGTCAGCAGCTTTTCATTGGGGATAATAATCAGGGAATCGACTGCCTTGCTCAGTTCGGCGACCCCGCGCAGTGCCACTTCCATGCGCTTTTTACCTTCAAAGGGAAAGGGCTTGGTAACGACCGCAACGGTCAGAATACCCATTTCCCGGGCCAACTCCGCGACGACCGGTGCTGCGCCGGTGCCGGTGCCGCCGCCCATGCCGGCGGTGATGAACACCATGTCAGCGCCCTGCAGGACTTCCCGGATGCGCTCGCAATCCTCCTGGGCCGACTGTCGGCCCACATCCGGGTTGGCACCCGCGCCCAGTCCTTTGGTGATATTGGTGCCGATCTGCAACGTGACCGGCACCGAGCAGGTTTTCAGCGCCTGGGCGTCGGTGTTGGCGCAGATAAAGTCTACCCCCTCAATATTGGCGCCCAGCATATGCTGTACAGCGTTACTACCGCCGCCGCCCACACCGATGACTTTGATCACTTCATTTTTCGACTGGGAATCCATAATCTCAAACATAACCGTTTCTCCTCAAACAATGGTCTCGACCCGACGTTCAGCAACCCAACCCCTAGAAATTCCCCTGAAACCAGCTTTTCATCCGTGCCCACAAGCCCTTGCGACCCGCTCGCGACACCGGCGCTGGCTTGTTCAGCGGCCGGTTTTCGTTACCAAACAGCAGCAATCCCACAGCGGTGGCATACACCGGATTGCGCACCAATTCGTGCATGCCGGTGACATCATGCGGCAACCCCAGACGTACCGGCATGTGAAAGACATCCTCCGCCAGTTCCACGACGCCTTCCATTTTGGCGCTGCCGCCGGTGAGTACGATGCCGGCAGCGATCAAATTCTCGAAGCCGCTGCGCTGCAACTCCTTCTGCGCGAATTCAAAAAATTCCGCGTAGCGCGGCTCTACCACCTCGGCCAAGTCATAGCGGGAAAAGGACCGGGCAGCCCGGTCGCCGACGCTGGCCACATCGATCCGTTCGTTGGGTCCGGTTAGATGCTTCAGGCAACAGGCGTGCTGGATCTTGATGTCCTCTGCTGACTGGGTCGGGGTGCGGAAGGCAACCGCGATATCATTGGTCACCTGATCGCCGGCAATCGGGATCACTGCGGTATGACTGATCGCACCGTGAGTGAACACCGCCAGGTCAGTGGTGCCGCCGCCGAGATCGAGCAGACAGACACCCAGTTCTTTCTCGTCCGGGTTCAACACCGCCCGGCTGGAGGCGAGCTGCTGCAGGATGATGTCATCGACCTCCAGCCCGCAGCGCTGAACGCACTTGACGATATTCTGCACGGCGCTGACCGCGCCGGTCACGATATGCACCCGCGCCTCCAGCCGCACCCCGGACATGCCGACCGGGTCCTGAATGCCTTCCTGACCATCGATGATGAATTCGCGGGGCAGAATATGCAGAATTTTCTGATCGGTCGGAATGGCCACCACCTGCGCCGCCTCGATCACCCGCTCCACGTCTTCCGGGGTGACTTCCTGATCCTTGATGGCCGTGACGCCATGGGAATTGAGGCCACGAATATGGCTGCCGGAAATGCCGGTGTAGGCGGAATGGATCCGGCAGCCGGCCATGCGCTCGGCTTCGTCCACTGCGTGCTGGATCGACTGAACAGTCGATTCGATATTGACCACCACACCTTTTTTCAGGCCCCGCGACGGATGGGAGCCAATGCCGACCACTTCGATCTCGCCACAGGCGTCGACCTCGCCGACGATGACCACCACTTTCGAGGTGCCGATATCGAGTCCAACGATCAAATTTTTGTCTTCTTTCTTGGCCATGACTGCTCCATTTCCCGTAACTGCCTAGCCCGCCGCCGGAGTGGGCGGTTCCACCACTTTCCAGCGCACGGCGAAGCCATTGCCATAGCGCAAATCCACCACCGCGATCCGGTCGATCTGGGCGGACAGCATGCGCGGATAGAGTTGCGCCAACCGCCGCAACCGCTGTTCAAACTGATCGCGCCCGACGTGTACTTCCAGGCCGTTATCGAAGGTCAGCCACCAGGCCCGTCGTTCGTCCTGCCGCAGTCTGGCCAGGTGCAATCCCATGGGATCAAACAGCGTGCGAACTTCGCCATAGATTTTAATGAGCGCTTTCTCGTGGCCTTCTGGTCCCGCCAATTGTGGCCAGGGTCCCGGTTGACGCACGATCGGTGGACGGAAGCGCCGGCCATTGACATCGACCATTTCGCCTTGGCCCCAGTAGCCGAAAGCGACCCGTTCACACAATTCGATATCCACGATATCCGGCCACCAGCGCCGCACCGCGACCGTCTCGATCCAGGGGTTAGCGGCCAGCGCAGCGCGCAGGGCGTCCAGATTAGCCATAAAGAAATTCTGGCCCAGCGTCTCGTCCGCGACCGGCTCCAGGTCCGCCTTAGCCAGATTGCGCAATTCACCTTCGATGCGTACATGACGCAGGGGAAAGGCGTGCGGATCCTGCAATTTCTGACTGCCGACCCATAGCCCCCAGCCCACCCCGGCCAGCACCAGCGCCACGCCCAGCCAGCGCAGCGGCGGTCCCCAAGCCGCTTTCCATTGTCCCGGTGCCTGAGGGGTCTCACGCCTCAGCGGCGTCGCGCCCCGGTGACGCCGTTTCTTTGCGAACCGCATCTCGCTCTCCATTCAGTTTGTTGCGTCCGTTCCATCGGCCCGGGTCAGGCTGGTTTCCAGAATGCGCCAGACCAGAGCCTCGAAATTCAGACCGGCGATCCGTGCCGCCATCGGGACCAGACTGTGATCAGTCATGCCGGGTACGGTGTTCACTTCCAGCAGCCAGGGTCGGCCTTGGTGATCCAGCATCAGGTCTACCCGGCCCCAGCCGGAGCCATCGACGGCGGCGAACGCCTGGCATACTAGTTTCCGCAATGCCATTTCCTGTGCTTCCGGGAGGCCGCAGGGGCAAAGATAGCGGGTATCGTTGGCGTGGTACTTGGCCTCGTAGTCGTAGAATTCCCGGGGCGTTTCCAGTCGGATCAGCGGCAGCGCCTCGCCCTGCAACAGCCCGCCGGTATATTCCTGGCCTTGAATCCACGGTTCCACCAGTACCGGCGAATCACAGGCCGCCGCCCGTTCCCAGGCGGTCTGGAATTGTGCGGGGTCGTTAACCCGGCTGATACCGATGCTGGAACCTTCGCGGGAGGGCTTGACCGCCAGCGGCAAACCTAACTCAGCCGCTGCTGCCGCCAGTTCCGCCGCGCTGGCGACGAGTCGGCTGGGCGGGGTCGGCAAACCCACGCCAAGCCAGATATGCTTGGTGCGCAGCTTGTCCATGCCCAGTGCTGAGGCCATCACGCCGCTGCCGGTATAGGGCAGGCCGAGGATTTCCAACGCCCCCTGGATCACGCCATCCTCACCGCCCCGGCCATGCAGAGCGATGAAGGCCCGGTCGAATCCGCCCTTGGCCAGCACACGGGAAATGTCACGGTCAGCGTCGATGCCGTGCGCATCGACGCCGCGCGCCTGCAAGGCCCTGAGCACCGCCTGGCCGCTGACCAGCGAAACCGCCCGTTCCGCCGACCAGCCGCCCATCAGGACAGCGACTTTGCCAAATTCCGCCGGATCAGTGGCCGTGCGTTGTTGTGTCTGCTGCATCCGCGCTCTCCAAATGGTCAGAAATTAGCGATTGGCGATGAGGGGCAAGCCGTCGCGGATCAACTGCGCCGCCATGGCCCCGATGTCGCCAGCCCCCATCAGTAACAGCAAATCGCCATCGTGCAGCAGACCGGGCAATGCAGTGGGTAAATCGGCGGTCTGTTCCACGAATACCGGATCGACTTTGCCGCGAATACGGATGGCCCGACTCAGGCTGCGCCCGTCCGCGCCGGCAATGGGTTTTTCCCCCGCCGGATACACGTCCAGCAAAATCAGCGTATCGACTTCGGCCAGCACCTGAGCGAAGTCATCGAACAGGTCGCGGGTGCGGGTGAAGCGGTGCGGCTGGAAGGCCAGCACCAGCCGCCGTTCCGGCCAAGCGCCGCGCACCGCTTCCAGCACTGCCTGAATTTCTCGGGGATGGTGGCCGTAGTCCTCCATCACCGCAGCACGACCGCCGTCGGGCAGGGTCAGTTCGCCATGTAGTTGGAAGCGGCGGCCAATGCCCTGGAAGTTCATCAGCGCCCGGCGAATGGCGGTTTCCGACACGCCCAGTTCGTGAGCAACCGCGATGGCGGCCAGCGCATTTAACACGCTGTGCCGGCCCGGCAGGTTCAGCGTAATCGGCAGCGGTTCGCGAAGATTGGGCAGGTGGGCCAGAAACCGGGTACGCAAGCCTTCCCGCACGATGTCACTGGCCCGTGCATCGCAATCCTCGGTAAAGCCGTAGCTCAACACCGGTCGGCTCAAGCGGGGCAGAATCGCTCGCACCTGGGGATCGTCGGCGCACAGTACCGCCAGTCCGTAGAACGGCAGATGGTGCAGAAACTCCACAAACGTTTCCCGCAGCCGCTCGAAGTCGCCGCCGTAGGTGGGCAGATGGTCCGCGTCGATATTGGTGACGACCGCGATCATCGGTTGCAAAAACAGGAATGATGCATCGCTTTCATCGGCCTCGGCGACCAGATAGCGGCCTGCGCCCAGACGGGCATTCGCTCCGGCGCTGTTCAATCGCCCGCCGATGACGAAAGTCGGGTCCAGGCCGCCCTCGGCGAGCAGACTGGCGATTAAACTGGTCGTCGTGGTCTTGCCGTGGGTGCCGGCGATGGCGATGCCATAGCGAAACCGCATCAGCTCGGCCAACATCTCGGCGCGAGGCACGACGGGGATCCGCGCCGCCCGCGCCGCGATCACCTCGGGATTGTTCTCGGCCACCGCACTGGAAATTACCACCGCGTCGCAGCCGGCGATATGTTCTGCGGCATGGCCGGGACGGATGATCGCGCCCAGTTGTGCCAGGCGCGCCGTCACCGCGCTGGCGCGCAAGTCGGAACCGGACACACTGTAGCCCAGATTCAGCAGCACCTCAGCGATGCCGCTCATCCCGGAGCCGCCGATGCCGACGAAATGTACATGGCGGATGCGGCGCATGTCGCGCCAGGCTTCCGGGATCGTAGCCAATGCAGGTTTGTCCATAAGGTTAGTCGTCAAGTCAGTAGTCAGTACAAGTCCAGGCAAGCCCGCGCGACTTGTTCGGCGGCATCCGCCTGGGCCAGCCGCCGCGCCGCTTCGGCCATGCGCAGCAGCCGGTCAGGATCAGCGAGCAACTCGTTGAGCAATGCCGCCAGTCGCTCCGCCGTCAATTCCGCCTGCTGGCAGACCAGCGCCGCGCCATCGCGCTCCAGAAAGTGCGCATTGGCGGTCTGATGATCGTCCACCGCAAACGGGAAGGGTACGAGGACTGCGCCAATGCCGGCTGCCGCCAGTTCCGCAATCGTCAACGCGCCGGCCCGGCACAGCACCAAATCGGCCCAGCCATAGGCTTGCGCCATCTCTTCGATAAACGGCGTCAACCGCGCCGTGATCCCGGCATCCCGGTAAGCAGCTTTGGCGGCCTCATGCAACTGTCCGCCGGCCTGATGCCAGACTTCGGGTCGCTGATGTTCGTCCAGCAATGCCAGCGCCTGCGGAACCAACTGGTTCAACGCCAACGCGCCCTGACTCCCGCCTAACACCAGTAGCCGACGCGGACCCATGCGCTCGGCAAACCGCGCTACTGGCGGCGGCAGTTCCGCAATGGATGCCCGCACCGGGTTACCGACCGTGGTCGCCCGCCGTTCCGGGGGAAACGTTCCCGGAAACGCCTCTAGCACTCGCCGGGCGATGCGCGCCAACCAGCGGTTGGTCATTCCGGCGATGGCGTTCTGTTCATGCACGACTAGGGGTATGCTGAGCAGCCGGGCCATGACGCCGCCCGGCCCGCTGACGAAACCGCCCATGCCCAGCACCACCGGCGGACGCCGACGCCGCAGAATCGCCCCGGCCTGCCAGAGTGCCTGACTGAGCATGATCGGCGTCAACAGGCGCTGACGCAGGCTCTTTCCACGCAAACCGGCGACGCCGATCCACTCCACTGGAATGCCGGCTTTCGGCACCAGGGTCGCTTCCAGACCGCGCCGTGTGCCCATCCAAATCACGGGCGCACCGTGCGCCTGCAACCGCTCAGCTACCGCCAGCGCCGGGAACACATGGCCGCCCGTACCGCCCGCCATGATCAGCACTGGGCGTTCCGTATTCATTCTTCGTGAACCCCGCCAGCCCGGGTTTCCACGTCAATCCGCAGCAGCAACGCCAATGTCATGCACATCACGACCAGACTACTGCCGCCATAGCTCATCAGCGGCAGAGTCAAACCCTTGGTGGGTAATGCGCCCATGTTGACGCCCATGTTGAATAGTGACTGGATGCCGAACCACAGGCCAATGCCATAGGCCAGCCAGGCCGAAAATTTCATGCCGACTCGTTCCGCCCGTTGGCCAATGCGGAATGCCCGCCAGACTAGCGTCATAAACAGCGCAATAATGAGCAGAATACCGACCAGTCCCAGTTCCTCAGCCAGCACGGCAAACAGGAAATCGGTATAAGCTTCAGGCAGATAAAACAGCTTCTGCACACTCTCGCCCAATCCGACACCAAACAGTTCGCCACGACCGATAGCGATCAATGACTGGGTGAGCTGGAAACCACTGGCGAAAGGATCGGCCCACGGGTCCAAAAAACTAACCAGCCGCGCCCGCCGATAGGGGGAAGACCAGAGCAAGATGGTCATCACGGCGGATGTGCCAAACACCAGCGTCCCGAATTGCCAGAGATTGACGCCAGCCAGAAAGACCATGCCCATCGCTGTCGCCATCAGCACGACCACGCTGCCGAAATCCGGCTCCAGCAACAGCAGCACCGCCAGCACCGCCAGCACCGCCATGGGTCGCAACAGCGCCAGCGCCGAGGTGCCGAAATTCGCATTTTGCAACTCTGCACCGTGCCGTTTGAGATAACTGGCGACATAGACCAGGGTGAACAACTTGGCCAACTCGGAAACCTGGATATTGATCGGACCGAGGCCAATCCAGCGCATACTGCCGTTCACTTCCTTGCCGATGCCGGGGATCAGCACCAGCGTCAGCAGGCCCATCGCCGCGACTAGCAGCATCGGACCCAGACGCCGCCAGCGCGTCAACGGCACCTGAAAAACCAAGCCAGCCGCCAGCAGACCAATCAAGGTGAACGCACCTTGGCGGATCAGGAAATAGAACGGCTGGCCGGTTTGGCGGTCGGCTAGCGGCATCGAGGCCGAAGTGACCATCAATAGCCCCAGCGCCAGCAGCAGCAAGCCGACAATCAAGATCCAGGGGTCGGGAAAGGGCAACGCCGACCGACCCTCGCCCGCGTGCGGCAGTGGGTCTTTCGCGTCGCGATGCAGCGCTGCGGCGACGCTTAGCATGGCGTGAGCCTCCGCACCGCCTCCGCGAACACCGCGCCGCGTTCCTCGTAACCGCTGAACATGTCAAAACTGGCGCAGGCGGGCGAAAGCAGTACGCTATCGCCGGGTTGCGCCAGTTCTGCCGCCAGCGCTACCGCCAGCGCCATATCGGCGGCTGAATGCAACGGCGCGCTGTCGCCCAGGGCCGCGGCGATGAGCGGCGCATCGCGTCCGATCAGCACCACCGCCCGCGCCTTGTCCGCCAGCGCTGCGCGCAGGGGCGTGAAATCCTGATTCTTGCCATCGCCGCCGGCGATGAGCACCACTTGACCCGGCAAGCCACGCACCGCTGCTACCGTGGCTCCGACATTGGTGCCTTTGGAATCGTCGAACCAGCGCACGTCATCGCGCTCCCGCACCAGGGTCGTGCGGTGCGCCAGTCCGGTGAATTCCCGCAGCGCCGCCAGCATCCCGTCCCGCGCCAGGCCGAGCGCATGGCCCATAGCCAGCGCCGCCAGCGCATTGGCGAGATTGTGGTCGCCGCTGATCTTCAGTTCCGAGGCGGCGATCCAGCGTTCCCGACCTCGGGCCAACCAGGTTTCGCCGCCCTCCCGCCACAGGCCGAAGTCGCTTTGGCCCGGTGTTTCGAGAGTGAAGCGCCCCACCTCGCGCCCCGGCGCGACCATCGCCATCACGACCGGATCGTCGGCGTTGACCACCATGATCCCGTTGCCCCGGAAGATGCGCCGTTTAGCGGCGATGTACTCCTCTAGGCTGTCGTAGCGATCCATGTGATCGGGACTGATATTCAGCACCACAGCGACCCGCGCATTCAGACGGTGCGTCGTTTCCAACTGGAAACTGGACAGCTCCAGGACGTACAGCTCCGGCGCGACGTTCGGAGGTTGCCCCTCGGTTTGCAACCACAACTCCAGGGCCGGTGTGCCGAGATTGCCACCGACTGCCGCCTGAACCCCGGCCCGTTCGGCCATCCGTCCGAGCAGCGTCGTCACCGTACTCTTGCCATTGGAGCCGGTGATCGCCGCGATGGGCGCTGATGTCAGCCGGGCCAACCATTCGATATCGCCCTCAACCGGAACGCCCCGCGCCGCCGCTTCAGCGATAACTGGCGTCTTCACCGATACGCCAGGACTGACCAGCAATCGTGCTGCGTTCGCAAACACCGCTGGGTCGAACCCCCCCAGATAAAGCGGTGCATCGGGACATTCCGCCCGCAGCGCCGCCAGACCCGGTGGATTAGTACGACTATCGGTCACAGCAAAGTCCGCGCCCAGCGCCTTCAGCGCCCGTGCGGCGGACAGCCCACTCTGACCCAACCCGACGATCAGCGTCATTCCATTCAACGGCAACATCCTCTCTCCAATCAGTGTGATAACCGACCTTACCGAATCTTCAGCGTCGCCAGTCCGATCAGCACCAGAATGATGGTGATGATCCAGAAACGCACGATCACCCGTGGCTCCGGCCAGCCCTTGAGTTCAAAGTGGTGATGCAGGGGCGCCATGCGGAAAATGCGTCGTCCGGTCAGCTTGAACGAAGCCACCTGGAGGATGACCGACACGGTTTCCATGACGAACACCCCGCCCATCACAAACAACACCAGTTCCTGACGCACCGCCACGGCGAGCGTGCCCAGGGCGGCGCCCAGCGCCAGCGCGCCGACATCGCCCATGAATACTTGAGCGGGATAGGCGTTGAACCAGAGAAATCCCAGCCCGGCTCCGACCAGCGCCCCGCTGAACACCATCAATTCACCCACGCCCGGCACCGACGGGATACCCAGATAGTCGGCGAAGATCCGGTTGCCAGAGGCATAGCAGAACACCGCCAGCGCGCCAGCCACCATTGTCGTCGGGACAATCGCCAGTCCATCCAGTCCATCGGTCAAATTGACGGCGTTGCTGGAGCCAACGATGACGAAGTAGGTCAATGGAATGAACAACCAGCCGAGATTGATCGCCACATTTTTGAAAAACGGCACGATCAGATCGGTTTCTATCGGTGTTTGGGCGGTGAAATACAGCAGCAGCGCCGCCGCCAGCCCGACGCCGGATTGCCAGGAATACTTGGCCCGCGCTGACAGGCCCTTGGAATTGCGCAGAATCAGTTTTTTGTAGTCATCCATCCAGCCGATCACGCCGAACGCCAGCGTGGTCAACAGCACGATCCAGACGTAGCGGTTACGCAGGTCAGCCCATAACAGGGTGGAGACGGCAATGGCGACCAGAATCAGCGCCCCGCCCATGGTCGGGGTGCCCGCCTTGGAAAAGTGGCTCTTGGGACCGTCCTCGCGAATCTGTTGGCCGATCTGATAACGGCTTAACCGTCGGATCATGATCGGCCCAACGATCAGGGAAATGAGCAGAGCGGTCAGAACGCCCAGAATCCCTCGCAGCGTCAAATACTGGAAAACATTGAAGCCCCGGTAGACATTGTTCGTGAGCCATTCGGCCAGCAACACCAGCATCAGTCGTGTCTCCCCGGTTCCCTGGAAAATTCACCCGGCGTTGCCAGCGCCGCAACGACTCGTTCCATGCGCATTCCCCGCGAACCTTTCACCAGAATCAAAGGCGGTTCCCCGCTGTTTTGCAGAGCGCAGTCCAGCGCCGCCGCCAGCGCCTCCACCGTGGCGAAATGTTCCCCACCGCCGCCGAACGCTCGAACCGCGGCCTGGCTGTGTTCGCCCAGCGCGTACAGTCGTTCGAATCCAGCCATGCAGGCTTCCTGACCAGATCGGGCGTGCAGTTCATCTGCTGCCGGTCCCAGTTCCCGCATATCGCCCAAGACCAGCCATTTGCGGCCTGGCTCCGCGCCGACTGCCTGCAAGGCCGCCGCCAGCGAAGCGGGATTGGCGTTGTAGGCATCGTGAATCACTGCGCCGCCATGCCGACCCGGCAAGCGCTGCATCCGTCCGCCGACGCCCCGCAGGCTCTCCAGACCTTGACGCACCTCGTCCAGCGTCGCGCCGACGGTCAGCGCCGCCGCCGCCGCCGCCAGGGCGTTGCGGATATTGTGCCGACCGGGTACGGGCAGGCGAATTTCGATGCGGCCTTGGGCCGTCAGTAACCGGAAATGGTTTGCATCCAGAACCTGACCGCTGACCGCTGCCGACGCATCCAGCCCGAAATCGACGATTCGCCGCCCCGGATTCAAGGCGATCCAATCATCCGCATAGGGATCGTCCCGGTTGATGATCGCGACGCCGTTCGGCCCCAGCCCCTGAAAAATTTCCCCCTTGCTGCGCGCTACGCCCGCCACATCGCCGAAGCCTTCCAGATGACAGGGGCCAGCGTTATTGATGATCGCCACATCGGGTCGGACTAAGTCGGTGAGATAGGCGATTTCGCCGGGATGGTTGGCGCCCATTTCGATCACCGCGTAGGCATGTTCTCCATTCAGCCGCAGCAGGGTCAGCGGCACGCCGATGTCGTTGTTGAGGTTGCCTTCGGTCGCCAGCGTCACTCCCCGGACACGCAAAATAGCGGCGATCATTTCTTTCAGCGTGGTCTTGCCATTACTGCCGGTCAACGCGATGAGTGGACGGCGGAAACGGGAACGCCACGTTGCTGCCAGTCGGCCCAGGGCCAACCGGGTGTCAGTGACGCGCATCTGTGGCAGCGGATCATCCACCGGTCGGCTGACCAGCGCCGCGCACGCCCCTCGTTCACGGGCGACGGCGATGAAATCATGCCCGTCAAAGTTCGGTCCGGTCAGCGCGACAAACAGCGCGCCGGGAGATAACTGGCGGGTGTCAGTGCTAACCGCTGTAAAAGCGGCGTCACCGCCAGACCATTCACCGTCCAGCGCATCAGCCGCTTCCCGCAAACGCCACGGTGGAAAAGCATCAGTCATTCAAGGAGTCTCATCAATGGAAGAAAGAAATTCATGCGCCGTCACGCGGTCGCTGAACAGGAATCGTTCCGTCCCGACGATCTGGTAATCCTCATGTCCCTTGCCCGCGATCAGCACGATGTCGCCAGCTTCAGCTTCGGCCAGGGCGTGAACAATGGCCGCACGGCGATCCCGGATTACCATCGCTGCCTCCGGATGCTTCATACCGGACAAAATGTCGCTGACGATGCGATCCGGGTCTTCGGTACGCGGGTTATCGTCAGCGACGATCACCCGGTCGGCCAACCGCTCCGCTGCCGCGCCCATCAGGGGCCGTTTGCCGGGGTCACGGTCGCCGCCGCAGCCGAACACACACCACAAATGGCTGCGTCTCCCATGTTCCCGCAGGGCGCTTAACACCTGCTCCAGGGCATAGGGCGTGTGAGCGTAATCGATCACCGCCAGCGGTTGGCCTGATTCGCCGCCGATCCGCTCCATGCGTCCCGGCACGGTGGCCGTTTGCGCCAATCTTGCTAATGCTTCATCAAACGGCATCTCCAGCGCCAACAGTGTCGCCAGCGTCGCCAGCAGGTTGCTGGCGTTGAAGCGGCCCAGCAGTCCAGCCCGCAATTCACCCTGGCCCCAGGAGGATTGAATGTGCAGGCGCAGGCCGTTGGCGGTCAGCTCCAGACGCTGGCCCTGGACGAACCGTTCCAGCGTCGTAGGCTGCTCGCCGAGACCATAAGTAATGATGCCACGTTGCACCTGCGCTTCCACGGCCAGGCGCTGGCCGAAAGCGTCGTCCAGATTCAGCACCGCCCAATCCGGTTGATGTTCGACAAACAGCCGACGCTTAGCCGTTGCGTAAGCGTCCAGCGTTCCGTGATAGTCCAGATGATCGCGGCTGAGTTGCGTCAACACTGCTACGGCAAAGGCGATCCCATTCACCCGGCCCTGATCCAGGGCGTGTGAGGATGCTTCCATAACCGCATACCGCCGACCTGCTGCCACCAGGTCCGCCAGCCAGCGCTGTACCGCCAGCGGGTCTGGCGTGGTGTGCAACGAGGGTTCCGTCTGGCCGTGAACGCCCACACCCAGCGTGCCCAGAATGCCGCAGGGTCCGGATTCGGCGCTGCTCAGGGCTTGGGCGAGAAAATGGGCGCAGGAGGTCTTGCCATCCGTGCCGGTGATGCCGATCACCTGCAAGCGGCGGGAGGGTTCGCCGTAAAACCGGCTGGCGATCAAACCGAGCTTTTGACGCAGTTCGGGCGTGGCGAGCAGCGGCAGCGCATCGTCCACGGAAAGCGGACCCTCCCAGGTCGGCTCCCAAACCACCGCCACCGCTCCGGCGGCTTTGACGGTCGCCAAAAATTCCAGCCCGTGTCGCTGCCCGCCGCGCACGGCGAAAAAGAGGTCGCCCGGTTGCACGTTCCGACTGTCGGACGCCAGACCGGCTACTGGAAGATTCGCCCATGGCGCTGGAACCTCGGCGAAACCCGCCAGCAACTCGCCGATGGAAAACGACCTTGTCCGGTTCACGGCTTCTTCGCCTCCGTTGGCGCTACCCCGGCCAGCTTCATACTCGGCATGTCATCGGGCGTGATGTTCAGAATGCGCAGCACCCCGCCCATGGTCGCGCCAAATACCGGCGCTGCCACCGCGCCGCCGTAGTAAACGCCGCCCTTGGGTTCATCGATGATGATCACCATTACCAAACGGGGGGCGCTGGCCGGAACCATACCGGCGAACAGGGAAAGGTAGCGGTTGCTGGCGTAGTGGCCACCGATGGATTTATGTGAGGTGCCGGTTTTACCCGCTACCCGGTAACCCGGTACCGTCGCCTTGGCTCCGGTTCCCTGGCTGGACGTAGCCTGTTCGAGCATCACCCGCATTTGCCCTGCCGTCTTTGCCGATATGACCCGCTTCTCTTGGGCGGGATCCAGCGGCTCCTCGCGCTTGAGCAAGGTTAATGGCCGTCGAACGCCATCTGCCGCCAGGGTCGTGTACGCCTGGGCCAGTTGCATCATATTGACAGACAGCCCATAGCCGAACGAATGGTTGGCATGGCCGATTTCGCCGCCCCATTTTTTGAAATGCCGCAAGACGCCCGGCTGTTCGCCGACCAGTCCCAATCCGGTCAACGCGCCAAAGCCGAGGTCTTTATAAAACTTCCACAACTGCTCCGCCGGCAACGACAGAGCGATTTTGCTGGTGCCGATATTGCTGGATTTAATGATGACACGGGTGACGTCAATCAGGCCGTAACTGTGTACATCGCGCACCAGATTACGGCCAATACGGAACGGACCTCGAGCATCCACGGGGGTCGTGGGCGTCCACTTGCCGCTTTCCAATGCCATGGAGATTGAAAATGGCTTTATGGTTGAACCGGGTTCGTAAGCGTCGGTGACGGCATGATTGCGCAGCAACTCGCTTTTCAGCTCTTCCCGGTTGTTAGGATTACCAGCGGGCTGATTGACCATCGCCAAAATTTCCCCGGTTTTGACATCCACGATCACCGCTGAACCGGCGCTGGCGCTATTTTTGATGAATGCGGCTTTCAGGGCGCGATAGGCTTGATACTGCAAGCGTCGGTCAATACTGAGCGTCAGTTTCTGACCCGGCTGCGGAGGCCGGATGCTCTCCACGTCTTGAACGATTCGACCCAGCCGATCCTTGATGACCCGCTTCTGACCGGGGATGCCGCGCAACTGGTCGTCAAAGACCTTTTCCAGGCCCTCCTGTCCCTTATCGTCGATATCGGTGAAACCCAGCAGATGCGAGGTGACTTCGGCATCCGGGTAGTAGCGGCGGTATTCGCGTTGCGCGTACACCCCCGGAATGTCGAGTTGTAAAATGCGTTGCGCCTCGTTCGGGGCCAGATGCCGGCGCAGGTAAACAAATCGGCGGAGCTTTTTTTCCGCCTGTTGCCGCTCCAGATCCGGCGCCAGTTTCTTTTCCAATTCCGCCGTAGTCATGCCTAACGCCACAGCCAATTGTGGCCATTGGGCACGCTGCTCCAGTAAATCTTGCGGCTCTGCCCAAATCGAATCGACCGGCGAGCTGACCGCCAGCGGTTCGCCGTTACGATCGACGATCATCCCTCGGTGCGCTGGAACTTCGACCACCCGCAGGAATCGTTCATCACCTTGACTTTGCAAAAAATCCTTGTGAATCAATTGCAAATAAGCAGCACGTGCCACCATGCCGGTTGCCGCCATGCTCATCAGACCCAGCACCAGCCCGGTGCGAGTCATCGTGCGGACGGATGTCCACAACCGATGAGGCCATGTCACTCGTTTTGGGCGGCCAAACGCACGATTCGCCGGTCTATGCGTTTTATTCATGAGGTGCGATGTACAACACTTGGTCAGAATTCGGGATCAACATATTGAGGCGAGTCCGCGCCGTTTCTTCGACAGCGATCTCCGTGACCAGCGTACTTTGCTCCAGTTGTAATAGCTCCCATTCAATTTCGATGTTGTCCCGCTCCGTTTGCAGACTTTGCCATTGAATAAATAGTTGTCGGTTAACGTGATGGGTGTAGACCAGGCCTACACCGGAACCGAGTACCGCAACCGTCAATACGATGGCCTGCCAGAAAAAACTGGTCATGCCCGCCGTTCCGCGATGCGCAAAATGGCGCTGCGGGCGCGCGGATTAGCGGCCACCTCGGCGGCGCTGGGTCGTATGGTCCGACCGATGAGCCGCAGGGTCATGCCTTCTGGCTGACCCATTACCGGCAAATCCAGCGGCAATTCCCGTCCACGGGCCTGCTCACGCATGAATTGCTTGACCACTCGATCCTCCAGGGAATGAAAACTGATGACCACTAACCGTCCACCCGAAGCCAGCGCCAACACGGTCTGCGGCAAGACGGCCCGCAGTTCGCCCAATTCGTCGTTGACCGCGATCCGGATCGCTTGAAAAGTGCGGGTCGCCGGATGCTTACCCGGTTCACGAGTGGGGACCGCTGCGGCAACGATCTCCGCCAGCCGCGCCGTAGTAGCAATCGGCGCTTGCTGGCGGGCGGCGACGATGGCGCGGGCGACCCGTCGATAAAACCGTTCCTCGCCGAATTCCGTCAGCACTTGCGCCAGTTCCGCTTCATCGACCCGCGCCAGCCAGGTAGCAGCGCTCATACCGGCGGTCGGGTCCATACGCATGTCCAGTGGTCCGTTGCGACCGAAACTGAAGCCGCGCTGCGGATCGTCCAGTTGCGGCGAAGACATGCCTAGATCTAACAGCACACCATCCACCCGCCCGATCCAATCCCATTCGGTCAGGGTCTCAGCCAACCGGCTGAACGGCCGCCGGATAAAGGCAAACCGGGGATCGGCGTCGAAATCGGCGGCTGCCGCCGGATCCCGGTCCAAAGCCAGCAATCGTCCTTCGGGACCGAGCCGCGCCAGAATCGCCTGGGCATGACCGCCCCGACCTAACGTGCCATCGACGTAACGGCCATCGGGACGGATATTCAGCCCGGCCAGCGCCTCGACCAGCAGCACCGGCTGATGCAGTAATTCTGTGGTGTCTGTCATGTTCAAAACGACAGCAAATCCAAATCCGGCAGGGATTCATCATTATCATTCCCTTGGCTCGACAACAGCGCCTCGCGCCAGTCCTGCCAGGCCTGCTCGTTCCAGATTTCAAACTTGTTGCCCTGTCCCACCAGCACCACCCGCTTGTCCAAATGAGCGAACTCCCGCAAGGGTGCCGGCAACAGAATCCGGCCACTGGCGTCCATGCTGCACTCTTCCGCATGACCCAGCAAAAGCCGTTTCAGGGCGCGAGCGCGGGCATTGACGCTGGACAACTGGATCAGTTTCTGCTCGACCTCTTCCCACACCGGCAGCGGATAGAGCAACAGGCAGCGGTCGCGGTCGACTGTCAGGATCAATTGGTCGGCGGCGGCGTCCAGCACCTGCTGGCGGTAACGGGCCGGCATCGATAGGCGGCCTTTGGCGTCCAACGACAGCGGATTGATGCCCCGGAACAATCTTCAATCCTCCTCCTAGTCCGGGCGCTAGCGCGTCCCACTTTCCCCCACTTTTCACCACTAACTATAGGTAGGCAAACCTAGCACTGTCAAGAAAATCCACGGGGCGATTTTTTAAAAGGACTTTATATATAATTACTTACATTTTTAGCCAACAATAGGGGATAAATTATCCCGAAGATGACACGGATCAGGCGTCCCGTAGCCCTGAAACCACCCGAATATGCGACAATCCATGAATAGCCTGGCCGCTGGTATAGCGTCCGCTCATCCTGATCCTATCTTGTTAAAGTTGCCGCAAGCAGGTACTTTCATCACTTCCATGACCGGTCACTGACTTTCCATGTACGCCCTGCTTAATCTGTTCCTGGACATCTGCCTGTTTCGCAAAGGCCCGAAGGATGTGCCGGCCTCGGCGGCGCTGCTGAAAACCTGCCTGCTGGCTTATGGACTTTCCGGGCTGCTGGTTTTAATTCTCAGCACCCCCGCACCGGTGGCTCTCCTGCAAATCCTGCTGGATTTGGTGCTGCTGAGCGGATTGCTGCATCTGGCGCTGCTCGTGCGTCGGCATCCTCAACGCTTTGAACAAACGCTCAGTGCGCTAACCGGTACGGGTTCGCTAATGGCTCTGCTGGCGCTGCCGCTGATGAGCTGGATTATCCAACAATCCCCCAGTGGCGCCGCTGAATTACCTTCGGCGCTGTTGCTGGCGCTGATGGTGTGGAGCATCGCTATCATGGCCCATATCCTGCGCCAGACCTTTGAAACGTCGATTTGGATCGGGGTGCTGTACGCTATCGGTTATACCTTTTTATCCTGGACGCTGACCGGCTGGATCGGCCCGGACGGCGGTTGATCGCCATTATTCGGTAAAAATTTCCATGCATATTCATATTCTCGGCATTTGCGGTACGTTCATGGCCGGGGTCGCTCTGCTGGCCCGTGCCGCTGGACACACGGTTTCCGGTTGCGACGCGGGTGTTTATCCGCCGATGAGCACCCAACTGGCTGATGTGGGCATCGCGTTGCGGGAAGGCTACGATCCTGAGCAACTGACGGAGTTTCAGCCGGACATAGTCGTCATTGGCAACGTGATGAGCCGGGGCCGGCCGATTGTCGAGGAATTACTGAATCGCGATTTACCCTATGCTTCCGGACCGGCCTGGTTATCCGAGCATATGCTGCGCGGTCGGCATGTCTTAGCGGTGGCCGGCACGCACGGCAAGACGACAACCAGCAGTCTGCTGGCCTGGATTCTGGAGTATGCTGGGCGGGAGCCGGGCTTTTTGATCGGCGGGATTCCGGCCAATTTCGGTCAATCCGCACGACTGGGGGCAGCGCCGTTCTTCGTGGTGGAGGCGGACGAATATGACACGGCATTTTTCGACAAGCGTTCCAAGTTCGTCCACTATCGGCCACGCACGTTGATTTTGAACAATCTGGAATTCGATCACGCCGATATCTTTCCCGATCTGGCGGCCATTCAACGCCAGTTTCATCATCTGCTGCGCACCGTGCCCGGTTCCGGGCTGATCGTCGCCAACGGCCAGGACGCGAATTTGGCCGAGGTGCTGGCGATGGGTTGCTGGACGCCGGTGGAGCGGTTCGGAACCGGCAACTGGGAAGCGCGGGACACCGCCCCGGACGGCGGCGCTTTCGACGTGTACTTCCAGGGTGAACGGCAGGGTCGGGCTACGTGGACGCAGTTGGGCATGCACAGTGTCCACAACGCGCTGGCCGCTATCGCCGCCGCCCGCCATGTTGGCGTATCGGTCGCTTCGGCCATCGAAGCGCTGCGGGATTTTCAGGGCGTCAAGCGGCGACTGGAAGTGCGCGGCATGGTCAATGGCGTCACGGTTTACGACGATTTCGCCCACCATCCGACGGCGATTGCGACGACGCTGGCGGGATTGCGCGCCCGAGTCGGTTCACAACCGATCATCGCCGTGCTGGAGCCGCGCTCCAACACCATGAAAATGGGGGTGTTCAAGGATAGCCTCGCTCCAGCGTTGAATGAAGCGGATCATGTGGTGCTGTATCAGGCCCCGGATTTGGGCTGGAATCTCGATGCCGTGGCGGCGACGCTCGGTTCACGAGGGCGGGTTTGCCACACGCTCGACGAAACGCTGGTCGCCATTCAGGCCCGGATCAAGCCGGGAACGCAGGTATTGATTATGAGTAACGGCGGTTTCGGCGGCATTCACGAACGCCTGCTTCAGAGCTTGCAGGCGGGGGGCCGCTAAAAGCTCCAACCACCCCGGCGCTACGCGCCACCCCTCCTTCGCCAAGTGAGGGGAAAACATCCAGCAATCCCTCACGCTGGCCGGTAACGCCAGACCATCCGCCGGGCGGTTTCGGCCATTTCCGCGCGCAGCGCCGCCGGTTCCCGCACTTCCACGCCGGCCCCGAAGCCCAGCAGCCACCAGCGCAACAGTGCGGTGTCGTTGACCGTGGCAGTCAGGCGCACGCGCCCGTCGTCCTCGTCCACGATCCGCTGATCGTCGCTCAGCGGCGTTTCGTCCAGGTGTCGGGCCGCGCCGCGCTGGAAAAGCGCCACCAGTTGAATCGGCTCACCCTCTGGATATTCAAAGCCACCCTTGCGGATGTAGGCGTCCAGATCGAAGTTTTCAGGTAGCCGGCGCGGTTGTTCGGGCTGCAAGTCCGCGCTCAGGAAGCGGTGGACCCGCAACTGCCGGACATCCTCAAAGTCGTCGAGCGTGGCCAGCAGGTACAGCGCCGGCCCGCGCAACACCAGCGCCAGCGGATGCACTCGCTGAAACGCGCGTTCCGCATCGTCGCGATTGCGATAACGGGCGGTGAAGCAACACTCTCGCAGCAGCGCCTCGCCGACCGTGGCTATGATCTCGGCATTGTCCGTGGGCGGGCGCAAAGCCAGGCCGTTCGGCACCATGCGCACCTTATCGGCCCAGCGATAGGTGAGGTCGCTATCGCCCAGCGCGCGGTCGGCGGCTTTCAGATAGGGATCGAACCGGGCCAGCAGCGTCGCCGGCAACAGGGGCGCGAGATGCAGGCGGGCCAGCCGGAAAGCCAGCGCCGTGGCCGGGTCCATGCTGGGCAGGTCGGTAATGTCCGCGTTCGGCATCCAGCACCAACCCTGCGGCTTTTTCTCATCGTTGCAGAGGGGGTAGTAGCGGGAGAGGTCGTTGAGATTGCGCTGGATCGTGCGGATATCCACCTTGAAGCCGTGTGCCGCCAACCGGTCACGCAGTTCCTGAGGGGTGATGACTTTGGGATAGCGCGGCAACTGGCGCAGGGTTTCGATCAGGCGCAGCGCGGTTTCGTGGGAATCTCGGTCGGGCATGGCGGTTCGGCGGATGGACTGGACGGCGGTAAACGACACTCATTGTCGCATGGATGACGGATAGTGCGGGAGTTTGATCGAGTGTCGTTTCCGTGGAGCAAGGGTAGGATGGTGCATGTGGTACTTCGTGTTGTATCTGATCTTCGCGGTTTGGGTATTCATCGACGCGAAAAAGCGGATGAATCATCCGATGGGCTGGCCCGCCGCGACCTTGGTACTCGGTCCGGTGGTGCTGCCGGTCTATTTCGCCAAGCGGAATTTGAAGGCGGGTGAGGTGCGGGAAGGCGGCACCGGCTGGAACGTGATCAAGAACTTTGCGTTGTTCTGGACGCTGACTGTCGCGGTGGGCGCGGTGGCTGGCATGGTCAACGCTGGACAGGTCGCCGACCGGGCTACGACTCAGGCGCCAATGGCCGTCGCCAGCGCCGCTAGCTGGGTCTTGAGACTTGTCAGGACGCTATTGGCTTGATCCTTGGCGGTGATCAGCAGTTGCAGAGCGAGATTGTTATTGCTGCCCGCCATATTGCACCTATCGGTCTATACTGTTGTCTCCTGAATTCAGCAGAGGGGCAAAAGTACGATGTCCCCGTTGGGATGGTTTGGAGCATTGATCTTGAGCGCGACGCTGACCGCTCCCGCCTTCGGGCAGCAAACGATCTATCGCTGGCTGAACCCGGAAACTGGGCAATACGTCACGACGCCGACGCTGCCGTCGTATCCGATCAAAGAAAAGCGTCCCGGCGCGAATCTGTCCGGGATTGACCTTTACAATGTCGATCTGGACATGACCTCTCCGGCGGTGAAGGCCGCCATTGAAAAACGCGAAGCGGCGAAAGCGGAGGAACGGCGAAAAGAACAGGCCCGTGCCGAGCAAAAATCGCAGCATGAACAAGCGGAGCGAGATCGCAGACAAGCCGAAAGAGAGCGTGCCGTAAGAACGCGGCAAGAAGCCGAAGAGATGCGACAAAAGTATTGCACCGGGCCGCTCTCGTTCGGGATCAAGCTGGGAATGCCGGGAGAACACGTCAGGGCGTGTCTGCTGGAGATCAACAACGGACACCCCGACAAAATCAACACCACGACCACCGCCGCCGGCCTGCGGGAGCAATGGATTTACCGAATAGGCAGTCATGAAACGTGGTATTTCTATTTCAGTAACGGACGCCTGACCGCTATTCAGCAATAAGAAGCTGTCTAAAAACTAAGACATTGAATTTAAATAACTTTTTTTGTAAAATATGGGTAAAAGTAGGGTATGAATTGAAAAATCATTTTAAGCGTAAAAATCTAATGCGAGGTGATC